>Ga0307516_10001380_pt1 | contig 33605 bp, 25 predicted proteins | sample 19_EM_MG_FD_203310 | JGI IMG/M metagenome (GOLD analysis project Ga0307516, IMG submission 203310) | Populus trichocarpa ectomycorrhiza microbial communities from riparian zone in the Pacific Northwest, United States - 19_EM | ecosystem: Host-associated > Plants > Roots > Unclassified | place...
CACCACCCGGTCGGCGAGCCCGATCCGCAGGGCCTCCTCGGCGTCCACCATCCGGCCGGAGAACACCAGGTCCTTGGCCTTCGCGGGGCCGATCAGCCGGGCCAGCCGCTGGGTGCCGCCGGCTCCCGGGATGAGCCCCAGCCTGATCTCGGGCTGACCGAGCTTGGCGTCGTCGGCGACGACCCGCCAGTCGCAGGCCAGCGCCAGCTCGCAGCCGCCGCCGAGGGCGTAACCGGTCACCGCGGCGACGACCGGCTTCGGAATCTTCGCCACCGCGTCGAACGCGCTGGACAGGGCCCCCGCACGAACGGTCATCTCCTGGTACGTCGTGGTGGTGAACTCGGTGATGTCGGCGCCGGCGGCGAACACCTTCTCCCCGCCGTACACGATCACCGCCCGGATCTGCGGGTCGTCGGCCGCCGCCTGCGCGGCCTCCCGCAGTTCCTCCTGAACCTGCGTGTTCAGCGGGTTCATCGGGGGCCGGTCGAGCCGGATCGTGCCGATGCCGTCGCTCGTCTCGAGTCGTACGAACTCACCCACGCGCATGCCTCCCTAGCGATCGTTCAGTCCCCGACAGCGTAAGGCCCGGCCGGCGCGGGTAAGTATCATGGTGAGGCCAGGGGAGGGGCGATGATCACCTACTACCGCGACCCGGACGTGCTGGTCACGTCCACCGGGGTACGGATGGGCGGGCGCGACTACCGCCTGACCGACTTCGCCCAGGTCTGGCACCGCCAGGGCCGCCGCAAGTGGAGCGCGGTCGCCGGCCGCGGCGCCCTCGGCCTGGCCATGGTCCTCCCCGTGCTCATCGGCGCGCTCGGCGTCCTGGTGGCCCTGGTCATCGACGCCTCGACCGCCACCACCATCGCGCTGGCCGGCGGCGGCATCCTGATCGGCCTCGCCGCGGCGCCGCTGGCCGACGTCCTGCTGGAGTTCGTCGACCGCTCGTACGACAAGGGCAGCCGCCGCCGGGAGATCTGGGCCCGGGTCCGCGGCGCCGAGGTGCTCCTGCTGGACACGGACAACGCGCAACGCTTCGGCCAGATCTACCGGGCCCTGCAGCGCGCGCTCGACCACGACACGGTCTCCCGCCCATGACGAGACCGTCGAAGGGCGCGCTGTCGCTCGCCGGCGTGCTCGCGGCCTCCGGTGTGCTGCACTTCGTGGCCCCGAAGCCGTACGACGCCCTCGTGCCGCGCTCGCTGCCCGGCAGCCCGCGCACCTGGACCCTGCTCAGCGGCGCCGCCGAGCTGGCCGTCGCCGCGGCCGTCGCCAACCCCGGCACCCGCCGGCTGGGCGGGCTCGCCGCCGCCGGGCTGTTCGCCGCCGTCTTCCCCGCGAACGTCCAGATGGCGGTCGACTGGCGGCACGCCTCGCCGGCCCGCCGGGCGATCGCCTACGGGCGGCTGCCGTTGCAGATCCCGCTGGTGCTCTGGGGCCTGCGCGTGGCCCGCCGCAGTCGAGACAACTAGTAGGTCTGGGCGTACAAGGCGTCGATCTCGGCGCGGCTGGGCAGGGCGTTGCTGGCGCCCACCTGGCGGACGCAGGCCGCCCCGGCCGCGTTCGCCCAGCGGACCGCCTCCACCAGGTCGCGGCCCTCGCCCCAGGCGACCGCCAGCGCCCCGGTGAACGCGTCGCCGGCCGCCGTCGTGTCCGCCACGTCGACCCGGCAGGCCGGGATGCTCTCGTCGCGGCCGTCCCGTTCGGCATATCGGGAGCCACCGCCGCCCAGCGTCAGCACGACCCGGGGCACCAGCGCCAGCAGCGCGGGCATGTCCGGCTCCGCCGACCCGGTGATCGCGGTCGCCTCGCCCTCGTTGACCACCAGCAGGTCCACCACTTCCAGCAGCTCCGGCGGCAGTGCCCGGGCCGGAGCCGCGTTCAGGATCACCCGGGTGCCGCCGACCCGCGCCGCCTGCGCCGCCGCGATCACGGTGTCGGTCGGGATCTCCTGCTGGCACACCAGCACGTCGCTGTCGGCGATCACCGCCGTCTCGGCGGCGCTCAAGCCGGCGAAGGAGCTGTTCGCGCCGGGGCTCACGATGATCGAATTCTCGCCCGCGTGGTCCACCATGATGACCGCGACGCCGGAGGCGCCGTAGCTGGTCCGGAGGTTGTCGGTGTCCACACCGGAGGCGTTGAGCCGGGCCTTGATGGTCACCCCGAACGCGTCGGAGCCGATCGCGCCGAGCATCGTGCACGCGCCGCCCGCACGGGCCGCGGCGATGGCCTGGTTGGCGCCCTTGCCGCCGGGCGTCATGACGAAGTCGTCGCCGAGCACCGTCTCGCCCGGCAGTGGCAGCCGGGGGGCGAGACCGACGAGGTCCATGTTGGCGCTGCCGGCGACGACGATGCGCGGCGAGGTGTCAGCCATGGGTGCTCAGGCCGCCCAGGCCGCGTACCGGTCGCCGGAGCGCTGGACCTGCAGCGGCAGGCCGAACGTCTTGGACAGGTTGTCGGCCGTCAGCGTCTCGCCGAGCAGGCCCGCCGCCACGACCGTGCCCTCGCGCAGCAGCATCGCGTGGGTGAAGCCGGGCGGGATCTCCTCGACGTGGTGGGTGACCAGCACTATCGCCGGGGCGTCCGGATCCTCGGCCAGCTCGGTCAGCCGCCCGATCAGGTCCTCCCGGCCGCCCAGGTCGAGCCCGGCGGTGGGCTCGTCGAGCAGCATCAGCTCGGGGTCGGTCATCAGCGCGCGGGCGATCTGGGTGCGCTTGCGCTCGCCCTCGGACAGGGTGCCGAACTCGCGCTCGCTCAGCGCGCCCATGCCCAGCTGCTCCAGCAGGGCCCGGGCCCGGGCCTCGTCCTGCGAGTCGTAGCTCTCCCGCCAGCGGCCGACGACGGACCAGGCCGCGGTGACCACGACGTCGAGCACGCGCTCGGCCGGCGGCACCCGGTCGGCGAGCTGACCGGTGGTGATGCCGATCCGGGTGCGCAGCTCGGTGACGTCCGTACGCCCCAGCCGCTCGCCGAGGATCCACGCGGTGCCGCGCGACGGGTGCAGCCGCCCGGACGCGAGATTGAGCAGCGTCGTCTTGCCGGCGCCGTTGGGGCCCAGGACGACCCATCGCTCGTCCAGCTCGACCTGCCAGGAGAGCCCGCGCAGCAGGTAGCTGCCGCCGCGGATGACGCTCACCCGGTCGAAGGAGATGACGGTGTCGTCGTCAGGTGGGGTGGGGGTCGCAGTCGCTGCCTCGAGCACACATCCATCCAACCATGCAGGACCCGGGGCCCCCGACGCCGTGCCCGGCTATCCGGTCGTTGATCCGAAGACTTCGTCGCGGACCGAGTCGAGCGCCGACAGCAGTGCCCCGTTGAGGATCGGCTCGACGGCGACCTCGCTGATCACGACCTTCGGCGCGACCAGCGTGATCGCGGCGACCTCGTGCTCGACCCGCTCGGCCAGGGCCGTGCCGCCCGCCTGGCTGACCTCGCCGGCGAGCACCACCAGCGGCGGGTCCAGCACGACACAGGTGGCCGCGACGCCCAGGGCCAGCCGGGCGGCCAGCTCGTCGAGCAGTGGCTCGCCCGCCGCACCGGCGGTGACGGCGGCGCGCACCACATCGGCGGACTCGTTGCCGCGGAAGCCGTACTTCTTGCCGAGGGCCTTGGCCGCGTCGGACGCGACGAGGGTCTGGAAGGCGCCCTTGGCACCGCGTTTGGTCGCGTTGCGGGGGATCTCGCCGCCGCCGACCGGCAGGTAGCCGATCTCACCGGCCGCGCCGGTGCTGCCGTGGTGCAGCCGGCCGCCGATCACCGTGGCGAGGCCGACGCCACGGCCGACCCAGATCAGCACGAAGTCGTCGACGCCGCGGGCCGCGCCGACGTGCTGCTCGGCGATGGCGACGAGGTTCACGTCGTTGCCGAAGACCACCGGCGTGCTCAGGTCCTTGCGCAGCTCGGCGAGCAGGCCGCGGTGCCAGCGGGGCAGGTCGAAGGCGAACGAGACCTCGCTGGTCTTGGGGTCGACCAGGCCGGGGGTGCCCAGCACCACGCGGCGCACGGAGGCCAGGTCGGTGCCGCCACGACTGGCCGCCTGCACGACCGCGCTGTGCACGGCGCGTACCGGATCGTCGCTGTCCTGGGTCGACTGCTCGCTGCGGCCGACCACCTCGCCGGTGATGTCCGCGCAGGCGGCGATGACCCTGTCCGGCAGCACCTCGACGCCGATGACGTGGGCGCTGCCGGGAGCGACGGCGTATAGCTGCGCGTTGGGGCCGCGGCCGCCGGCCTGCTCGCCGACGCGGCGCACCAGGCCCCGCTCCTCCAGCCGCTCGACCAGCTGCGAGGCGGTCACCTTGCTCAGACCGGTCATCTCGCCGAGCTGCGCGCGAGTCAGCGGGCCCCTAGCGAGCAGCAGCTCGAGCGCGGCACGGTCGTTGAGTGCACGCAGCAGTCGAGGTGTACCCGGTAGGCGGGTGGCAGCCATAACTACGTCCCTTTAGTATTTAGGATTGTTTCCTAATGCGGGTCACCGACGCGGATCATGTAGCCGCAGCGTAACGGGCAGCGCGCAGACTGGTTGCGTCGCGTGTCCGATAGACATCTGACGATCATGCAGCCCGCCCGGCTGGAAAACCAGATCCGAACCGAGGAAGAAACCATGGCGATCGACCCGGGGCTCCGCCGCCTGGCATTGCGCACCCTGCTCGCGGCCTTCGCGGGCCCGACCGCACCGGAATGGGCGACCCGGCTGCTCGCCGACGGCCTCGCCGGGCACACCCTCTTCGGGACCAACATCGCGGAGCCGGCCCAGGTGGGCCTGCTGACGGCCACGCTGCGCACGGTACGGCGAGACGCCCTGATAGCGATCGACGAGGAGGGTGGTGACGTCACCCGGCTGGCGCACCGGACCGGGAGCCCGTACCCGGGCAACGCGGCCCTCGGCGCGATCGACGACCCCGATCTCACCCGCACGGTGTACGCCGCCATCGGCGCCGACCTGGCCACGGCCGGGATCAACCTCGACCTGGCGCCGACCGTCGACGTGAACACCGCCACCGACAACCCGGTCATCGGCACCCGTTCGTTCGGCGCGGAGCCACTGCGGGTGTCCCGGCACGCCGCCGCCGCGATCGAGGGCCTGCAGTCCGCCGGCGTCGCCGCCTGCGCGAAGCACTTCCCGGGCCACGGCGCCACCCTGACCGATTCGCATCTCGAACTGCCCACGGTCGCCGCCACGCCGGCCCTGCTGCGCGAGCGCGACCTGCCACCGTTCGCGGCAGCGATAGCGGCCGGGACGCAGGCGATCATGAGCGCGCACATCCGGGTGCCGGCCCTCACCGGCGCCGGCCCGGCCACGTTCAGCCGCGCCGCGCTGACCGACCTGCTCCGCGGCGAGTACGGATTCCGGGGCGCCGTCATCACCGACGCCCTGGAGATGAAGGGGGCCACGCTCGCGGCGGGCGGCATCGGCGAGGCCGCGGTACTGGCCCTCGCGGCCGGCGCCGATCTGCTCTGCATCGGCGCCCGGGTGAGCCTCGACCTGGTCGAACTGGTCGCGGCGGAGATCGTCGCGGGGGTGGGCGACGGCCGGCTGACACGGAACCGGCTGGAGGAGGCCGCGGAACGCACGGCGGCGCTGGCCGCGTGGACGCAGCGCCCGGTGACACCGGCCCCGCACGATGCCACGCTGGGCTACGCGGCGGCCCGCCGGGCGGTGCGGGTCGAGGGCTCCCTGGCGGAGGTCACCGAGCCGCTGGTCATCCAGCTGGAGTCGGGTCACTCGATCGCCGAGGGCCGAGTGCCGTGGGGCCTGAAGCCGCATCTGAACGGGACCGAGCAGGTGTCGGTCGTGGCCGCCGACGCGTCGGCCGAGGCGCTGGCCGAGCGGGCGGGGTCCCGGCCGATCGTGGTCGTCGGGCGGCACACCCATCGGGCCGAGGCGAGCCGGGCGCTCATCGAGGCACTGGCCGCGCGCCACACCGTCGCGGTGGTGGAGATGGGCTGGCCGGCGAGCTGGCGGCCGGTGGGGGCGCGCGCTTTCGTCACCACGTACGGCGCGAGCCACGCCAACGGCCGCGCCGCCGCGGAAGCCCTGGGGCTGACCGCGACCGGCTGAAAGCTGTGCTCTGAATCTCCTTGAACATGTTCAAGTTACGTCCTACGCTGAGCCGGACATCAGTTGAACACGTTCAAGAAAGGTCGAGGGCCGTGGACCACAAGGTCTGGATGTACCTCGCCTACCTGCTCGTCAGCATCGCGCTGACGATCTGGGTGGCGACCACACTGTCCCGCAACGGGCTGGTCTTCCTGGAGGACGTCTTCGCCGACAGCCGCCTGGCCCGAGCGGTGAACCAACTGCTGGTGATGGGCTTCTACCTGCTGAACCTCGGCTACGTCGCGGTGGCGATGCGGTCCAGCGCCCGCGTGCCCGACGCGGCCCGGGCGCTGGAGACGCTGTCGTACAAGATCGGGTTTGTGCTCCTCGTGCTCGGCGTGCTGCACGTGTGCAACGTCTTCTTCCTCGGGCGATACCGGCGCGGGCGGATGCGCCAGCAGCAGGGGATGCCGCCGCTGCCGCCCGCGGGCCGGCTGCCGGTGCACCCGCAGCACGGCGGACCGGGCCGTCCCGGCGGACCCGGCATGGGTGGCCCCGGCATGGCCGGACCCGGGCCCGTTCCGCCGCCGACGCCGGCATGACGGAGACCACCGATCCGGCCGGTCACGGGGCCGGCCGGGTCGGGTTCTTCACCGTGCTCTACGACGAGGGCTGCCCGATCTGCCGCGCCGCGCATCGTTGGCTCGCCGGCCGCGCTCAGCTCGTGCCGTTACGGTTCGTGCCCGCCGCGTCGGCGGAGGCCCGGATGCGCTTCCCCGGGCTGGACCACGCCGCGACGCTGCGGGACCTGACCGTGATCACCGACGGCGGCCTGGTGTACGTCTCGGACGGGGCCTGGCTGGCCTGCCTGTGGGCGCTGGCGGACTACCGCGGGATGGCCGAGCGGCTCAGCTCGCCGCGACTGCTGCCCGCGGCGCGGCGCTTCATCGCGACGGCCGCTGCCGTCCGGCAGTCGACACGATCGGAAGACTACGGTGACGTGTGTGACGACCAGTGCCGCTGACTCCACCGCCGAAGAGCCCGGTGCCGGCCCTCCCGCCCCGGCGCAAGCGGCCGGGAGAACGACTCCGACAACCGTGGACGGCAAGGGCGATGGTGGCGAGGAGAAGCCGCGGCGGGCGCGGGGCGAGCAGACCCGACAGCTGATCCTGGAGACGGCGTTGCGGCTGTTCCGGGAGCGGGGTTACACCGAGACCACCATGCGGGCCATCGCCAAGGAGGCCGGGGTGGCGGTCGGCAACGCCTACTACTACTTCGACTCCAAGGAACACCTGATCCAGGGGTTCTACGACCGCGTGCAAGGCGCGCACCGGGCCGCGGCCGAGGTCGTGCTCGCGAACGACAAGGACTTCGCCGGCCGGCTGCGGGGGGTGCTGCACGCCGGGATCGACGTCAACCAGCCCTACCACTCGTTCGCCGCCACCTTCTTCAAGACCGCCGCCGAGCCCTCGTCCCCGCTGAGCCCGTTCTCCCGGGAGTCCTCGCCCGCCCGGGAAGCCGCCATCACCATCTTCCGGGACGTGGTCGACGGCTCCACCGCGAAGCTCGATCCCGAGCTGCGGGCGGAACTGCCCGAGCTGCTCTGGCTCGGCTGGATGGGCGTGGTGCTGTTCTGGGTCTACGACCGCTCCCCCGGCCAGCGCCGGACCCGGCGCCTGATCGACGGCGTGGTGCCGCTGGTGGATCGGTTGGTCGGGCTCTCGCGTCTCCGCGTGCTGCGGCCGGCCCTGCGGCAGATCCTGGCGCTGCTCGACACGATCCGCCGGGATGACTGACAACGCTGCGTAAGAGACAGGCTCGTTACTCTTAGTGAAAAGTTGCGGCGATTCCCGCCCTGACGTGCGGCTATAGCCGGATCTGTCGCCTGAGACCGGCCATCCGAACGGTCAATTCGCACACGGAGCGCTTCCCTGGTGCCTTCATCGCCACGTAGCGTCACTTCTGCAGGTGGATCTGGGGATGTCGCAGGGCTTCGAACCTCGGGACCGGTTCGAAAATCCCTGCGACACGGATGGTGGGCCGGGCGCTCCGATGATTTCGGGAGCAATCATCGGGCAAGGCGCCCGGCTCACACTGCCGAGGGCTGGAAGCGGCGCAACCGCAGGCTGTTCGCCACCACGAAGATCGAGCTGAGTGCCATCGCCGCGCCCGCGATCATCGGATTGAGCAGGCCGGCCGCGGCGAGCGGCAACCCCGCCACGTTGTATGCGAACGCCCAGAACAGGTTGCCCCGGATGATGGTCACGGTGCGCCGCGCGAGCCGCACGGCGTCCACGGCCGCGGTCAGATCGTCCCGCATCAGCGTCAGATCGGACGCCTCGATCGCCACATCGGTGCCCGCGCCCATCGCCACGCCCAGGTCTGCCTGGGCCAGCGCGGCCGCGTCGTTCACCCCGTCGCCGACCATCGCCACGGACCTGCCGCGCGCCTGCAACTGCTTGACCACGTCGACCTTGCCCGCCGGCAGCACTCCGGCGATCACCTCGGTGATCCCGACCTGCGCCCCGACCGCCTCGGCCACCGCGGGCGCGTCGCCCGTGACCAGCACCGGCTCCAGCCCCAGGGCGCGCAGCGCGCGGATGGCGGCAGCGCTCGTCGGGCGCACCGCATCGGCCAGGGCCAGCCGCCCCCGGACCACGCCGCCGACCCGCACCTCGACCCAGGTCTGCGCCGTGTCGCCGGCACCGCGGGCGACCTCCACCTCGGCACCCTCCACGATGCCGCGCACGCCGACGCCGGCCGTGGCCCGGAAGTCGCTGACCGCGGGCAGCGGGCCGTGGCCGGCAGCGGCCCGGGTGATCGCCCGGCCCAGCGGATGCTCGGAGGCCGCCTCGACGGCACCCGCCAGCCGCAACAGCTCATCGGCGTCCTGGCCGGGCTCCGGCACGACGGCCGAGACGGTCATCACGCCCGTGGTCACCGTGCCGGTCTTGTCCAGCACGATCGTGTCGACCCGCCGGGTGGACTCGAGCGCCTGCACGCCCCGGATCAGGATGCCCAGCTGCGCGCCCCGGCCCGTGCCGACCAGCAGAGCGGTCGGCGTGGCCAGGCCGAGGGCGCAGGGACAGGCGATGATCAGCACGGCCACCGCGGCGGTGAACGCGGCGGTGCTCCCCTGCCCGGTACCGAGCCAGTAGCCCAGCGTCGCGGCCGCGAGGGCGATCACCACGGGCACGAAGACGCCGGAGATCCGGTCGGCGAGACGCTGCACCGCGGCCTTGCCGTCCTGCGCCTCCTCGACCAGGCGGGCCATCTGCGCGAGCTGAGTGTCGGCGCCAACCCGGGTGGCACGGACCACAAGACGGCCGCCGGCATTGACCGTCCCGCCCGTGACCGGATCGCCCGCGGAGACCTCCACCGGCACCGACTCGCCGGTGAGCAGGCTCTGGTCCAGCGCCGAGGAGCCGTCGACCACCACGCCGTCGGTGGCGACCTTTTCCCCCGGGCGCACCTGGAAGACGTCGCCGGCCTGCAACTGCTCGACCGGGATCGCGCGGCCGTCGGCGAGGGTGACCGTCTTGGCGCCCAGGGCGAGCAGCGACCGCAGCGCGTCGCCGGCCCGGCGCTTGGCGCGGGCCTCGGCGTAGCGCCCGGCCAGCAGGAAGGTGGTCACCCCGGCGGCGGCTTCGAGGTAGATGGCGTCGCCGCCGGCACCGGCCCGCAGCTCGAACGGGTGCGTCATGCCCGGGACCCCGGCGTCGCCGAGGAAGAGCGTCCACAGCGACCAACCGAAGGCGGCGAGGGTGCCGATCGAGACGAGGGTGTCCATCGTGGCGGCGCCGTGCCGGAGATTGACGAACGCCGAGCGATGGAACGGCCAGCCGCCGTAGCCGACAACCGGCGCGGCCAGGGTCAGCGAGAGCCATTGCCAGTAGGTGAACTGCCAGGCGGGAACCATGGCGAGCACGATGACCGGCACGCTGAGCACCAGGGAGATGAGCAGCCGGGTGCGCAGCGGATCCGCCCGCGGAGCGTCGGCGGCCGGCTCGGCCTGCGGCTCGGCGGCGGTGTAGCCGGTCTTTTGCACCACGGCGATGAGGTCGGCGGCGGTGAGCCCGGCCGGCACGACGGCCCGCGCCTTCTCGGTGGCGTAGTTGACAGTGGCGGTGACACCGTCGAGCCGGTTGAGCTTCTTCTCGATGCGGTTAGCGCAGGCGGCACAGGTCATGCCACCGATTTCCAGCTCAATCTGCCGCGTCATGCCCCCCAACATATACCCCTCAGGGGTACCTGACCTCCCCTTGCCGGCTGTGTCGGCCGCCACCGTTGCGCGAGTCATGCGGAAGAGCCTGCCGCAAATCCGGGTCGGACGGGCCGGCCTGTGGACAACGCCGGGCTGTGGATAACCGACTAGGAACGGAGCAGGGACTCCGTACCCTTGATGAGCGTGACGAGGCCGTATTCGAAGACCTCGTCGCCGATCGGGCTACCGGATCGCAGGGCCGCGGCCAGCGTCGGCAGCTCGCTCAGCTCCGGGCGTTCGCCCCGGTCGGCGGCGGTGGCGGAGACCGCCTGTTCCTGCAGCACGTGCCCGTTGATGTAGTGGCCCAGCACAGTGATCGTGCGCAGCGCCTGGGCGGGGGTGAAGCCGCGCTCCACCATCGCCGCGAGCTCCTGCTCGAAATGCCGGACCGAGTCGCCACCCCGCACCGCGCCGGAGACCACGCGCGCGCCGTCGCGGCTGGCCAGCAGGGACGCGCGATAGGACCGCGCCCGGCGGACCAGCCACTCCTGCCAGGACTCGTCGGGACGGGGCGGCCCCATCCCGGCACGCACGATGATCTCGTTCGCCATGCCGTCGAGCAGCTCCTGCTTGGTGCGGATGTGCCAGTACAGCGCCGGCGACTGGACCCCCAGCTCGGCCGCGAGCTTGCGCACGGTCAGACCGTCGAGGCCGACCTCGTCGAGCAGCTTCAGCCCCGCCTCGATCAGCACCGCCCGCGTCAAGCCCTTCACGACGCCACCTTAGCAGTGCTAAATTCCCCTTAGCGGCGCTAAGGAGGAGATCATGCGAGCGACCACCGAGGACGGCACTGAAGCGCAAGCGGAGGACGAGGGAGCCGGCACGCCGATCCTGGTGCTCCACGGCGGCATGGGAGACCGCACGGTCTGGCAGCCGGTCACGGACCTGCTGCGAGACCGCTTCCGCACGGTACGGCTGGAGCGCCGCCAGTACCGCATGGACCTGCCCGGGGCGGCGACGATGGCGCAGGAGGTCGAGCACGTGGCGGCGATCGCGGCGCAACTGGATCGGCCGGTGCTGGTCGGGCACTCGTCCGGGGCGGTGCTGGCGCTGGAGGCACTGGTGGCGAGCCCCGGGGCATACGCGGGCGCGGTGCTCTACGAGCCGCCGCTCGTGATCGGCGCCCCGCTGAGCGACGACAAGCTAGCCGCGGCCCGCGAGGCGCTCGCCCGGGACAAGCCGGGGACGGCGCTGTCGATCTTCCTGCGCGACGTGGTCCGGATGCCGGCGCCGCTGGCCCGGCTGGCGGGATTCATGGTGGGACGAAACCCGGAATACCGGCGCCGGGTGGTCCGGCAACTGGACGACAACGATGCGATAGACGCGCTCGGGGTGCGGCTGGCGGCCTACGCGCGGCTGGACCTGCCGATCCTGCTGATCGGCGGCGACAAGTCACCGCGGCACCTGGCGGAGCGGCTCGACGCGCTCGAACGGACGCTGCCCCACACCCGCCGGCTGCTGATGCACGGCCAGGGCCACAGCGCCCAGCGCAGCGCGCCGGACCGGTTGGCGAAGGCAATCGCCACCTTCATCAACGACGAAGTCGCATCCCGCTGACACCTCCGAACCGAACCAGGCCGCAGCATGGCCGCCGGACTGGACCGCGCCGGGCCGGACCGCGCCACGCCACGCCGGACCAGGCCGCGTCACGCCAGACCGCGCCGCGCCACGCCAGGCCAGGCCGCGCCACGCCGGACCAGGCCGCGCCACGCCAGACCAGGCCGGACCAGGCCGCGCCGCGCCGGACCAGGCCGCGCCACGCCTGGCCCGGATCGGGCCGGGCGCGGCGGGTGCGCTCAGCCCGCGGACGAGGTCTTGACCAGGGTGCGGATCTGGCGGAGCAGCACCGACAGCGCCGCCAGGTCCGCGGGGGCCTCCTCCACGTTGCCCATCGCGTTGCCGGTGCGGGCCATCGAGGCCGCGTTCACCTGTTCCCATTCCGCCAGCCGGTCCTCCGGCGGCGCCGACGGCGCGGTCGACTGCAGCACCTCCGCCGTCAGGCCCGCCAGCGCCGCATACAGGTCGTATCGCAACGCCATGCGGGCGAGGGTCTGCCAGCGGTCGCCGCGGGGCAGCCGGGAGATGTGCGACAGCAGGACGTCGATCTGGAAGCGTTCCGAGATCACGAAGTAGACCTTCGCCACCTCGGTCGGGTCGTGGCCGGTGGACCGGGCCGTCTCGAGGATGTCGAGCATGCCGAAGCCGTAGACCACGCGGGAGATCGCGCCGGCGAGCCGCTCCGGGATGCCGCGATCCGTCAGGGTGGCCACGTGGGCCGCCAGGGAACGGCGTTCCACGCCGATGACCACCGTCGGGAGCTGGGACAGCAGGGCCTCGACGCCGGGGCGCAGCCGGGCGATCTCGCCCGTCACGTCGATCGGCGAGCGGCGGTTGCTGACCAGCCAGCGGACCGCGCGGTCCAGCAGGCGCCGGGTCTCCAGGTAGACCAGGGTCTGTGCCGGCGTCGGCACCTCGTTGTCCAGCTTCTCCGCGGCCGCCCACAGCTCCGGCAGGCCGTAGACGTCCCGGATCACCACGTAGGCGCGGATCACGTCCGCCGCCGAGGCGCCGCTCTCCTCCATCGCCCGGAACACGAACGACGTGCCGCCGCGGTTGACCACCTCGTTGACCAGGGCGGTCGAGATGATCTCGCGGCGCAGCCGGTGGCCGGCCATCCGGGCCGCGTAGCGTTCGCGCAGCGGGGTGGGGAAATACCGGGCCAGGACGCCGTTGGTCCATTCCTCGTCCACCAGGACGTCGGCGAGGACCTGGCGTTCGAGCGAGATCTTCACGTACGCCAGCAGCACCGCGAACTCCGGCGCGGTCAGCCCCTCGCCGGCCTCGTGGCGGGCGCCCAGCTCCTTGTCGCTCGGCAGCGCCTCCAGCTCTCGGTTGAGCTGGCCGGACTGTTCGAGCGTGGTGAGCATCCGGCGGTGCACCGGCAGCAGCGAATGCGCCTGCGACCGGGCGTTGCCGAGCGCGGTGGCCTGCTCGTAGTTGTCCCGCAGGACCAGCGCCGCGACCTCGTCGGTCATCGCCGCCAGCAGCTCGTCGCGGTCGGGCAGGGTCAGCTCGCCGTCGGTCACCGCCCCGCCGAGCAGGATCTTGATGTTCACCTCGTGGTCGGAGCAGTCGACCCCGGCCGTGTTGTCGATGAAGTCCGTGAAGATCCGTCCGCCCCGGCCGACACCGGCTTCGTCGGGCGGCCCACCGGCGCGGGCGTACTCGATCCGGCCGCGCTGGGTCAGACCCAGGTTGCCGCCCTCGCCGACGACCTTGGCGTGCAGCTCGTGACCGTTGACCCGGATCGGGTCGTTGGCCTTGTCGCCGACCTCGGCGTGGGTCTCCGTGCTCGCCTTGACGTAGGTGCCGATGCCGCCGTTCCAGAGCAGGTCGACGGGGGCGGCCAGGATGGCGCGCATCAGCTCGGCGGGGCTCACGGCCTTCGCGTCACCCAGCGCCAGCGCCGCGCGGACCTGCGGCGTGACCGGGATCGACTTGGCGGTGCGCGGGAAGATGCCGCCGCCCTCGCTGATCAGCGCGGCGTCGTAGTCGGCCCACGAGGAGCGCGGCAGGTCGAACAGCCGGCGGCGTTCCGCATACGACGAGGCGGCCGCCGGTTCCGGGTCGAGGAAGATGTGCCGGTGGTCGAACGCGGCCACCAGCCTGATGTGCTCGCTGAGCAGCATCCCGTTGCCGAAGACGTCGCCGGACATGTCGCCGACGCCGACCACGGTGAAGTCCTGCGACTGGGTGTCGATGCCCAGGTCGCGGAAGTGCTTCTTGACCGATTCCCACGCGCCGCGGGCGGTGATGCCCATCTTCTTGTGGTCGTAGCCGGCCGACCCGCCCGAGGCGAACGCGTCGCCGAGCCAGAAGTCCTTGCTCACCGAGATCTCGTTGGCGATGTCGGAGAACGTGGCCGTGCCCTTGTCCGCCGCGACGACCAGATAGGGATCGTCGCCGTCGTGGCGGACCACCTCCACCGGCGGCACGATCTTGCCGCTGTGGATGTTGTCCGTGACGTCGAGCAGCGCGCCGATGAACAGGCGGTAGCAGGCGACGGCCTCGTCGCGGTCGCCCGGCTTCTGCTTGAGCACGAAGCCGCCCTTGGCACCGACGGGCACGATCACCGCATTTTTCACCATCTGCGCCTTGACCAGGCCGAGGACCTCGGTGCGGAAGTCCTCCCGCCGGTCCGACCAGCGCAGGCCGCCGCGCGCGACCGCGCCGAAGCGCAGGTGCACGCCCTCGAAGCGGGGCGAATACACGAAGATCTCGTACTTCGGCCGGGGGGCCGGCAGATCCGGGATGGCCTGCGGATCGAGCTTGAACGCCACGTACGACTTCGGGCGTGAGTCGGCGCCGCGCTGGAAGAAGCTCGTGCGCAGGGTGGCCTGGATCAGCGTCAGGAAGGAGCGCAGGATGCGGTCCTGGTCGAGGCTGTCGACGCCGTCCAGCAGGGTGGTGATCTGCTCGGCCAGCTCGTCGCCGCGGCGGGCCCGCTCCTCCTCGACCAGCTCCAGGCTCGGCGAGAACCGTGCCTCGAAGAGGTGCACCAGCAGCCGGGCGATCTCCGGATAGGCGATGAAGGTCGACTCGACGTAGCGCTGGGAGAAGACGTTGCCGGTCTGCCGCTGATATTTCGCGTACGCCCGCAGCACCACGACCTGCCGCCAGGTCAGCCCGGCACGCAGCACCAGCTCGTTGAAGCCGTCCACCTCGGCCTCGACCCGCCAGGCCGCCGCGAAGGCGTTCTCCACCTGCGGGCGCACCTCGGCGAGCTCCCGGTGCGCGGCCGGCGGCAGCAGCCCGAAGTCGTACAGGTAGACGGTGCCGTCGGGGCGGCGCACCTCGTACGGCCGCTCGTCGACGACCTGGGCACCCAGCGAGTGCAGCACCGGCAGCACGGCGGAGAGCATCATCGGCTCGCCGTACCGGAAGACCTTGAACCGGACGTCGGCGTCGTCGGGCTCGGCGTTGCCGTCCCGGTTGACGTGGCGCTTGCGGTACAGGTGCATCTCGAGCTGGCCGGTCTCCTCCAGCAGCTCCAGCTTGGCGATGTCCTGGACCGCCTCGTAGGGCGTGTGCCCGTCCTTGTAGCTGTCCGGGAACGCGGCCGCATACCGCTGGAAGAGGTCCTTGGCCGGCTCCTCGCCCAGCTTGCGCTCGAGCACCAGGGAGAAGTCGTCGTCCCACATCCGGGTCGCGTCGGCGAGCAACTCGGCCAGCACGTTGGGATCCACCACACCCGGCGGGTCGGCCGGGTCGGTGCGCACGATGAAGTGCACCCGCGCGAGCATCCGCTCGGTCACCCGGGTCGTGTAGTCGACGCCGATGCCGTTCAGCTCGCGCAGCAGGATCTCCTGCATCGCCTGGCGGTTGCTGGTGGTGAAGCGGTCCCGGGGCAGGTAGATCAGGCAGGAGATGAAGCGGCCGTACCCGTCGCGGCGCAGGAACAGGCGCAGCTGGCGGCGGCCGGCCATCCGCAGCACGCCGACGACCGCCTCGTACAGGTCATCGGTCTTGATCTGGAACAGCTCGTCACGCGGGTAGGTCTCCAGGATCTGCAGCAGGTCCTTGCCCGAATGCCCCCGTGGCGACAACCCGGAACGATCGAGCACCTCCGCAACCTTGCGGCGCACCACCGGCAGCTCACGGACGCTGGTGCGATAGGCGGAGCTGGAGAACAGCCCCAGGAAGCGGCGCTCGCCAACGACCTCGCCGGAGTCGTTGAAGACCTTGACGCCGATGTAGTCCAGGTAGGCCGACCGGTGCACGGTGGCCCGGGAATTGGCCTTGGTGATCACCAGCAGCCGCTTCTCCAGGGCCCGGCGGTGTGCCTCCGGCGCCATCGAGGACAGCTTGCGCGGGGTGCTGTGATCACCGCGCAGGATGCCCAGGCCGGTGCCCGGCACGACGGTCAGGATCTCACCGACCAGCTGATATTCCCGGTAGCCGAGGAAGGTGAAGTGGTCGTGGGCGAGCCACTTGAGCAGCTCGATGGAGTCGGTGACGTCCTTGTCCGGCACCGGCAGCTTGCGCTCGGAGCCGCGCGCCGCCGCCAGCTCGTCGGCGATCACCACCGCGCGCTGGCGCATCCGCGGCCAGTCGTCGACGGCGTCGCGCACGTCCGTCAGCACCCGGCACAGCTCCTGGTGCAGCTGGGCGCGGGCCCCGGCGTTGCGCACCGGGTCGATCTCGACCCGGATCCAGCTCTCCACCAGGTCGCCGTCGATCGCGTCGTCGGGCTCCACGTCGGCCTCGACCTGGTCCAGCTCGCCGGCGGGCCCGCGGCGCACCACGATCAGCGGGTGCACCAGCAGGTGCACGTCGAGATGGTGGGCGACGAGCAGGGCGGTGACCGAGTCGACCAGGAACGGCATGTCGTCGGTGACGATCGACAGCACGGTGTGCGACTGCTGGTCGTCGGGGGCGCTGATGTCGAGCCGCAGCTCGCCGGGGCGCCGGGTGCCGGCCAGCTCGCGGTGGGCGAGCGCGGCGGCATGCATCTCCGCCGGGGTGTAGCCGACCAGCTCCTCGTCCGGCGCGAAGCGCCAGAACCGGCCGACCAGCGACGCGGCAGTGTGGTCCTGTCCCGCTAACTCCACCGCCTGCGCCACCAGGCGCTCGGCGTTGGGGAGCGGCTCATCGAGCTCATCGTCGGACGTCCCCAGCCGGCCCGTCAGGGCCAGCCCGGGGCCGGGCCCGAAATCCAGCTCGGGATCGGATTCGATCGCTGCCTCATCGGCGACGGCCATGGCCTAGGGCTCCCCTCACCCACAACGTTGTGGGTTCGACGTGTCGGCCACCAGCCTAGAGCCTGCCTCTGACACCCCGGGCACGCCCGGGGTGTGCGGCAGAGATCCGACACCCGAAAATTAGCTACATCTCACCCACCACGGGCCAACGTGACGGCTCGAGTCCGGTTACCGTTCCGTAGGTTTGGCGAATCAGGCGAGAGAAGGTGACATCATGCGCCGCATCGGACGTGGTGGGCGGGTCGCGGCCGTCATGGCCGGGCTGCTGCTGCTCACGGGCGGCGTGGCCGCTTGTTCGAGCTCGGACGGCCCGGATGACACCGTCGACGGCTTCCTCAAGGGCTGGCGCACCGGGGATCTGAGCAAGACCGGATTCGTCACCGCCGACGGCGCCAGGATCTCCGCGACCGACGTCTTCACCCAGTTGCAGGCGCTCTCCGGCGAGCTGAAGAAGTCGTCGCTGCTGCTCTCGGCGCAGGGCAAGCCGAAGGAGACCGGCGACATCGCCTCGGTCCCGGTGAAGCTGGACTGGACGCTGCCGGGCGGGACCCCCTGGTCGTACCAGAGCACCGTGCGGCTCACCAAGCGCGACGCCGACGGCTGGCGGGTGGTCTGGGAGCCGACCATCCTGCACAGCGAGCTGACCGCCGGCGACCGGCTGGAGCTGCGCCGCAAGACCGCCGACCGGGCGGACGTCCTCGGCCCGGACGGCAAACCGATCGTCACCCTCCGGCCAGTCGTCACGGTCGGCGTGAGCCCCGAGAAGATCACCGACGAGAAGAGCCTGTTCAAGCAGCTCGACCCGATCTTCAAGTCGATCAATGTGACCATCGATTTCAAGAAGGTCCAGGAACGGGTCAAGGCCGCCCAGAATCCGGGCGCCTTCATCGACATCATCACGCTGCGGCGCACCGACTACGACAAGATCCGCGATCGGGTACGCGACCTGCCGGGCACCGTCTTCGCGGAGGGGCAGCGGGAGCTCGCGCCCACCCGGCAGTTCGCCCGGGCGCTGCTCGGCTCGGTCGACGCCGCGACCCGCGATGACCTGGACGCCAACCCGGACGCGCTGCGGGAGAACGACCAGGTCGGGCACAGCGGCCTGCAGCAGCGGTACGACGCCCAGCTGCGTGGCGTCCCCGGCCAGTCCGTGGTGATCGCCCGCAAGACCCCGGATGACCAGGTCGAGGACTCGCAGCTGTTCAGCGTCGAGCCGATCGCGGGCAAGCCGATCAAGACGACGCTCGACGTCGCGACGCAGAACGCGGCCGACAGCGCGGTGGCCAAGGAGAAGCAGCCCAGCGCCCTGGTGGCGATCCGGATCAGCGACTCGAGCGTCCTCGCCGTCGCCAACGGCCCGGACGGCGCCGGCGTCAACACCGCGATGACCGGCCAGGTCCCGCCCGGCTCGACCTTCAAGATGGTGTCGGCGCTGGGCCTGCTGGACAAGAAGGCGGTCACCCTCGACGGCAAGGTGGACTGCCCGAAGACCAAGAAGGTCGACGGCCGCTCGTTCAAGAACTCGAACGACGTGGCGCTCGGCTCGGTCCCGTTCCGCACCGACTTCGCGAAGTCGTGCAACACCGCGTTCGTCAACCTCGCCCCGCTGCTGGGCGCCGACGGCCTGCGGGACGCCTCGGCGAAGGTCGGCCTCGGCGCCAAGTGGGACCTCGGCGCCGACGCCTTCACCGGCAAGATCTCCCCGGCGGGCAGCCCGACGGAGCTCGCGGCGGCGATCTTCGGCCAGGGCGCGACGGCGGTCAGCCCGCTGGCGATGGCCGGGGCGACCGCGGCGGTCGCGCGAGGCCAGTTCGTCCAGCCCAAGCTCGTGACCGACCCGGCGCCGAGCGCCCCGGCGGCGGACGGCCCGAAACTGGCCGCGACGTCGCTCCAGCCGCTGCACACGATGATGCGCGAGGTCGTGACCAAGGGCACCGCCACGGCCCTGGCGGACGTGCCGGGCAAGCCGGTCTCGGGCAAGACGGGTACGGCGGAGTTCAAGGACGGGGCGGCGGAGACTCATGCCTGGTTCGTGGGCTGGCAGGGTGACATCGCGTTCGCGGTGATGGTGGAGAAGGGCGGGGCCGGGGCGGCGGCAGCGGTTCCGATCGCCGAGCGCTTCCTCACCGCCCTGAACTGAAGCTGCGGTCCCGCTCGGGGTGACCGGGCAGGTCAGCCCAGATCGGCCGGCTGCTCGGGGCCGACCTCGAAGGCCGGGCGCTGGGCCGGGAGGGTGAAGTCCTCGATGCTGCGCGGCCGCAGCATGCCCGGCATGGTCGCGGGAAGAGGCTTGGAGTCCAGCAGCGGCGCGGACCCGAGCGGCCGCATCGGCGCCTGCGCCGGATCGTCAACCGGGTCGGGACTCGGGTGATCAGCCGCGCCGGGCTCGACGTCAGCGGCGGGTCCGGGGAGATGATCATCGACCGCTTCGAGGGCGGAACCGTCGGCAGGCTCCGAGGAGCCCTCGGGATCGGACCAGGCATCACCCGACGGCGCCGACACGGCGACATCAGCGAGCCCGGCAGCCCGGTCGCCTTCTCGATCGCCCAGCTCCGCATCGTCGGGAAGAACGGCGGACTCATCTTCACGAGACGAGTCGGCGAGCATCGCCCCGTTGGTCAAGGCGTCGGGCTCATCCTCGCGGAAAGCGTCCTGGACCTCCGCGCGACGGGAAAGGGCGTCGAACTCCGCCCGATCAGACGCAGCGTCCCGCTCCTCCCGGTCAGCCGCCGCGTCGGCGACGACATCGGCGGCGGGGTCGATGGCCGGGAAGCCCCTGACCTCGCCCGTCTCGGAAACGCCCAGCAGGGTGATCGCCGGGGCCGCGGATTCCTCCGTGCTTCCCGCGCTCCCGCCGCCCGAAATCGCCACCGCCGCCATCCGAACGTCGTCCGCGGCAGCCGCACGCCGCGCCCGCAGCACGTCGTCCGGCTCCGAGACGGTCCGGGCGGCCGACACGACCGCCAGCTTCCCAAGCTGACCAAGCGCCGGCTCCCCAACCTGCCCAGCTGCCGGGTTTCCGCGCTGACCGGGCGCCGACTCCCCAAACTGACCAAGCGCCGAGTCATCACGCTGGCCGGCCGCCGAGTCATCACGCTGCCCGGCCGCTGGGTTTTCGCGCTGCCCGGCCGCCGCGTCCTCATGCTGCCCGGCCGCCGGGTTTCCGCGCTGCCCAGCCGCCGAGTTCTCATGCTGCCCGGCCGCTGGGTTTTCGCGCTGCCCGGCCGGCGCGTCCTCGTGCTGCCCGGCCGCCGGGTTTTCGCGCTGCCCGGCCGCCGGATTTCCGCGCTGGCCAGGCGCCGGATTCCCGCGCTGACCGGGAGAGGGCCGGCCCGGTCCGAGCCGGCCGGGTCCGGCGAGGTCCCGGCGGGCCGCGATCAGGTCCGGGCGGGCGTCGACCAGTTGGGCCGGCTTCAGCCCCGCCACGATCGCCGAGGTGATCTCCTCCGCGTGCCTGCCGTCCGGGTCGTAGTCCGGGTCGAACACCGTGATCTCCACGCCCAGGCAGTGCGGCGATTCCACCAGGCCCGCGAGCAGGATCTCCAGCTCGGGGAAGGCGATGCCGCCCGGCTCCGGCGCGTCCACCGCCGGCATGACCGCCGGGTCCAGCACGTCCACGTCGATGTGCACCCAGTAGCCCGCGCAGTCCACCAGCTGATCGCGCGCCCACTGGGCGCTGCGGGCCGCGCCCTCCACGCGCAGGGTCGGCACCGGGCGGGTCACGATGCCCGCCGCCTGCAGGTCCAGGCGGTATTCGTCCTGGGCCCGGATGCCCATCACCACCACGTCGATGTCGCGGTAGTACGGCCGCCGGCCCTCCATCGCCGCCAGGTCCGTCTGGCCCCGGCCGGTGACCAGCGCCAGGTCCTCGCCCGCCGCCGCGCCCACGTACGACGCGTTGCCGGGGTGCCGGAAGTCGGAGTGGCCGTCCACGAAGACCAGGCCGATCCGGCCGCCGACCGCCTCGCCCAGGCGGTGCATGGCCAGCGCCGAGCCCAGCACGATCGAGCAGTCGCCGCCCAGCACCACCGGGAACTCGCCCAGGTCGAGGATGGCGCCGATCCGGTCGGCCAGCTTGCGGGAGTACGCGGAGATCTCCGGCGCGTGGCACACCCCGTCGCCGGGCCGCCAGTCGCCCGGGTCGTACCGGGGCGGGGTCAGGCAGCCGGCGTCGCGGGCGTTGAGGCGGCGCAGCAGGCCGTGGTCACGCAGGGCTCCAGGCGCCTTGGCACAGCCCGGCACCGAGGTCGGCGTCGGCGGGCGCAGGCCGAGGTTGGACGGTGCGTCGAGCACGGCGATGCGGCGCATGGAGCCCCCCGTACCTTTGCCTAGAAGAGCGCGCGGGCGAGCGCACGCCGCGCGCTCGCCACGGCAGGGTCGTCGGGCCCGGCCACGTTGAAGAGTGACAGCAGATGCTTGCGCACGCTGTCCCTTTCCTCGCCGCTGGCGCGCTTCACCGCCGCGACCAGCCGCTCGTATGCCTCGGGCGCTTGTCCGCTGAGGACCTCGATGTCCGCGGCGAGCTGCTGCGCGGCCAGGTCGTCGGGGTCGGCCGCGGCCTTCGCCAACGCCTGCTCCGCGTCCACGCCGGTGATCCGGCGGTAGAGCTCGACCTGCGCCAGGCCGGACTCCGCCGCGTGGTCCTGCGGCGACTCGGCCAGGATCTTCTTGTACGCCGCCTCGGCCGCGTCCAGGTCGCCGGTCATCATCGCGTCGTCGGCCGCGTCGAGGCGCGGGTCCTCGGGGGCGGCGACCTCGATGCCGCCGGCCTTGAGCACCGCGTCGATGTACTGCCTGATCTGGGCCTCCGGCAGGACGCCGGTGAAGCCCTCGACGAGCTGGCCGCCGACGACCGCGATCACCATCGGGATGCCCTGCACGCGCAGCGCCTGGGCGAGCCGCGGGTTGGCATCCACGTCGATCTTGCCGAGCACCCAGCTGCCGCCGCCCTCGGCCGCGAGCTTCTCGAGGACCGGGGAGAGCTGCTTGCACGGCTCGCACCATTCGGCCCAGAAGTCCAGGATCACCGGGGTGGCCATGGATCGTTCGAGCACGCTCGCCTGGAAGTTCGCTTCGGTGACGTCGATGACCGCGGGCGGCGCACCACCCGGCAGCGGGTTGGCGGCGGGACTCGCGGCCGGCCCGGCGGCGGGGCCCGCGGGCGCGGGCGTGTTCGCGGGGCGCAATGCACCGAGATCGACCGCGCCGCGGGTGAAGATCGACGGAGTGGTCCGTGGGTCGCTCATGGTTACCTAGTCTCGCACGCGCGCCGGGCTCCCCGCGTCGCCGCCGGGCTGGTCATATCAGACGTCACAGGCGGACCACGGCCCTAGAAGCGGGCCGGCTCGCGGTAGACGCCCCACTCACCCTTGAGCGCCTCGCAGATCTCGCCCAGGGTGGCCTCGGCCCGGGCCGCGTCGAGCATCGCGGGGATCATGTTCTCCGTGGTCCGCGACACCTCCACGAGCCGGGCGAGCGCCTGCTTTGTCCGTACCGGATCGCGGTCGGCCTTGCGAGCGGCCAGCTCGCGCTTCTGCACGGTCTCGACCTCGTGCGAGACCCGGAGGATCTCCAGATCCTTGGCGACCGTGCCGGTGTGCACGTTGACGCCGACGATCCGCTTCTCGCCCTTCTCCAGGGCCTGCTGGTAGACGAAGGCCGCCTCGGCGATGTTGGCGGTGAACCAGCCGTCCTCGATGCCGCGCAGGATGCCGGCCGTCATGCTGCCGTCGTGGCCCAGCTCGCGGATGCGGGTGAAGATCTCCTCGGCCTCCGCCTCGATGCGGTCGGTGAGCGCCTCGACGTACCAGGAACCGCCGAGCGGGTCGGCCACGTTGGTCACCCCGGTCTCCTCCATCAGCACCTGCTGGGTGCGCAGGGCGATCTCGGCGGACTCGTCGGTGGGCAGCGCCAGGGTCTCGTCGAGGGCGTTGGTGTGCAGCGAGTTGGTGCCGCCGAGGATCGCGGCGAGCGCCTCGACGGCCGTGCGCACCACGTTGTTGACCGGCTGCTGCGCGGTCAGCGACACCCCCGCGGTCTGCGTGTGGAACTTGAGCCAGAGCGCCTTCTCGCTGGTCGCGCCGTATTCGTCACGCAGGTGCCGGGCCCAGATCCGGCGGGCGGCGCGGAACTTGGCGATCTCCTCGAAGAAGTCGACGTGCGCGTCGAAGAAGAAGCTCAGCCCCGGCGCGAAGGTGTTGACGTCCAGCCCGCGGGACAGGCCCAGCTCGACGTAGCCGAAGCCGTCGGCCAGCGTGTAGGCCAGCTCCTGCGCGGCGGTCGAGCCGGCCTCGCGGATGTGGTAGCCGGAGACGCTGAGCGGCTTGTACTTCGGGATCTCGGCGTGGCAGTACTCCATCAGGTCGCCGATCAGGCGCAGGTGGGGCTCGGGGGCGAAGAGCCACTCCTTCTGCGCGATGTATTCCTTGAAGATGTCGGTCTGCAGGGTGCCGTCGAGCTTGCCGATGTCGGCGCCCTGGCGCTCGGCGGCGACCAGATACATCACGAAGATCGGCACGGCCGGGCCGGAGATGGTCATGCTCGTGGTGGTCTGCTGCAGGTCGATGCCGTCGAACAGCACCTCCATGTCGGCGGCCGAGTCGATCGCCACGCCGCAGTGGCCGACCTCGCCGAGCGACTCCGGCTCGTCGGAGTCGCGGCCCATCAGCGTGGGCATGTCGAACGCCACGCTCAGCCCGCCGCCACCGGCGGCGAGGATCATCTTGTATCGCTCGTTGGTCTGCTGCGCGTTGCCGAACCCCGCGAACTGGCGGATGGTCCAGGTGCGTCCGCGATAGCCGGTGGGATACAGACCCCGGGTGTACGGGAACTCGCCCGGCCAGCCGATCTTGTCGAAATCCGCGTAGCCGTCGCCGTCGGCCGGCCCGTACACGGGCTCGACGGGCAGCCCGGACAGCGTCGTGAAGTCTGCGTCCCGCGTGCGGGCGGCGTCGTAGCGCTGCTGCCAGCGCTCCCGGCCTGCGGCGATGTCGGCTGCGTCCATGCGCCCATCCTAGGCGCAAAGCTGAACGATCGATAAGGGCCGAGCGGGACTCTCTCACGAAAGCTATGACGTTTTCAGCATGTTCACAGAATGATCAAGAATCTGTAGATCTACATGTGTGGCTACCGCCACGGTCTCCCCAACCGTCCTGGAGTCCCCGTGAATCGTTCCCTCGCTGCTGTCGGCACCTCGGTGCTCATGGGCAGCTTGCTGCTGGCGGGCACCGGCGCCACCGCCGCCGCCGCGACCGACCCGCTCTCCCCGTCCGCACACCGCGCCGCCGTCAAGGCCGGCAGCGGGGACGCCTTCGCGATCAAGGCGACGGCCAAGGACGCCGACGGTACGGCCCACGTGCGCTACACCCGCACGTACGAGGGTCTGCGGGTGCTCGGCGGCGACTTCGTCCTGCACGGCACCAAGGAGGGCGCGTTCCGGCAGGCCTCGGTCGGCCTCAACGCCCCGCTGGCGCTGAGCACCACGCCCAAGCGGGCCGCCTCGGCCGCCAGCGCGACCGCCAAGGCCCACTTCACCGGCACGGTCGGCAGCGTGGGGACGCCCGAACTGGTCGTCGACGCCACCACCGGCTCCGGCACGCTGGCCTACGAGACCGTCGTCGAGGGCTTCGGCACGGACGGCCAGACGCCGTCGAAGCTGCACGTCGTCACCGACGCGAACACCGGCGCGGTGCTCAGCTCCTGGGACACCGTCGAGACGGCCACCGGCAACAGCGTCTACTCCGGCGCCGTGTCGATCACCACGACGCAGGTCTCCACCACGAGCTTCAGCCTCAAGGACACCGCGCACGGCAACGGCACCACCTGCGACATGAACAACAAGACCTCGGGCACCTGCACGCTGTTCACCGACGCGGACAACGTCTGGGGCACCGGCGCCACCTCCAACCGGCAGTCGGCCGCGGTGGACGCGCACTACGGCGCCGCGAAGACCTACGACTACTACAACAGCACCTTCGGCCGGAAGGGCATCTTCAACAACGGCACCGGGGTGCCGTCAAAGGTGCACTACGGCAGCGCGTACGTGAACGCGTTCTGGGACGGCGCGTCGATGACCTACGGCGACGGCAGCGGCAACGCCCGTCCGCTGGTCTCGCTGGACGTGGCCGGCCACGAGATGTCGCACGGCGTCACCGAGCGCACCGCCAACCTGACCTACTCCGGCGAGTCCGGCGGCCTGAACGAGGCCACCTCAGACATCTTCGGCACGATGGTCGAGTTCTACGCCGCCAACACCAGCGACGCGGGTGACTACCTGATCGGCGAGAAGATCAACATCAACGGCAACGGCAAGCCGCTGCGCTACATGTACAACCCGACGCTGGACGGCAACGGCGTCGGCTGCTGGTCGAGCACCACGAAGAACGTCGACGTGCACTACTCCTCCGGCGTCGGCAACCACTTCTTCTTCAACCTGGCCGAGGGCAGTGGCGCCACCACCTACGGCACCTCGCCGCTGTGTGGCTCGGCCACCGCGGTGACCGGCATCGGCCGCGCCAAGGCCGCCGCCATCTGGTACCGGGCGCTGAGCACCTACTTCACCTCGAGCACCAACTACAAGGCCGCCCGCGGCTACACCCTCTCCGCGGCGACCGATCTGTACGGCAACTGCGGCACCGAGTACAAGGCCGTACAGAAGGCGTGGACCGCCGTCAACGTGACCGGCACGGATGCGGCCTGCTAAAGCAGCCGCTGAGTTGATGCCCGGCGGCGCCACGAGCCCCGCCGGGCATTACCTTGTCTCGATGAAGATCATGCGGCTGTGCGCCGCCATGGCGGTGCTCGCCGGCGTGGTGCTCACCGCCGCCGGGCCCGCGACCATCACCGGCCTGCTGCCGTTCTTCACCATCCAGAGCAATCTCGGGTACGGGATCTTCGCGGCCTGGGCGGCGTTCCGCGGCCGGCACACCCCGCCGGCGCTCAAGGGCGCGGTCACCCTCTACGTGGCGATCACCGGGCTGGTCTACCACCTGGTGCTCACCAACCAGGCGAGCGGCTTCGCGATGGCCCCGGTGGAGCGCGCCCTGCCGGACGCGATCGGCAACCAGTTGCTGCACACCGTCGTGCCGGTGCTCGCTGTCCTGGACTGGCTGCTGTTCGACGAGCGCGGCCGGTTCCGCTGGCGCTATGCCCTCTACTGGCTGGCGTTCCCGCTGGGTTATCTGGCGTTCGCGCTGGTCCGAGGGCTCATCGTGGACAGGTACCCGTACCCGTTCATCAACGTGAACGACCTGGGCTACGACGGCGTCGCCGTCAGCACGGCGGTCTTCGCGGTCGCGTTCTGGATCCTGGGCCTGCTGTTCGTGGCGATCGACCGCTGGGGCGGCCGGCTGACCAGGCGGAGGCAGCCGGCCGGCGACGCTACTTGATGCCGTTGGCCCTGCAGAGCTCGCCGAAACGACCCGCGCAGAGCGCCTTCTTCTCGACGAAGCCGTCCTTGATGACCTTGTTGATGCTCTTCTTGTCGATGGCCTCCGGCGGCAGGAGCCTGGCCTTGATGTAGACGCCCGACTCGGGGTCCTTCACACCCGGGGCCGGGGTCTGCGGTGTCTCGCCCTTGTACAGCCTGATGGCCAGGTCGGCCGCCGCGTCGGCTTCTTTCTTGATCGGCTTGTAGACCGTCATGCACTGGTCACCGGCGAGGATGTTCTGCAGACCCTGGACCGTGGCATCCTGCCCGGTCACCGGGACCTTGCCGTTCATATTGTCCTGCTTCAGGATGTCGATCGCCGCGTTGCCCAGGCCGTCGTTGGCCGCCAGCACGCCATTGATCTTCTTGTCGGTCAGCCGCCACATCTCCGTGAAGACGGTTTTGGCTTCCTTGTTGTCCCACTCGGCGACCGACTGGTCCGGGCCCTTGAGGAATGTGCCGTCGTCGTAATGGACCTGCAGGACGGCGTCATAGCCCTGTTGGAACAGGGTCGCGTTGTTGTCGGTCGGCGAGCCGTTCAGGTTGGCCACCAGCGGCAGCTTGGCGTTCTTCTGGTTCAGGCACTTGACCAGGCCCTCGCCCTGCAACTGGCCGACCTTGACGTTGTCGAAGCTGACGTAGTAATCCGCGCCGCCGTTGAGCGTCAGCCGGTCGTAGTCGATGGTCTTGATGCCGGCGGCCTTGGCCTTGGCGAGCACGGCCTTGCCGACGGCGGGGTCGAGATTGGCGGTCATCAGGACCTTCACCCCGCTGGCGATCATGCCGTCGGCGATCTGCTCGAACTTCGCCTTGTCGCCCTGCGCGTTCTGGATGTCCAGGGGGACTTCCGCCGCGTCGAAGGCCGCCTTCAGGAACTTGGGATCGTCGGTCCCCCAGCGCTGCGAGCTGGTGGTGTCCGGCAGGATCACGCCGACCTTGCCGGTGCCGGAGCCGGTGCGCGTGCTGGTGCCGGCAGCGCCGGTCTCACCGTTGTCCTCGGTGCAGGCGGCGGTGACACCGAGGGTGACAACACCAACGGCGACCAGAGCGAACATCTTCGTGCGCATCGCGACTTCCTCCCGGGCAGAGGGCGGCAAGGTTACCAGGCATCGGCGCTGCGTAACCCATTGATCGCAGCGGAAACTGAATGGATATATCTCACTACCGAAGGTCACCGCCGGCGAGCTCGCGGCGGGCCTCCTCGGCGGCATGCCCGGCCATGTCAGCGGCGCGCGGAAGACTGCCCGGAACCCGGGCAGCCCATCGGCACCGAGGGCGCGAGCCTGAGCGGTTCAGCCGATCCGGTGCGAGGTGATCCAGGCCTGCGGGTCGCCCTTGCGATAGAGCAGGCGCATGACCAGCGGCATCATGGCGTCCCGGAAAGCGGCGCCGATCGGCCCGGCGGTCTTGGTGCTGCCGCTGCGCCGCCCGTAGGCGACGACCTTCTCGACCCGGTCGCGGCGCAGTCGCTCGTAATCGGTCAGCGCCCCCGCGATGTCCGAGCGGGCCCGCAGGCAGCGGCCCAGGGTCACGGCGTCCTCGATGGCCATCGACGCGCCCTGGCCCGACGACGGCGACACGGCGTGCGCGGCGTCACCGATCAGGATCGTGCGGTCGTCGCGCCAGACCGGCACCCGCGGCAGGTCCCAGGTGTTCCACGGGCCGACAATCTCGTCGCTGGCCCGGATCAGCTCGGCCGCGGGCACCGCGTCACCGGCGAAGAGCTCCAGCAACTCCGCCCGCCAGCTCGCGGGGGTCCACTCGTCCGCCTCGACGGGGTGCCGGCGTGGCGGATTGGCGAACCACCACACCGAATCGTCGGGCGCCGTGGCCCAGCCGAAGAACGCCCGCCGTCCGAACGCCATCTGCATGACACCGCGCTCGGGCCGCAGCGCCGCCGCGACCGGGCCGGACGTGAAGCCTCCCGCATTGAGCAGGCCGAGATAGCGCGGCCCGGGCGCCGTCGGGTCCAGGGCCGTCCGGGTCCGCGAGTGCAGGCCGTCCGCGCCGACCAGCAGGTCACCGCCGGCCGTGCTGCCGTCGGCGAACCGGGCCGTGACACCGGCGGGCGATCGGGTGATGCCGGTGAGCCGCTTGCCGTACACCAGGGGGATGCCGCGGCGCTCGGCCTCGCCGCGCAGGGCCAGGTAGAGCTCGGCGCGCCGGATCGTCGTGGTGGTCGTGCCGTCCGGTTCCGGGCCGCCCAGCGGCAGCCGGGCCAGCTCCCGGCCCGCGGAGTTGCGCAACGCCATGGCCGGCGTCGCGAAGCCGGCGGCGAAGACCTGGGCCGGATCGAGGCCGAGCGTGCGCAGGGCGGCCAGGCCGTTCACCGCGACGGTGACGAACGCGCCGCGCTCGTCGGCCCCGCGGTCGTGGGCCTCGTGGATCACCGGGGCGAACCCGGCGTCGTGCAGGGCGATGGCGGCGATGGTGCCGGCGATGCCGCCACCCGCGACAATTGCTGTCTTAGTCATTCTATGACTATGCATGCCATGACTAACGGGAGGCAACCCCGAGAAGCCCCTTAGGGTGAGGTCCATGACGTCTGCGGAGCCGCGCCGGTCCACGCTGGCGATGGTGCTGCTCGCCTTGCTGCTGGAGGCGCCGATGCACCCGTACCGGATGCAGCAGATGATCAAGGAACGCGGCCAGGACCAACTGGTCAACGTGGCCCAGCGCAACAGCGTCTATCAGGCCCTGGACCGCCTGGTCCGGGACGGGCTGGCCCGCCCCGGCGGCACCGCGCGCGAGGCCGGGCGGCCGGAGCGGACCGTCTACGAGATCACCGAGGAGGGCGCGGCGACGCTGCGCCGCTGGCTGACCGCCATGCTGCCGGCCCCGGCCAGGGAGTTTCCCGAGTTCCCGGCCGCGCTGGCGTTCCTGCCGATCCTGCAGCCGGCCGAGGTGCGCACGCTGCTGGAGCACCGGATGGCGGCGCTGGCGGAGAAGCTGACGCTCATCGAGCAGCAGGCGCCGCCGGGCCTGCCGCGGTTGTTCCTGATCGAGGATGAGTACCGCGCCGCGATGCTGCGGGCGGAGCTGGACTGGCTGCGGGCGCTGGTCGACGACCTGGCCACCGGGCGGCTCGCCTGGGACGAGAGGCTGATCGAGGAGACGCTCGCCGACTTCGGCTAGAGGTCTTTGATCAGATCCTCGGCGGCGGCGTACGGGTCCAGCCGGCCCGCGGCGACCCGGGCGGCGAGGTCGCTCAGCGCCGTACCCTCGCGCAGCGAGCCCAGCCGGGCCCGGAGCGTGCCCAGCGCGATCGCCTCGACCTCCGCGGCCGCCCGGGCCTCTCGCCGGGCCTGCAGCCGGCCCGCGGACTCCAGCCAGGCGCGGTGCTTCTCGATCGCCGCGACCACCTCGTCGATGCCCTCGCCCTTGACCGCCACCGCCCGCACGACCTGCGGCCGCCAGTCGCCGGGGCCGCGCTCGCCGAGCGAGAGCATGCCCTGGATGTCGCGGTAGGTGGCGTCGGCGCCCGGCCGGTCCGCCTTGTTGACCACGAAGACGTCGGCGATCTCCAGGATGCCGGCCTTGACCGCCTGGATCGCGTCGCCCATCCCGGGCGCGAGCAGCACCAGCGTGGTGTCCGCGAGCGAGGCGATCTCCACCTCGGCCTGGCCGACACCGACGGTCTCGACCAGCACGACGTCGCAGCCGGCGCCCTCGAGCACGCGGACCGCCTGCGGGGTGGCCGCGGCCAGCCCGCCGAGCTGCCCGCGGCTGGACATCGAGCGGATGTAGACCCCGGGGTCCGTGGTGTGGTCCTGCATCCGGATCCGGTCGCCGAGAATCGCGCCGCCGGTGAACGGGCTGGACGGGTCCACGGCGAGCACGCCGACCCGGCGGCCGGCCGCGCGCAGCGAGCGGACCAGCTCGTTGGTGGTGGTGGACTTGCCCACCCCGGGCGAGCCGGTCAGGCCGACGACCTGGGACCGGCCCGCGTACGGCGCCAGCGCGGCGGCCACCTCGGGCAGCTTCTCATCGCCGTTCTCCACCAGGCTGATCAGGCGGGCGACCGAGCGGGGATCACCCTCGCGGGCCCGGGCCACGAGCGTCGGCACGTCGCGGCCCGGTCGTGCGGAGGTAATCACCCTGCCATGGTCCCTCACGATCAGGCGGAGGGCACCGTGATGAGCAGCGCGTCGCCCTGGCCGCCGCCACCGCACAGCGCGGCCGCGCCGAGGCCGCCGCCCCGCCGCTTGAGCTCCATCGCGAGCGTGAGCACCAGCCGGGCGCCGGACATGCCGATCGGGTGGCCGAGGGCGATCGCGCCGCCGTTGACGTTGACGATGTCCTCGTTGACCTTGAGCTCGCGCATCGAGTGGAGCACGACCTGGGCGAACGCCTCGTTCATCTCGATCAGGTCGAGATCGGCGACCGTCCGGCCGGCCTTGCCGAGCGCGTGCTTGATCGCGTTGGCGGGCTGGGCCTGCAGCGAGGTGTCCGGGCCGGCCACGTTGCCGTGCGCGCCGATCTCGGCGAGCCAGGTCAGGCCCAGCTCCTCGGCCTTGGCCCTGCTCATCACGACGACCGCGGCGGCGCCGTCGGAGATCGGCGAGGCGCTGCCGGCGGTGATCGTGCCGTCCTTGGCGAACGCGGGGCGCAGCGCGCCGAGCGACTCGGCGGTGGCGTCGGGACGCACGCCCTCGTCGGTGTCGATCAGCTTGTCGACCCCGCGCAGGCCCGCCTTGACCGGCACGATCTCCTCGGCGAAGCGGCCGTCGCGCTGGGCGGCGGCGGCCCGCTGGTGGCTCAGCGCGGCGAAGGCGTCCTGCTCGGCGCGGGTGATGCCCAGGCCGGCGCCGCTGCGCTCGGTGGACTCGCCCATCGAGATGCCGTCCCACGGATCCATCAGCCCGTCGAAGGCGGTGTGGTCGCGGACCAGGATGTCGCCGTACTTCTGGCCCTGGCGCTGACCCATCAGCAGGTGCGGCGCGTTGGTCATCGACTCCATGCCGCCGGCCACCACGATGTCGAACTCGCCGGCCCGGATGAGCTGGTCGGCGAGCGCGATCGCGTCGAGGCCGGACAGGCACACCTTGTTGACCGTCACGGCGGGCGTGGTCATCGGGATGCCCGCGGCCACGGCGGCCTGCCGGGCGGTGATCTGCCCGGTGCCGGCCTGCAGCACCTGGCCCATGATCACGTACTGCACCTGGGCGGGTGCCACCCCGGCGCGTTCGAGTGCGGCCGCGATGGCATACCCGCCGAGGGCGGTGGCCGGCACGTTCTTGAGGTTGCCGAGGAGGCGGCCCATGGGCGTACGGGCGCCACTGATGATCACCGAGCTGGTCACGGGAGCTTCACTTTCTCAAGGCCTGAACGATGGTTAAGACAGCCTAGTACGTTCCGGGCCCGGCCGGAGATCGAGGATGTCACACTCTCCAGCATGGATTTACTGCCGAGCGTCGGCCTGCTGCGCGTCGATCACGTCGGGATCGCCGTGGCCGACCTGGACGAGGCGATCGCCTTCTACGCCCGGGCCTTCGGGATGCGGTGCGTGCACCAGGAGACCAATTCCGAGCAGGGGGTCCGCGAGGCGATGCTCGCCGCCGGCGACGACGGCACCGGCGCCCGGATCCAGCTCCTCGCCCCGCTGCGCCCGGACTCCGCGATCGCGAGGTTCCTCGATCGCAGCGGCCCCGGCCTGCAGCAGCTCGCCTACACCGTGGCCGACATCGAGGCGAGCAGTGCCGCTTTACGCGCCCGCGGTCTACGGCTGCTGTACGACGAGCCGCGGCGGGGCACCGCCGGGTCGCGGATCAACTTCGTGCACCCGAAGGACGCCGGCGGCGTTCTGGTGGAGTTAGTCCAACCTGCCTGATTCGTCAGCCTTGCGGGTGAAACATCCTGACGGCAACGCTGTGGCCTGGCAGGATCGTCCCCATCACCCGGCGGCGAGGGCCGCCCTGTGAGACGATCTTCCACTTCGGCACGGCACAGCAGGTAGCGGCACGACAACGCTGCGCACGCATGCGTGCTTCGATGCCACCCGAACGGCCGGCATCCGGCCTCGGCGGGCGGGCCGAAGCTGATCTCAGGGCGGAATACCCGGCCCGTACGGTCTTGCGTCGCCCCCTGGGGGGTCTGCCAGTATGTCCCAATGCCCCAGCAGCAGGATGCCAATCTCGCGTTCTTCGAGACCGCAAATTCGCAGCACGACTTCACCGTTGTCCTGCGTGGATACGACCGCGGACAGGTGGACGCCCACCTCGGCCGCCTCATCGCCGCCCTGAACCAGTCGGAGCAGGCCCGCGGCGAGGCCGAGCAGCGGATGAACGACGCGCAGCGCCGGCTGCGCCAGGCTGAGCAGCGCCTCAACGCCCTCGAGCAGAAGCTAGCCGACAGCAACAAGCTCCTCGAGGAGAACAACCGACCGACCCTCTCCGGGCTGGGCACCCGGGTCGAGCAGATCCTGCGGCTCGCCGAGGAGCAGGCAAACGACCACCGCAGCGAGGCCAAGCGGGAGTCTGAGGGCATCCTCTCCGCGGCGCGGCTCGAGGCACGCGAGATCACCGACAAGGCCCGGGCCGAGGCGGCCGCGATGAAGGCGACCGCCGAGCGTGAGGCGGGGCAGGTCCGCACGCAGGCCGAGCGCGAGTCGGCGGAGAACAGGGTGCAGGCCCGGCGCGAGGCGGACACGCTGCGCTCCGACGCCGACCGCGAGACCAAGCAGCTGCGCACCGTCACCGCGCACGAGGTCGCCGAGCTCAAGTCGACCGTCGAGCGCGAGGTCGCCTCGCTGCGCGCCACCGCCGAGCGCGAGATCACCCAGTTGCGCGCGAAGGCGGCCCGCGAGGCCGAGGAGAAGCGCGCCGAGGCCACCAAGATGCTCACCGACGCCCGCGACAAGCGCGACAAGGACCTGCAGGCCCTCGCGCTGGAGACCGCCGAGCGCCGGGAGAAGAGCGAGCGCGAGGAATCGCAGCGGCACGCCGCCCAGGTCAGCGCCACCCAGAAGATGGTGTCCGAGGCCGAGGAGCGGGCCCGCGCCGCCGAGGACCGCGCCCGGGAGATCTCGCAGCGCGCCGAGACCCGCCGGGTCGAGTCCGAGCGCCACGCCGTCGAGACGGTCGAGAAGGCCCGCGCCCTGGCGGAGAAGACCGT
>Ga0307516_10001381_pt1 | contig 33601 bp, 33 predicted proteins | sample 19_EM_MG_FD_203310 | JGI IMG/M metagenome (GOLD analysis project Ga0307516, IMG submission 203310) | Populus trichocarpa ectomycorrhiza microbial communities from riparian zone in the Pacific Northwest, United States - 19_EM | ecosystem: Host-associated > Plants > Roots > Unclassified | place...
TTTATCGCAGGGTTCTGACGAAGATCCAAGAGAAGGCCATCGAATGGCACGATCGGAACGCAATCAGTCGGCTCCTTCATGCGAAGAGCGATCGGGGAATGGTTGCTGGTTGGAGGTCGGACCTCCTTGGGGTTCAAAGCGTCATCAACGTGCGTTCTGACACCCGCGTGTGGTCACTACTGACTGTCCGTCCCTAGGACGAACTCGCAATGGACAAACATGAAAGAATTCCCGACATTCATCGTGATCCGGGTCTTGTTGGTACAATTGTTTCCGACCTTCACCGCGACCCGGGCTTTGTCGATACCGTTCCCAACGATCACCGTGATGTCGTGGAAGCACACGAATTTGTTTCTGACCTTCATCGGAGTGTTCCCGGTACCCACACAATCGATTCTGAGCTACAGCGCAGCGTCACCGACACCAACATCACCGTCTCAGACATTTATCGCGCCGTGGTACAAAGTGAAGAAGGGGCTAGCGGTAAGAACCGTTCGGTGAGTGTTACCCGTACCATATCCACTGCTAACTCGATGCTCACTGTCAGTCCTGCCTCCTCCCGACAAGGCACCCATTCAGGCTCCGCAACCCTCAACAGCCTACCCGACCCCCGATCCATCCATCCTCGTTGGCCTTGAACCGTCGACCTGCAGGCGCTTAATCAGCCGTGACTATTCTCCGCATGAGCTCGTCCTCCTGATCGAGGATATTTTCACGAATAAGGATGAAGTTAAGACGGTTAGTAATCTCGGAAGGGACGCAGCTCAGGCCTTCGTCGACGTGGTACACGGGGTGCGTCCCACAGTCCTTCACCTCTGTGGCACGACCTGATTTCCCCCGTCCCCTTTGGTTTCCGATTTCCGCTTCTCACCAACCAGGCTTTAGATCTCCCTGATCTCCTCCCACGGCTTAGGAGGAAGTGTTTGAGCACTTTATGTTGGATATGCGGCCGCCATGCTTTGCTTCCGGAATCACTGCAAATCCCGGTTTGCTATGATCGATTTGATACCCCGTTGTATTGCGGTGGGTTTGGCGACGTGTGGAAGGGAGAACACCAGGGCTGCCCAGTCGCGGTCAAGGTACTGAAAGTCTACTCAACAAGCGACTTTGGCAGGATCATAAATGTAGGTCCCCACAGCCTGCTGAAATGGGTACGTTGGCCCGCTGATACCCTTAACAATCGTAGAGGTTCTGCAAGGAGGTTTTGACATGGAGCGCTCTTCGCCATCCAAACGTGCTACCGTTGCTGGGAGTGATAATGGGCACTCGACAATTCGCAATGGCATCGGAGTGGATGGTAAACGGGAACATCAACGAGTTTATCAAGGCCCATGGGGATGTGAACCGGTTTAAGCTCGTAGGGTTTTACTCCGGGTCCGACCACATTCATCACTGATAATCGGTTCTGATAGCTCGAAGACGTCGCCCGGGGGTTGGTATACATGCATGGTCAGGCCATGATACACGGGGACCTGAAAGGGGTACGACTTCAAATGCTGGCCGCCGTCCTGCCTCCTAACATACTTTTTATCATTATCAAGGCAAACATCCTGATCGACAAAGATCACCACGCACGCCTCGCAGACTTCGGCCTCCTCATTATCACTTCAAACTCAAATTCCACGAATTTCGCCCCCTCGAGTTCCCACATGTCAAGTGGGACGACGCGATGGATGAGCCCAGAGATCCTCGATCCAGATATGTTCGGTCTCACGGACAGCCGACCGACGCAAGAATCAGATTGCTACGCGTTGGGGATGGTGGTACTCGAAGTGCTCAGCGGCCGACCGCCGTTCACGCCGGATAAGGACTTCGTTGTGATGCGGAAGGTCATTGATGGTGAAAGGCCAGGGAGGCCAAAAGGACCGGAGGGGGCATGGTTTACCGACGATTTATGGCAAACGCTGGAACGGTGTTGGGCGGCCCAGTCAGAAAGCCGACCTAGCGTCAAAGTTGTCCTTGACTGTTTGGGACGGGTTACTGGGACTTGGAAGCCTCCCTCTCAGAAGGTGGGCGAGGATGTAGGAACGAATCCGGATGATTTGGATTATTCAGTCGTAAGTGATTACTGCATGGTTCATTGCCCCCAATACTATCCACTCGTCCTGACAGCGCCTCCGGCCCCCACCAGGACTCACTCTATCAGGCCCTTGACGACTGACCGACCCTCCGGGGGAGACCCACGAAAAGAAGCCACCGTACTGGAAGGATTGCTGACGATACCACTACGCTGCTCATTCGACCATTTAGATGAAATCATCACAGGTGGCGAGGCCCACTGGCTCAAACCGATAGTCGGAGGCGCGCGAGGGTGGAGCGAAGCGTTGACACTTACACAAGGGCAGCGGGGTATTCATGTATTGGAGGAATCTCGAGTTTATTACGGAGTTCGAAATCAGCTTGAATTTCCGTCGCCTTTTATCTCGAAAGGACTGGTTCATGAACCTCAGCAGCGTGAGGATGCCATTAAGAAGGGCAAGGGTAGCAGGCTGGTCTTTGATCAGAGCGGGTGAAATCCGGGGTCCTGTAGACGTCGAAGGAGGATGAATGGTCCTTCCGACGCATGAAGTATTTCTGTGGGGAGCACACCTAAGCGACGGGGCATGGGCATGGGTGAAGTTACTGCAGAAGCACTCACTCAGTTGTAGCGGGAACTATCGTGTAGGTGAGTGTAAACGGTACAGACTGGGAAATAATAAATACTGCAAACGATACATGCCGGCGGCCACTCTATGGTCGGGTACCCACTATGCCTGGGCGTGACGACTACTCACCTCAAAACCGTAAACTCACAACGGAAATGTCATACGAACCGTTAACCCGCCCACCGTCGTTCAAATCCAACGTCGGCGAACGGCCTCTCAACTTTCTTGTCGAGCCTGTGGGTTAACACGACCACCCGGTTACGGGACACGTGCGGGCATCTGCACCAACCTCTGACCATAACAGAGGACGGATTGGAACCTGTGAAAAGCGACTGGTGCGTAGGGTTTGCCTGAGGTTGAAAAAGACTGGGGGGACGCATGACTGCGAATGGTGGAAATCCAAAGTTATGTCCAACGGTTCCGTATACCAACGCGGTTTTTCGAACGCTTCGCAGGTGACGTGGGTGCACCCACTGGGAATAAGGCGAAGAAGATACTGCTCACTCACCAAGCGATAAGATGTTGAGCAATAGAGCGTCCGCGAGGTTCTCCGGTTGAGTCCGCTCAATGATGAAGTATTCTACGCGTCTTCCTCGCAATGTTAGAATTGGTCAGGCTGAAAGAACATCAGCGGTGGGCACAGTTTGGATCAGCGGTGGTTCACATCGGAGGGTGGAGGCTCACACATCTATTCACAGATCAGCCGATGAAAATCACAACGATTTATTTCACGGGTGGCTGGCCATGTCAACTCCTTCTAAACGTTTTCGCCCTCCTTCACGAAAGTCAGTGTAGAACTTGCCGCCAAATCGCGCGAACGCCGGGGTTTCGCTCTCAAACCCCAAGGGTGTTTCGACGGCGACCGACGGCGACGTAGACGCTGCACTTGAACTTCGAGAAGGATTTCGTTGCGAACAGAGTGGAGGAGGTTCGGAGTAGAACGTCTGGAGAGGGACAGACTGGTGTCAGCGCTCTTTCAATGGGATTCTCGAAAAGGGGTGTCGGCAGGGAAGTTCGAACGGATGTTTTTGAACTTGACCACGGGGTAGATTTCGTCGCAAGGGACAAACTGGCGAACCATTGGATGGACTTTGACCGTTTGACGCTTACCGCACCGTTGCAGGTTCAAAAACCTTCCCGGGCAGAGTATTTCTCCCAACCTCACTCCACCCCGCTCGTGACCCTCGCAAAATCCTGCAACGGACGCCGGGTGGGCACGGCCAACGCACCAATCGTTACGGTCGGGAGGGGCACATCGTGTTCAGGGCGGCCACGAGCGACAGAGGCAGCACGTACAAATAAATGTAGTCACCTTGGCGGTCGGATCACTGCACAGGGCCATTGGAAATGCCACCATATAGTACGCCGTTTGGAAGAGGAGCCCCGGCTACTTGGAAAAGGGAGAACATAACGTGCGCTGGGAAATGAACGAGTTCACCTCATCAGATAGGACGTGTTTCAACGTCGGATGGGTGGGTATCAGGAAGGTACTTGCCCGGCGGGGGTGTGATGTCAGAACAACAATGGGGATGCCCAATGTAACATTACTGAGAGGTGGTACAGCTGTTGTATGAACAGGATAAAACAAGGCGCACCAAGGGGACAGCCCATTTCAGCGTGTTCACAGTGAAACTCCATCTCCCTGGGTTCTTCTAACCACTCTTCCGTGCGGTTTCAAGATGCGGGGGTGAGTTTCGACCATTGTTGAGCGTAAAATAAAGGTACTTCTATACGAGCTTCGGGGTACGCTACAGTGATCGCCCGATGGTAAGTAGTGTCGCCGTGAGGGGTTTGGCCAGGATAGTCAAACCTTTTCGGGTTGTTTCAATGTTTGGACCGTGGGTGGTTCAGTCAGCGAGAGACAGCCGGACATCGTGATCGGGGCTCTCTGTCCTCTGCTTCCTCGCGGCAACCTCGCCGACGAACCACCACCGCGTCCGGCCCTCCCCTAGGCTGGAATCGACTTCAGGGGGAGACAGTTCTGGCCCTCCCCGTGCCTTCAACTCCCGCCACACCATCATCAAGCCCAAGGCCATCTCATTCGAGATCTCGTTCACACCCAAACGACCGCCATCCGTGATTTCCGATACCTCCACATCCAGCTTACCATCCTCCACCACAAAACTATACAAGGCGGCGATATCCACCGAGTCTAGGCCGCGGACGAAGTAGATTGCTGGTTTGATTGTCGTCCCCGGTTCGCTAACAAAGAAGTCGGACGGGAAAGACCCAAGACTCTATGACCCCCGCAGGAATCGGGGCGGTGATTCGCTGCTCAGCATCAACACCAGCGAGATGGAGACGCGAGCAGAATCGATCTCGAAGAGGCTCCCTTTGATTTCGAGACCGTTGAAGCGGGCGGAATATCCCCAAATTTGACCCGAGTACACTCTCCGAGTCTGCACAAGACGAGGCACTCATTTCCGTCGGGTAAGCCCACACTTTCCTTCTCTTCTTCTCATATCTCTACAGATCGCCAACTCGATTTCCTAACATACATACTTGTTTTCTCTAGCGTCGAACCGACTTCAACGCCGTGGTATGGGACCCCCTCAAGTCCGGGCCATCAAACTCAATCCCCGATATACGAAATCCTCCAGCACCACTCCTCCAGAATTCCACTCCGACGAACTCGTCACCGGATCCGAGAACAAACCGGTTTACAATAAGCTCGCCAGGAACCAAGTACTCTCCGCTATGGAGGGTTACAACTCTGTCGTGTTCGCCTACGGACAAACCACGTCCGGAAACGCCCACATGTTCTCCAGTGGCAGTGTAGGTGCCGACCCTGTGCCTCTTTCTAGACGAGAGACAACGCGCAACCTGAAATCATCCCTCGAGCGATGAAGGACGTCTTCGCCTATGTAAAGCACACTACCTGCGAATACCTCAATCTATAACAAAACCATCATCGGTCTCCTAGCCCCTCCGTCCTCCCAACCCGTCCAAATCCAAGGTTCAGGCCCGAACGTCTGGCTCTCACCACTCAGGGAGGAGGTCATGACCAACTTCTCGAGCGTCAAGAAGGTCCTGGAGAGAGGCGACGCGAATAAGAGGATGGTGACCACGGAGTGGAACGAGATGAGTAGCAGGTGCCACAGTGTCTTCCACGTTGTTTTCGAGAGTCAAGAGCGTGGGAGTGGGGGTTCATCCAGGAGGGATGATGATCAAACCAGCAGTGGGCAGATGACGCCAACGGGATAGATGACCCCAAACCCCTAGAGGAATGAAGTTGCAAACTAGGGATGAATGGAGTGTTCAGACGATGTCGTGTCTCGTTCGTGATACCGGCTGACATCCACGTACAGAGTTTAATCGATCTCGCCGGCTCGGAGAAAGCGACTTCGGGCAAGGAACGGACGAGGGAAGGTATACCAATACCAGGTTAGTACTCCCCCGTCGCGGTGCGCCCATGAACGAACAAAATGTTAACCCCGTTGACTCAAACCGTCGCAGAGTTTACTCATGTTGGGCTTGGCCGAGAACTCCGCCAAGGGTAGAAAGTAATACTCCCGGGCAGTATTCTTTCTTGTGCGTTGGCTTCCGAGGGTACACGCTAGTGACCACGTGCCATTTCGGAACTCCAAGTTGACGAGAATGCTGCAACCCTCCCTGTCCGGTAGTGCGAGGATATCCGTCATCTATACAATAAACCCCGAGGTTTCGGCCATCGTGGGGTCCACCAGTGCACTCCAGTTCACCCAGCATAGCTGAACACGACGGAAAAAGAGATCGTCGACGCCGAGGCGTTGATCGAACGATACCGTGGCGAGATCGAAGATCTCAAGCGCAAGTTGGAGAAGGAAGCTCCCGCTAGGTCTAGGAGGTTATCCGCTCGCGAAGTAAGTCTCACCTTTCGTTCTATTCTTCGCATCTTCTCACCGTGTTGGTGCTCGTCTGGTAGCAAATGGACGAGAGCAATACCATGAAGGACTTGAATACCAGAATCAAGCAGCTCACAAAATTGATCTTGATGAGTCAAACCGTCGAGGAGCCTTCACGACCCGGCAGCCCGGTTAAGGTTGACTTCGATATGTCTTCATATCGAGTTTGTTCTCGGTTTTCCGGTCTCCCATCAACACCTTCACGTCAGGGCGCCATTCTCCAGCTTCAACAGGACCTCCTCTCCGCTCTTCAGGAAATCAATTCTGAAGTTCTCAAGCTGTCCAGATTCTCGCGCTCAAAAACGTGCTCCGTAAGCTCGACATCATCATCAAGGACTACAAAGACAATCTGGGTGAGCTGTTGCGCGCCGCTCGGGAAGATGTTGAGAGCGAGTGGCAAGTGAAGTTGGACGAAGAGGTGAAGAAGAGGCAAGAGAAGGAAGCTTGGGCGGATGAACTCGTTAAGCAGCTGGAGAAGGAGAAGAAGGTAAGTTGGTTGTTGTGCTTGCTGTGCGGGGCTGAAACTTTCTCCTGTTAGGTGAGGGTAAAGTTGGAGAACGAGAGGCAGGCTCCCGCGGCGTTCGTCTCCGAATTTGACCCGTTGGGGTTAGGTGGGTTGGGACTCCCGTCGATCTCCGTGTCATCCCTACCCCCTCAACCCGCCTAAACCAACTCCAGGAGGGGTGAACGCAATCTTGGCCGAAAGGCAAAAGAACTGCCTTGTAGTTGGCCCGCTCGAATCCCCCAAGATTACTGAAACTAACAAATCTGGCATGAACGTGACCAAGTCTCCGTTTTGCATATCCACCAAGGCGAAGGTTGAAGGTCAACCCAGCCTAGTCATGGAGGAGGGGTTCATCTTTAAAGACGATTGGGGCTGAGGTGGGGATGTGCTTGGGATGGGGAAGGAGAACACACCTACCACCCTGATATTTGGATTGTGTAGTTCCCATCACTGGCATTGTAAACTATGGTTTTGTTTTCCTTCCTTCTGCCTCTTTCCGACTCATGTAACCAATGTATTAATTTCCCCATTTTACATGTTGTGGGTGACAGCTGTTTGTATTCTACTATAACAAACTCATACCATGCCTTTCTCTTGGGCTTATTTCCTGTTGTTGTTTTGGCATGGTTAAAAGATTCCCAGATACTTCCAATGTGGTATTGGGGTACCCTGGATGACTAGCTATGTGGTCATACAGGCGGCATCTTCCCAGCCAGTTATGTTCTCTTCATTGTTTTACAGGTAGTTTCATTCCATTTTCTATTTTGTTTCTGCCCGAGGTCCTCTGACTTTCAATACATTACCATGTGGGTAGATCCTTCCTCATGTATTCTGTCCCTTACATTATACATCATGTGAGCAATCTCCCTGGAAGCACTGTTCTGGCAGACTGTACAGTTCAGGAGCATTGTACTTATAAAGCAATACTTGGTACTGAGACTTAAGGTGTGAGTAAGGAGGGTAGACACTCTGAAAATTTCTGTTATCCATTGACATGATTAAAGTCCAGAATCAACACCTCCCCAGACTCATAACCAGCAACTAAATAATGACCATCCCACTGTGATTTAACAGGGTTTGTAAATCTCCCAGCCAGCTGAAGAACCACCCTTCCAGTGACTGCATCCTTGAGCCTGGATTGATAAACATCCCACAGCTTGGCATTGTTTAGGAGGAGTAAATGTGAGTTGGGCAGCTGGACAGGGTGTGAGCCTGGGGTCCTAAGGTCCCACCCCAGTGGTTGTGACAAAGGGGAATGAACCCACAATTGTGAACCATCAACAAGAAGGGATCTTTGGTATGCACAAAACTCGAGGTCCACCATACTTGCAACTTTTCCTGTCTGAATGGACCAAACTAGGATGCATTTCTGGAGCAGGCAGAAAATATTGGATCCATCCCCTGATATTCTGAAATCATCAACCCCATAATCCAAAGTTGCATCCACTGTTTGAAGGAGTTTTCCCTTCTTCACATCCCAGATGTGAATCTTCTTGACTTTATACCAGATGAAGATCAACCTGTGTTTGATCAGCTGGATATCACCATACTTGGGGTTTTTGGCCATGGTTTGGAAGGATGCCTTGCAGAGACCAGTTGAGATGTCCCAGGTTCTCACCACCCCATCTGAATCACTTGAGATAACAATACCATATCCTGCTTGTAGAGTGATGGACACAATTCGAGCCAAAGTAAGGGAAGTGGACTCCAGATCAGCTACAGGTGAGTCTTGTTGTAGGGTACCAATCTCCCAGAACTTGACTGAGTGATCTTTAGATGATGAGATAAGGGAGGAGGAGGAAGGAAATGCAAGGGAGGTGATAGCATCAGTGTGTCCACCAAAAGTTTTAATGGGGTGGGGATGTGAATTAATGGTGCTCCATAGATAGGTAGTTTGACCAGCAGCAGCTGCTATGAGCTTGCCATCAGGGGAGAGGCAGCAGTTATTAATTTTACTGTCAGCCACATGGAATTGGGTCACAATCCTCCCAGAACAAGAGTCTTGAACCACAATGTCCCCCTCATGACATGAAACAAAGTGAGTGCCATCCAATGAGAAAGCAATACAAGAACCAGTGTGTGCAGTGTTAGTTTGGCAGTCATTGATGTTCCAATGCCAAACTTTATGACCAGATACAGATATGAGGTATTGAGGGTTGGTGGGTGAGAACCTAACATGGTCCACCCAATCCTGCTGCTCTATGACATGATAACACTCCTCTGTCTGAATGCTCCACAAGTGGATTGTCTTTTCAAAAGACCCTGAAGCAATTGTGGTGCAGTCCGCTGAGATAGAAACAGAACGAACCCTAGTAGTGTGGCCATGAAAGGTCTTGACAACTCCACCAGTCTGCACATCCCAGAGCTTGATGGTCTTGTCATTACTCCCAGATACAAGTGATGTTCCATCTGGAGAGAAGGCAAGAGATTTCACAAAATCAGTGTGGCCAGTGAGAATGGCGGTCTGGATGCCTGTGATACTATTAAGGGTGATGATGTTCCCAGACTCTAAACAAACTGCAATGACATCTTTCCAGCATGCAAGGGCTGTTGGCATATGATCTAATGTAACTGTACGAGAACATGTTCCCCATCCAGCTGGAAGCCCCTTCACCACCCTAACCTCTTGTGAGAGCTCTACAGTATAGTGCTCATGAAGCCAAGATGAAGAAGGGCAGAATGGGAGGGCAGAATGGTATATCTGGGAAGGGGAGTTGCAGATTGTATCAAAGTGCTCCAAGATGAGATGCTGGCTGTCCTTCAACCACTTGCATGAACCCCCTGTCTGAACAGATGTAAACATGGGTTTCCTGAGCAGTTCCTCCACATGTAACTCACCAATGTGTACCATTGCTGTATATCATTGAGGGCATAAACACCAATGCCAAGTTTTCCCATTAAGATGAGAGCCTCAATCCAAAATAGCAGACAGGTTGTGAAGAATTCATCAATGACTTCTTGTACCCCCCCAATACCTAGACATCTCCCTGGGATCCCCAGAAGGTGCTTTGTCCAGAAACAGCATGCATATTCCAGTGCATTCCCAATGTGGTTCTTCTGGCGATCAGGGAGATCCTTGACTTCACTGAGGATAGTATAGTCATCCAGTCTACAGATATTCCTCTTCAATCTACCCCTCATAAGGTTGAGACATGAGAGCAAGATCTCTCTGTGATGAATTGAAGGTTCTATGAAGAACTGGTGGTCTGTGCATCGCCTTGAATCCATCAGGAAGTCAGGAAATGATTTGTGGAAAATTTGGACAGCAGCATCCTTGTTTGTTGGAACAAGGAGGAGAGAGTGGAGGGGGCGCAGAGCAGTGGAGATACCAGACACCCTAAGGAGGTCTGAGAGTGCATTGACTGACAGGGGATTGAATACAAGCACCACTGTTCCAACCACAGTCTTGAAATTTGAATAAAGCTTCACCTTATCCACACCTACATCATTGGCTGCCTGCCCTAAAACCTGGGTGTAAAGGATGTCAATCCCAGAGCTCCATTCATGAGAAGTGCTTTGTGGAAATGAGGTGATGATGTTTAGTTGTTCAGTGGGTGTGTGGTAACTGGACATGATAAATTTGACAGCTGTTGAAGCATAGATGAAGAATCCTGCTGCCTTTTCACAGAGAATGTCAATCTCAGATGGACTTGGCCAATCCCCTGTCAAGCTACAGTCACTTCTCCCTTTTGCAAGTTCAGCCAACTGTGTTTGAAAGAAAACTTTGATGTCATTGTTTACAGTTTCAGGCTTGACCTCATGGAGTTTGAGAACTTCTGTGATGGGAAGGATTGATTTTAAACGAAATCCAGAGCGAATTCGAGCTTCAGGTCGCCCAGTAATAAAGAACTTGACATTTGGGATCTCATTTACATAGCGGGAGAGCATTGAGAGAATGGCTGATGCAGGCTCCTCATCCTTACACTCATCAAGAGCATCAATAATTATGAGGGTTGGAATCTTGGTAGCTTTGAGTGGACCAACAATGAGCTTCTCCATCTGTGAACAGAGGGACTCATGTGCAACATCAGGACATGCCTTCAGAACCTGGAGCATCTTGTCTCGGAATAGCTGATACCGGTAAGCAAGCTGGAAGGCAAGTGTTGGGAAGATGGCCTGAAGATTGCTCCTATCTGCAAAGTCTCGTGAACAGAAGAAGCTGGCCCCAAGCTTTCCACATGCAAACATCCTCTCTGCAAATGTCTGAGCAATGGTTGATTTTCCAGTCCCAGCAAGGCCATTCAGCCAGAAGATTTGCTGTTCCTGTTCACCAGCCAGCCAGTGCTCAATCTCCTGGAAGACACCCTTTCTTGTTCCCCTCAAGCACCCCTGCCTGTTCCCACTGAGGTAACTGGCATCTGCAGTGTGGGTCATTCCTTTGAGAAGGACAAGGTCTCCTGGTTCCTATCCATTGGTCAGCCTGTGAGAACAGAAGATAAAGGGGTGAGACTCACAATGAGCTGACAACTCTTGTTGTAAATATTTTGTTGTAGAGAAGTCTAGCACAAAAGTCAGACATGGTATAAAATGAGCAGTTTGCCATGCAAACCTGATATTCCATCAATACTTGATGGATATCCTCTACCATGCTGTTAACCCTCTGTGCATTCTCTGTGTTGGCCAGGAACCTCATGACATCCCCTTGTTCTACTGGTAGGGTCAAACTCTGATGAATATTTTCCAGTTTCCTAGTCATCCCATATCAGACTCAACCCTCACCCAAAGATTGTAGGCTCACTGCTTCAGTTTTCTCTCTCTCTCTTCCTCATCCACATCACCTGGAGGGATTGGTACACAGAGGGATTCAAAGAGAACTTTGACTTGAGGTGCCAACAACTCTATGGCTTGTTCATCTACCCCTGTTTGCTGGGATGATCATCAGCATGGTGGGCCAAACCTGTGGGAGGTAGATCATACCTCGCAATTTCCCAGAACAAGGCAGAGAGCTCTAGCAATGGATTTGAGTGGACCAAAGCCATTTGTAGAGCTTTTCACCACATGGAGTAATTTGGCCATAACACCTGCAGTAGACCCCCCGTTTGATGTGGCCTCATCTGCAGCAACACTCAGTTGGACACTCTCATTGGGATGAGGAACTTGTGGTGTACAACCAGGAATAGTGGTATCTATGTTGCCTGAATAAATGATAAGGGTAGGAACTATTGTGGTATTAACATACCATTGGGATCCCCACTGTGCAGGACCAATAGAGAAGATGAAGGGCAATAAACTTCCCCATTTTCTTCCCCAGCACCCCCATTCCATCCTTGACAGGGTCTGCTTCCCACCCTAGCCTCAACATCTGAGTGCAGGTGCAAATACATTGGGCTAACTTTCCTTCCGCCAACATCTGCCTCTCCCACTCCTTGGTCACTTTCACCTCCGTCTGCTGGAAACACCTCTGACTCATACAGCTGTGGAGGTTGATCCATTGTACTGGCTTGTTGCACACCTTTGTTGGTTCCGTTCCGTTCCCTATCGTCCACCACAATGTGAGGTTCTGACTGCGGAAGCGGATTATCTGGGCCAACGCTTTCCCTATCAAAATCAGCCCCCGTTCTGCCCTGTTTCTGTTTGTTCCCTAGGCGCTTAACCTTCTTCTTCAGTCTGGAGAATGGATTTCGTGTGTCCATGTTGGGTGTTGGGTCGGCGTGGAAGGTTCCGCGATCGTAGATGGCTGTGCGATAACAAATGGGCGTGCGACATCGTGGGCCTGATTTGCCCTTCTGCAGACGCCCAACGGGGGCTCCAATAGGGTCCCCGCGGTTTCTCGTCTTGTACCGTCCGAATTTTCCATTATCTCCTTCTTTTATGTATACGTTACGCCAACGTTTTTCGGCCGCCGGGCATTCTGGGCCAAGATATCCGCCAACAGCGTAACTTGACTCACGACATCTGTTGGCTCCTTCGACCGACCTCGTTTCGAACTTGAATTTGGATGCGCTGCATTGATGTGCCTCCCTACCACCGTCGCCACGTACGAACAATACGAGAAGGCATCGAGACTCTCCACGCGGAAGATGCGGATCGCTCTCCACGCTGGGGGCCGGGAATACCAAGGGCTTGCAAGAGAAGAGGGGTTTACTGGGGTCACCGAGATGGACCCTGCTATGGTTTCAAATGAAATTTGAACGTTACCACCGAGGTCGAAATACACGAAGCCAACGCTTGATCAGCGCGAGTATAATCTGACATCCTACAGACATCAGAGGCACCTAGATAATTCTCCTCTACCAATGAGGGTTCTATGCAAAACAATACACATATGAGTAACGATAGCGGGCCGTGGATGGCGAGAATAGAACGAGCATTTGTTCAGTGAACGAGGACATCAGGAACGGGTACAACCATCGTGGAGGCGGTAAGGTGAGGGGAGCAACAGGTGGAGAGGATCCCGCTTCCGAGCGCTGAAGGGAATTCTACCAAGTTCAACAGTTGGCAGGAGTCGGCGAGCACTAAGTCAGAGCGCCAGGAACTCCAGGAGATAGGAATTGGAGGGGCTGTATGGAGGGGGAGAGTGTCACGCTGGCCAACTCCGAGTCGGAGAAAGAATGGAAGCGTGGCTGGCAAGGATAGTTGATTCGAGAACATGGCGAGATGTGGGGAAGTTTGGGTTCGGCTTGTGGGTTTCGCCATGAGGCGTACTGTACCGTTCCTTTGCACGGTCGTAGGACTCCAAGCTGGTTGGTAACAGCACACCGAGTTTCTCGACGTCCTGAAGGCGGAAGTGAATGAGCTAGCTCCCTCATTGGACGCGTTTGATTGCTGGTACGGGACAGAGTTCTCAGTCAACTCGTTGGTATTGGGTATTGGAGCCGTACCAAGCTCGGAGTGTTGAATAGGTCGGTTATATACTGCGCGAGGGGTCTGAGATTGCGAAAGGTTGGGTCGGTACCGGCTGGAGGGTAAGTAGGCGGATGTTTCAACGCACCTTCGAGCGCGGAACGTGGGAGGGATTTGGATCGGGAGCTCTCCTACATAACCAGTTCGCCCAACGTACCCCGCATGGAGGATATCGAACCATACAGATCGTCTCTTGACCTGGAGGGACCGGCCCCACAGGGCATCCCAGAGGCATAGATAGAGTTGAAGTTCTTGGGGCCGGGCGAGGCAGGGTATGCCGTGTCCGAGATAACTGGCCACGAACGAAAGATGGGGTAGTTAATAAAGCATCATAAGCAGGATTCGTGGGCGGGTCCTCCCTCATGCCATCTACGCACCAAGTTTCGACCGCACCCAACCTGGTACCAGATTCCCTGGAACGGAACGTGAAGGCCATCGGAGGTTGTGAGCTAAGGTGGGATTGATCGGATCGACAGAGGTCGTCTTTCTCAAGTCTCTTGAACTGTTCCTCTGCCGCACCATTTCCCTGCGTTGCGAACCATCCCTCCCTCCCCTTTGACGACAAGAGCTACTCGACGTGTTTCTCGAAACCGTCGGTATCGCATCAAGAAACCAGTGGTCACTCGGATACAAATTACCATCCACGATATGGGGGGGAGGTCATTCCAATCGAGGTGGTTCGCGTTTCCATAGTGTGTTCCTTCCCCTTTACCTTCAGAACATCTTCACCGACCGCGACCACCCAGGTATCGGTGTGCTGACCGACGCAGGTGCCTTAGGCTTCTTCCTCACCACACGGGAGGTGCGCTGTTCGCTCACTTTCAACTTCAAAACTCTTCTCCAAACCGGTTGACACCCACACGCACAACCTATCTCGGGTTGGGATTACTGGTAGCGTCCACGCTCTACGACAGTATCGATGGGTTACTGGTGCGTGTTCCTTCTATGCCGTCTGGCGCCACTGGCGCATTACAATTGCTCATTCCACCACTTCTAGTTGACACTCCTACATCTTCCGGGGGAATAATAAGGGGCTGCAGCTAAACAAACATGCCCACCGTGCTGTCGTTGTCCCCGCCGCGCGCGATAGAAAGGACGGATGGGGACGAAGAAATGTACCTCTCCCTCTCGACCGGGTTCACTTATCGCCACGACTTCGACGTCTGGATGTAGGGATGAATACCTTGCACGGATGCCTCTCCCCCTTGGTCATTTTTGTTTCAACTCAGGCTCTGGCTTGTCCGACGGCGTGAGTCGGTTTGCCGAGCGGGTCTACCGTCCTTCTGTTTCACCTAGGCTGCGACCGCCACACGCCACGAGATGAGGTATTGGTTGGATAGCGGGCCCGCCGGTCCACTTTCTCCTATCAGCGCCAGATCACGTTTCGTTTCGTTTGTATTTGCCTCCTGAGTGCTCAAGTTCTTCGGTCTGGACACCATCCCCCGTACGTCCGGTGCGTCGGTGCGAACGGGTGTGCGACAGTGGGTAGTTAGCTTATGGCCTTGACGCTTGCGCGTAGCACTTTCGTTTTCACACAAATGTCGGTCTCGGGTAGATTTGTACCGTAATACGCTTCCTCTTTTGCCTGCGTTCTCCCTGTCCGCCAATAAAATTGGTCCTTTATGTATATCTACGCGAGATGTCTACATTTTTGGCGAAGTGAGAATAACACCAGTGTTATTTGAAGACCAAGTTGTTGCCGCCGAGTTTGATGCCATCGGCCGACCCCGCCTTGAAGTGAAAGAATCCCCTCACCCCCGTGAATGGCCGGGAAAGGCGCGGGAAAGGCAGCCAGAGGTATCGGGGAGAGGTGATCACAACCCCTGAAGCGGACTCGTGCGCGCCTAGTTGACGTTGCCTTCAGGCTCCCTTTCGTCGACCCGATTACGACGCACGAAAGGGCTTCTGCTCCAATATCCTTACCCGAAAGTTCCTCTGCTGCATGGTCTTTCGGCATTGCGAACCCTCTCTCTTTCTTGCTGACGACGAGGATCGCACTTGACGCGTTCAATTCTCCCAATCATCGGCATCGCACCGACGAGCAAGCGGTCACTCGAATAATTCCTCTCCCTCGCTCTCTCCATTCCGGGCGAACACGGGGATAGATTTGCCAAGTCTCAAACAGCGGAGAAGCGCCAAGACCTGTACGCCACAGCTGCCCGTCACCGTCACCTCAACCGCAAGCCGATCATCTCATCTTCACGCACTACACGAAATACCTCCCCTCCCGGCCGCTGTTCTTTCCAAGAGCGCGGTTGAGAGTAGGAACCAACCCTCCTGAGATCCAAACCAACGCTCTGAACGGTGAAATATTCCCTAGCTGCCGGCTTCTTACACGGTGTTGGTGGGTGTATCTCCTTGGTGAGTTCTCCGTTTGAGTCACGAACATGCGCCTGTGCTGCGTACCTTGGGAGTGATCGCACGGCAGGAACGAAGCTTGGATCTGTCGGTAAGCATGGTCTAAATCCAACGCATATGCAATCACTCATCAAGGGGTGGTTATAGGGCCGTTCTCCACTATTCCTACGTTACCTGGCGTCCTACCCTAGGAAAATTCTTCTTTCCCCCGTCGTTTTTCGTGGGGTCCAACGCGGTCCTCTGGGCTGTTATGACCAGAGGCTGGCGCAGATGGCCACCCATGTCCCCCGGCCGGGTGATCGTGTTACCCCACAGGCTCGACGAGAAGGTTGAGGAACCGCTGGCCGACGCCTCTCCTGCTGTCGATTTTGAATCCGAACGGCGGTGGGCGGGTTGATGGTTTGTACCATGACGTATGTCGTACCCTTTCGTCTGGTTTTCCGCTGTTTCTGATTCCCTGATGAACCATCGTCACAGTGGACAACCGAGGGAAGTGGCAAGCCGGAATTTGTCAGCACGTCGAGCGAGCGCGAGTCCACGACCATAGTGGCCGTGGGCACTTATCGTTGCCCGGATTTATTTACTTCCCAATCTGTACCGTTTACGCTCCACCGGCACCGGTGCGGAGAATGGAAAGCATTTTATTTCATATCACAGTACATGGCACAACGATGGACGTGGTCTCAGGCGTTGCCAACGCTGAAGATCCCGGACCGCCCTCCCGCTTCAGCTGCCACTGACGCTCCTTTCCCCGACGAAATCACAGACAGGAGTTGCCGTGAGAGACCCCACAGGACCGGGGTTCGGTGGAGGTCCAGCCCAATGGAATTAGGCTGGAAAGGACTGGAAGGTTGGAGACACAAAGCTGCAAATGGTGGGGACCTCAAGCCATAGTCCAACGGTTCCACATACCGACATGGTTTTTCGAGCTTTTCGAAGGTGAAATCAATGCATCCCCTGGGAAGAAGTCGAAGAAGAGACTGCCTTCTCACCAAGTGGGAGGATGTTGAGTAGTGGAACGCTCGCGATGTTTTCCAATTGCATCTGTTCAACGATGAAACATTCTGTGCATCTTCCTCGCAGCGTTAGAATTGGTCTAGCTGAAAGAACGTTAGCGGTGAGTGCAGTTGGATCAGCGCTGACCTACACCGGATGGTGGAGGTTTGCGGTGCCATCCACGGATCAAGCGATGAAACTCGCTACGACTTGTTTTGTGGCTGGCTGACCATTTCGTCTGGTCCTTCTAATATTTTTTCCCTCTTTCGCCAGAGCCAACATAAAACTCGTCCACGAACTGCACAAACACACCGGAGTTTCGCTCTCAGAAGTTAAGGGAGCCTCGACGTGGACGCAGCCCTGGAATGGTTCGAGAAGGATCTAATCGGAAACAGAACGGAGGTTCGGGGTAGGACGGCTGGAGAGGGACGGGTTTACGTCAGTGTTTTTTGACCGGGTTCTCGGATATGGTGCTAACAGGGGGTATTCGAGCAACTTGTTGAACTCAACTGCAGGGCGGATTTCGTCACAAGAGGCCAACTGGCAAACGCTTGGACGGTCGCCTACACAGAGGTAACTTCCGAATCTGATGCTTACCCGCACCACTGCGGGTTGGAGAACCTTCCTGAACAGGTTCCTTCTCCCAATCCCAATCCACCCCGCCAGTAACCTCTCGCAAAAGCCTACTACGGACGCTGGGGGGAGCAATGTCAAACCGCTGATCGGTACAGTCTGCAGTGATACCTCAAGGTTAGGGCGGTCTCCACTTCTCGTGAGTGGCGGGGATACCACGTACAAACGCATTCAACTCGGTAGTTGGGTTGCTGTACATGGGAAAAGCTACATCCTGGTACGCCGTTTGGACGGGAACGCGGTTTGACTGCACGAAGCGTTAGCCACGGGTTAAAGGAGCGTTTCAACTTGCACTCGCTGAACAAGAGGCACCCGGTGTTCGCCCAAGCCTAAGCCACTTGGAAAAGGGAGAACGTAACGCGTGTAGGGATTGTGCTGGGAAGTTGACGGGTTTGGCTCATCGGATAGAACGTGTGTTCCGATGTCGAATGGGTGGGGGTCAAAAATGAAGAATGAGAAGTATTCCTGAAAGGAGGTACAGCCGTTGTAAAAGCAGGGTATCACGGAGTGACCAAACCAAGGGGACAACCCACTTCAGCGGAACGAAGCTCTATTCCCCGGGGTTCTTCCAATCGCTCTTTGGTACGGCTTTGATAAAACGAGGGTGTGTTCCGACCATCATGGGGAACGCAAAGCGCCACAGAAGCACAACCATATGAGGCCCGATCGCCTGGTGGAAATGTCGCTGTGAGTGGTTTGGTCACGATATGTCAAAGCGTTCTCGAGAAGAGCCCATGCGCGACCCTCTGGAATAAGTAGGCTAGGTTGCTCGGACCGCGGGTGGTTCGGCCAGGCAGCGATGGTGAGGGGGTGGACATCGATCAACCCTCTCCATCTCCGCTCTCGCAACGCGCGGAGTTCCAACATAACAAAAATACTCAACGACCTCGAGCGAATATTTTCGTGTCGCCCCTTCTCAAGAACGCCGTGACAAGCCAACGAACCGTCAACGTGCCCCAGCTCTCCGCCATGCCTCCAACCACGCCATCATCAAAGCCCAGGACCATCGGATCCCGTTCACACCCAAAAGGCCGCCATCTGTGATTTCCGGTACCTCTACATCCAGCTTACTATCTTCCACCACAAGACGATACAAAGCTGCGGTGTCTACCGAGTCTAGACCGCGGACGAAACAGATTGCAGGTTTGACTGTCGTGCCTAATTCCCCGACGAAGAAGTCGGACGGGAACAGACCCAAGACTCCTACGACCCCCCGCAGGAACGGGGGCGATGATTCCCTGCTCACCGTCAACACCAGCGAGATGGACGTGAGCAGGGTCGATCTTGAAGGAGCTCTCGTCGATTTCGAGACTGTTGAAGGGGGTGATATCGACCCGAGCATGCTCTCCGAATCTGCGCAAGATAAAGTCCTTGTTTCCATTCGGTAAGCCCACAGTTCCCCTCCTTTCCTCTCCCATATTCATTTTCTTCTAGTGTTAAACCGACTTCAAACACCGTGGCATGGGACTTCCCGCCCTCAGGCTCCCACACCATCAAACTCAATCCCCAATACACGAAATCCTCCAGCACCACTCCTCCAGAATTCCACTTCGACGAACTCATCACCGGATCCGAAAACAAACCGGTTTACAACAAGGTCGCCAGGAACCACATAATCTCCGCTATGGAGGGTTACAACTCCGTTGTATTTGCCTACGGACAAACCGCGTCCGGAAAGACCTTCACTTTAGTGAGTCCGTCCTCGCGCTACCCCATATTGGTGTGGAACAGCGCTGATTTTTTACCTTTTTCCAGACGGGAGACGACGAGCAACCCGGTATAATCCCTCGAGCGATGAAAGATGTCTTCGCCTACATCAAGCACACAACCCGCGAATACCTTCTCCGGTGTTCGTACATCGAAATCTGCAACGAGACCATCATCGATCTCCTGGCCCCTCCGTCCTCCCAACCCGTCCAAAACCAAGGCTCTGGTCCGAACGTCTGGCTCTCGCCGCTGAGAGAGGAAGTCGTGACCATCTTCTCGAGCGTCAAGAAGGTCCTGGAGAGAGGCGACGCGAACAGGAGGACGGCGAGCACAGGCTGGAACGAGAGGAGCAGTAGGAGTCACAGCGTCTTCCGCGTTGTTATCGAAAGTCGAGAACGTGGAAGTGGGGGTTTGTCCAAGAGGGACGACGATGGGAACACCAGCGGATGGATAACACCGACGGGGCGGATGACCCCCGGTCTTCGACCTCAAACCCCAGGCGGGACGAGGCTGCAGACTAGGGACGGACGGAGTGTTCAGACGTCGATGTTGGTAAGTATGCCGTGTCTCGTTTACGCTGCCGGCTAACGTCCACCTACAGAGTTTGATCGATCTTGCCGGCTCGGAGAAGGCGACTTCGGACAAGGAGCGGACGAGGGAAGGTAAATATATCAACATGAGGTCAGCACTCCACCGTCGCTGTGCACCCATGAAACGAGCATAATATTGACTCCGTTGACTTGAACCGTTATAAAGCTTACTCACGCTCGGAAGCGTGATTTCCACCTTGGCCGAGAACTCCGCCAAGGGCAAAAAGTAATCCTCCTAGGCAGAATTCGTTTTGTACGTGAACTGATAAGGACACGCCAGTGACCACGTGCCGTTCCGGAACTCCAAGCTGACGAGGATGTTGCAACCCTCACTTTCCGGTAACGCGAGGATATCTGTAATTTGTACAATAAACCCCGAAGCCTCCGCTGTCGTGGAATCTACCAGCACACTCCAGTTCGCCCAGAGGATCAAGAAGGTTCAGGTATGAACCTCGTGTCCACGTTATGGTCGTGTGGTCACTGATCGCGTTGACACTCCCCATAGCTCAACGCGACGAAGAAAGAGATCGTTGACACCGAAGCGCTGATCGAGCGATACCGTGGCGAGATCGAAGATCTCAAACGCAAGTTGGAGGAAAAGGAGAAGGAGGCTCCCACCAGGTATAGGAGGTTGTCCGCTCGCGAAGTAAGTTCTTTCCCTTCTATTCTTCGCGCTTTCTCATCGCATCTGGTAGCAAATGGACGAGAGCAATGCCATGAAGGACCTGAACAGTAGGATCAAGCAACTCACCAAGCTGATTTTAACGAGTCAAACCGTCGAGGAGTCTTCGCGACCCGGCAGCCCGGTCAAGATTGACTTTGACATGTCCCCCTATCAGGTTCGTTCTCGGTTTATCGATTGCCATTCAGCATTGGGGACTAACGTCGACGCCTTCTTCTCCAGCTCCAACAAGAGCTCCTCTCCACTCGTCGCGAGATCGATTCTCAGGCCGTCCAGATTCTCGCGCTCGAAAACGCGCTTCGTGACCGACCTTTGCTCCCACCGGACGCCCCAGAAGGCGAGAAGGACAAATTGATCATGGAGCAAGGGAAGACGATTCGCGAGCTCGAGATTGTCGTCAAGGGCTACGAGGACAATCTGGGTGAGCCGTTGCGCGCCGTTCGGGAAGATGTCGAGAGCGAGTGGCAATTAAAGTTGGACGAAGAGGTGAAGAAGAAACAAGAGAAGGAAGCTTGGGCGGATGAGCTCGTTAAGCAGTTGGAGAGGGAGAAGAAGGTGAGGTCGGCTGTCGGAGTTCGATGCACGAGACTGACACTTCCTCCCTTTAGATGAGGGTCAAGTTGGAGAATGAGAGGCAGGCTCTCGCGGCGTTTGTCTCAAAATTCGACGCGTTGGGGTTGGGCGGGTTGGGACTCCCGTCGATCCCGGTCTCGTCCTTATTGACCACCACCCCCTTCAACCCACCCAAGCCAACTCCAGGAGGCGCGAACGCGATTTTCGCCGAAAGGCAAGAGAACCGCCTCGTGGTCGACCCGCTCGAACAAATGAGCCCGGCATGAATGTGACCGAGTCGCCATTGCGTGTGTCAACCAAGGCGAAGGTGGAGGGTCAGCCAAGCCTGTTTGAGGAGGAATGGGAAGGGGTTAGTATGCATGTGGAGGACTTCGAACCTGAGGCGGTAATTGCGAGCATTCCGTTCAAGAGAGGTTCATTTTCAAGACAATTGGGGCTGAGGTAAAGGATGTGTTTGAGAACATGCCTGCAACATCATGATATTTGGATTATGTAGTTCCCATCAAAGACATTGTAAACATTATGCTTTTGTCTATTTTCCTTCCTTCTGCCTCTTTCCCATTCATGTGACCAAGCATTGATCCCCCCATTTTACATGTAGTTGGTGACAATCATTTGCATTGGACTACAACAAACTCATACTGTGTCTTACTCTTGGGCTCATTCCCTGTTGTTGTTTTGGCATGGTCAAAAGATTACCAGATACTTCCAATATGTGGATTGGGGCACCCTGGATGATTGGCTATGTGGTTAGACAGGTGGAATTTTCCCATTGAGTTGTGTTCCCCTCATTGTCTCACAGGTAGTTTTGTTTCTGCCTGAGGTCCTCTGACTCTCAATACATTACCATGTGCGTGGATCCTCCCACATATGTATTCTGTTCCTTACATTATATATAACATGGGTAACCTCCCTGGAAGCACTTTTCTGGCAGACTGTACAGTTCAGGATCATTGTATTTATAAAACAATATTTGGTACTGGCACTTAAGGTGTGAGTAAGGAGGGTACACACTCTGAAAATCATTGTTATCCATTGACATGATGAAAGTCCAGAATCAACACCTCCCCAGACTCATAACCAGCAACCAAATAATGACCATCCCACTGTGATTTAATAGGCTTTGCAAATCTCCCTGCCAGCTGAAGAACTATCTTTCCCGTGACTGCATCCTTCATCCTGGATTGTTCAACATCCCACAGCTTGGCATTGTTTGGGCGGGGTAAAGGTGAGTTAGACAACTGAACAGGGTGTGAGCCCGGGGTCCCAAAGTCCCACCCCAGGGGTTTTGATAAAGGGGAATGAACCCAGACTCTTGAACCATCAACCACAAGAGATCTTGTAGGCCCACAAATCATAAGTTCCACCTTGCTTATAGCCTTTCCTGTCTGCATGGACCAAGCTTGGATGGATGTCCAGCTCAGGCAGAAAATTGTGGATCCATCCCCTGATATCCTGAATTCCTCAACATCATAACCCAAAGTTGCATCTACTGAGTGGAGGAGTTCCTCCTTCTCCATATCCCAGATGTGAATCTTTTTGTCCATATACCAGACAAACATCAACCTGCTGTTGATGAACCGGGCATCACCCCACTCAGGGCCTTTGGCCAATGTTTGAAAAGCTGCCTTGCAGAGCCCAGTTAAGATGTCCCAGATTCTCACTACCCCATCTGAATCACTTAAAATAACAATACCATCTTCTGTTTGCAGAGTGATGGACACAATTTGAGCTGAAGCAAGGGATGTGGATCCTTGGTCAGCCATAGGTGGGTCAGCTTGTAGGGGACTAATCTCCCAGAATTTGACTGAGTGATCTGTAGATGATGAGATAAGGGAGGTGGGGGAAGAAAATGCAAGGGAGGTGATATAACCAGTATGTCCAGCAAATGTTTTGATGGGGTGGGGATGTGAACTGGCAGTGTCCCATATGTGGGCAGTTTGACCAGCAGTAGTGGCTATGAGCCTGCCATCAGGGGAGAAGCAGCAGTTGTTAATTTCACTGTCAACCACATGGAATTTGGTCAGAATCTCCCCAGAACTAGTGTTTTCAACCACAATGTCCCCCTCATGACATGAAACAAGCTGAATGCCATTGAAGGAAAAAGCAATGCAAGAACCAGTGTTTGTAGGTTCGGTTTGATGACCATTGATGTTCCAATGCCAAACCTTATTATCCGACACAGATACAAGGTATTGAGGCTCTGTGGGGGAGAACCTAACATGGTACACCTCATCCTGTTGCTCTATGACATTCAGACACTCCTCTCTCTGAATGTCCCACAAGCGGATTGTCTTGTCTTCAGACCCTGAAGCAATTGTGGTGCAGTCTGCTGAGATGGAAACAGAATAAACCCATCCAGTATGGCCATGGAAGGTCTTGACAACTCCACCAGTCTGCACATCCCAGAGCTTGATAGTCATGTCATCACTCCCTGATACAAGTGATGTTCCATCTGGAGAGAAGACAAGAGATCTTGAATAATCAGTGTGCCCAGAGAGAATAGCTGTCTGGATGCCTGTGATCCTATCAAGGATAATAATTTCCCCAGACCTCAAACCAACTGCAATGGCATCTTTCCAGCATGTGAGGATCAGGACCCTCTGGTGCAATTGAACTGTACGGAAACATGTTCCCCATCCAGCTGGAAGTCCCTTAACTACCTTAACCTCTTGTGAGAGCTCTGAAGCATAGTTCTCATGAAGCCAGGATGAGTATGGGCAGAATGGGAGGGCAGAATGGTATATCTGGGAAGGGGAGTTGCAGATTGTATCAAAGTGCTCCAAGATGAAATGCTGGCTGTCATTCAACCACTTGCATGAATTCCCTGTCTGAACAGATGTAAATATGGGTTTTATGGGCAGTTCTTCCACATGTAACTCACCAATGTGTACCATTGCTGTATATCATTGAGGGCATAAACACCAATGTCAAGCTTTCCCATCAGGATGAGGGCCTCAATCCAAAACAGCAGACAGGCTGGAAAGAATTCATCAATTGCTTCTTGCACTTCCTCAATGCCTGGACTGTTCCCTGGGACCCCCAGAAGATGCTTTGTCCAGAAACAACATGCATATTCCAGTGCATCCCCAATGTAGTCCTTTCGGTGATCAGAAAGATCCTTGATTTCATTGAGCATGGTGTAGTTATCTAGTCCACAGATATTCCTCCTCAACCTTTCCCTCATAAGGTTGAGAGATGAGAGTAAGACCTCTTTGTGATGAATTGAAGGGTCTATGAAGAACTGGAGGTCTGTGCATCGCCTTGAATCCATCAGGAAGTCAGGAAATGACTTGTGGAAAATCTGAACAGCTGCATCCTTGCTTGTTGGAACAAGAAGGAGAGAGTGGAGGGATCGAAAAACAGTGAAGATCTCAGACACCCTGAGGAGGTCTGAGAGTGCCTTGACTGACAGGGGATTGAACACAAGCACCACTGCCCCAACCACAGTCCTGAAATTGGAGCAAAGCTTTTCCTTATTCATGTGTATATCATTGATTGCCTGCCTTAAAACATGGGTGTAGAAGGCATCAATCCCAGAGCCCCATTCATAAGGAGTGCTATCTGGAGATGAGGTGATCATGTTCAGCTGTTCAGTGGGTGTGTGGTATCTGGATGTAATGAATTTAACAACTGTTGAAGCATAGATGAAGAATCCTGCTGTTTTTTCACAGAGAATGTTAATCTCAGATTGACTTGGCCAATCCTCTGTGAAGTTACAGTCACTTCGCTCTTTGGCAAGTTTAGTCAACTGTGTTTGAAAGAAGAGCTTGATGTCATTGTTTACTATTTCAGGCTTGACCTCATGGAGCTTGAGAACTTCTGTGATGGGGAGGAATGGCTTCAAGCGGAACCCAGTGCGGATTCTGGGCTCAGGCCGTCCAGTGACAAAGAACTTGACACCAGGGATTTCATTCAGATAGCGAGAAAAAATTGAGAGGATGGCAGATGCAGGTTCTTCATCCTTGCACTCATCAAGGGCATCAATGATTATGAGGGTTGGGATGTTGGCAGCTTTGAGTGGACCAACTATGAGCTTCTCCATTTGTGAACAGAGGGACTCCCGTGCAACAGTTGGATATGCCTTCAGGACCTGGAGGATTTCATCTCGGAATAGCTGATACTGGTAGGCAAGCTGGAAGGCAAGTGTTGGGAAGATGGCTCGAAGATTGCTCCTATCCACAAAGTCTCGTGAACAGAAAAAGCTGGCCCCAAGTTTTCCACATGCAAACATCCTTTCAGCCAATGTCTGAGCAATGGTTGACTTTCCAGTCCCAGCAAGGCCATTCAGCCAGAAGACTTGCTGATCCTGTTTGCCAGTCAACCAGTGCTCAATCTCCTGGAGGATACCCTTTCTTGTTCCCCTCAGGCATCCCTGCCTGTCTCCACTAAGGTAACTGGCATCTTCAGTGCAATGGAGCTTGTCAAGAAGGTCAAATTCTGCTGATTCCTATCCATTGATTAACTCATGAAAACAGGAGATAGGGGGGTGAGACTCACAATGAGCTGACAATTCTTGTTGTAAATGTGCCGTTGCAGAGAAGTCTAGCACAAAGGTCAGATATGGTAGAAATGAGCAGTTTGCTATGCAAACCTGATATTCCATCAATGCTTCACGAATATCCTCTACGAGGCTGTTAACCATCTGTGCATTCTCAGTGTTGGCCAGGAATATCATGATATCCCTTTGTTCTGCTGGTAGGGTCAAACCCTGATAAATATTGTCCAGTTCCCTAGTCATCCCCATGTAAGACTTAACCCTCACCCCAAAGATTGTAGGCTCACTGTTTCAGCTTTTCCCCCCTCTCTTTCCCATATACATCATCCAGAGGGATGAGTGATTCAAAGAGAACTTTGATTTGAGGTGCCAACAACTCTATAGCTTGTTCATCTACCTCTGTTTGCTAGGATGACCATAAGCATTGCAGGTCCAACCTGTGGGAGGGAGATCATACCTTGCAATTTTCCAGGACAAGGCAGAGAGTTCTAGCAATGAACTTGAGTGGACCAAAGCCATTTGCCGAGCTTTTCACCACATGGTGTAATTTGGCCATAGCTCCTGCAGTAGACCCCCTGCTTGATGTGGTCCCATCTGTAGCAACACTCTGTTGGACACTCATCCCGACAATATTGGGGTGTTAACACACCATCTGATTCCCCACTGTACAGGACCAATGGAGAAGATGCACGGGGATAAACTTCCACATTTTCTTCCCCATCATCCCCATCCCGTCCCAAATGGGGTCTGCTTCCCACCCGAACCTCAATGTCTGAATGTGGGTGCGAATGCATCGGACTAACTTTCCTTCCATCAATATCTACCACTCCCACTTCTTGGTCATTTTCGCCTCCGTTTGCTAGCAACAGTTTTGGCTCACCTGATTGTGGAGGTTGATACATTGGACCAGCCTGTTGCCCACCTTCGTCGGTCCCATCTTCTTCCCCATCATCCGCCACGACGTAAGGCTCTGGCTGCGGAAGCGGATTATCCGAACCGACGCTCTCCCCATCGACATCAGCCCCTGCTCCGCCCAGTTTCTGTTTGCCCCCCAGGTGCTTAACCCTCTTCTTCAGTCTGTAAAATGAACTTCGTATGTCCATGATTGGTGTTGGGTCGGCGTAAATTGTTCTGCGATCGTAGATGGTTGTGCGATAAGAGATCGGGCGCTTAATGTCGCGGGGACGATGCGCCCTTTTTCAGACGCCCAACAGGCTCCAATAGGGTCCCCGCGGTTTCTCGTCTTGTACCGTCCAAATTTTCCATTGTCTCTGTCTTTCAATATCAGGTTTTTTACACGTTTATGTTACGCCAATGTTTTTCGGCCGAGCGTTCTTGGTCAAGGTCACGGTATCCATCAACAGCGTGGCTCGAGTGAAGGCCACATCTGTTGGCTCCTTCGACCGACCTCGTGTCGAACTTAAATTTGGATGCGCTGCATTGATGTGCCTTTCTCGTTGTTATCACCCTCACTTCCAAGCTGCTCTTAAAATGGAAGGTACGGCTCTAGGTATCCTTGCCGCCGCCGCCGCGTATGAACCATACGAGAAGGTTTCGAGGCCCTCCGCACGGAAGACGCTGGTGCCAAGAATACCAAAGGCTTGCGAATGAAAATGGGTTTGCTGGGGTCGCCGAGATAGGCCCTGCCATGGTTTCAAATGACATCCGTAGGTTACCCACCGAGGTTGAAACAGACACAAAACCAACGCCAGATCAGCGCGAGTATAATCCGTCATCCTGCAGACATCGAAAGCGCCTAGATAATTCTCTTGTATCCATTAGGTTTCTATATACGACGATACACATACAAGTAACGAGAGAGTGCCATAGATGGCTATGATAGAACGAGCGCTCGGTCAGTGAATAAGGACATCTGGAACAGGCGCAATCGTCATTGAGGCGGTCTAGAGGAAACGCGGTTATACGGGGGTGCAACAGGAGGGAATGGTCCTGCTTCCACGCACGTTGAAGGGAATTTTACTAAGGTCAACAATTGGCTGGAATCGGTGAGCACTACATCGGAGCGCCGGGAACCACGGGAGAGAGGGACCAGAGGGCTGTGTGGAAGGGAGTGGGAGTGGGCCAACTCTGAGGTGGATGGGGGTGCCAGTAGTAAGGAAGCTTGATTCGGAAAATACGACGAGTTGTGAAGGAGTGTGCGTTCGGCTTAAGTAGCGGGTTTCACTACCAGGCATACTGTGCCATTGCTTTGCACGGTAGTAGGACTCCACGCTCGTCGGTGGCAGCGCACTCTCCCGTTGGACGCGGTTGACCGCTACCACATGGGCCAGGGTCCTCGGTCAACCCGCTGGTGTTGTTGGAGTTGTACCGAGCCCGGAGCCTAGGATCGGTCGGTCATATGAGGTCTGAGACTGGAAAACGTTGGGTCGATACCAGCCAAAAGGTGAGTAGGGAGATGTTTCAACGCACCTTCGAGTGCGGAATATGGGAGGGATATGGATCGAGAGCTCTCCTGCATGACAACCAGTTCGCCCAACGCACCCCGCATGAAGGATATCGGTCGATATTGATTGTCCGGCCTAGAGGGAGCGGCATCCCAGGACATCCCAGGGGCTTAGATAGGGTCTTGAGGTTCGCCACGGTGGGGCATGCGGTGCATGAGATAACTTCGTGTGCCAGGCAGACGAGAAACGACCTGGTTATCCAAACATCATAAGTGGGATTCGTAGGCGGGTCCTCCTCTGGCACGCCCTCTACGCACCAAGTCTCGACCGTGCCAAACCTGGTACCAGGTTCCCTGGAGCGGAACGTAAGGGACCTCGAAACCAGAGATCCTCGGAGGTTGCCAGTGAGCAAAGGATGATCGGATCGATCGGAGACCGTCTCCCTTAAGTTCCCCGAAAGGTCCCTCTGCTGCACCATTTCTCGGCGCCGCAAATCCCCCTCCCTCCCACTTGACGACAAGAGTTACGCTCGATGTGTTTCTCGGAGCCGTCGGTATCACGTTGGAGAACCAGCGGTTACTCCGTTACAAGCCGCCACGGCCCCAATTGAGTAGGTTCACGATTCTCACTCTTGTATGTCTCTTCCTCATCACCTTCGGAATACTTCACTGACCGCGACTACCCAGTGATTGGTGCGCTGACCGACGCTGGCGTTTTCCGCTCACCGCAAGGAAGGTGCACCGTCGGCTCTCTTTCAACTTCAAGACTCTCCTCCAAACCTGTTGACACCCACACGCACAACCTATCTCGGGTCGGGATTGCTGGCAACATCCACACTTTAGGATAGTATTGAGAAGGCTAACGGTGCGTGTTCCTTTTTACAACGTCTGGCGCAACTGGTGCTTTGTCAAGGCCCAAATCACTCATTCTACCGTGACAGTCCTACGTCGTCTGGAGGAATAATGAGAAGCTGCAGCCAAAACAACCACGTTCACGTGTCGTCGTACTAGTTCCCGCTCCGCGCGATCGAAAGAACGGATGGAGGAAGGAACCTGCTTGGCTTTCCCCCCATTGGTACCATTCCCTCGACCGGGTTCACTTACCACCACGACCTCGACGTTTGGATGTAGGTATGAATGCCTTCCGTGGATGTCTCTCCCCCTTCTTTGTCGTTTTTGCTTCGACTCACTGGTGTTGGCTCTGGCTCATCTGGTGTGAGTCGGTTTGCCCGATGGACCTACCCTACTTCTACATTACCTTCCAAGTTGTGATCGCCGCCCGCCATGAGGTGAAGTACTGGTTGCAATAGCGAACCCCTGGGCCATCTCACTCTCTACCATCGCCAGATCCTGTTCTATCTGGTTTGCGCTTTCTTCCTGGCTGCTCAAGTTCTTCAGTCTGGTCAACAACCCTCGTATGTCCACGTCGGTGGTGTGTCGGTGCCAACAGTTGTATGGTGGTGGGTGGTTGGCTTGATGGCCTGCGCGCAGTGCGGTCACTTTCTATTTCAAGCAGGTACCGGTGATGAGTAGTTTTGTATCATAGCACGCTTCTTTTTTCCTCGCGTTCTCCCCGCCTCAGTTATGAAAATAGGTTCTTTGCATGTACGCGAGAAGTCTACGTCTCTTGAAAAATGTGAGAGTTTCTACCCTCAGGGTTGTTTGAAGACCGACGTGTCGCCGCCGAGATTCATGCCATTGACCGACCCCATCTCGGTCTCGATCGAGTCGGATGCGTCCTCCCCGTCACCAGTACTCTCCTCCAGTCAGTTGATTCTTGAGAGATGGTACAACCGTAGGTATTCCCACCACCGTCGTTGCGTATAAACCACAAGAGAAGTATCAAAGTCCTCGGTGCAAAGGGCGCGTATCCATTTCCGCACTGGGATTCGGAGAGCTACGGCCACCAAAATGCTCGAGAACGAGGACAAGGATACTGAGAAGTTGGATAAGGCAATCGGGGCGAATTCCACGACTTCGAATGACAACCACGGGTCGTCGACGACCAAGGACGAAGCCGACACGAAGGGCGGGGGTGACAGGTTGGTGCTTGATCGGAGCGAGCGAAATCCGGAGTCCCGTAGACGTTGGAGGAGCCTGGGTGGTTCTTTCGATGCATGGAATATTTCTGTGGGAGCGCACGCATAAGCAACGGAAGACGGCAATAAACGAGGCTGGAGCAGAAAAACTCACTCAGCGGATCAGGATGCCGAGAACGGGTAAAGTTCTATCAGGAGGGGCCTGTGGCCGACAAAGGGTTTCATCGTGCACGTATTGAAAGAATCCCCTCACCACCGCGAATGGCCGGCCGGAGTTCGACGGATCTAACAGATCGGTCAAAATGCTGGGAAGTAAGTCAGAGAGATTGGAGGGGTTGGGGAGAGGTGGATCGACGCTGACAAGGGACGCACTTGACGCGTTTCTGGGAATGGTTGGCATATTCGCCGCAACCGTGAATACCCCTATTGCACCAACGAGCAACCGGCCACTCGATTGCGTCCTCTCCCCCGAACACGCCAACGGATTTCCCGAATCACAAGCCGTAGGGGAGTGTCAAGACCTGTGTGCCATAACTGCCGGTTTTCAAGAGCCCAAGCCGATCACTTCCACGAGATACGCCCATTCCCAGCCGCTGTCCCCTCCGAGAGTGCGGTTGAGAGTCGCAACCCACCCTCCCCGGAATCCAAACCAACACTCCAAACGGTGAAATATTCCCTAGTTGCCGGGGTCCTAGGTGTTGGTGATGTATCTCCTGGGTAGGTACTCTCTTTGAATCACGGGCATGCGGACCTATGGATTGCCCGTAAACCCGCGTACCTTGTGGGCGATTGCGCGGCAGGAACGAGGTTTGAATCTGTTGGGAAGCACAGTCTGAGTCCGACTTAAGGGGCGGTCATGCCGTTCTCCACCATCCTTACGTTACCTGGCGTCCTACCCCAGGCAAATTCTTCTTTTACCCGTCATTTTTCATGGGGTCCAATGCGGTCCTCTGTGCTGTTATGACCGGAGGCCGGCGCAGAGTCCCTCGACCGGATGATCGTGTTAACCACCGGCTCGACGAGAAAGTTGAGGAACCGCACGCTTATCTTGCTGTTGACACTGGATCCGAACGACGGTGGGCGGGTTAACGGTTTGTACTATGGCGTGGGCCGTAAGACTTCGTTTGGTTTTGCATTGTAGACTTCCGGTTTTTGGATGGATCGTCGTCATCGTGGATACCCGAGGTAAGTGGCAAAACGGAGTTTATCGGTACCTTGAGCGAGTGCAAGTCCATGACCCTCATGACCGCCGGCACTTGTCGTTGACCATATGTATTACTTCCAAATCTGGGCCGTTTAGGGCGGAGAATGGAAAGTAATTTTATTCCATAACGATGGAGGCAGTCTCAGGTGTCGCCAACGCTGGAGACACCCGTCTCGGATCGCCATCCACTCCAGCTGCCACTGCGTGACGCCCCCGTCGCCAACGGGATCACAGACAGGAGTCGCCGTGGAAGCCTTGGGACCAGACTCCGGTGGATATCCAACCAAATGGAACTAGGCTGAAAGGGCTGGAAGGTTGGAGACGCACGGCTGCGAATGGTGAGAACCCCAAGCCATAACCCAGCGGTTCTACATACCGACATGGCTTTTCGAGCGCTTCGCAGGTGAAACCAATACATCCGCTGGGAGGAAGGCGAAAATGAGACTGCATGCTCACCGAGCGAGAGGGTGTTGAGTAATAGAGCGTCCGCGATGTTCTCCGGTTGCGTCTGTTCGATGATGAAAACATTCCGTACCTCTTCCTCACAACGTTAGAATTGGTCCGGCTGGAAGAACATTGGCTGTGAGCACAGTTGGATCGGCGGTGACCTACACCGGATTGTGGAGGCTCACGGAGCCATCCACGGATCGACCGATGGAAATCCCTACGAGTTATTCTACGGGTGGTTGACCATTCCACCTGGTCCTTCTAATCGTTTTTGCGGCCTTCGCAGAAGGGAGCGTAACACTCGTCGCCAAACTGCGCAAGCACACCGGAGTTTCGCTCTCAAAAGCCAAGGGAACCTCAACGGTGACCAATAGCGACGTGGACGCTGCCCTGGAACGGTTTGAGAAGAATGGCGTTGGGAACAGACAGGAGGAGGTTCGGAAGAGGACGGCTGGAGAGGGACAGACTGGATGTCAGCGTTGGGTTGGTCGCCCGATGGTGATGCCGCCGTGAGGGGTTTGGTCACGGTATGTCCGAAAGCTTTTCGTGGAAGTCTTGAGGAGAGGTTACGCGTGACTCTTGGGGGTAGGCTAGGTTGCTTCGACTGTGGGTGGTTTGGCCAGGAGTTTGATATCCGAAACTCCTGCAAATCTAAGGGGACATTGATCGAGGCTCTCCATCTTCCGCTTCCAACGCGCGGGTCCTTCCGACAGTTCCAACGCAACAGAAATGTTCAACGGGGATTTTCGCGTCGCCTCTTCTCGACGACGCCGCCGCGACAGACCGATCCTACCGACGAACCACCGCACCTGGCCCTCCGCCATGCCTCTGATTCCCGCCACCCCATCATCAGAGCCCAAGGCCATGTCATTCAAGACCCCGTTCACACCAAAAAGACCTCCATCCGTGATCTAGGCCGCAGACGAAACAGATTGCTGGCTCGACTGTCGTGCCTGATACGCCGACGAAGAAGTCGGACGGGGGCAGACCTAAGATCCCCCGCAGCGACTCGTTGCTCAACGTCAACACCAGCGAGATGGACGTGAGCAGGGTTGATCCTGAAAAGGCTCTCGTCCATTTCAAGACCGTTGAAGCGGGTGATATATCCACCGATATCGACCCGAGCACAGTCTCCCAGTCTGCGCAAGATAAAGTCCTGGTGTTCGTTCGGTGAGCCCACAGTTTCCTTCTCTTCCTCTCCCATACCCCTACACATCGCCCGTTCGAATGTCTAATAGACATATTTATTTCCACCTAGTGTTAAACCGACTTCAAACGCCGTGCCATGGGACTTCCCACCTTCATGTTCCCAGACCATCCAACTCAACCCCCAATAGACGAAATCCTCCAGCACCACTCCTCCAGAATTCCACTTCAACGGACTCAACACCGGGTCCGAACACAAACCGGTTTACAACAAGGTCGCCAGGAACCACGTAATCTCCGCTATCGAGAGTTACAACTCTGCAGTGTTCGCCCATGGATAAGCCGCGTCCGGAAAGACCTTAACTTCAGTGAGTTCGTCCTCGCGTTCTCCCGTAGCGTGGAATGCTGCTGACTTTTTGCCACTTTCTAGACGGGGGACGATGAACA
>Ga0307516_10001382_pt1 | contig 33558 bp, 31 predicted proteins | sample 19_EM_MG_FD_203310 | JGI IMG/M metagenome (GOLD analysis project Ga0307516, IMG submission 203310) | Populus trichocarpa ectomycorrhiza microbial communities from riparian zone in the Pacific Northwest, United States - 19_EM | ecosystem: Host-associated > Plants > Roots > Unclassified | place...
ACTCTCGGAGTTGGCAGCACGGCTGGCAAATGCAACGCAGCCTGGTCGTTTCCACCGAGACTCCCGATACCAGCAATCCCGAAGGCGCGATCTAGTGGCAAAGGAAGAACAGAGGTTCGCGGACACCGATCAACGACGTGTGTCGCCGGGAGAGTATCCGAGGTTCAACTCAGTCAACAGCTGGATAGTCGACGCGTAAGACCGCTGGGAGTGCTTGACATCGGTGAGGATTTGCGAATACATTTGAGGAGCTGGAAAGACGACTCTCAGAGTTGGCAGCACAGCTGGCCAATGCAACACAGCCTGGTCGTTTCAACAGAGACTCCCAATACCGGCAATACCGAAGGCGCGATCCAGTGGCGAAGGATGAACAGAGGTTCGCGGACACGGATCAGCAACGTGCGTCACTGCGAAAGTATCCGAGGTTCAATTAAGTCAACGGCTGGATAGTCTACGAGTGTGATTCGGAGCAGTGGTGGGAGCGCTTGACAGTGGGGAGGATTTGCAAAGGCGTTTGACAAGCTGGAAGGACGACTGTCGGAGTAGGCAGCACAGCTGGCGTTTCAACAGAGACTCCCGATTCCGGCGATCCCAGGGGCACGATCTAGCGACGAAGCATGAACAGAGATTCGCGGACTCATATCAACGACTTGTGTCGCCGGGAGAGTATCCGAGGTTCAACTAAGTCAACGGCTGGATAGTCTATGCGTGAGACCGGTGGGAGCACTTGACAGCAGTGAGGATTTGCGAATACGTTCGAGGAGCTGGGAGGACGACTCTCGGAGTTGGCAGCACAGCTGGCAAATACAATGCAGCCTGGTCGTTTCAACGGATACTCCCAATACCGGCAATCTTGAAGGCGCGATCTAGTGGCGAAGGATGAACAGAGGTTCGCGGACACGGATCAGCAACGTGCATCACCAGGAGAGTAACCGAGGTTCAGCAGCTGGATAGTCTACGTGTGAGACCGGTGGGATCGCTTGCCAGCGGGGAGGATTTGCAAAGGTGTTCGACGAGTTCGTAGAACAACTCCCAGAGTTGGCAGCACATCTGGCAAAGGCAACGCAGCCTGATCATTTCAACAGAGTCTCCCGACAGTGGCAATCCCAAAGGCGCGATCTAGAGACGAAGCATGAACAGAAGTTCGCGGACTCAGATCAACGATGTGCGTCGCCAGGAGCTCATCCTAGGGACACCTCAGTCAACGGGCGCATAATCTATGCAGGAGTATTGGAGTCACAAGTCTGTATGCGTGGTTGCCGTGAGCATTTGGAAAAGCATTTACAAAAGTATTTGAAGCGCTGGGAGGGCACTGAGCGAAGGAGGAGATGAACCGACTAGCATAGGAGTAATTTAAATATTGAATTATTTTTTATATATGTTTGAATGTGCACTGCTGTGAATAAATATGTACGAAAAAGCACGCCAGCCAGTAAACTGGTGTTCCCCAGTACCCTTCATTTTGCCAGATTTAAAAGCGTGACCATGATAGACAAGCAAATAACAGGAGAAAAAATATATCAAACACCATGAATTTGTGAATGTACGCGTCCTGAAAACAAACCATTGGATTGTAACAATAGGTTCAGGTGCGTACGCCCGCACTACCCATTCATGGGGGTCGAGACACCAACTGTACCAGTTGCTGATACTTAGGAAACCTTACGGGAGTATGACCAGTCTTACCGGAGCTTGGGAAGCTTACCGGAGCTAGGAAAGCTACCGGAGCATTGGACGCTGGCAGGGGTTACCGACTTGCTCGTTTAAATTTTCACTTTTTTCCTGATGCGGACGGGATTTTGGTAGTCTCGTCTGTGCTCTAGACGGACTGTACCAAGATAGTCCGTCCAGTCTGTGATGGGGGAGGACGGTGCCCATCCCCGTCCTCGCTATTGGACGGACGCCACTAGTATTGTTAGGTAATATGTCATGTGCAAGTACTAGTTACACCTAAGGTGTGTGATATCAGGATCTCATTAGAGCAGGGGGCATGCACGCGCCCATCGTCAAAAAGATACAAACAGGCCTGGGTGCGCCCAGGGGCCGCGCGGGCTGCTTCCCGCACCCCCCCAGCCACAACCACATATTTAATAAGTTTTTCCCACATAAAGAACGTTAGATAAATGTAACTATCTGAAAAATCAATTCCCGGTGTCGGGTTAAGAAAAATATGTTTTTGGGTTGCGTGGTCAGGCAAAGCAGGTTTTTACTTAAACGTGGGAATGATAGTATGAGAAGAGATTATCTGCCTTGTCGACAAACGATCGGCAGCACCGAGCGGCAAATTGGCAATGTACTGAAGCAATACCTGCCGAGATGATGCTACGGAACAAACTTACAGACCCATGTGTCTGCACCCGACGTGACGTTGTTACCGTACGGTGTATTGATCTCAATTCGTACGAGCACCGTGAATTCCAATACTGCATTTGCCACCAATCCTTTAGCTGTCTCCTCAACGAGGGCTATTTCCCATGTGCACCGATCAAACCGAAAACTGCATTCTCAATCAGGCTTCTGCAGCATTTACACTGTAAGCAGTCTGGCTCGGATATGTCCCTAGAAGTGATTGGTCTGGTGGCCTAAGTGCATTGTTTGAGAGTGAGAAGAAGGCAGCTGCCGGCCTTTGACAGAGAAGTGAGTACACCACAGTACCTCTCAGGGCCGCTAAATACTGAAAGGGTGTAGCTGCGTGATACCTACCACCACTGGCTCGCAGTAAGGTCCCAGGTCGACACCAAGGTCACCTATTCGCTGGAAATCCACCACAGTGGTACTTGGCAACCAGAGACTCTTTCCAACATTTGCCATGCGTCCTTCAACATCTCTCCAGGTGACGAGAACACGATAGCCATCTCCATCAATGGTAACCAGCAGCATGTACGCTTCAAGGACAAGTCATCGTATGAACACGAGCAGCTGGCGGCAAAACTTTTTGTGGACTACAGGTGCCGCAACTTCGGTTTGGCAGGGACAGCGAGTCACGAGTGCAGCACAACGGACGGGATGTGGAAACAAGTTGAAGGCGATGAGTGGCTGGAATAAAGCAGAAGCAATGCACAGTCAAAAAAGGCCTTGGACGAGACCGGGATCATGGCTGCCACCTGCTTTCATGGCACAAATCTACGTTTCATAAACATCTATGGTGGTAACGAGTGATACAGCCATGTAATCCGCCTATTGGAATCGATTGATGCTGAGTGTCCCGCCACAGGAGCCATCTGCCTCTCCTACGATGTTGCCTGAGAGTTTGAGCCTTCGTTATGCTGTCATGATGCGCTATGGGTAGAACGTGTGCAGGTGGGTAAGGCTGACTGGTATCTGACCAGATAGTGTCTAACCATTTTCAAGGTTCAGATTGGCAGATTTCATCTTTACGGGCACAAGATGAAATGTCATATCCTGTATAATCTTTTGAGCACTCTTGTATTTGGACTGATGGTCGGCGAAGAGGTTGAGCAGCTTTGGTATATGCTAAGAGGTCTGATTAGAACTGGCAGGTGTCATCAGGAGATGTAGTCCGATACAGACATTCCAGGCTTCATCACGGCAGAGTGGAGGTGGGCAAGGGTAGCGACGCGTGCAGACTGGGATGCAGCAACATCATATCGTTCGCGGAGGGCTTCCCAGGCTGTGTGCGGATCGCGATGTCCGAGACGATTGAGAAACGTTCGAATGCTGGGTTCAGTTGATGACCAGATCATTCCGAAGGCACGTTGCGACCACTTGCGGAAGTCTCGAGCCTGTGCCGTTGCGTTGCCAGCAGGTGCGAGCTCCGTACCGAGGACAATTTCAAGGGAGTCGTCCATTGCGAGGAGGTACGTAATGTTGTTCTTCCATGAGTGGTAGTTTCTTGCGCTGAGGATGGGTGTCGAGCCATGCTTGCAGGTGTACGTGGTGGAGTCGGTCATGATGTTGACGCGATGTTTGTTGAGGCTTAAAGTGGTTCGGGACTGGGGTATCAGGCACTAAGGCAGTTTCAGATGGCCGTTGGTCAGGTACGGAGGTGCTAGTATTGATATGTTGAGGGTTGAGAAAGCGTCAACCTGGGCTCATAACCTGTTGGAATATATGCATCGATATACATTCCAACATTACACGAGCGCAGGTTCTCTCTATATACAGGAGGGCCGTCAGGACAAAGGATGGAAGACTGCCCCCCGAGCCGGTGCTCGGGGACTCAGCCATGTCCTGACGTCACCTCCGGTCCGTCATGTCCGGATGCCACCTCCGGTCCGTCATCTCCGGACGCCCATTATTCTGACACTTGTTGTGAGGATGTGAGGAGGCCGATCGGACCGCTCAGCCGGTAGACTCAGGGTTTCGGCAGCGGAGGCACGGGGAGAGGTCGCGAGAAGCGTGGGGACGAACCGTCCCTGAAAAAGGAGAGAAGTATGTGTTGATGTCAATCGGAGAAGAAGCCAGAACGGCTGCTCCCGGCAGCAAACATCACCGTATAGCCAAGCCGCCAAGTAGTCAAGGTGCCAAGTCTCTGTTCCTTAGCTTCCTCCCCTGACACTCGTCCTTCCCTCTCGCGAACCCTCTCTTTCAGCACCTTAACACATATCTTCAACAGCCGAGAGCGCGGCTCGCCGATCAACTAGCAGCTGTGCAGCGGTCTCGTGACCTTGTTTCGAACAGACATTCAGCGGCGTCATACCCATCCAGTCGACGGCGGAGACGTCGGCACCGCGTTCAAGGAACTGCTGTGCTGAGGCCTCATCCCCATATTGTAACGCGATGTGCAGCAGGGTCATCCCATCCCTTTCCGCGGGTGTGCAGTTGCTTCAGTAGCATTTGCGGGAGCCACGGCATACCACAACTACGTAGAACGGATATAAAATCGATGACTAGCTACTGAGAAGCACGAAAAGAAATGGAAAAACAATATTATTGTTACAGTGATCGGATAAGAGGTGCTAGATAGGAGAATTATTCGTTCATTTCTGCGATCTTTGTGGTTTCATATATCGCTCACATTGTCCCCACCTGCAGGCTGCCTCCCTCTCCTCCACATGCTTCGCCAATTCGCTCAGCATCTTCTCAGTCACGGCAACCTCAGAGGTACTAGTATGTATAATCTCTCCATATGTACATAGCTTTAGGTACTCGATCACCTGTATAATCTCATCGCTAAGACCAGCTCGCGGTGACGAGATTTTTATATTATTTTTTTGTTTATTTATTACTGGCATGCGACCTCTCTAGGTCATGGCAGGACTATGTACAGTCCGTTTCCTGTTTGCAGTCCGCGCGGTGGTGGCACGTTGCAAGCTCCCCATTGCCCTCTGCCCAGGCCTGACCCAAGAAGATGTTTTTTTTATTTACTCATACTCGCATTCGACCTATATACTAGATCATGGCGGCGTACATTTTGCCCAGTTTTCCTGTCCGCAGCCCGTGCGGCGGTGGCACGTTGCAAGCTCCCCTTATGTCCTCCGCCCAGGCCTGTCCCAAGAAAATATGATGCGCACCAAGGAGATCACCAAGGGAAAAGAAAAAGAAAGGAAAAGAAATAAAGGAAACCCCGGTCCTCCCCTACTCCTCCTCCGCCGATGCCATGAAGGGGGGCATGAGTAAGAACAGTGGCATTTCCACCCCAGCCCCCAGTTCCCCCGTAGCATCCGGCTCCTCTACCTCTGCCTCCCGTTCTTCTTCCCGCTCCCGGCACTCGTGGAGCTCCCACTCTGACACCTGACTCTCGGCATCCTTTTCTTCCAGAGGTAGTACCAGCCTTCCCACTTCCGTTGAGGTGAGGAAGTCCAGCACTGCCTGCCCACATCGCCCATCGGCCAGTAGTTCTCGGATCTTCCACCGGCTTTTCCACTTCCCAGTCTCCTTCCGCACTTCTGCCCACAGAATTTTCTGTTGCATCTTCCATTCCAGGCACACCTTAAAGAGGTGGTCTCTCGTTTGCGTAGGGCACTGGCACCACCAGCACTGGGCGGTGGGATGACCCAGGAAGATGTGGTGCGCACCAAGGAAATTACAAAGGAAAAGAAGCCAAGCATGTGTGAGGGACAAAAGAAAGAGACAAAAGAAAACACCGCCTATCCCTTACTCCTCGTCCGCGGATGCCATGGAGGATGGCGTGGGCAGGAACAGTGGTGGTTCCTCCCCAGCACCCAGTTCTCCCACGGCACCCATCTCCTCCGCCTCCGCCTCTCTTCCTTCTCTTCCAGCTCCCGGCACTCCCGGAGCTCCCATTCCGACGCCTAGCTCCCTGCGTCCTCCTCAGCCGGCACTCTCCTTCCCACATCCGTCGTGTAGAGGAAGTCTAGTACCGCCTGTCTGTACCTCCTATCGACAAGGAGGTCCTGGATCTTCTACCGGCTCTTCCATCTCCTGGTCTGTTGGAATATAGGGATCGGTAGAGACAAAGATGGTGAATAGATTGATTGATACATAGTCGAAGGCAGAACATTCTCTCTATATACGATGGGCCTCGGGGAATCGCCAGCGGGGAAGGACGGAAGACTGTCTCTGGGGCATCTGCTCGGAGACTCAGACAGCTGTCATCTCCAGACGTGTCGTCTCCGGTGCGGCACCTCCGGACGCCGTCTCCGGCCCGTCATCTCCGGACGCCCATTATTCTGACACGGTCCCCTTCTGCACCTCCGCCCACAGAATCTTCTGTTGGGCCTTCCACTCCGGACACACCTTAAAGAGGTGCTCCCAGGTCTGGATCTGGTATTGGCACCACCAGCACTGGGGGGTGGGCCGGTTTTTCGTCCAATAGAGGTACTGCCCGGAGAGGTAGTACCCCATCTTCGTCTGGTAGAACTGCGAGGCAAGCCTCTTGGTGCTCCCAGCAACCGTGCCATCCGGCCTCTGGCTTTTTGGCATTCTGTAAGATGCTGTGACGAGATTGTGTAGTGGCCACTGCATGAAGTTGTCAGTTGGGAGTGCAAGAGGGATGAAAGAGGAGCGAATCTTACTTTGAGAACACTCGTTCTGGCTCAGCGGACGCCGCCAGGATAGTTGCCATCTCGAGTCCCATTCTTGCCAACCCCTTGCCTCTGCCATTCTGGCATCCAACCTCATGCCAACAAGAGATCACATCTATACCTAGTTGAGATGGTTGGGCAGGGGGTCCATTGAAATCTCTCGAGTGGATCCAGTGTGTCCTGCGTCAATCTGGCTTTTTTGAGTCGTTTCCAAGCAGAAGCCTCAAGATCTACAATTCCAGTGTCAGTGGGGAACCATCGAAAGGGACAACGCATTAGAGAATATACCTGGAACACCAAAGTCCGTTGTTGCTGGGGCTACTCCAGCTCCCGGATCGAGGCCATCTCCTTTGTAGTCTCTCTCCCACAATGCGGTTGTTTTGGATTTTGTTCGGGATCAACAAGGAATTGTCGCAGAGAAGCCGGGTCCTCGGGGCGACGATACCATCGAGTGCTTCGTCTTCGGCATACGCATCGGTACTCAGATTGCTGTCAGGCATTCTGAGTGGTGGGCTGGGTGGTGCTGGTGAGATGGGTGTCTGGCGTGTCGGATGGAGACGTCAGTAGGAATACATAGTGGTTGGTGAGTGGATCTTGCATACCCCGCCGGAAAAAAAAATTTCACCCTAACCCGGAAATTTTCATGCTACTGGGGTGCCCGGCAGTCTTCGGCAGTCCATCCAAATCCCATACCAGGATGGACTGGGGCAGTTGGGTCCCTACTCGGGACGGAACCGTCCCAAACTGCGGGGCCCGGCCAGGCAGGACAGACTATTGCGAGGCCTGTTCGGCGGCCGAGAGGTCGGCACCATGTTCAATGAGCAACTGTGCTGTGGGCTCATTCCCTTTTCGCAAGGCGATGTGCAGTGGGGTCATACCATCGCAGTTGAGAGCCAAAAGTTCAGCACCGCGCTGGAGAAGCAGCTGTGTTGAGGCCTGACGCCCATATTGCACGGCGATGTGCAGCGGGGTCATACCCATCCAGTCGGTGACGGAGAGGTCGGCTCCCCACTCCATGAGCAATTGTGCTGAGGCCTCATGTCCATATTGCAAGGCGAGGTGCAGTGGGGTCAGATTGACCCAGTCAATGGCGGAGAGGTCGTCACCCCGCTCAATGAGCAACTGGACTGAGGCCTTGTGCCCATATTGCACGGTGAGGTGCAGCGGGGTCATTCGCTCCATGACAGCGTCCGAGAGGTTGGTACCCCGCTCGATGAGCAACTGTGCTGATGCCTCATGCCCATTTCGTAAGGCAATGTGCAACGGGGTCATTCCATCTTTGTTGGTGACCGAGAGGTTATCACCCCATTCGATGAGCAGCTGTGCTGAAGAATCCTGTCCATTTTGCAATGTGATGTGCAGTGGCATCAGCAAAAAATTGAAAACTGATCCCAGTACTCCTATTGGCTCCTTCACTCCTGTAAGAGGAGAAGTTATATTTTGCTCCTGTAAGGATTTGAAAAAAAAAAAGTTGTTTATTTTTAGCTGAAACCTCGAGAAAAGTTAGTTCAAATTTATGTCTCACCTGTAAAAAAAGCAATATACTTCAACTTTTCATTTTTTTGCTGATGGGGGTCATTCCATCCTTGTTGGTGATTGCGAGGTCGTCTCCCCGCCCGATGAGAACTTGTGCTATAGTCTCGTGTCTGTGTCACAAGGCAATGTGCAACGGGGTCATTCCATTTTTGTCGGTGACGGAGAGGTTGTCACCCCGTTCGATGAGCAGCTGTGCTAAAGAATCCTGCCCATTTTGCAATGCGATGTGCAGTGGGGCCATTCCATCCTCGTCGATGACGGAGAGACCGGCCCTCTGCTCGATGAGAAGCTGTGCTATGGCCTGATGCCAATGCTGCAAGGCGATGTGTAGTGGAGTCATCCCCTTGCTGTCGACAGCTAAGAGGTCAGCTCCCCGTTCGATGAGCAGCTGTGCTAAAGAATCCTGCCCACTTCGCAATGCGATGTGCAGTGGGGTCATTTCATCCCCGTCGGTGACTGAGAGGTCGGCTCCCCGTTCGATGAGAGCTTGTGCTAAGGTCTCATGTCCATATTGCAAGGTGATGTGCAGCGGGGTCATTCCATTTTTGTTGGCTACAGAGAGGTTGTCACCCCGTTCGATGAGTAGCTGTGCTAAAGAATGCTGCCCATTTTGCAATATGATGTGCAGTGGGGCCATTCCATTCTCGTCGATGATGGAGAGACTGGCCCCCTGCTTGATGAGAAGCTGTGCTATGGCCTCATGCCAATGCTGCAAGGTGATATGTAATGGAGTCATCCCCTTGCTATCAAGAGCCAAGAGGTCAGCGCCCTGTGTGACACTGGGGTTGTCTCGTAACCAAAGTACCGGTTGAATCCAAGGTAATCAGGCTACTTTCGATAATTCACAACAGAATAATCTTAGATCTTGTATGTGGGTTTCGGTGGTAGTGTTCGGTCTCGTTCCTCTTCCTTTCGGGAGAGACGAGCCAGGTTATATATCACTTTGGGCATCGTGAGATCTGATGACGCGGGCTAACTATTCCTCCGAGGCTTTCGGCCCCATGGGCAACTCATTGGTCCTGGCCGGAGTATAGATACGAGAGATGAGTTCTCCATGCACCGGGGCGGGGTCGCTGCGCCTAGACTCTTTTTCACGTACACCTTTCGGGTGACGTGGCAGCTCTTTTCGGGAGTGTGCCCAAGTCTAGCCAGTCCCCTCTTCGTGTGCATCAAATCCCTCATCCTGGAGTTAAGTACTCTTATGACTGGTCTCGGCCGTAAGCCCTAACTCTGTTCCCTTATCTCCCGCCTAGACTCTGAGCCGTTCTTTCTGGAATAGCTAACTACTGGTGCCGTCTGCTCTTCGGTACGTACCTCGCTAAGGATACGTACCGACCCGTGATATTCTCAAGTGTAACACTACCTCCCCCTTCTCTTAGCTTCGTCCCGAAGCTTGTATATCTTTCTATCTAAGTAGCCCTCCTCTTTCTTTGTTTTTGTATAGGTATGGCCGGACATAATGCTTGTCCGCTGAATGCAGTCCTCCTCCCCTGCATCCCTCCCAGACACCGGATCAAGCCCCCCTGGGCCATCTGTAATCCGTCGGAACGACTGGGCCCTCAGAGTAGGCCGGTGCGTACTCTTACTGTCGCGGGGGTTCGTACTGGGGAGCGGCGCTTACTTCCACCCGATTCCAGTCTTCGGGTTCGCATGGTTCACCGCAAGAAGCCGAGGGAAACACTGCGGTCGAGAGGGACGTGGCGCTTCTTGTTTGGCAACCCGGCAGAGGCCCAAACAATCTTCGCAAGCTTTCCGGGTCCCGTTTTTTCGGCAAGAGGTCTTCTGGGTACCATCGTTGAGCATTCCGGCTTCAGGGGGTGGTCTCGTGGTACTTGCCCGTGGCAGGTCCGGTTGTCATTCTTAACCGCGCCATTCGTCCAAGTGCTCGAAGATCAATCGGGAAGAGAGACTGTTGTTCCGTCCTTTTCTGGGTTCCCATTCCTCACAGAACCGCCCCTCGTTTCTGCAAGGTCATCCTCCTTCGTAGGGCACTTGGTTGCCCGAGAAGCGGGTCTTTTCGTATTTGTGTTTTTGTGTTTGTGTGTGTGATCATGTGTGTGTTTGTGTGTGATCGTGACTTGTATGCGTACGTGAGTGAAGTCCTCCACCCCTTCACCCTACTACCGCTCCTGCTTCATCGGGCCCTTTTATGGACGTCCCGCCTAGGCATCGGTGAGACGGTAGTCCCTCAGCGCGTCTGGATTCTGTTGATGAAACTCCCAGAGCTCCTCCAAACCGCCTACCAAAAAGTTGTCGAAGGGTTCCTCCGTCCAGTCCTTGCGCTCCGGATAGTCGAGCCATCGGACTAGATAGAGGACCCACTTGTTGTTGCCCCAGCTGCGCTCGACTGAGGACATGACTTCCTCCACATCGTACTCCTCGCTTTGTTCGATGTCGTCCACTTCCCGGAGTACCTTCGAAGGGTCCGGTGGTGCCCGGTGTTCGCTTGTTCGGTAAGGTTCGAGGAGCGAGACATGGAAGACGTTGTGGATCTTCCATTTCCGGGGCAGCGTGAGGCGAACGGCGAGCGCGGAGACGATCTTCTCAATTTGGAAGGGACCATGATTTTTGTGGTCCAGTTTCTTCGTTGGGCGACGTGTTTTGATGTTTCGCCCGTTGAGCATTACCAAGTCTCCTACCTGGTATGACGGAGGTTCCTTTCGAGCGGGGTCCGTGTATCATCGCATTTGTTCCTGTGCTGCTTCCAGCCCTTTTCTGGAGTCGTCGTGTACCGCCTGCATCCAGTGGGCGTACACCGTGCTGGCGGGGTTTGGGGGCTCCGTGGATAGTGGGTCGACCGCTGCCGGGTGGAATCCGTAGTTGGCATAGAACGGGGTTATCCCGTTGCCCATTGTGACCGAATTGTTGTAGGCGAATTCGGCCGTTGGTAGCAACGCCTTCCAGTTGTCCTGCTCGTGGCTGACAAAGGCTCGCAGGTACGTTTCGATTGTTTGGTTGAGCCGCTCTGTCCGCCCGTCAGTCTGAGGATGGAATGCGGTGGACATACGCGGCCGAATTCCGAGAAGGTCTAGGAATTCTTTGCAAACGTCTGAGGTGAAACGTGAGTCCTGATCCGACACGATATCTGTCGGGAGCCCATGAGCCTTCCAGATTTCCCAGGCAAATATCCTTGCCAAGTCCGCCGCCGTTTTTCCTTTTAGCGGGATCAAATGCGCCATTTTGGTGAAGCGGTCAATCACTACCCATAGCTGATCGCACCCTTCCGACGCCGGTTGGTCGGTGATGAAATCCATTGCGATCGACTGCCATGGCGTATAGGGGAGCTCTTGTGGCGATGACATCCCGTAGGGTTGGTGGCGTGTAGCCTTATTTTGCTGACACTCCGGGCAGCTCTGGACAAAGTCGATTATTCGCTCATTCATCTTGGGCCACCAGAAGTTTCGTCAGACAAGCTCAATCGTTTTGTCCTGACCCATGTGCCCCGCTACCTTCGTATCGTATTCGGATTTGAGAACTTCCTGGGTTAGTCCTTCCGGTACCCAAAGCATTCCCTTCCTATACAATAGTTCCATCTGCATCTCCATATCCTTACTCCTGGCCTTTCGGTCCATCCGCTGTTCCTTCTCTGGGGCAGTGGCTTCATTTCCTTCATCCACTTTCTTCCATGCCTGTTCGTAGGTTGGATCGTTTCGTGCGGCTTCCTTAATGGCTGCCACGAAATTTTCCGACCACTTCCGACTAGGGAGTGAGTCCAGCTTGCCGAAGAACAAACGAACATTCTTTCTTGCCTTTCTGGTTCCGCGAAGTGACTTTCTTGCAAAACCGTTGAGATTGGCTGGTTTTCTACCCCCCCCTTTTCTGGGCGGTACTCCGACCGCCTTGACAACGCATCTGGCTTGCCATTCTGTGTCCCAGGCCGGTAGTAGATTCGGAAGTCAATGCCTGCTAGCTACTGGGCCCACCGTGCCTGTCGTCGGTTTAGCACCTTCGTTGTTGTGAAGTATTCCAGGTTTTGGTGATCTGAAAAAACCTGCACCTGGTGCTGCGCTCCTTCGCAGTAGCGTCTCCAGTGTTTGAAGGTGTCGACGATTGCCAAGAGTTCCTTGTTGTGGATTTCGTAATTGATCTCCGCGGGATGGAACTTCCGCAAGTGGAAAGCTACTGGGTGCAGTCGGTTTTCCTCGTCCCGTTGCGACAGAACAGCTCCTATGGCAAAATCCGATGCGTCTGTTTCGATTATGATGGGCCTGGCTGCGTCGAAGTGTGCCAGGATCGGGGCAGTGGTGAATCGCTGCTTTAGGTCGTGGAACGCGGTCTCTGCCTCTTTGTTCCAAGCCCATTTCTTTTCTTCGCTTTTCTTGGTGAGTTCCGTCAACGGCCTCGCCACCTTGGAATAGTCCTTCATGAACCGTCTGTAGAAGTTAGCGAAGCCTAGGAAGGACTGTACCTCCGTCAAGGATTCCGGGGTTTTCCATCCAAGCACTGCCTCCACTTTATTGTTCGCCATTTTAATGCCTTCTCTGCCTATGACATAGCCCAGGAATTCCACTTCCTGGGTCCACCAAACGCATTTTTCCGGGGACACCGCTAGCCTGTTGTCCCGTAATCGCCACAGAACTTCCTTCACCAGTTGGCCGTGCTCCTCCAGTGTTCCGGCATATACCAAGATGTCGTCCATGTAGGCCAGAACTCCTACATCCAATAGGTCGGAGAGCACGTGGTTCATCATATCCTGGAAGGTTGATGGCGTGTTAGTGAGTCCGAACGGCATTACCTGGAATTCGTATCCGCCGTAGCGGGTTCAAAACGCCGTTTTCCATTCGTCTCCTTCTCGTATCTGGATCAGGTTGAACCCATTCTTGAGGTCCATTTTCGTGAACCATTGCGCTCCTTGGACGCGGTTCTGGAGTTCCTGCATGAGCGGTAGGGGGTATCGGTTCGGGATCGTAATGCTATTCAGGCCTCGATAGTCCACACATAGTCGGAGTCCTCGACCATTTGGCTTGGGAACGAACAGAATTGGGGATCTGGCTGCCGAAGTCGACCTTCTGATTTTCCCTGTTTTCTCCATTTCTTTTAGCCACTCTCTGAGGGTTTGCAGCTCTGTTTCGGAGAGGGGGTAGATAGGCCCCCAGGGAGCCGTGCTTCCTTCCTTAAGGTCAATCTTGCAGTCGTACGGTCGGTGCTTGGTGTTACACTTGGGTATCGAGCAGAAAGAGACAAGACCCTGTAGGAGACCCCTTGGTGAAAGGACGCCCCGGGAGAGGAGAGCGGAATGCGGAAGAGACCTTACTCCGGTCCTACCCGCTGGGAAGCGAACCTCGGGTTCAGAGAGTCTAGGCGGGAGATAAGAAACGGGATTAAGAGTTACGGCCGTAAGAGACGGACTTAGGGCCTTAATCCCGGGGGAGCGGGGAGATTGCAACGAAGTGGGAAACCTTACTCCGGTTACCCCGCCAAGCTGCATGAAGAACCCCGCCTCCCTTATCAGTACCCCAGCCAGGACCAATGGATCCTCCTCGTGGCCCCCGGCCTCGGGGGAACCCAGGGCCGACTCATCCAGTCTCACTCGGGCATCTTCGAAGATAAAAAAGGGGGAGAAATCCCTCGAAGGAAAATCTAAGAAGCACGAACCTCCTCACCAACACTACCACCGAACCCACACACACAAGATCTAAGATTATTCCGTTGTGAATCATCGAAAGTAGCCTGATTACCTTTGATCTTTACCCTACTCCGGTTACGGCATAACCCCAGTGTCACACTTGGGGAGCACATTCGCGATTTCTGTTCCCATAACATCCAGGTATTGGTGGAATTCTAGAGGCACTTTTCCCAGTGGGTTCTCCTCGTGCTCAGCCGCGGCGGCTACATATCCGATAGTTTTCGCCATGGGATCGGTGGCCACCAGGTCGTCCCATGTCAACGAGAAGTCGTTAGTTTCGTACTGGGTACATTTTTCCCGGCAACTTGTGCTGTCGAAGCGGACTTCCTCCAACATCCACTCTCCTTGAGGGGGATGCTTGGTGATCCATTCGAAAGGAAGGAAGATGTCAATTTCCGGATCCATAGGTGAGATCTCAAAGTGTTCCTTCGTGTAGTGCTTCCAGTGCTGACGTCGCAAGGGCTCCGTGCACCATTTTCCCGCTCCTTCCACTACCTCTCCTGTGTAGTTTTCCACTTGGATTGGGTTTTTTCGCATTCTTCGTGGGAGTCCCAATCTTTCGATTGTTTTTTGGTTTATTAGCGCTATTGTGCATCCGCTGTCTAGCAGGGTTTTGACTTTATATTTCTGCTGGCCTTGGTGTAGTATCATTTCGATTATAGGTCAAGTGCCGCGGGTGAATTGCCCAGGTTTCTTGGTCGGGGTTCCAGTGTTTGGTTCCTCGTTTTTTCTTTTCCTGGATAATCCACATATCATTGGGGTGGCCTTCGGTTGCGGCAGTACCAGGCCTCCTAAAAATCCGATTCGTCGCTCTCCCACACTGGTAGGGCGTCGATTTCCATGGTTTCCACCGCAGCCACTTTCTGTTGCTTGGCTGTGGGAACCACGGTGCTTTCCTCTGCTCCTCTTTTCTGTGTTGCTTCTTCTCTCACTGCGCCTACTTTCCAAGGTGCGGGTGGGAGCTTAGTGCCTCTTCGAGTAGTGAACGCTAGGCACTCGTAGGTTTTGTGCCCTCCGCGTCCACAGCGCCAGCAACCGTCCTCCTTCCGGTATTCCTCTTTTTCCGCCTGGGTCACTCCTTTCATGGCTTCGTCCATGGTGCTCCAGGTGTCCTTTTTTCCGAACCAGGCGGATTTCGCGGGGTTGCCGGGTTTTTCGCGAGGCTGGCTTTCTGCCGCCTTGGGTCCGCCTGTTCCCCCCGTGCGCTTCTCTTCCTTCCTTTTTTCCTCGACTTGGGTAGCTCCGCCCGTCCTTGTCTGCTCTTTTGCCTGTCGAATAGCTTTTTTCTTTTCCACTTGCAGGGTGGCTCTGTATGTTGCCTGCAGGAATCCTTCATCATCTGCGAAGTCGTCCAAGTAGTGGGCGAATCTCATGTTGATTACGCTTTCCGGCATGGCGAGGTTGACTTTTTCCTGCAGGCTTTCTCCGGTGGCCCGTGCATAGTTGTTGAGCGCTCGAAACTCTGTCATGTAGGCTCGAATATCTCCAGTATATTTGAGCTGACTCACCTTGAGCTGAGCGTCGGCTGCTTCTCGCAAGTCAAAGTACTCGGCCCGGATGTCCGCCGCATAGTTGCTCCAGGAGTCGTTTTCTCCCAGCATGTCGTAGCGGTGCAGGTCCCAGGCTTTAGCCGTACCGGTGAGGAGCGTCTCTACCCACGCGATCTTTTGTTGGTCGTTGGTTTCTGGGTAGAAACTCAGGTATTTGGTTACCGATTTCCACCAGGTGTTGAACGGGGTCGAGGGTTTCCCATCAAATGATTCTGGGTTCGTCATTTTGAGCCGAGACGTATGAACTCGTGGCGGCTCTCGCTCGGTTTGTCGCACCGCTGCAAGGCCTCGCCCGATGAGTTCTGCCATTTCCGTCGGGGTTACCATGGCCATCAACTGTCGGTTTTCCTGGTCCCTTCGTGGCGAAGAGGGCCTTCTTGGTCTTGGCGGTGACAGTGGCGAGCGTGGGCCCTGTAGTCCCCCTGGGGTGCTAGGCAGGGAGTCCAACGGGGGCCCTCCTGCTTCTCCTGCGTGAGGGTTCCTCCATGGCGGAGGGGTTGCCTGTCCTTCCGGAATCGGTGGGATTGCCAGGGGTCGAATTCGTCGAGTGGGCGGAGTTGGGTTTCCTCGAAAGGGGCTTCCCAATGGGAGGCGAACCGCTCGTTCCGGTCCGCTTTGCCGGAGAGTGGCCAACAGCTCGCGATCGGCTTGTTCCGAAGCTAGGCGGCTGGCTGGTTCTGGCGCACTGGTGCTGGCTATTCCGGCGGGACTCCGCCAGATTCAAAAGTTTGCTGGCGGGAGTGGCGGCGGTGTGGGGCTGCTGGTTCGCGGAGGCAGAGGGATTCGTTCCGCCACCCTCTGGATTTCGGCCCGTGCCTGGCATAATTCCTCTTCCAGGCCGGCCACCTTGTCTTGGTACTGGGCCGCCCACAGTTCTACATTCCTCTGGAAGGTAGCCAGGTGTTGGTTCCGGGCGGTGTTTGCTTCTCCTAGAAAAGCCAGCGCATCGTTGACTCGGACCAGCTGAGTGGCTTGGCATACTTGTCGCTCCGTGGACTTGTTGGTCCGTTCGATAATTGCCAGCCAGACGTTCCTAGTGAACGTTTGGTAGGCATTTGCCGCAGCCATGAGTTTGCTGCGGACCCAGGCTTTCTCTATCTCCTGGTTAGTGTTACATAGGTCATTAACATACCTGGTTCCTTCTGCCAGGGCCTGGTACGCATTTTCGATGCACTGCATTCGTTGGTCGGTGCGGTCGACCGTGTTGCCGCATAGTCCGACTAATTCCCTTAGGTCTTCTTCGGCCTGTTTTTGCTGGTACACCAGGGTCCGGACCCAGACCGCCGGGTTTGCGAGTTCCACCGCTTGTTCTGCGGAAGTGGTTCCATCCGTGATTTGAAGCATATCCCTGGGTGCCTCAAGCCAGAGCATGTTGAAGTCGGATGACATCATTTTCTGTGACACTGGGGCTATATCGTAACCGGAGTGTAGAGAGAATCAAAGGTAATTAGGCTACTTTCGATAATCCACAATGGAATAATCTTAGATCTTGCTTTGGGGTTTTTTTTCTCGTTGAGCGGGTGTTCGGTACTGTTCTTCCTTCCTTACACCGAGCGAGACTTTTTGCCTAGCTATATAGTCTTCTTGCAGTGTCACGTGGTTCCTCTAGAGAACCCGTACTTCCTATCCTTTTCTCAGGAGATTTGTCCGCCAGTCAAGGCCCCGGAACCCTACAGGTTCGGTCCTTACAACTTCATTGGTCCTGGTCGGTCTAACGATAAGCCGACTGATCCCCGCACCGCGTAAACCCCTCACACCCTGTGGGTGAGCGTTTTACCAGCCTATCAGAGAAACAGAAGATATTGGTTCTATGACCTCACTCCTCATATCTCGTCTTTAGTTGCGTTTGCAGTTCGTCTGGAGATTAGCCCCTGAGGTCCGTTACGGCCGTAAGGTCTAATCCCGAGGCTATTTCCCACCTAGACTCTCTGAAGCCGACTGGGCTCGACTTCTCCCTTCGAGCGGTATTAGGTAAAGTCTCACGTGCCCTGACTACGTAGCTATCTAATTTTCCTGGTGTTTCAGACTGAGGTGTAACACTACCTCCCCCTCTTCTTAGCTTCGTCCCGAAGCTACGTATGTTACTTTATCGAAGTAGCCCGCCTTTTTCTAAGTAACTTTTCCTGGCAACCTTGATAGGTTCCCGCGACTGTAGTCCTCCTCCCCTACAGCCCTCCCAGCTACCGGATCAGGGCATCATTCTCTGTAATCCGTCGGAATGGCTGGGCCCTCAGAGGAGGCTGGTGCGTACTCTTACATCGATGACTCCTGCCTGGCAGCCGCATTCGTGGAGACAACAAGAACCAGTTTTCCCAGTTCGCATCCTGTCGACCTTCGGCTGGGGCAGATGGAAGGCGTGACCAAGCCCGAACAAGCCGGACGAGCCAATGGTGTGCACACAAAGGTGTCCGTCTGCCGCCAGGATCCGCCGCCTGTTGGTGGTTCCGTTCTCCTCGGCAGTTACCCCGGCGTGGAGTCTTTCCCTCTGTCTCCGGCTAGATCGGTTGTTCGTGGCGAACAGCATATGGCGTTTTTCCGGACTTGGGACATGTGGAACGAGTGACCTTCTCGACTCAGGGTTCGTGCTCGGGTGCGTTTCTCTGCCCCTCGTAGGTGTACATACAGAGGTGTGCCGTACCGAATGCCTACGGCTCTTGTCCGATTGAGTCCGATGTATCCTTCGACAGGTCGTCGTGCCTGAGCTTCGGTGCCCGAGAAGTGGGTCTTTCTTCGTAGGGGTGGCCCGAGGAGCGGGTCTTTCTTCATTTTGTTGTGAGATGAAGTCCTCCAACCCCTTCATCCCTACTACCGCTCGTGCTTCGTCGGACCCTTCTATGGATGTCCCGTTTAGGCGTCGGCAAGTCGGTAGTCCCTCAGCGTGTCTGGGTTTCGTCGCTGGAACTCCCGGAGTTTTTCCAGACCGCCTACTGAAAAGTTGTCGAATGGTTCTTCCGTCCAGTCTTTGCGTTCCGGATAGTCAAGCCATTTAACGAGGTAGAGGATCCTTTTGTTGTTTCCCCGGCCCCGTTCGACCGAGGACATAACTTCGCCGACGTCGTATTCTTCCGACTGCTCAATGTCGTCCGCCTCTCAGAGCACCTTTGACGGGTCCGGTGGGGCTAGGTGCTCGCTGGTTCGGTAGGGTTCGAGCAGCGAAACATGGAAGACATTGTGGATCTTCCATTTGCGAGGCAGCGTGAGTCGGACGGCTAGCGCAGAGACGATTTTCTCGATTTGGAAGGGACCATGATTCTTGTGGTCCAGTTTCTTTGAGGGGCGGCGCGTTTTGATATTGCGTCCGTGGAGCATCACCAAGTCTCCTACTTGGTACGCTGGGGGTTCCTTTCGCGCCGGATCGGTGTATCTGCGCATCCTTTCCTGCGTGTCCTCCAGCCCCTTCTGGGACTCGTCGTGCACGGCGCTCATCCAGTGGGCATAGACTTGGCTCGCTGGGTTTAGGGGTTCCGTCGATGCGGGGTCCATGGCTGCTGGGTGAAAGCCATAGTTAGCGTAGAGAGGGGACATGCCGTTATCCGTTGTGGTAGAGTTGTTATAAGCGAACTCGGCCATGGGTAATAGGCATACCCAATCATCCTGTTCTTTGCCAGTGAATGCTCGGAGGTAGGCTTCGATCGTTTGGTTGAGCCGTTCTGTCTGCCTGTCGGTCTGTGGATGGAACTCTGTTGACATCCAAGGCCGAATTCCCAAAAGCTGTAGGAATTCCTTCCATACCTCCGACGTAAAACGGGAGTCTCTATCGGACACGATATCAGCGGGGAGACCGTGGTATTTCCATACTTCTTTGGCAAAAACGACTGCTAGGTCCGCCGCCGTTTTTCCCTCTATTCTCAAGGGTAGGAAGTGCGCCATCTTGGTGAATCGGTCGATGATCACCCATAGCTGGTCGCATCTGTCTGAGATGGGGAGTTCTGTGACAAAGTCCATTGCTATCGACTGCCATGGCGCGTATGGTAGTTCTAGCGGAGAGGACAGCCCGTACGGTTGGTGACGGGAGGCCTTGTTTTGCTGGCACTCAGGGCAGCTTCTGACGAAGTCGACGATTCGTTCGTTTATTTTTGGCCACCAGAAGTTTCGTCGGATGAGCTCGATGGTCTTGTCCTGCCCCATGTGTCCGGCCACCTTCGTGTCGTGTTCCGATTCCATGATCCCCTGTACCAGTCCTTTCGGTACCCAGAGCAGGTTCCGCCGGTACAGTAGGTCGTTCTCGTAGTTCAATTCCTTGGCCTTTCGGTCCTTCGGCGATGGGTCCTTCATCGCCGCTTCCTGTTTCTTTGCCTGTTCATAGGCTTCATCCTTCCTTCCTTCTTCCCTGACCCTTGCCAGCAACCCTTCTGTCCATCTTCTTTCCGGGAGCGATGATAGCCGGGCTGAGGAGCAGATGAACGAGATGCCTCTTCTTTCGTTCTGGCTTTCTCGTCTACATTTTTTGCTTGTAAGACTGTCGTAATCGGTTGGTTTTCCATCCCCCCCTTCTCCGGGCGGTACTCCGAATGCCTTGATAGCGTATCTGGCTTGCCGTTCTGGGTCCCTGGTCGGTAATAGATTCGGAAGTCGATTCCTGCCAGCTCTTGGGCCCATTGCGCTTGTCGCCAGTTTAGCACTCTGGTCGTCGTGAAATACTCTAGGTTTTGATGGTCTGAGAAGACTTGGATTTGTTGTGTCGTTCCTTCGCAGTAGCGTCGCCAGTGCTTGAATGCGTCGACCACTGCTAACAGTTCCTTGTCGTGGATCGCGTAGTTGATTTCCGCGGGTTGGAATTTTCGAGAGTGGAATGCTACTGGGTGGAGGTGGTTTTCTTCGTCTCGTTGTGACATGACTGCTCCCAGCGCGAAGTCGGAAGCGTCGGTCTCGATAACCACCGTTTTAGCTGGGTCGAAGTGGGCCAAAATAGGGGCCGTGGTGAAACGCTGCTTGAGTTTCTCGAAAGCTGCCTGCGCCTCTGGGTTCCAGCTCCATTCCTCTTTTTTCTCTTTCTTGGTCAGCTGTGTCAATGGCCGCGCTATCCGGGAGTAATCTTGGATGAAGCGTCGATAGAAGTTAGCGAATCCCAGAAAGGATTGTACTTCCGTTAGAGATTCGGGTGTCCTCCATTCCAGTACTGCCTCCACCTTCTCTTTCGCCATTTTTATCCCGTTTCTTCCTATGACGTATCCCAGAAACTCCACTTCCTGGGCCTTCCAAACGCATTTCTCCGGGGAGACCGCCAGCCCGTTTTCTTGTAATCTTCTAAGCACTTCTTTGACTAGACGGTCATGTTCTTCTTCAGTTTTGGCATATACTAGTATGTCGTCCATGTATGCTAGTACTCCCACGTTCAGTAGGTCAGACAAAACGTGGTTCATCATGTCTTGGAACGTGGAAGGTGTGTTCGTTAGGCCGAAGGGCATTACCTGGAATTCTAACAGTCCGTAACGGGTTCTGAAGGTGGTCTTCCATTCGTCTCCTTCCTTCATCCGAATCAGGTGGAACCCGTTCTTGAGGTCCATTTTTGTGAACCATTGGGCTCCTTGTACCCGGTCTTGCAACTCTTGCATAAGGGGGAGCGGGTATCGGTTTGGGATTGTTATCTGGTTCAGGGCCCTGTAATCCACGCATAGGTGAAGTCCTCATCCGTGGGGTTTTGGTACGAACAGGATTGGTGACCCAGCTGGTGATGTCGATCACTTTATCTTTCCGGTTCGTTCCATCTCCGCCAGCCATTCCCCGAGTGTCTGCAGCTCGACTTCTGATAAGGGGTATATGGGTCCCCATGGTGCCGTGGCCCCTTCTTTGAGCTCGATCTTGCAGTCGTAAGGGCGGTGCGGTGGGAGCGTATCCGCCGCTTCCCTGCTCATAATCCCTAGGTAGGGTTTGAATTCACCTGGGACATTGGCCAGGGCATTGCCCTTGGAAACTGCCGAGATATGTCCTATTATCCGGGCCTCTGGGTCCTGGGCCACTCTTTCGTCCCAGGTGAGCGAAAACTCCTCCTGCTCATACCGCGTGCAGGTTTCCTGGCACCCAGGACTGTTGAACCGTACTTCTTCTGACTCCCAGATTCCTTGCGGGGGGTGCTTGGATATCCACCAGAAGGGTAAAAAGATGTCGACTTCTGGTTCCATGGGGGTTACTTCGAAGGCTTCTTTCGAGAAGTGCTGTCGGTGTTTGAGGAGTAGTGGTTTTGTGTAAAATATTCTTGCTTCCTCTACATTCTGCCCTGTGTAGTTCTCGATGCAGATTGCCGTACTGTGTTTGAGCATCGGGATCTGCAGTGTCCTGGCTGTTTCTTGGTTAACCAGTGGGACTGAGCATCCCGTGTCTAGTAGTACCTGTACTCGATGTTTCTTTTGCCCCACATGGAGTAGCATGGTTATGACGGGTCGGGGTCTGCATCGGGGCTTCTTGCGCTTGGCTTCCTCCTTGGGTTTCTCAGCGCTCCTTTTTTGGCCGGTTCCGCATACGATGGTTCTGGTCTCGAGGTTCGGCCGTGTCCTCTGACCCTTTAAAAATCCTCTTCCTCCCATATGGGGCTCGGGACGGTTGGTTCTGCGTCCATTACTTCCATCGCTGAGGCCCTCTGTATCTTGGCTTGGGGAGCCGAGTCGTCCTCCTCTTCTCTTCTTCGTTTGTCTCCTGCCGATACCATCCAGGGTGCCTGGGGAAGTTCCGTTCCTTTGGCTGTGGTTCTTGCGTAACACTTAGGCGATCGGTGTCCCGTTCTCCCACAACGATGACATCCTGTTCGTCAGAGCTCGGCTCGTTCTGTCCGGGGGACCCCTTCTAATGCTGCTTCGTAGGATCCCCAGGTCCCTGGTTTTCCGAATTCATCCCCCGTTTTTGGGTTTCTGCCGCCGACGTCCGGTTTTTCCGTAGGCGGATTCTTCCTTTTTTCTTCTTTTTTCTTCTCCTTGGACCGGGTATTGCCGGTGGATCGGGCGGCTTCCCGGGCCTGCTTCAGGGCCTTCTTTTTTTCCACCTGCAGGCCGGCATGGTGGGTGGCTTGCAGGAAGCCCTCATCGTCTGCAAACTCCTCCAGGTAGTGGGCGAATCGCATGTCGAGTATCGCGTCCGGCATTGCAAGGTCGACTTTTTCTCGTAGGGCTTCTCCGGTTGCTCTGGCGAAGTTATTGAGCGCTCAGAACTCCGTGAGGTACGCGCAGATGGATCCCTGGTACTTGAGCTGCCCTAACTTAAGTTGGGCATCTGCAGCTTCTCGCTCGTTCCAGTATTCCGCCCGGATTGCCACAGTGTAGTTGACCCAGGTGTCGTTTTCTCCCAACTCGCTGTATCAGTGAAGGTGCCATACCAGTGCGGAGTCGGATAGGAGGGTTCCGATCCATGCAATTTCCTGGCGGTCGGCTGTTTCCGGGTAGAATCCCAGGTACATGGTGACCGCTTCCCACCACTGATTGAAGGTGGTTGAACTCTTCCCGTCGAAAGTTTCTGGGTTTTTCATTTTTAGCCGGGCAATATTGCCCTGCTCAGGTCGCGCCGGCCGGTCTTGCCGAGCTCGCTCCACTCCTTCTGCTACTACCGGTACGAGGTCCTGCGTGGAGATCGTGGGCGCAGGGTTCCTAGGGGGCGACGGAGAGCAGAGGAGCCTGGAAGGCGGTCGGGGCGGTTCGGATAGCGGACCCGAGGGGGGTCCGGATGCCGATCCTGGTGGTGTCGAGGGGGGGTTTCCTCCCTGTCCTGCCATGGGTGCGGGTGGCCTTGGGGATATGCGGCGTCTGAGTTGTTCCAACCGCTGCCTCATTTCCGGCATTGTGGGTACTGCCGGGGGCCTCTGTCGTCTGGGCATTGGTAAGGGGTTCAGACGCAGCGGGCTTTCCAGCGCTGGGGGTGAATGGGCTGATGGGGCGCTGGTGCTAGTTGGTCGGACGGAGCTTCTCCATGCGGGTGGTCCTGTTGGTGCTGGAGGTGTTGTTGGTAACGGAATTCTGGCCACGATGCGCTGGATTTCCGTCCTTGCTTCCCGGAGTTGGTTTTCCAGGGAGGCCACCCGGTTCTGGTGCGCAGCTGCCCACGGCTCCACGTTCCCCTGAAAGTTGGCCAGGTGTTGGTTCCGGGCCGTGTTGGCTTCTACCAGAAATGCCAGGGTGTCGTTCACCCGAGTCAGCTGGGTGGCCTGACATATCTGTCGCTCGTTGGCCTCGTTCATTCGTTCGATGATGGCCTGCCAGACGTTTCTGGCAAGGGATTGGTACGCGTTCGCCACTTTCAACAGCTCGCTGCGTATCCATTCTTCCACTATTTTTTCGTTAGCATTGACCCAGTCATATATATACCTCATGCCTTCTGCCAAGGTTTGATAGGCTTGTTCAATTTCCCGCGTTCTTTGGTCCGTCCTATCGTAGGCATTGCCGCACAGCTCCGTGAGCCGTTTTAAGTCGTTCTCAGCCTGCTGTTGCTGGTTCACTAGGGTTCTGACCCAGACTGCAGGGTTGGCTATTTCCACTGCCTGCTCCGGTCTTGGTATTCCGTCGGTAATTTGGAGTAGGTCACGGGGAGCCTCGAGCCGGTGCATGTTAAAGTCCGAAGAAGTAGTCATTGCTCAGTATAAATTGAGGAAGTCTCCCATGTAGATGGTCTCGTTGTAGTCGAAGTGGTAATCAAACAGGTCGAAGAGTTCGTCTTTGTCGAAGTCGGCAGGTTGGGACAGTAGTGCACAGTTCCACCACAGCTGGGTATACCAATGGTATGGGGCGCACTCGATTGCTTCGTGGATCGGCTTAGGTCCGTCGAAGAATTCTTCCCACTGTCAGTATTTTGCGATTTCGTTGTCGATTGACTGAAAGGTATAATCGAAGGAGTATTGTGTCTTAGGCTCTAAGAAGGTAGATAGTTCGAGTAGGTAAAGGTGGTCTTCGAAGTAGGTATCGTCAAAGTAAGTCATGAAAGTAGGGTGATTTGAGATCAAGATTATAGTGTGACACTGGGGCTATATCGTAACCGGAGTGTAGAGAGAATCAAAGGTAATCAGGCTACTTTCGATAATCCACAACGGAATAATCTTAGATCTTGCTTTGGGGTTTTTTTTCTCGTTGAGCGGGTGTTCGGTACTGTTCTTCCTTCCTTCCACCGAGCGAGACTTTTTGAATAGCTATATAGTCTTCTTGCAGCGTCACGTGGTTCCTCTAGAGAACCCGTACTTCCTATCCTTTTCGCAGGAGATTTGTCTGCCAGTCAAGGCCCCGGAACCCCACAGGTTCGGTCCTTACAACTTCATTGGTCCTGGTCAGCCTAACGATAAGCCGACTGATCCCCACACCGCGTAAACCCCTCACGCCCTGTGGGTGAGCGTTTTACTGGCCTATCAGAGAAAGAGAAGATATTGATTCTATGACCTCACTCCTCGTATCTTGTCTTTAGTTGCGTTTGCAGTTCGTCCGGAGATTAGCCCCTTAGGTCTGTTACAGCTATAAGGTCTAATCCCGAGGCTATCTCCCGCCTAGACTCTCTGAAGCCGACTGGGCTCGACTTCTCCCTTCGAGCGGTATTAGGTAAAGTCTCACGTGCCCTGACTACGTAGCTATCTAATTTCCCTGGTGTTTCAGACTGAGGTGTAACATTTTCTTAGCACTCGTCTAAGAAATCTCCAGTGTAGATGGTGTGGTTGTCGTCGAAATAGTAATCGCTAAGCTCTCGAAGCTCGTTTTCGTTGAATTCGGCGCTTTCGTGGTTGTAGGTGCAGTTGAACCAATACTGGGTATACCAGTTTTGTGGCGCGTGCTCGCCTTCTTGAGTGGGTGTAGGGATGGGGCCGTCAATCTCTTGATCCCACAGCTCGAAATTGGCTAATTCGTTATCGATTGATTGAAACATGTAGTCAAAGGATTATTGCGACTTAGATTCTAGCAAGGTAGACAACTCGAGCAAGTAGAGGTGGTCTTCGAAGTAGGTTGCGTCAAAGTAGGATATTCGTTGTCGAATCGTAGGGTGATTTTGGATCGAAGATTATAGTGTGACACTGGGGTTGTCTCGTAACCGGAGTGCGGGTTGAATCCAAGGTAATCAGGCTACTTTTGATAATTCACAACGGAATAATCTTAGATCTTGTATGTGGGTTTCAGTGGTAGTGTTCGGTCTCGTTCCTCTTCCTTTCGGGAGAGACGAGCCAGGTTATATATCACTTTGGGCGTCGTGAGATCTGATGACGCAGGCTAACTATTCCTCCGAGGCTTTCGGCCCCGTGGGCAACTCATTGGTCCTGGCCGGGCTATAGATAAGAGAGATGAGTTCTCCATGCACCGGGGCGGGGTCACTGCGCCTAGACTCTTTTTCACGTACACCTTTCGGGTGATGTGGCAGCTCTTTTCGGGAGTCTGCCCAAGTCTAGCCAGTCCCCTCTTCATGTGCATCAAATCCATCCTCCCGGAGTTAAGTACTCTTACGACCGGTCTCGGCCGTAAGCCCTAACTCCGTTCCCTTATCTCCCACCTAGACTCTCTGAGCCATTCTTTCTGGAATAGCTAACTACTGGTGCCGTCTTCTCTTCGGTACGTACCTCGCTAAGGATACGTATTGACCCGTGATATTCTCAAGTGTAACACTCTGTTCGATAAGCAGTCGTACTATCGCCTAGTGCCCATGCCTAGAGGCTATTTGCAAGCACTGGTCATGATGCTCTTGTAGCCGGCGAACATCCTCATATCCAAGAACACCCTGGCGACATCCAGATCTCCAAACTTGGATGTGAACAAAATTAACTCGTCTATTCGTTCAAATTTATGCTGACTTTCTAGCATATTTCTGAGCTCATGCGCTAACCCAAACGCGCAAATACAGGTGAGGAGGTCTGGGGTGCCCTCGCACAAAACACCACATCGGCGCCAAAAAGGACCTAGTCTGGCGCGATCATCGAGTTCCACAGCACTGCGACAATATTTAAGCCAATGCTGGTATATTGGTTCTGAAGCGAATTTATTCCATAGGACTCTCAATATTAGGCAATTTTTGTATTTGCCACGAGAAAGGTGCCATCGCCAGAATGTTGCCGAGTATAATTATAGGTGGCGACATTCGTAACATGTCGGTCGTGTTGTCTCTTCTTGGTCATAATCGTCCCACGCGCTGGATGTACACACCAGTGAAAGGCAGACTTTGGCGAGTTCGGTGTCGGAGTCGACTGTGTTCAGCTTCGTCTCCAGATATTCATCCACGGTTAGGGGTGCAAGTCGGAAAACGTTCAGAGTTTTATCCCAGATGAGCAGGTTATGGCATGCTTTCAACAAGTCATTTGCCCGTACCGTTAAATCGTGCGAAAACTCCCCCGAGTCACCAACTTCAACTGTGATTGCGTCAAGCAAGGTTTCGGCTGCCATCGGCTCGTACGAACATTGGATCCAGCGGAACGCGTTGGGTGGGGTGCCAAGCGAGGAGCACTCCCTCTTTGGCGAAGTATCCGTTGATATATCTCCTCATTGGTGGCTGACAGGGTGCCTGGCAGGGTTCTAAGACTGTTCCGGACATCTTTTTGAGTAGTCATTTCGCTGAGCAGGTCAATTTGAAACACTGCCAGTTGAAACCTAGCATTTGGGCGTCAGTTTAATCAACCACTATTATTTGTAAGAGTGGCTCGCGCTTACATTCCCTTCGACCTTTCGTGTTGGACCTCACAAATTTCATCTTTAAGATCAAGTGAGACATCTCCGTAGAGTAGGAGTTTGTCATCGATGGCCTTCTGCACACTCGTGTCCACGAAATGCTTGATGTCGTCGAAATTGTCATCCGATTGCAACACAATCTTAGGAAAAATCTCAAATTGCAGGGCGATGTCGGGGTCCATCCTCGTTGTTGCGAAAACTTTGACCAGGCTTTTGGAGTGTTCCATGACATGTTTCAGCGCCTCCAGTAACCGGATCCTAATCGCGTGGTCGATTTCATCCAAGGCATCGATACATATTGTTGTCTGAGGATATATGTCCGTGAGTTCGACCAGGATATCCAGACATTCCTTGAGTGTGAGGGGTGACGACTGTTGTCCTTTATTGCACCAGTCTTTGTAAACCTCGATAACTGGTTTGAAGAGTTCGTTCGACTGGGCCTGGACCAGCTGCTGCAGAAGGGTGCGCAGAATCATCTCCAGGGTGCGGCGACTCTCCTCGGCTCGATTGCAGTAGAAGTACGCAAGCTTGTTGAATTCCGGACTGGACAGGTGAGGATCGATTACTCGTGAAGCGATGTAGGTTTTCCCGGCTCCAGCTAGACGGCTTGGTTAGACGAGAAGCGGCGCAGCGAAAATCGCGGTGACATACGAATTCCTTGCAACAACAGTAAGATGGACTTGCTCGATTCTCTCCAATCGCGGTATTCATTCCTCTTCAGGATCCATCCGGCAGTGTTGTCCAGGTGATCATCGCTGATGCGATGGTGGTGACTCATGTACGGGACATTGGACAACCACTGCAGGTTCTCAGTTCTGTTAGGTTCTAGTTTCAGTTTAAGTTGATTCCAAGAAGCCCAAAATTGAGGTACCTTTCCGATACCACGAGATCACCTACCCTGGGGTCCGCAAGTGAACATTCACTGTTAGGCTACCCCAGTATCATATCGCATCAAGAATGACGGGAATGACGTACCCGCCAGTATCAAATGTTTGTCCCCCGTGAAACACCACGTTTACCAACTCGAAATGCTTCGTGTTCTCGTAGCACCAGCAGCTGTCGGGCTGTTTTTCGTCCGGCATCTTGACGCTGGCGGTAGTGTTGGACTGGTGCTGGTAGGGGACTGGCAGCGGGGTTTGTTGGTGGTAGGTGCCAAGTCGGCGGCAGTGTCAAGTCGGCGGTATTAAGTCGGCGGTGTTAAGTCGGTGGCGGTGGTCGGCGGTGGCCACTGGTGGTAGGTAACGATAGTCTCCTAGCGGTTACGGTTCCGAGCTGCTCTTGGGTTGGTACTGCGAACCGGTCGTATCTTAATCATGGCTAGAACAGAGTGCTGGATGATACATCGGCTGGTACAGAAATCAAATTGATGACATACAGCTTACTCTGCACTTGTTCATTGGTTTGTGCTTAGCCTCACAATTTAGTCTGGTTCATGGTGACTCATTGGTTGGATATGACCTGTCGGATAGAAAGAAAGATTCCAGCCACGCTGTGGCGTAAGCTGTAAAAATGAATGAGAGCTGGTGACGAAGCGCAAGTTTTGGCACTGAAACAATATTCCATCGGCCTCCCTGCGTGTGCCATCCTGGATGACCATGCCTATCGGTAACGGTCTACACAGACTCTCGGAAATTCGATTTTCGCCATGACTGGGTGGATATTAATTCACATTTTTGCCTTCACTCCCGGTGGCACACTTGCTGTGAACAGCAGTCCCCCTCAGATGGTGCTGTCGTCCGTGCGCGGTAACGCATGTTGGTGGTACAGCTCAAGCACTCTATCATGCGCTCACGGCAATAATCTGGTGTAGCTTCATCACATAGATGACTCGCATCTCGCCAACCCGTCCACGGTTACATGGCCGGTGAGCGCTGCAAGAAAGGGGGGGGGCTTATTTCCTCGTCTGCATGGCTGTATCATTCCACTGCTTTCACTTCTCGTCTCTGCCGCTCCTACTCTGATATTCCCTCTGCCGCTGTAATTGTGACGATACATTGCTGCCAGCATGTACAGGTATTCCACCTTCACCTCAATAGATTCGTTCCAGGTGGGTAAACGAAAGGTGCCATTGCAGCAACCTGTCGGGCCTGTTAAACGACTACAGCACGCTGCGTGCACAGAGGCATGCAGGTGGCGTCTCCGTCCATCTTCACCGCCGACTTCCCTCCTGCGGCAATCAGACCCGGCCCTGATTGGCGTGCTTCCACTGTTGGACGTAACGTGTAGCTGGGGAAGTGAGCACCGCGAGGATCGGAGTGAGGAGTGGAGTGAGCAATGGTGGGAGGAAATGGCGAGGAACTGGCGTACTGAACACCGAGGACAATAAGGCTTGCATTCGTATGGTGTACAGTAGTGACATGTTGAGAGCGAAAAGAACCGATTGATAGACCCCTCCGCAACGCCTCGCCTAATCGGACACGCAGGCTACCAAGTTAGCGACATCAACACCGCCACGAAGAACAAGCGACGAGAGGTATCAATCCTCAAGATGAACAGTTTTCGCGAGCATGTAGTGAATGCCAGAGATGGCTATTCCAAATTAAGTGAGCGGGGCATGAGGCCTTGATATACACAATTCTGCCGCTGCCAGTACCTGATCTACCGTTGAGTCGCTCACTCGAAACCTGCAGACACACGTCTTGATGACGCTGACGAATGCTGGGGCCAGCGGGTGCTCTGGCAAGAAGGAGGGGATGATCCTGCTGAAGGCTGCGGCAATGCTTGAAGTGGCCAAGGTGTTAGCAAACGAAGATTCTATGAAGGAGGAAGTGGAGAGGGAGAGACCAGAAGTCACCATCTTCAGAGATGCTCAGGCCTCCATCATACGCATGGTCTCCAAAGAACCCGATCCTGGGCAGGTAACATCCAGCAGTAAGGAAGGCCGGTCCTGACATCACCATCGAGATCCGATGGGACAAGGTCACAGCGAAGGAGACTGATGGGGGGGTGTAAAATGGGCACGCTACAAAGAACTGGACGGAAGCCACAGTCACAGGCAGGGAGTACAAGCTGCCGAGCCAGCGGCACCCAGACGGAGCGGTGGTGCAGAGGACGAAGTGGCTAACCTCAAGGTTCTACCAGATCAGGACGGAGCATACCCTATCTGGCCAATACTTGAAATGGACAAACAACGGCACCAGCAAAGGTGCAGACCCCCGAGCACCTCGTCAAGATGTGCCCGAGGTGGTGGCAGCACCAGAAAGTGCTGTGAGCGGAGGAGACCTCTTCCCGGATGGGCTATTTATAGCCAGTTGGTCTTATACATCCTCTCCACGACCACCGTGGGCAGGCGGGTTCTGGATACGGCTGAGGCAGAGGCATAGGGCGAGTCATTCGGATAGATTGAAGAGTATGTTGAATTGTTATGAGCCGTCCATGTTTGCTTTTGATCAAGAAGAGAGAACAGAAGGATCTTAGGAGGAGATGAGAGAGATATGATTCTTCACTGTAGAGAGAGAGAGAGAGAGCGGGGTGAGAGTTGCACGGGACAGTCCACTTTCTTGTTGCTATGTTGTAGGTTGTATTATCTATGAAGTCTCGCGCTGCTCACTCGCCACGATACTGCAGCCATGTGCCACCTAAGGAGTGCCAATTGAGGATCTGGACAGGTTCGGATATTGGTGATAAAAACTGTACCATAATAGGTCTAAAGCGAAAGGCCATGGCCTGAACCCGGTGGTAACTGTTTTTCAGCCCCCTACCACAACCACAACCACATAATTTAAAATTTTTCCAACATTAGGAACACTAGATAACTATCTGAATTTTCAATTCCTAAAGTTAGATTGAAAAAAAAATGAGTTTTCGTTGCATGGCAAGCGGCATGGTGGGCAGAGTCATTTGTACCTCACTTTTCACGCCAAGCCAGCGACTAAATTTCCTGCACAATGGGAAGCAAATAATTAAATCAAGACGCTTAATTGGCGGAACAGCAACCAGAAGAGGCTGGTGTTCTGCAATCACTATTTAGCGAGTCCAGTAATTTTATATTGGAAAAGGAATGACTCGAAACAATGAAAAGGAATGACTAGAGTCAATATAAATAGATGACTTGAGTCAATACAAAAGATGACTCCAGTCAATTAATAGGAATGACTCAAGTCAATAAAATGGAACGACTCGAGTCAATAGAAAATATGACTCGAGTCAATAAAATGGAATCACTCGAGTCAATAAAAGGAATGACTCGAGTTAATTAAATTCGATTACTCAAGTCAATAGAAAGATGACTCAAGTCAATAAAATGGAATGACTCAAGTCAATTATGGAGAATGACTCGAGTCAATAAAGGGGAATGACTCGAGTCAATAAAGGGGAATAACTCAAGTCAATAAAGGAGAATGACTCAAGTTAATAAAATACGATGACTCAAGTTAATAAAAGTGAGTGACTCCAGTCAATTTAAGGGAGTGACTCCAGTCAATTTAAGGGAATGACTCAAGTCAATAAATGGGATTGACCCGAGTCAATAACTTAAGATGACTCGAGTCAATAGAAACGATGATGAGTGAATAAAAGGGAATGACTGTAGTCAATAAATTAGATGGACTCGAGACATTGCTTTGATATTACTTTGAACGGGGTGGCGTGGAACATGCAGTGATCACATGCCTTCAAGTTGTAGCCACCAGTGGGGCCGGTAGCATTGACCTTACCAAAACACTTAGAATCACTCGGTAGTCAACAGAACAGAGTTATATCTGCCAAAGCAATAGACCTCTCCGGCAGCCAACGGGCCGGATGCCCATGGTGCTATACAGACCAGTCGGGAAGGCGGAGGGAGAAGTGAGAAAGCAAGATGGTGAGGAATTTTATGTGAAGAGCGCTGTAACTGCAGTATAAACGATTGAAGTTGCGGGCTCAAATCGTTTTTCACTGTTGTGTGGCTCTTCAGTACTTGGTGCAGACAGCAGCTTTTTATATTGTTTCCAAGTAGTGTACCCTAGGGCTGACTTTGCTAGTCTTGTGAGTAGCAATGTGAGTGCACTTACTGAGAAGCCCTACACACCCGTTCGTGAGGTGTGTAGGTCTCGAGGAGTAAATGCTTCACCCAGGGCATGCTAATTGAAAATTCTATAATTGCATGTATACTGCGCGTGTATACATGCTGCGTGCCTTATTCTGACTTGTGTATACATTTGCATACACAACAACTTCAGTGTTTCCGAAGTCGGAAGTCACGAGACTGAGCTCGTATTCATCAGAAAAAAGGGTTACCTACCAGCAATGGCCCATTGCTGGCTGTAGGAGCTCAGTCTCGTGACTTCCGACTTCGGAAATACTAACTGCGCCAGGGTCGAAGGGCTTCAATCCTCGCCCGGCCTCCCACTGTCCCACAAGACAAAACGCATCCTCAAAAGAATGCTTCTTAGAGCCGCCATGGTTCTCATGATTCATGGCCTGAAGCGTTTCAACGTTCCACTGGGTTACCTTGTCGTAAAGGTTTCCCAAGCGGCAAAGACTCTTGATAATTGGGCCTTTTAACGAGTCAGGTATTTCTACCTTGTCGTGTACCCATATCTTGAGCATTACATTGCATACGTCTTTGAGGTTCAACATATTCCACACCTCGTTATAGAAAGATAGGAGGAGTAACGGTGTCTGCTTTTCCAGTCGCTTCTTTCCACTTTCACGGAGGACCGAAGAGCGAGACTTGTAGTCCACTTGCTTTCCATATTCGACGAGCTTGTCCGCCAGGTATCCATGCGGGCGCATGTTCATGAAGAACATTTCCTTACTATCCTCAAAGAAGGATTTTTGTGATGATACTATCATGTACCGGGTCAATTCAGCTTTCACAAAGGATCTTTTTACAGATTCTGGGTGCGCTGAGGGCCATGGAATATATTGATGTTTGTTCATTTTCTTACAGAACAGCTTTGATTGAAGTTCCGTAATACCTGGCTTCGAAGTGAAGAACAAGGAACAGTCCAAAAAGGGTGTTTCTTCCCAGCAGTGTTCGACATAGACAAGACCGGTCGGCCGACTTGCTCTGGTCCGACCGCCAAGACACCGACCAGACCTAGCATTTCATGGTCGGGATAGAAAATAGACAGTTGAGACGAGAGGCATAGCAAGTCCGAGTGACCACCTCTCAGTCGGCCGATGTTGGGATAAGACAGTCTTGGCACTCGTAAAATAATGTGCAATTTGATTAACTTCAATCTTGAGGGGTAGCAAGAAGCATGTCCATTCTAGAGAGGCGAGCGCCGGACACTATATACGAGTGTCCGTGCGCCGCCTGTGACTGTCTACTGTGACTGTCCTATGTAGCCCTATGTCACACTCCCGTA
>Ga0307516_10001383_pt1 | contig 33557 bp, 30 predicted proteins | sample 19_EM_MG_FD_203310 | JGI IMG/M metagenome (GOLD analysis project Ga0307516, IMG submission 203310) | Populus trichocarpa ectomycorrhiza microbial communities from riparian zone in the Pacific Northwest, United States - 19_EM | ecosystem: Host-associated > Plants > Roots > Unclassified | place...
CGCGGCTAATGACTTGTATGCGAATTCCAAGGTCGATTTGGCAGCTGAGGACTCAAAGATGAGCTCGACGAACCGATTGTCCGCCATCTGAGGCAACCTGGCTGATGCCTTTCCGTCTGGGAGATGGGAAATGGGAAGTTAGAGTTTCGGTCGCAGGAGTAGCTGTCGAGAGATTTGAAGGCTCCGTTGTGCTCGTATTAGTTCACGTAGAAGAGTAGAGCTCTGTAGTTACGTCGACAGGTGGGAGGTTTCTGTTGAGACGACGGGCGACCGAAACCCCTCGGAATGCGGGGTAGTGTCGCCGGTTTACAGATAAAACAGGTGGGGACCGATCGGCGGAAAGGTCAAACCGCCCATCTGAGATATGTACGCCAGTGCATTCCCCAGGTGCATGAATTGATTGGGCGCGTTGCGCAACTTTTTTTTTGTTTAATCATTTTTTTCGCATGGTACGTTGCGCAACTGGGATGAGTGACTCTCTGTCACACACAAAGTTATCACGACCCAGTGCATTGTGCATGAAAACAAACTGCTTCACCGCTTTGGGTGGACCGGCGACGGTGATGGTTGTTTGTGAGACAACACTTACCCCACAAACTATGCCATCCAGTCCAAGCACTAGGAATCGCGGTGCCGTCCAAGGGTGGGGACGAGCGGACCAGACTATCGACACGATTACACCCCGCCCGGAACAGGAGCATCTTCATCGTTTACTCCAGCATGGAACTCATCTTCCTGTTCTTCGACGGCACTAGCCGTGGACATCGCAGCCAGTTAGACTTCGACTTCACATGTTCCGAAGCTCCATCCCATGATGTGTTGGCTGCAAAGGAGCATACGAGAACCAGAACAGACGCACCGGATGAAGGTACGGGAACCATAGCTGTCACTCGGTCAATCGAAACTAACCCCCAATAATTCAACTCGACTCGAACCCCTTGAGCGAGAGTACCATCAGACGGGCAGCGGACTTGCAGATACCGGCCATCCAGGAGGCCAGGGCGACCCTAGGGGCACTCCGGACAACCAACCAAGAATACCTCTCACTGGAGTCCAGAATCGGGGGCGCTTCGGCACAGCTCAACAACTGGAGGATGCGATTCAGGCTCTGGCTTCGCAATCTCCCAGAGGGCGACCAGTCCAGGGAGTTTCAGTGTGTGGCATCGGGCTTGGGCGCAGTGGGCTACGCTGTACCTGGAAGAGCGGACCGCAGTGGAGGGGCCACAGTGTTCACATGGGCTTCTAACAGGAAGCCTATGGTGCTGAGTGTGCAGCTATCACCCGAGTGCTGGAAACCGCTGCCCTCCGGCCACTCGCCCACCAGCGCATTGCCATCTATACAGACGCCCAAGCAGCAATTCGAGGGGTGGGCTCAGACGAACCTGGCCCCGGCCAGAGATATGCCCTTGAGGCAAGGAAGCACATTGCGACCATCCACCGGAGAAGGCCGGGAGTAATTATCGAACTTCGCTGGTGCCCTGCGCACAAGGGGGTACCAGGGAGCGGCTCCGGGGCGAGAAGGCGGATGAATGGGCGAAGCTGGCAACAGATGAGCCAGACGCTCACGACGTGAAACATCTCCGACCTGGACGGTATGGAGACCCCCCAGGTCAAAGACGACGATTCCCCGGGTCACTGGCGCATTTAAACCGCTCGATCACAGAGGTCAAGTGGCAGGAAGCAAAGGCGTGGGCAGAGTCCAAGGTTACCAGGAAGAAATACAGATACAGCCGGCTCCGGGAACTACGTCAGAAGCCGGACTCGGGCCCAGCAAACGTCAACAAACGCTCACCGCGAGGTTCTGCCAGTTGAAGACGGGCCACTGCCTCACTGGCCAATACTTCGCGTGGACGAAGAAGCAGCCCACCGCTAAGTGCTGGTGGCGCCGCTGCGGGAACCAGACGCGGGAGCACCTCTCCAAGTACTGCCCGTGCTGGAAATACCAGCAGAAGATCTTATGGGACAAGGTGCGAAGAGAGACAGGAGAGGTAAGACCGGGTCACGATCCGGGACTCTTCGCCAACGTACGCTGTAGCCAGCCGATCTTGGACTTCCTCTCCACCACGGATGTGGGAAGCTGAGTCCTGCTCGAGGAACCGGAAACCCTCGACGCAAAGCTAATCCAGGAGGACGAGGCTGAGGCAAAAGCCGAGGCGGAGAAGCCCCGGCCCGGGCTCACCATGTTCACGGATGTGTCGCGGCTCGACGATGGAGCCACTGGGTACGCAGTGGTATGGAAGGCCGGCCAGAACCTGGAAGGGCGTCAAAACCCAAATGGGCTACAACCAGGAGGCCTACGACGCAGAGTGCGCCGCTCTCGCCCGCGCGCTGCAAGCGGCATCACAGTGGAACACGATTCCGGAACGAGTCACCCTCTTCTCAGATGCGCAGGCAGCCATCAGGAGGATGGTATCGGACGAACCGGGTCCCGGCCAGCAGTACGCCCTTCAGGCAAGGAGGCACATCGCTGCGGAAGGCAAGGCCGGGCATCACCACTGAGATCCGGTGGTGCCCGGCCCACAAGGGCATCGTTGGGCAATGAAAAGGCCGACGAGTGGGCGAAGATCGCGGCGGAGGAGCCAGACACCCGCGGGGTGGAATGGCTGAATTACGATTACAACGGCCGGTCGGAAGTGCGGGCTATGCCTCTCCCGAGATCCCTCGCAAACCTCAAGCGGGAGATCTCCGAAATGAAGTGGGTGGAAGCGCGCCAGTGGGCTGGGGGCCGGACCTCCAAGACGAAGTACCGAATGCTAAAGAGCCAGAAGCCCGACGGCGCGGTGACCGGTAGTACCAAGAGTCTCGCCTCGCGGTTCTACCAGATCAAGACGAGGCACTGTCTGACCGGACGGTACCTCCACTGGACAACGAACCGAGCCACCCCGCAGTGTTGGTGCCGGTACCGAACTCAGACCCGGGACCACCTTTTTAAGGAGCGCCCCAAGTGGAAGCCGCAGCAGAAGATCCTGTGGGCGGAGGTGAGGAAGGTGACCGGGAGGTGGAAAGACCGGTGGAAGGTCCGGGACCTCCTGGCGGACGGTAGGTGCAGCCAGGCGGTGCTGGACTTTCTCTCGACCACGGACGTGGGCAGGCGGGTGCCGGCGGAGGAGGATGACGCCGTCAGCGCGGTGTCTAAACTGGAGGTGCGGGAGTGGCTGGAGGAGCAGGGAGCGGGGGCGGAGGATCTGGGTGCGGGGGGGACTCCACTGTTCCTGCCCACGCCTGAATTCATGGCGTCCGCAGGAACGGTCTAGGCGGTGTTTTTTCCTTTGTTCTTTCCTTCGACAACCACGATCGCTTTTCTCTCTTTTGTAATTTCCTTGGTGTGCCTCACAGCTTCTTGGGACAGGCCTGGGCGGAGGGCAAAGGGGGGCTTGCAATGGGCCGCCAGCGCGCGGACAGCGGACAGGAAACGGACTGTAAATAACCTCGCCATGATCTAGGTAGGTCGCATGCGAGCAATGAATAGACAAAAAAAAGGATGTGGGAAGCTGGCCCCGGCCCTGGCTGAGGAAGACGCACAGTGCGAGGCGTTGGAGTGGGAACTCCGGTAGCGGGGAAAAAGGAAAGGGGAGAGGAGGCAAGATTGGCCGAGGAGCTAGATGCTGGGGGCGAGGAGCATTTTTTTTTATATGTAGCCTATCTTGACTATGGCGGCGAAAGGGGCGAGGAGCTGGTTGCCGGGAACGAGGAGCAACCGCTCTTCCTTCCCACACCCTCCTTCATGGAGCGTAAAGAAGAAGTTATGAAGGAAGGCAGGACGACACTTCATCTCCGCTGCTGCACGTATGATTGAAAAAAAAATTCGCTGCTGAACGGCGCCATACCCAATCGAGCGCTACCCAGCTCTGCTCACCTAACTCTGGCCCCGGTCGCCCAACTCGGCCGGCGCCCGCAACAAAAACTACAACAACGCCATACTGTGACACAAGCAAAGGCAGCTGGAAGAGCTTGCAGCAAATTCTTCTCCTTTTGCTCCAGCGAATGACTGAACTTGAGAGCTCACTGGTCGCGTACAAAGTCTTTGGTAACAACAGAAGAGCAAACCTCTATTAGGGTTCTTCTGCTGCAGGATGTCCGTCTAGAAAAAAACCTTCACTTTTCTTACCGCGACGCTGTACACTGGTGGTGGAATCCGTTTGTCATCCAGTCTCTTTATTTTCTTGTCCGCATCAAGTACTGCCAGTATATCAACCCGTAATAACTTGGTGCATGTTTGTGAAACTGGGCCGTCTGGTGACGATAGGTCGGATAGCATCGAACTTAGTCGGATTTTCCGAGGTGTTTCTGGCATCAGCTTACTCGCTCGGCGGGAGGCTTGTCCACTCGACAAACGACTGTCGTCAGTTCAGTCGAAAGGAAGGTCGGCGTCCTGGCGGACGTGTCAGGTGTCGGATCGGTCACTCGACGGAAGGAAGTTCGGCGTCAGCTTAGCCGCTCGACGGAAGGAAACTCAGCTCAGTGTCGCCCTAGATTTTGCTATATGCGGGGCCTTTCAATGGCTGCCTCAGGCATTCCCAGCCGTATTGGCCTTTACTCCACATCTCCAGTCCTTCCTGATACTGCTGGCTCAGGCCTTTGTGTCCGTACCGGACCTACCGCGCATATCCACATCGATCTCCAGTCACTGCCTTGACATCCGAACCCTCCCTGCGGATCACGGCCGAACCCTATTCTTCCGATTCCGTGAGAGATCCCACCATAACTTCAAGGTATGACAATTAATGTCGTCCCTTCATTAAATACATGCATGTATCCATCCATACATAGCTCTCCCGGGTATGTTGTTTTTAATACCTGAAGTGAGCCTAAGGAGAGCCGATTATTTTACCTTGCGGAGTTAAGCAAATCCAGCTAAATCCAAGGCCGCCTCAAACCTAACTGCTCAACACCCGCGACTCTAGAGTTGACTAATTTCCAAGTCAATCGACAAGTGGACTGCACCCAGTATTTTTGGAAATATCCTAGCTAGAAAGGCGGGTTTTGAATCAGTCGGAAGCCCAACGGGCGTGTTCTAACGTTACTTGCGCATTTTTTAGAACCTTCAATGTCAAGCAACCCGACTTTAATACTATCCCGGAGAAAATCGTCGGCACATGCTGACTAAGTAGTTATGTACCTACTCGAGCTAGAATCCTCCCCTCTTTTTGTCTCTGAAGAAGAAAAAAGAGCATCCTTCAATTTTTAAAGATGATTTCCCCACAGAAACACCCAAAACAAAAACTTCCAAATTCCAAAACACACAGACATTCCCAGTAAACCTCCAACGGCCGAGCAATCCCACTACCAATCTACTCCCATTTCACATCTATCTGCTGCTGGTGGCCCTGCCGCCAACTGTAGTTGACCATGAGCGTGTACGCTGCTTTCAACCTTCCTCTCGCCAGGTCGGGAGTGTCCGAATCCTGCAGCTCCGGCCTCGGAACTGGTTTTGAGAAGCCTGGGCGGAAAATTGGCAGCTGTGCAGAGCAAGTGCTATCGTTCGTCAGCAATACCTGCAGATAATCTTTACCTCCGTAACCTTCAGGTTCCGCAAATTGACCACCCAGTGCCGAGAAAAAACCGCCTAGCGGACACTTCCAGAAGGCTGTGATGTGCAGACGCAAACTTTTGAGGCCAAACACCTATCACATACTTCTAATAAGAATATGTACGTAATAACGATTTCCATATGTGAAGAGGTAGGTGCTCTTACCTTCTGTGCACCTCTCAACATTCTGTGGTAACCAATTGGAGGCGGCTCCAGCTCTTGTAGGTTGATAATGGCGATGCAGATCACCAAGACACCACGGCGCGCCAGTCTGTCTGCCGCCGAGATGCAATGGTCCCCACCACCACCAACACCACCACTGCCACTAACACCTTCGATACGCATTATGAGCTTGCATAGAATGGCGGCCACCCTAGTCAACGTGCGTTGATACCAGTATGTCTCCCGCTTCGAGTCAAATCTGGGAATCTTCGCCAGGCGACGCAAGGACGGGTGCAACGCGATCCAGGAGTTGGGGAGCGCAAAGTGCACAGGCCGTGACAGGAAAAGCTGTGCCATTCGTCAGCAGATGAAGTGCTAGTAATACCGAGGCCATGGGTATACATACCAATAAGATGACCAGCTCTTCGTAGACCGACAGGACGGAAGCCGAGTGAAACAAGTGACTAGGCTCCGTTCTCCCCTGAATGTCCTCCAATTTGCAAAGCAACTTATTCATTTTCTCGCTCTGTAGAAATGCGGGGGCTAGCATAACAGTCGCTAATGTACGAATAATCATGGGCGGGTAAAGAGTTTCCATACAAAAGGCCCTGGAAATTCACCCGCGGTCGTGCTCGCTCGTACAGCCCGAATGCAGGTGACAATCTGGTAGGCCGCAGCTAGCTCTGGCCCTTCTGAGCACCGGATCTCATCCTCATAGCACGCGTACCAGAGATCCTCGATACCTATAAGCATCAGAACCAGCCCTTCTTCCGCGGACCAGGTTGAGGATACCCAAGATCTCTGACGACCTCATCCTATCAAGAATTTCTGATAGGACATCGAAAACGACCGCTCCTTCGCTCGCCACGACGGGCTCGGCGGATAGCAAGAACTCCTGGAGCCCGCAGCGAAGGCCTTCAAAGGCGGGTGAGGACAGCTCATGTCGCAGAAGAGCTAATACACTTGGGTCTTGTTCGCACGAGGACGTGAAAGTCAGCCGTTGAAGCAAGCTCTGCTTCCAGAAGTACCCTTGATATCATTAGCGCCAACTCCATGAAGACGATTGGAGAGCTCATACAGCGATAGTTGCCGGGTATGGTACATCGCAATTGTGAGCACACTCCCGAAATTTCCGCGAACGTCTGATGGAGCCGCAATAAACTCTTCCCATCGAATCAGCATCCGAAAAACTATAACCCCACTAGTATGCAGACCCACATTTATCGCTGCGGATTGGCCTTGAGTGATAACCTTTGGTACGCTGATGACCATATTTCTCGTTGGCTGCATAAGTGGTTGACAAAACCTTTGATCCACGGACGCAACCGCTGCATCTAGGATGTCGAGAACATACCGGACCGCGACGCTATGCAGATCCCCAGTGTAGTATGATAGAGGGAAGTCGATTTTCGGACCAATTTCTGCGGGAGAGTAAGGTAAGGCGATATAGTTACCGTCATTGGTAGGGTAGATGCCCAGCAATAAGAGGACTGCTGGTGATGCCAGACTTTTGGCTGAAATCCCGCGCAGAATATCAACTGCTCTGTCAATGACACCCCAAGAGGCGTTTGGTAGTTTCTGAAGGGAAGCCTTTGGAAGTAACTTCGCAATCTAAAGAGGTCAGATCGAAGAAAAACACAGAGGAATTGGGCCCAAGGATAGAGCGAACCTGGAGAGTCAGAAAGCCATCGAGAGCCTCATCGAGAGCCGCGGTCTGCGTAGAGCGAGCAACCGGGAGTTTCCCTTTTTGAGAGAACATCGCGAGGGAGCTCGCAACCTTCTGCCACTGCGATTCTAGAGCTGTAACTCCTTTACCGGACCATCTCGATTTGATATTTGTCTGCTTGCATAATTGTTGTGCGTGCATATAGTTGACAACCTTCGTCAGTTCCGTGTGCGGCAGGGTGACGCCATGACGCTTGGATAGTGAATACGCTTCACGCACAAGCCCGACTTTGGCCGCAAGTACACAGGCATCCTGGTACCTTCCTCTGATAACATCCATTTCCACCACGTAGTCTAGCTTCCCGGACCGCCTAGCTGTACTGACCAAGTCGCCGGACAGTATAGGCCCAATGGACATCCAGGCGTTCTGCCAGTGTTTTAAGGCGCTTTGTCTCGGTGAGAGCAGCAGGTAGAGTAGCCGTGCGTACTGTTTCCGGCAATTTTGTTTGCTCAACGGAAGGCTTGGACACATTAGTGAAAGGACACATGGAATGACCGATAATGAGGCTACTTCACCGTTCGAGTTGAGCGAAGACTGCAGCCACATCGGCGCAGAGTCGACTTGCCAGTGCCTCCTCTTTTCCGTCCATTTCAGCGGATTTGTCCTTAGCCCCTCTGGTCGGTTTCGCATCCATGAGCATCCAAGCGGTGGGCTGCGATTTGCCCTTCTTTTCGAGCTGAGCAAAAAACTTCGACACATCAGTGAAGAGCTGAGACTGAAAGTAGGTGGCCAGAGCCTTCTCATAGTCATTAATTCTAACGTATTCACCCAGTGCAGATTTTGGTAAACCCGCTTCCATGAACATCCAGGCGGCGTCTTGCGGTTTCCCGTGTGTGGATAGCAGGTCTAAATGGTTTATCAGCGATCACTCATCTTTTCAAACAGATTGCAAGTGTGACACTCACTTGCAGCAGCCGGAAGATCTCCTGCGGCAACTTGGCATTCTGTTGCCTTGTCCACGCGCCCAGCTTTGAGGAACAAATCGCAGGCTTTGCCGAGGGCTTCGATGTATGCGTCTCTCGGATTCACGGCCCTCAGCCTATAGGCGGTGAGCCGCTCCAAATATGCACACGCGAGAGTTTCCTCAAGTTGATCTCCGGAGTTCCTGAAACATCGTGCTGCCTTGAGAACGGATAATGTTAGCTGAATACGAGGCGGAAAAGACTAAGTGAACAGGTAGATACCTGGGAGTAGTCCTTCTTTTCCATCAGCTGAAATCCCAGTTCTCTCCATCTATTAGGTTCCGATCCACCAGCCGAAATGAACTGAGCACTCAGTTCGTGTATCTGGTAAATTTAGCGTGTAAATACCAACCTAGTAGTCAAGTACTACACTCACATCCGGAATGTCATCGTCCCGGAGAACCCTGAGAAGTTCGCCGGAGTATCGGCGCGAAATCTTTTGCGCGACGCTGTTGAATAGATGGATAATTGGTCGTAAGTCGGGTTCTTTGCTTTCCACTATCCACAGCCGCCCGCGGGTTCTGGTGATCGCCACGTAGAGGTGCTACATCGTGAGCACAAAGTCGCAATACCAAGACTCGATAAAGTACCTTCAGTTCCGAGCACAAGACCTGAAATATATCAGTCATATTGAGTCAACACACGCTGGGGAGAGAACCCACAATATCGACTTTCTCCGGCGCCGCACGCGGGGTTGAGCCTTCTTTATGCTCTAGAAATTGTGAAGATCAGTATAGGAGATGGACCTAAGGGTCAAGAAGCGTACTTACTAGTGGCGTAATAATCGACAAATATATCTTCTAGGATCCCGTAATCCCACTTATATGGGCTGGTGGAGAAGAAATCGTAGAGAATGACGTCATCGAATTCCATTCCTTTACTCTCGAGGATTGTCATAACCAAAGTGGATTCATCCAGGAACTCATCACTCATTAGCTCGTCACTCATTTTCTCATCACGGACTAGAATTGCCCGCGGTCCTCCCAAAGATTTGGCCTCCTCGTCAACTTCCTTGGAGCTGCTTTTTGCACCCCGGAGGGCTAGTAACAGATGGCGGCCAACTAACCATGTGTTAGCACTAGCTACCAGAATCTCAACGAAGGTGTCGGCCCGGCGGTTTTTGGCAGTGGCATGCAAGGATACGAAACCTCATGACGGCGATCAAATGCATTTTCATGCCCGACCGGTGACCCGCCAAGGTCACTTTAGCTCCGCAAGCCACCGCAAAATACTGTGAAGTGATATGTTTCTGGTACGGCGGGCTTACTGTAAAGAATTGGCACTGGTCCCGCATGGTCTCCAACCTCTGGGGACAGCTCATCTACCAGTTGCGGAAACCCTACGACATGTTAAAGACTGTAACGAGTAGCTCGAGATAGAATAATATACCGCCATATAGAAGATCCATAATGACAGAAGCAACTGAAAGTATACCCTCGTGGGATCTGTAGTTATGCGATAAACGCAGCAGCATCGGTAAGGCTCCTGAGTTTTCGCTTCAATGTTTGCCCGTCTCACGAAACTGGTCCTTGAACTTAGAATAGAATAGTGCTTTCGCGTTTTCGAACCGGAAAAGAGAGTCTTTGGAGATTGACTGCGCCGTATCACCAGCTAAAGAGGACGATGCATAAGCCTTCAATCACAGATGAAGTCAACAAGGATGGTACCAAAGTGAATTCCGCGAGGGTCGGGAACAAGAGTGAGAAGCAACTCGATCTCGATTTGTCGCTGGTCTTGTACCTCTGTAGCCATTGTATGTCAGAATACTCGAATGAAGGAGACCTCTAGGGCTGTCAATACCGTCCACATAGACTTCTTGCAAAAGCCCCAGAACTTGTTCCCGCAGTTCAGTGTAGTTTTCAAGCGCTCTAAGAACACGCATAACCCTATCAGCGTCGTCGATTTCACCTCGTTTCTTCTTGATACGTTCGTATCGTTCATAGAGTGAGTAAACCGTGTCTCGTTCCTCGGTACTGAAGTTGGGCGCGAGGTTCCATCGTTTCCCGCAGTAGCTTTCCCGCGAAAGTGGTTCGAATTTGGTTTCCATAGAAGCTGTGCCTTTTATCACACCCATGATGTCCATGAACGCCAATTCTTTCGGAATTCTGCGGGTTAGGGTAATGGGAAAGCGTTTCCAATATTCCAATTCGAAGAGAGTAGAGTGGACTAGGTGGAAGTCCGCGGCAGAGATCCTTCCTACATAGTCTCTCTTTTTGATGGCTTCCAACCTGAGTGATTACTTAGATTAATGGGATTTGATTTTGGGCAATTCGAGATTGGGAGAGGATGGCTACCTGATGGAATTCTCCACAAGTCTGAGAAAATGATCGAATGTGCAAACCAAAGGGAACGCTTCTTCCTTTAGGGAGAAGAGGTCCCTTGTGGTGTGTCCTTCTTCGTGGTCCGGGTTGGCACTTTGCTCTCCGTCGGACACCGAGTCTCTGCCGGCGGTCCCTAGTCGAGTGTCTATCAACCGTTGAGTGTAGCCCTTGAGCTTTTTGGCGAGCCTACTCGAACGAGTGAGCAACAGCTGAAATTCGTTGCTATCATCAGCCACCGTAATCCCCTTCGTGACAGAATATTCATGTGAAACCTACTTGGCGAACCGGAACATCGCCTTCAGCTCTACTAGCCAAATATCTGCTAACCAGCTTGTAGACCAAACACGTCGTTTTCCCTGTCCCGCTTCTAGCTAGGATGAATGCCGTACTCTTGAAGTGATTGATGATGTGGACCTCCTCCATCGACGGATCAACTGGGAAGAGAGCATCCCGGTGGTGGTTTTCCAAAACAGTAGTGGTGAGGCTAAAGAATTTCCCTAGAGGTTCAGTCAAAGTGAGCGAAAATGTTCCAGCGGCTAAACAGACGCTGTGATTACATACCCAATAATGGCGAGCTCTCGATCGCGCACTTTTCCGGCTTGCTTGAGATATCGGATGTCGTCACCGTGAAGTCGGTGTAATCGTTGGGGGTCCTATGGAAACGCGATGGAAACACAACTCGCATTTGGTCGGTCGGGTAGTCCACATCGCAGGCGGAAATTTGATCCTCAGTGTAAGCTTGCTGAGCTTTGGCGATCCAATAGCAAATCTCATCCACCTCCTACACCTTCGATAAGCAGTGAGCAGATAATGGAACCCGCATATACACACCTTGAGGGTACAAATCGCCCATACTGAAGTAATATCATGGTTAGCCACAATGCCAGCCACATACTGAGCGCGATCTATCCAGTCCCAGGAGATGTCACCTTTCAGTACTTGCATCGTGCAGTAATATAGTTCGTCAAAAGCGCCGTCAATCTGCCACATGATGGCATGCCCGGAGCACTCAATCATGTGCACTGGTAGTCGGTATGGAGGCTTCCTATCGGGAGCTCGTTTCAGGCAGCTTTGTGCCCACTCCCCGGAAGCAAGCTGCAAGAGACTGTGCCGTATATGGCTCATCTGGTCTTCGCCCGCCCCAATGTTAGAGATCGAATCACTGAGGACGAGAGCGTAAGTACCTTCGTTGACGTTCTCCTTAAGTGACGTGACCGCAAGCGCCGAAACAACAATCTTCCATGGCCCCAGCCGCTCCCCCAACAAGTTCTCAAACGCTCTCGTGGAATAGCCGATACCGTGTGCATTAGCCCTGCGCAGCAGTGTCTGAGACTCGGTTGACTTAGATGAACACTGATCGCAAGGAAATGACTGGATGAATGCGATTATTTCCTTCCGGCTCGTTGCCTGTTGGTGTTTACCGCATTTCACGGTAAGTTCTCCGGCAACCGCTCTCCAGCTCTCCCAGTTTTCCAAGACAAGACTGTCGAAGAACGGTTTATTGGTATGAGAGGCCAAGTATCCACTGGAAATGAGTCTCAGCATCGCGGGGGTGCATCCTAACTCCGCGCCGAGCAACTGTATTCCGCCTCTCTCCGGTCGCAATGTCTGGACGAATGCCATCACGATATCCCCCACAGCTTCCTGGGAGGCAGCATCATTGGGCATCCACGGGAGCAGGGTGAATATGAAGGCGCCCACTGTCTCTTCGTATAGTAGCTTTTCCTTTTCTTTAGCTCCGAGCTGATTAAAGTGCTCCGGCACCTTCAAGAGTAAGTCTGAGAGCCGTTTAGCATATAGCGGGAACGCAGAGGCGAATTCCATTCCCGGGTCCCTCCTGAGGAAGAGGGAGAAAAGCTGTTGTGGACTCGCGGCTAATGACTTGTATGCGAATTCCAAGGTCGATTTGGCAGCTGAGGACTCAAAGATGAGCTCGACGAACCGATTGTCCGCCATCTGAGGCAACCTGGCTGATGCCTTTCCGTCTGGGAGATGGAAGATAGGAAGTTAGAGTTTCAGTCGCAGAGGTAGCTGTCGAGAGATTTGAAGGCTCCGTTGTGCTCGCATATAGTTCACGAAGAAGAGTACAGCTGTATCTACGTCGAGAGGTAGGTATGCAGTTTCTGCCGAGACGACGGGCAACCGAAGTCCCTCAGTCGCGGGGTAGTGTCGCCGGTTTACAAATAAAACAGGTGGGGGCCGATCGGTGGAAGCTCAAACTTCCCATCTGAGATATGTACCACGGTGCATTCCCCGCTACATGAGTTGATTGGGCGTTGCACAGCTTTTTTTTGTTTAATCATTTTTCGCATGGTGCGTTGCGCAGCCGGGATGAGTGACTCTCTGTCACACAGAGTTATTTACGACCAAGTGCATTTGTGCATGAAGAAGACAAACTGCTTCACCGCTTCGGGCGGACCGGCGACGGTGATGGGTATTTGTGAGATAACACTTACCCCACTAGCTATACCATCCGGTCCAAGCCCCAGGAGTCACAGGGGGGGCGAATGAACCAGACTAATTGATACGATTACGTTCGGCCCTCCTTGGACTTGGAGCAAGAGTATCGTCCATTGTCTTCAGCATGGAACCCATCTTCCTGTTCTTCAACGGCACTAGGCGTGAACATCGCAGCCAGTCAGACTTTGGCTTCACATATTCCAAAGCCCCGCCTCATGATAGGTGGACGGCAAAGGGGCATACGAGAATCAGAACAGATGCACCGGAAGAAGGCACAGAGACCCATGAACTGTCACTCGGTCAACTGAAACCAACCCCAAATATATCAATCAACTTGACTCGCTCCTCCTTTCTCGCCATGAGTTAGTTAGGCCACATTCGAGTAATGAATAAATAAAAGAAACTTGACTCGCACCCCTCGCTGGGCCCAAGAAGCTCTAAAACTCGCCCTACTTTGGGAAAGTACTAATGAGAAGATGTGATGCTCATACGCATGCTAGGGGAGCAATGCCTTGAGTTACCTTTGGATCCGAAGCACATTTATTCGCTGGAGTTTAACTCCTGAATAGGACGTCTGCTTAAATTCCACATGACCTAGGAATGTTGTATGGAAATCTCCCCCCACCCTAGGAACACGGATGAAAACTCACCCAGAGGAGGTTTTGTTAGGAAATGCCGCACACAACGTGCTAGGAATTAGTAGACCTGGGGAGAAGTGTGCGATGCTCATGGGCATAGATAGACTCTTCGCCTATCAACTCCTTGAGATACCTCGCTCCTTTTTAGGGCTTCTCGGGCTCAGAGTGAATTTCATCCTACTCTTTTCTCCTTCTCAATCCAGAGGTTTTCTCTGGCTCGCCATGACGTAAACTGATCGGGTGCGAGTAAATGATAAATAAAGACTCGCACCCCTCACACCGGAATTCCCCAAGGATCCCCAGCGGCACCAGTCTCCATCACCTACCTGTCCGGCATCTCCGGCGAGGTTGAGAGAGCCATGTCGAGCCGGAGGACTATCATTTGTCGACGACATCGCATGGTAGGCGGAGGGTAAGGATGACCGGCGGTGGCTACTAAATTGCTGGAGGCTGCAGTGGTGTCGGTAGGAAGCGACGCGCTGGCTTGGAGTCTAGCTAGACCCCCATTTCACCCTGAAGGAACATTGCGCTATCTGATTGGAGAAGGGGAACAATACCATGAACCGAATCCGCCGGCTCATGGGGCAGATGGGCCTATCTCCGACCAATTTCCAGAAGGACATGGCAGCTTGCGTCAAGTCGGCCACGATGTTGGGTGCGGAACACTGGAGGAACGGGGACCAGACACGGGGTACCATTGGACAGGCCAACGACATTCAGCTGCCGGTTAGCCAGGTAGCATGGACTGCTTCCGGATGACAACCTGGGAGCGCTAGCTGGCTGTGGAGTCGGGGCTCGGACCGGCGGCCGCCCAGCTGAAGAACAGGCAGCGGCGGTTCGGAGGACGGTTTCTCAGCTTACCGCGGGTGACTGGGCCAAGGATGTCGTGGGCACCGCATCAGGTAACAACAAACGACTGGAGTGCGGACTTGGGTACTCAGGCAGGTCGGAGAGCACAGTCCTGCTAGAGGAGCCGGAGACCTCGGCGCGGATATCCTGCAGGAGGAAGAGGTTGAGCCCAAAGCGGAGGCAGAGTGTCCCCGGCCTGGCCACACCATATTCACGGACAGCTCGTGGCTGGACAGCGGAGCCGCCGGATACTCGGTGGCATGGCAGAACGATCAGCGCTGGGTAGGCATCAAAAAACACATGGGCTACAATCAGGAATCCTACGGTGCGGAGTGCGCTTTCCTCGCCAAGGCGCCGGAAACCACCGTAAAGCGACAGACGACACCGGAGAAGGCGACGATCTTCACCGGCAGCTAGGCCACCATCAAGCGCATGGCCTTGGAGGAGCTTGGCCCTGGCCAGATATACCGATCCAGGCTAGGAAACACATCGCGACGCTACGGGAGCAAGGTCGGACATCACTGTCGAAACCGGGTGGTGTTTAGCGCACAAAGGTAAGTAGTTACACTAAGCAAAAGTTTTGGCGATTCAGATTTGTCAGCCGCAGTGACAGGGGTTTACATTAACCAAAAGGACCCCCGGAACCGCTTGTAGCGGGTGTGCCATCCCTTCGCCTCGGTTGCTGTCTGGACCCGGTCGGTGCATAGACTTCCAAAGAGCCTCAAACTGCTTTGGAGGAATATTCTCCCAACAGAGAGGAAGAATTTCCGCCAGCCTACTCTTCACCTTCTCCGTGCCTCCAGGGTAGTCGCCAATGTCAAGATTCTCGGTTCGGAGTTGTCGTTTAAGCAAAACCCAAGCATGCTCGATTAGATTATAAAGGTGACGTCAGCGAGTACGGTGGGTGAGACTCGAGACAGATGTCATGGCGCCCGAACAAGGAAAGCATGAGCTTCGTATCTAGTGTGAATTTTGAGACTTGCTGGATTACCGAGGGCGGCGCGCACGTTTCAAGGGCAGGAAGGAGCCAGCGACGAGCAGCTCTCGGTAGACACGGGCTGTGACGGTATTATTCACGAGGGGAACTAGTGGGCCCCGTTGATTTCCCCAGAAGCAACCCCACACCATCAACTTCACCTGCCAATGCTTCATAGGACGAATGCTGCTCTTATCCCACTTCTCTAAAGGTGTGCGAAAACCCCAAATCTGCTGCCCTGCCGGCTCCTTCTCGGCGCTGCACTCCTCGCTGTAGATCACCTTCTGGAAGTCCTGCTTAGTCCAAGTCCTTACTGCTAGTGCCCATTCGAGACGTGCCTTAGCGTGTTCTGGCTTTAGCTTCGGCCGTTTCTTTGCTAGCCACTTCTTATCTGACGGAGCAAGCGATCGACTTAGGCGAGGGAAACATGAGGGGCATATATCCACCGAATTTGCTTGCGTGTAGTTATGTTGCCAATTCTTCCACACGGCTCGTGGGATTACTCGCTTGTCGCGTCGGGTAAGGACTTCGGGCCGACCGGACCGCGGAAGATTTCTATCGTGCCGCGCTTGTAATATCGATGGAGGAAGTTCTTTACAGAGGACCAGGGGCGGCCGATAATGGTGGAGACGGTAGCAAAGACGCGGAAGATGGCAAAAAATGCGATGATCATGCCCTTCTCGGGGTTGATTAACTCTCTTCGTTTTCCGCCGATTTTTTTGTACTTCGGGACCTTCACCATCTGTGGCTTCAGTTCCCGCGAGATTTCTTCGGTGTGTGGATCATGGTGTCGTTGTGGTGGTGGGAGCGGGGTTGCATGCGGATTTTTTTTTGTTTAATCATTACTAGCAACAGTCCGCTGTCCGCGCGGTGACGGCACGTTACAAACTCCCCTTTGCCCTCCGCCCAGGCCTATCCCAAAAAGAAGAAGAGCGAACAGGAAAGAGTCCCGAAAGGGTGTGGAGGACAAAGGAAAGAAACAAAGGAAAAGCGCCGTCCGTCCCCTACTCCTCTTCTACGGTTACCATGAAGTCGGGCGTGGGCGGAACATTGGTGAGTCTCCCCCCGGCGCCCAGCTCCCCGGCCTCCTGCTATCTCCTCCTCCCACTCCCGCAGCTCCGCTTCCGACACCTCACTTCCAGCGTCGCTCTCTTCCAGAGGTGGCGCCAGCCTTCCCACGTCTGTGGAGGAGAGGAAGTCCAGCACCACCTGCCCACATCTACCGTCGGCCAGCAGATCCCGGACCATCCACCGGCTCTTCCACCTCCCGGTCTCCTTCTGCACCTTCGCCCACAGTATCTTCTGCTGCATCTTCCACTCCGGACACACCTTGAAGAGGTGTTCTCTTGTTTGCGAGGGGCAGTGGCACCACCAGCACTGGGCGGTCGGGCGGACCTTTACCCAGTGCAGGTACTGTCCGGTGCGGCATTGTCCCGCCTTCAGCTGGTAATACCTTGAGGCGAGCCTCTTGGTACTCCCTGCCACCGTGCCGTCCGGCTTGTGGCTTTCGGCATTCTGTATTTCTTCCTGGGCTCGGCCCACAACCCACCGTCTTGCCTCCACCCACTTCTTCTCCGTGATTTGCCACTCAAGGTTCGCGAGGGGCAGTGGGAATGGCATCGGGCGCACCTCCGTCCGGTACGAGAAGGTCAGCCATTCCACCCCGCGGGTGTCTGGCTCTTCCGCCGCGATCTTCGCCCATTTCGTCGGCTTTTTCGCTGCCGGCAACTCCCTTGTGTGCCGGGCACCACAGAATCTCGATGATGACACCCGGCCCGGCCATCCGCAGCGCAGCGATGTGCTCCCTGGCCTGGAGTGCGTGCTGTTGGCCAGGGCCAGGCTCCTCCGAGGCCATCCGTCTGATGGCCGCCTGTGCATCGGTGAAGATTGTGACTCGTTCCAGAGTCGTATTTCTTCTCGAGGCGGATTCCAGTGCGCAGGCGAGGACGGCACACTCAGCGTCGTTAGCTTCCTGGTTGTAGCCCATATGGGTTTTGATGCCCTTCCAGGTTTGGCAGTCCTTCCATACCACTGCGTATCCGGCGGCTCCGTCGTCCAGCCGGGACCCGTCTGTGATCACAAGTCCCGATCTCTCTTTTTTCCGCCTCCGCCTTGGCTTCGGGCCGATGAAACGGTGGCCGGCGGTTTCAACAACTTTGCCTCGAGGTTCTACCGGCTGTAGACGGAAGACTGCCTCACCGGCCAGTACCTGAAATGGACGAGGAGCCAGCCCATAGCCAAGTGCTGGTGGTGCCCGTACAGTAACCAAACGCGTGAGCACGTCTTCAAAAAAACTGCCCCCGCTGGAAGTCCCAGCAGGAGATACTGTAGGCGAGGGTTTGGGAGGAGGCTAGGAGGGGGAAGGACTGGTTTAAGATACGGAACCTCCTCGCCGATGCTAGGTGCAGCTAAGTGGTACTGGACTTCCTCTCCTCCACGGATGTGGGGAGGCGGGTCCAGCTCCGGCTGAGGAAGACGCGCAGAGCAAGCGTCAGAGCGGGAACTCCGAGAGCGGAGTGAAAAGGGAAGAGGAGCGGAGGCAAGAGGCCGAGGAGCTGGGCGCTGGAAGTGGGGAACAACCTCTGTTCCTCCCCGCGCCCTCCGCGGGAGAGGAGTAGGATTTGTGGGAGACTTTCTTTTGTAATATCCTTGGTGCGCTTACCATCTTCTTGGGGCCCTGGGCAGAGGGCAAACGGGAGCTTACGACGTACCGCCACTGCGCGGATGGCAGACGGGAAAAACGGATGGGAATGTACGCCGCCATAGTCTAGATAGGCTGTATGCGAGTATGATTAAACAAAAAAAACACCACCCAAACCAAAAACCTTTAAGTTCCAAAACACGGAAACCCCCAGTAAACCTCCAACAGCCAAACGATCCCACTATCAATCTACCTCCACTTCGCATCTACCTGCTCCCCTCTGAGCTGCTGGTGGCTCTGCCACTAACTGTGGTTGGCCATAAACGTGTACGCTGCTTTCGGCCTTCCTCTTGACAGGCTGGGAGTGACTAAATCATCCAGCTCCGGCCTCGGGACTATCTGAATGCCCCTCCTCTGGCCACGGGACCGGTTTTGGGAAGCCGGGACGGAATATCGGCAATTGTGTACAGCAAGTGCTATCATTTGTCAGCACAACTTGCAGCCAGTCTTTACCACCATAACATCCAGATGCTGCAAATTGACGATTCAGCGCCCCGAAAAATTCCCCTGGCGGGCGCTCCCAGAAGGCTTCGGTGGTGCGTCGACCTGGTGGACGCTCCCAGAAGGCTTCGGTGGTGCGTCGACCTGGTGGACGCTCCCAGAAGGATTTGGTGGTGTGTCGACGCAAACTTCCGAGGCCAAACACCTACATATCACATACTTTTAATAAGAATATGTACGTACTGGTGATTTCCATATGTGAATGGGTAGGTTCTCTTACCTCCTGTGCTTCCCTCAACATGCTATGGTAATCGATTGGCGACGGCTCCAATTCTTGTAGGTTGGTAATGACGATGCAGATTATCAAGACACCACGGCGCGCCAGTCTGTCTGCCGCCGAGATACTATATCTCCCACCACCACCACCACCACCACCACCACCACCACCACCACCACCACCACCATCACCATCACCTTCGATACGTATTATGAGCCTGCACAGCATGGTGGCCACCCTGGTCAACGTGCATTGATACCAGTATGTCTCGCTCTTCGAGTCAAATCTGGGGATCTTCGCCAGGCGACGCAAGGATGGGTGCAATGCAATCCAGGAGTTAGGGAGCACAAAGTACGCGGGCCGCGACAGAAACAGCTGTGCCATCCGTCAGCAGATGAAGGGTTAGTCATATCGAGGTCATGGATATACACACCAATAAGATGACCAGCTCTTCGTAGACCGACAGGACGGAAACCGAGTGAAACAAGGGTTCAGATTCAGCGCTGTCCTGAATATTATTCAATCCGCCAAGCAGCTTCTCCAAGTTCTCGCTCTACAGAAATGCAGCGGTTAGCATATCAGTTGTTAATGTCCGAATAATCATGACCAAGTAAAGCGTTTTCATACAAAGGGCCCTGGAAAACCATCTGCAGGCGTGCTCGCTCGTACAGCCCGAAAGCAGGTGACAATCTGGTAGGCCTGGTAGACCGCAGTTGGCTCTGGCCTTCCTGGGCACTGGATCTGCTCTTCGCCATACGCGTCCCAGAAATCCTCCCAACACGCGTGCCAGGAATCCTCAATACCTATAAAGCATCAGAACTCGCCCTTCTTCCGTTGACCAGTTTTCGGATACCCAAGATCTCTGACGACCTCATCTCATCAAGAAATTCTGATAGAACGTTAAAAACGTCTGCTTCCTCGCTTACCACAGCGGATAGCAAAAACTCCTGGAGCCCGCTGCGAAGGCCTTCAAAGGTGGATGAGAACAGCTCCTGTCGCAGAACAGCCAAAGCACTAAGGTCTTGTTCGCACGAGGACGTGAAAGTCAGTCGTTGAAGCAAGCTCTGCTTCCAGGAGTACCCTTGATATCATTAGCACCAACTCCATGAAGGCGGTTGGAGAGCTCATACAGCGGTAGTTGCCGGGTACAGTACATCGCAATTGTGAGCATACTCCCGAAATTTCGGCGTACTTCTGATGGAGCCTCAATAAATTCTTTGCATCGAATCAGCATCCGGGAAACCAAAACCCACCGACATGTAAACCTACATTTATCGCTGTGGATTGGCGTTGGGTGATAGCCTTTGGTTTGTTGTCGACCATTTTTCTCGTTGGCTGCTCATGTGGTTGACACAGCTTTCGATCGACGGCCGCAACCACTGCATTTAGGATGCCGAGGACATGCCGAACCGTGACGTTATGCAGATTCCCGGTGTAGAAGGACAAAGGGAAGTCGATTTTCGGACCAATTTCTGGGGGAGAGTAAGGTAAGGCAATATGCTTGCCGTCAATGGTAGGGTAGATGCCCAGCGATAAGAGGACTGCTTGTGACACCGGCCTTTTGTCTAACATCCCGCGTAGAATATCAACTACTCTGTCAATGATATCCCAAGAGGCGTTTGATAGATTCCAAAGGGGGGCCTTTGGAAGTGACTTCGCAATCTAAGAAGGTCAGATCGAAGAAACACCAGGGATTTGGGCACATGGATAGGTACGAACCTGGAGAGTCAGAAAGTCATCGAGAGCCACGGTATGCGTGGAATGAGCATCCGGTAGTTTCCCTTTTTGAGAGAATGTCGTGAGGGATTCCCCAACACTCTGCCACTGCGATTCCAAGACTGTAACCTTTTTACCGGACCTTCTTGGTTCGAAATGCGACTGCTCGCATAATAGTTGTGCGTGTACATAGTTAACAACCTTCGACAGTTCCGAATCTGGCAGGGTGACGCCAAGACGCTTGGATAGTGAATACGCTTCACGGACAAGCCCAACTTCGGCCGCAAGTACGCAGGTATCTTGGTATCTTCCCCTGATAGTATCCATTTCCACCACGTAGTCTAGCTTTCCGAAAATTCTGGCTGTACTGACCAAGTCGTCGAACACCACAGGGTCAATAGACATCCAGACCTTCTGCCAGCGCTGTAAACCGCATTGTCCCGGTGAAAGCAGCAGACAGAGTAGTCGTGTGTACTGTTTCCGGCAGTTTCGTTTGCTCAACGGAAGACTTGGACACATTAGTGAAAGGCCACATGGAACGACCGATGATGAGGCTGCTTCACCGTTCGAGTTGGGTGAAAACTGCAGCCACATTGGCGCAGAGTCGGCCTATCAGAGCTTCCACATCTCCGTCCAGTTCAGCGGACTCTCCCATAGTCCTGGGCGGTTCCACATCTATGAACATCCAAGCGATGGGCTGCGATTTACCCTTCTTTTCGGGCTGAGGAAGTAACTTCGCCACATCAGTGAAGAGCTGAGACTGAAAGTAGGTGGCCAGAGTTTTCTCATAGTCGTTAATTCTGACATATTCACATAGTGCCAATTTGGGTGAACCTGCTTCCACGAACATCCAGGCGGCGTCTTGCGGTTTTCCGTGCTCGGACAACAGTTCTGAATGGCTTGTCAGTGATCACTCATCTTTCCAAAGAGATTGTAAGTGTAGCACTCACTTGCGGCAGCCAGAAGATTCCCTGCGGCAACTTGACATTCTATTGCCTTGTCGACGCGCCCAGCTTTGAGGAACAAATCGCAGGCTATGCCGAAAGCTTTGATGTAACCGTCTCTCGAATTCGCAGCTCTCAGCCTATAGGCGGTGAGCCACTCAAAGCATGCACATGCGAGAGTTTCCTCGAGTTGATCTCCGGAATTCCTGAAACATTGTGCTGCCTTGAAAACGAATAATGTCAGCTGAGACAAGGAGGAAAAAACCAAATCAACAGGTAGATACCTGGGAGTAGTCCTTCTTTTCCATCAGCTGAAATCCCAATTCTCTCCATTCATCACGTTCCGCTCCACCAGCCGAAATGAACTGAGCACTCAGGTGGCGTATCTGCTGAATTAGCTTGCAAATATCAACTTAATCATCAAGTACCGCACTCACATCCGGAATGTCATCGTCCCGGAGAACCCTGAGAAGTTCTCCGGAGTAGCGGCGCGAAACCTTTTGCGCGACGCTGTTGAATAGACGGATAATTGACCGTAAGTCGGGTTCTTTGCTTTCCACTATCCACAGCCGCCCGCGGGTCCGGGTGATCGCCACGTAGAGGTGCTGCATTGTGAGCACAAAGCCGCAATCACAAGACTCGGTGAAGTACCTTCAGTTCCGAGCACAAAACCTGAATTATATCAGTCAATTTTTTTGAGCCAACACATATGTAGGGGGAAGAGAACCCACAATATCGACTTTCTCCGCCGCCGCTCGTGGAACTAAGCCTTTGTTATGCCCTAGACATTGCGAAGATCAGTACAGGAGATAGGCCTAAGGGTCAAGAAGCGTACTTACTAGTGATGTGATAATCGACAAATATATCTTCCAGGATTCCGTAATCCCACTTACGTGGGCTGGTGGAGAAGAAATCATAGAGAATGACGTCTTCAAATTCCATTCCCTTACTCTCGAGTATTGTCTTAACCAAAATGGATCCATCCAGTCTTGGCCGGAGCTGGTGACACATTTTCTCATCACGGACCAGAATCACCCGCGGTCCTCCCAAAGCTTTGGCCTCCTCATCGACTTTCGTGGAGCTGCTTTTTGCGCCCTGAAGGGCTGGTAACAGACGGCGGCCAACTAACTATGTGTTAGCAACCGCTACCAGAATCTCAATGAAGATGTCGGCCCCGCGATTCCCCGCAGTGGCACGCAAAGCCGAAGGGACCCCGTAACCGGCTTGCGGGTTCAACCCGGCCACATCAGTCTCCAAAGGGCGGCCAAAAGCATGAGAAACCTCATGTGGGCGATCAAATCCATGCCCGACTGATGACCCTCCAAGGCCCCTTTAGCTCTGCGAGCCACCGCAACACTAAGGACCGTTACGCCTCTGATACGGCGGGCTTACTGTAAAGAATTGGCACTGGTCCCGCATGGTCTCCAACCTCTGGGGACAGCTCATCTACCAGTTGCGGGAACCCTAGGACATGTTAAAGACGGTATGTGTAGCTTGAGGTAGAATAATATACCGCCATACAGAAGGTCCATAATGACAGAGGCAACCGAAATGATACCTTCGTGGGACCTGTAGTTATGCGATAAATGCAGTAGCTTCGGTACGACTCCTGATTTTCCGCTTTGACGATTGCCCGTATCAGGAAACTGGTCCTTGAACTTGGTATAGAATAGTGCTTTCGCGTTTTCGAACCGGAAAAGAGAGTCTTTGGAGATTGACTGCACCGTATCCCCAGCTAAAGAGGACGATACATAAGCATTAACCGGAGATGATATCAATTAGGAAGGTACCAAAGTGAATTCCGCGAGGGTCGGGAACAAGAGTGAGAAGCAACTCGATCTCGATTTGTCGCTGGTCTTGTACTTCTGTAGCCATTATATGTCAGAATACTCGAATGAAGGAGACCTCTAGGGCTGTCAATACCGTCCACATAGACTTCTTGCAAAAGCCCCAGAACTTGTTCCCGCAGTTCAGTGTAGTTTTCAAGCGCTCTAAGAACACGCATAACTCTATCAGCATCGTCGATTTCACCTCGTTTCTTCTTGATACGTTCGTATCGTTCATAGAGTGAGTAAACCGTGTCTCGTTCCTCGGTACTGAAGTTAGGTGCGAGGTTCCATCGTTTCCCGCAGTAGCTTCCCCGTGAGAGAGGTTCGAATTTGGTTTCCATAGAAGCTGTGCCTTTTATCACACCCATGATGTCCATGAACGCCAATTCTTTCGGAATTCTGCGGGTTAGAGCAATGGGAAAGCGTTTCCAATATTCCAATTCGAAGAGAGTAGGGTCGAGTTGGCGAAAGCCCGCGGCAGAGATCCTTTCTACATAATCTCCCTTCTTGATGGCTTCTAACCTGAATGATTACTTAAATTAATGGGATTCGATTTTTGGCAGACCGAATTTCGGCGAGCATTCTTACCTGACGGAATTCTCCATAAGCCTGAGAAAATGATCGAATGTGCAAACCAAAGGAAAATCTTCTTCCGTTAGGGAAAGGAAATCCTTTAAGGTGCGTCCCTCTTCGTGACCTGGGGTGGTTCTTTGCTGCTCGTCAGACGCCAAGTCTCTGCCGGTGGTCCCTAGTCGAGTGTCTATCAACCGTTGAGTGTAGCCCTTGAGCTTTTCGGCAAGCCCACTCGAACGAGTGAGCAACAACTGAATTCGTTGCTATCATCAGTCACCGTAATCCCCTTCGTGACAAAATAGTCAAGTGAAACCTACTTGGCGAACCGGGACTTCGCCTTCAGCTCTACTAGCCAGATATCTGCTAACCAGCTTGTAGACCAAACACGTCGTTTTCCCTGTCCCGCTTCTAGCTAGGATGAATGCCGTACTCTTGAAGTGATTGATGATGTGGACCTCCTCCATCGACGGATCAACTGGGAAGAGAGCATCCCGGTGGTGGTTTTCCAAAACAGTAGTGGTGAGGCTAAAGAATTTCCCTAGAGGTTCAGTCAAAGTGAGCGAAAATGTTCCAGCGGCTAAACAGACGCTGAGATTACATACCCAATAATGGCGAGCTCTCGATCGCGCACTTCTCCGGCTTGCTTGAGGGATCGGGTGTCGTCACCGTGAAGTCGGTGCAATCGTTGGGGGTCTTATGGAAACGCGATGGAAACACAACTCGCATTTGGTCGGTCGGGTAGTCCACATCGCAGGCGGAAATTCGATCCTCAGTGTAAGCTTGCTGAGCTTTGGCGATCCAATAGCAAATCTCATCTACTTCCTGCACCATCGATAAGCAGTGAGCTGATAATGGAACCCGCATATACACACCTTGAGGGTACAAATCGCCCATACTGAAAGCAATATCATGGTCAGCCACATACTGAGCGCGACCTATCCAGTCCCAGGAGATGTCACCTTTCAATACTTGCATCGTGCAGTAATACAGTTCGTCAAAAGCGCCATCAACCTGCCACATGATGGCATGCCCGGAGCACTCGATCATGTGCACTGGTAGTCGGTATGGGGGTTCCCTATCTGGAGCTCGTTGCAGAGAGCTCTGTGCCCACTCCCCGGAGGCAAGCTGCAAGAGATTGTGTTGTATATGGCTCATCTGGTCTTTGCCGGCCCCAATGTTAGAGATCGAATCACTGAGGACGAGAGCGTAAGTACCTTCGTTGACGTTCTCCTTAAGTGACGTGACCGCAAGCGCCGAAATAACAATCTTCCATGGCCCCAGCCGCTCCCCCAACAAGTTCTCAAACGCTCTCGTGGAATAGCCGATACCGTGTGCATTAGCCCTGCGCAGCAGTGTCTGAGACTCGGTTGACCCAGATGAACTCTGATCGCAAGGAAATGACTGGATGAATGCGACCATTTCCTTCCGGCTCGTTGCCTGCTGGTGTTTACCACATTTCGCGGTAAGTTCTCCGGCAACCGCTCTCCAGCTCTCCCAGTTTTCCAAGACCAGACTGTCGAAGAACGGTTCGTTGGTATGAGAGGCCAAGTGCCCACTGGAAATGAGTCGTCTCAGCATCGCGGAGGCGCGTTTCAACTCCGCACCGAGCAGCTCTGTCCCACCTCTTCCCGGTCGCGTTGTCTGGACGAATGCCATCACGATATCCCCCACAGCTTCCTGGGAGGCAGCATCATTGGGCATCCACGGGAGCAGGGTGAATATGAAGGCGCCCACTGTCTCTTCGTATAGTAGCTTTTCCTTCTCTTTAGCTCCGAGCTGATTAAAGCGCTCCGGCACCTTCAAGAGTAAGTCTGAGAGCCGTTTAGCATATAGCGGGAACGCAGAGGCGAATTCCATTGCCGGGTCCCTCCTGAGGAAGAGGGAGAAAAGCTGTTGTGGATTCGCGGCTAATGACTTGTATGCGAATTCCAAGGTCGATTTGGCAGCTGAGGACTCAAAGATGAGCTCGACGAACCGATTGTCCGCCATCTGAGGCAACCTGGCTGATGCCTTTCCGTCTGGGAGATGGGAAATGGGAAGTTAGAGTTTCGGTCGCAGGAGTAGCTGTCGAGAGATTTGAAGGCTCCGTTGTGCTCGTATTAGTTCACGTAGAAGAGTAGAGCTCTGTAGTTACGTCGACAGGTGGGAGGTTTCTGTTGAGACGACGGGCGACCGAAACCCCTCGGAATGCGGGGTAGTGTCGCCGGTTTACAGATAAAACAGGTGGGGACCGATCGGCGGAAAGGTCAAACCGCCCATCTGAGATATGTACGCCAGTGCATTCCCCAGGTGCATGAATTGATTGGGCGCGTTGCGCAACTTTTTTTTTGTTTAATCATTTTTTTCGCATGGTACGTTGCGCAACTGGGATGAGTGACTCTCTGTCACACACAAAGTTATCACGACCCAGTGCATTGTGCATGAAAACAAACTGCTTCACCGCTTTGGGTGGACCGGCGACGGTGATGGTTGTTTGTGAGACAACACTTACCCCACAAACTATGCCATCCAGTCCAAGCACTAGGAATCGCGGTGCCGTCCAAGGGTGGGGACGAGCGGACCAGACTATCGACACGATTACACCCCGCCCGGAACAGGAGCATCTTCATCGTTTACTCCAGCATGGAACTCATCTTCCTGTTCTTCGACGGCACTAGCCGTGGACATCGCAGCCAGTTAGACTTCGACTTCACATGTTCCGAAGCTCCATCCCATGATGTGTTGGCTGCAAAGGAGCATACGAGAACCAGAACAGACGCACCGGATGAAGGTACGGGAACCATAGCTGTCACTCGGTCAATCGAAACTAACCCCCAATAATTCAACTCGACTCGAACCCCTTGAGCGAGAGTACCATCAGACGGGCAGCGGACTTGCAGATACCGGCCATCCAGGAGGCCAGGGCGACCCTAGGGGCACTCCGGACAACCAACCAAGAATACCTCTCACTGGAGTCCAGAATCGGGGGCGCTTCGGCACAGCTCAACAACTGGAGGATGCGATTCAGGCTCTGGCTTCGCAATCTCCCAGAGGGCGACCAGTCCAGGGAGTTTCAGTGTGTGGCATCGGGCTTGGGCGCAGTGGGCTACGCTGTACCTGGAAGAGCGGACCGCAGTGGAGGGGCCACAGTGTTCACATGGGCTTCTAACAGGAAGCCTATGGTGCTGAGTGTGCAGCTATCACCCGAGTGCTGGAAACCGCTGCCCTCCGGCCACTCGCCCACCAGCGCATTGCCATCTATACAGACGCCCAAGCAGCAATTCGAGGGGTGGGCTCAGACGAACCTGGCCCCGGCCAGAGATATGCCCTTGAGGCAAGGAAGCACATTGCGACCATCCACCGGAGAAGGCCGGGAGTAATTATCGAACTTCGCTGGTGCCCTGCGCACAAGGGGGTACCAGGGAGCGGCTCCGGGGCGAGAAGGCGGATGAATGGGCGAAGCTGGCAACAGATGAGCCAGACGCTCACGACGTGAAACATCTCCGACCTGGACGGTATGGAGACCCCCCAGGTCAAAGACGACGATTCCCCGGGTCACTGGCGCATTTAAACCGCTCGATCACAGAGGTCAAGTGGCAGGAAGCAAAGGCGTGGGCAGAGTCCAAGGTTACCAGGAAGAAATACAGATACAGCCGGCTCCGGGAACTACGTCAGAAGCCGGACTCGGGCCCAGCAAACGTCAACAAACGCTCACCGCGAGGTTCTGCCAGTTGAAGACGGGCCACTGCCTCACTGGCCAATACTTCGCGTGGACGAAGAAGCAGCCCACCGCTAAGTGCTGGTGGCGCCGCTGCGGGAACCAGACGCGGGAGCACCTCTCCAAGTACTGCCCGTGCTGGAAATACCAGCAGAAGATCTTATGGGACAAGGTGCGAAGAGAGACAGGAGAGGTAAGACCGGGTCACGATCCGGGACTCTTCGCCAACGTACGCTGTAGCCAGCCGATCTTGGACTTCCTCTCCACCACGGATGTGGGAAGCTGAGTCCTGCTCGAGGAACCGGAAACCCTCGACGCAAAGCTAATCCAGGAGGACGAGGCTGAGGCAAAAGCCGAGGCGGAGAAGCCCCGGCCCGGGCTCACCATGTTCACGGATGTGTCGCGGCTCGACGATGGAGCCACTGGGTACGCAGTGGTATGGAAGGCCGGCCAGAACCTGGAAGGGCGTCAAAACCCAAATGGGCTACAACCAGGAGGCCTACGACGCAGAGTGCGCCGCTCTCGCCCGCGCGCTGCAAGCGGCATCACAGTGGAACACGATTCCGGAACGAGTCACCCTCTTCTCAGATGCGCAGGCAGCCATCAGGAGGATGGTATCGGACGAACCGGGTCCCGGCCAGCAGTACGCCCTTCAGGCAAGGAGGCACATCGCTGCGGAAGGCAAGGCCGGGCATCACCACTGAGATCCGGTGGTGCCCGGCCCACAAGGGCATCGTTGGGCAATGAAAAGGCCGACGAGTGGGCGAAGATCGCGGCGGAGGAGCCAGACACCCGCGGGGTGGAATGGCTGAATTACGATTACAACGGCCGGTCGGAAGTGCGGGCTATGCCTCTCCCGAGATCCCTCGCAAACCTCAAGCGGGAGATCTCCGAAATGAAGTGGGTGGAAGCGCGCCAGTGGGCTGGGGGCCGGACCTCCAAGACGAAGTACCGAATGCTAAAGAGCCAGAAGCCCGACGGCGCGGTGACCGGTAGTACCAAGAGTCTCGCCTCGCGGTTCTACCAGATCAAGACGAGGCACTGTCTGACCGGACGGTACCTCCACTGGACAACGAACCGAGCCACCCCGCAGTGTTGGTGCCGGTACCGAACTCAGACCCGGGACCACCTTTTTAAGGAGCGCCCCAAGTGGAAGCCGCAGCAGAAGATCCTGTGGGCGGAGGTGAGGAAGGTGACCGGGAGGTGGAAAGACCGGTGGAAGGTCCGGGACCTCCTGGCGGACGGTAGGTGCAGCCAGGCGGTGCTGGACTTTCTCTCGACCACGGACGTGGGCAGGCGGGTGCCGGCGGAGGAGGATGACGCCGTCAGCGCGGTGTCTAAACTGGAGGTGCGGGAGTGGCTGGAGGAGCAGGGAGCGGGGGCGGAGGATCTGGGTGCGGGGGGGACTCCACTGTTCCTGCCCACGCCTGAATTCATGGCGTCCGCAGGAACGGTCTAGGCGGTGTTTTTTCCTTTGTTCTTTCCTTCGACAACCACGATCGCTTTTCTCTCTTTTGTAATTTCCTTGGTGTGCCTCACAGCTTCTTGGGACAGGCCTGGGCGGAGGGCAAAGGGGGGCTTGCAATGGGCCGCCAGCGCGCGGACAGCGGACAGGAAACGGACTGTAAATAACCTCGCCATGATCTAGGTAGGTCGCATGCGAGCAATGAATAGACAAAAAAAAGGATGTGGGAAGCTGGCCCCGGCCCTGGCTGAGGAAGACGCACAGTGCGAGGCGTTGGAGTGGGAACTCCGGTAGCGGGGAAAAAGGAAAGGGGAGAGGAGGCAAGATTGGCCGAGGAGCTAGATGCTGGGGGCGAGGAGCATTTTTTTTTATATGTAGCCTATCTTGACTATGGCGGCGAAAGGGGCGAGGAGCTGGTTGCCGGGAACGAGGAGCAACCGCTCTTCCTTCCCACACCCTCCTTCATGGAGCGTAAAGAAGAAGTTATGAAGGAAGGCAGGACGACACTTCATCTCCGCTGCTGCACGTATGATTGAAAAAAAAATTCGCTGCTGAACGGCGCCATACCCAATCGAGCGCTACCCAGCTCTGCTCACCTAACTCTGGCCCCGGTCGCCCAACTCGGCCGGCGCCCGCAACAAAAACTACAACAACGCCATACTGTGACACAAGCAAAGGCAGCTGGAAGAGCTTGCAGCAAATTCTTCTCCTTTTGCTCCAGCGAATGACTGAACTTGAGAGCTCACTGGTCGCGTACAAAGTCTTTGGTAACAACAGAAGAGCAAACCTCTATTAGGGTTCTTCTGCTGCAGGATGTCCGTCTAGAAAAAAACCTTCACTTTTCTTACCGCGACGCTGTACACTGGTGGTGGAATCCGTTTGTCATCCAGTCTCTTTATTTTCTTGTCCGCATCAAGTACTGCCAGTATATCAACCCGTAATAACTTGGTGCATGTTTGTGAAACTGGGCCGTCTGGTGACGATAGGTCGGATAGCATCGAACTTAGTCGGATTTTCCGAGGTGTTTCTGGCATCAGCTTACTCGCTCGGCGGGAGGCTTGTCCACTCGACAAACGACTGTCGTCAGTTCAGTCGAAAGGAAGGTCGGCGTCCTGGCGGACGTGTCAGGTGTCGGATCGGTCACTCGACGGAAGGAAGTTCGGCGTCAGCTTAGCCGCTCGACGGAAGGAAACTCAGCTCAGTGTCGCCCTAGATTTTGCTATATGCGGGGCCTTTCAATGGCTGCCTCAGGCATTCCCAGCCGTATTGGCCTTTACTCCACATCTCCAGTCCTTCCTGATACTGCTGGCTCAGGCCTTTGTGTCCGTACCGGACCTACCGCGCATATCCACATCGATCTCCAGTCACTGCCTTGACATCCGAACCCTCCCTGCGGATCACGGCCGAACCCTATTCTTCCGATTCCGTGAGAGATCCCACCATAACTTCAAGGTATGACAATTAATGTCGTCCCTTCATTAAATACATGCATGTATCCATCCATACATAGCTCTCCCGGGTATGTTGTTTTTAATACCTGAAGTGAGCCTAAGGAGAGCCGATTATTTTACCTTGCGGAGTTAAGCAAATCCAGCTAAATCCAAGGCCGCCTCAAACCTAACTGCTCAACACCCGCGACTCTAGAGTTGACTAATTTCCAAGTCAATCGACAAGTGGACTGCACCCAGTATTTTTGGAAATATCCTAGCTAGAAAGGCGGGTTTTGAATCAGTCGGAAGCCCAACGGGCGTGTTCTAACGTTACTTGCGCATTTTTTAGAACCTTCAATGTCAAGCAACCCGACTTTAATACTATCCCGGAGAAAATCGTCGGCACATGCTGACTAAGTAGTTATGTACCTACTCGAGCTAGAATCCTCCCCTCTTTTTGTCTCTGAAGAAGAAAAAAGAGCATCCTTCAATTTTTAAAGATGATTTCCCCACAGAAACACCCAAAACAAAAACTTCCAAATTCCAAAACACACAGACATTCCCAGTAAACCTCCAACGGCCGAGCAATCCCACTACCAATCTACTCCCATTTCACATCTATCTGCTGCTGGTGGCCCTGCCGCCAACTGTAGTTGACCATGAGCGTGTACGCTGCTTTCAACCTTCCTCTCGCCAGGTCGGGAGTGTCCGAATCCTGCAGCTCCGGCCTCGGAACTGGTTTTGAGAAGCCTGGGCGGAAAATTGGCAGCTGTGCAGAGCAAGTGCTATCGTTCGTCAGCAATACCTGCAGATAATCTTTACCTCCGTAACCTTCAGGTTCCGCAAATTGACCACCCAGTGCCGAGAAAAAACCGCCTAGCGGACACTTCCAGAAGGCTGTGATGTGCAGACGCAAACTTTTGAGGCCAAACACCTATCACATACTTCTAATAAGAATATGTACGTAATAACGATTTCCATATGTGAAGAGGTAGGTGCTCTTACCTTCTGTGCACCTCTCAACATTCTGTGGTAACCAATTGGAGGCGGCTCCAGCTCTTGTAGGTTGATAATGGCGATGCAGATCACCAAGACACCACGGCGCGCCAGTCTGTCTGCCGCCGAGATGCAATGGTCCCCACCACCACCAACACCACCACTGCCACTAACACCTTCGATACGCATTATGAGCTTGCATAGAATGGCGGCCACCCTAGTCAACGTGCGTTGATACCAGTATGTCTCCCGCTTCGAGTCAAATCTGGGAATCTTCGCCAGGCGACGCAAGGACGGGTGCAACGCGATCCAGGAGTTGGGGAGCGCAAAGTGCACAGGCCGTGACAGGAAAAGCTGTGCCATTCGTCAGCAGATGAAGTGCTAGTAATACCGAGGCCATGGGTATACATACCAATAAGATGACCAGCTCTTCGTAGACCGACAGGACGGAAGCCGAGTGAAACAAGTGACTAGGCTCCGTTCTCCCCTGAATGTCCTCCAATTTGCAAAGCAACTTATTCATTTTCTCGCTCTGTAGAAATGCGGGGGCTAGCATAACAGTCGCTAATGTACGAATAATCATGGGCGGGTAAAGAGTTTCCATACAAAAGGCCCTGGAAATTCACCCGCGGTCGTGCTCGCTCGTACAGCCCGAATGCAGGTGACAATCTGGTAGGCCGCAGCTAGCTCTGGCCCTTCTGAGCACCGGATCTCATCCTCATAGCACGCGTACCAGAGATCCTCGATACCTATAAGCATCAGAACCAGCCCTTCTTCCGCGGACCAGGTTGAGGATACCCAAGATCTCTGACGACCTCATCCTATCAAGAATTTCTGATAGGACATCGAAAACGACCGCTCCTTCGCTCGCCACGACGGGCTCGGCGGATAGCAAGAACTCCTGGAGCCCGCAGCGAAGGCCTTCAAAGGCGGGTGAGGACAGCTCATGTCGCAGAAGAGCTAATACACTTGGGTCTTGTTCGCACGAGGACGTGAAAGTCAGCCGTTGAAGCAAGCTCTGCTTCCAGAAGTACCCTTGATATCATTAGCGCCAACTCCATGAAGACGATTGGAGAGCTCATACAGCGATAGTTGCCGGGTATGGTACATCGCAATTGTGAGCACACTCCCGAAATTTCCGCGAACGTCTGATGGAGCCGCAATAAACTCTTCCCATCGAATCAGCATCCGAAAAACTATAACCCCACTAGTATGCAGACCCACATTTATCGCTGCGGATTGGCCTTGAGTGATAACCTTTGGTACGCTGATGACCATATTTCTCGTTGGCTGCATAAGTGGTTGACAAAACCTTTGATCCACGGACGCAACCGCTGCATCTAGGATGTCGAGAACATACCGGACCGCGACGCTATGCAGATCCCCAGTGTAGTATGATAGAGGGAAGTCGATTTTCGGACCAATTTCTGCGGGAGAGTAAGGTAAGGCGATATAGTTACCGTCATTGGTAGGGTAGATGCCCAGCAATAAGAGGACTGCTGATGATCCCAGAATTTTGTCTGACATCCCGCGCAGAATATCAACTGCTCTGTCAATGACACCCCAAGAGGCGTTTGGTAGTTTTTGAAGGGAAGCCTTTGGAAGTAACTTCGCAATCTAAAGAGGTCAGATCGAAGAAACTGTTGAAAGAATACCGATTAGCGATGAGGATAGAAATGAACGATAGGAGTTCGATCAGTCTGAATGCTGTATGAGATGAGGAAACACGAGGCGTATGGATTCTGGTAGTTCAAGCGGTTCACAACTTCGTTGTAGTATTCGATGGTGTAGAACAAAAGAAGAAGAGAAAGAACCCGCCGAACAAAGATCCTCCGCTCACGCAATCGTGTCCTCAACAAACTCT
>Ga0307516_10001384_pt1 | contig 33511 bp, 51 predicted proteins | sample 19_EM_MG_FD_203310 | JGI IMG/M metagenome (GOLD analysis project Ga0307516, IMG submission 203310) | Populus trichocarpa ectomycorrhiza microbial communities from riparian zone in the Pacific Northwest, United States - 19_EM | ecosystem: Host-associated > Plants > Roots > Unclassified | place...
GCATCGAAGAAGGGAAAAAGAAAAGCCAATTCCGCGTTGCCGTTTTTTTTTTCTTTCTTTCTTTTTCCTCCTTCTTTTTCCTTCCTTTTTCTCCGTGTGTGCCTGGAGAATACATATCGCGCTCACGTCCGTGCAGCTATGATCGTCGGTTCGCAGCTCTGCTCGGAGCGAGAGGACGGCCGCGTTGCCCCGCCGCTTCGCACGGAGGTCTGGCTAGCGGAGACGGCAGCCGACACGGCCATTCCGAGCGGAGAGAGCGATCAATGAACCATCGCCACCGCCCGAGCGAAGAGCGCGCCGCTTCCTCTGGCTCCCAGGATTCCCAGTCTCCTCCGCGACGGGGGAAAGCGAGGACATGCTGGGGTGCTGCGCAGTGGAGAGTCTCGAATGGTCTGCTCGCCGGACGTGTGCCGAATCCATACATGTCCATAGAACAATGGATCAGAAACGGCCATAACAAGTGAGTTATGCCATGTTTTTCGGTGCCAACGTCAACGCCGACGGCGCACGTGCCCGCCGCCGGAGACATCCTGACTATCTAGCTAGCGCTGGTTAGCAAAGCGGCCGGTGAGATGCTGGGGAAACGCCACACCACTGCCGTCTGTCTGTCTGCCCTTTGTCCGTCTCGTCTTCCGCGGGTTCTGTCGGTGGTTGCCGGGCGGCGGGTCGCGTTGCTTTCTTCGTTTCTATTTTTTTGTTTTTTGTGTCGTGTTTTTTTGTTTTTTTGTTTTTTGTTTTGCTTTGCTTTTTTTGCTTTTTGTTTTGTTTTTCCGTCCCGGGTTGGATGGATGTTGTCGCGGAGGGTGGCTACCGCAACAGGACTGGCCGGCCGGCCCAGTGCCACCCACCCACCCGCCAGCTGCGTGAAATTCCCGTCCGCGTGTGTAACCGCCGGAAATCCACTCGCCCCCAGTAATATCGTTCCCTCGCGCTGGTGCCTCCGTGCGTCGAAACCCCTCTGCGTGCAGGCGACCGGAACGCCGCAGCGCTGGAGCAGCGGTGGCGCAACTTCCTAATGAGGGCCCAGCCAATTGCCGTATGTAGCCAGAGTGCGCTCCGGCGGGTCGCGGCTGGGCTCGCCGCCAGCGACTGGGTCCATTTGGCTCTTGCACGAATCCCTGGCGTCCTCCTCGATTGACACCAGCCTGCGCGAAACCACCCATCCCTCCACCCAACATCCCGCCACCCTCCGTCCCCACCCTGCTGTCCTGTGGCCCCGTGGGGATGTGGTGGTGGGCTCACCTGGTCGCTGCCCAACTCGAGCCGTCGTCTTGGGAATCCCCCCGATCCGTATCCCCAAACCCCCCGCCGCCGAATATAAAGCTCTCTCCGTCTCCGCTCCCCACACTTCCTCCCTCCCCCCCCCCCCACCGCACATCTCAGTCCTATCGCTGTCACTCCTCCACCTCCAGGTACCGCTCCCTCCTCCGTCGCTCCCCCCCCCGCCTGAATAACACCGCTGACTTGGACAGTGAGTGGATTCTCCCTCCCACATCAACATCCCCCCCGCCGATAGCCAGTTCGGAAAGCAACCCCACTATGACCGGCGACGTTTCCCGGGTCGAGTCGCCCGTCACCGCGCGCGGCTACATGCTCTGCGGCTTCGCTGCCTTCGGCGGTATCCTGTTCGGATACGATTCCGGATACATCAATGGTGTCCTCGGAATGGAATTCTTCAAGCGGGAGTTCGGCCATGCCACCGACCTCGACCCGTCCGGTACCATCCGCGCATCCCTGCTCTGCCGCCGCCGCTGACCCCAAGACCGCAGGCTACAACATCCACACGTGGGAGAAGAGTTTGGTCACGTCGATCCTGTCGGCAGGTACCTTCTTCGGCGCGCTGTTCGGCGGTAACCTGGCGGACTGGATCGGCCGTCGTCTGTCCATCATCATCGCGTGTGGTGTCTTCTCGGCCGGTGTCGCTCTGCAGGTCGCTTCCACCGCTGTCGGTCTCCTCGTCGGCGGCCGTGTCATCGCTGGCTTCGGTGTCGGTCTGGTCTCCGCCATCGTCATCATGTACATGTCCGAGATCGCTCCCAAGGGCATCCGTGGTGCCATCGTGGCCGGTTACCAATGGGCCATCACTCTGGTAAGTTCGCGCTCCACACTTGGCCGCAGCGGCAGCGGTGGAGGTTTTTTCGATCGGCCGGCGCCGGAGGGGATGGCTCGCTGACGTCTCGGTCCTCCAGGGTCTTCTGCTCGCCGCTTGTGTCAACCAGGGAACCCACAAGTGGGACACCTCCGCGTCCTACCGTGTCCCGATCTCGATCCAGTTCATCTGGGCGTTCATCCTCGCCGTCGGTCTCTTCTTCCTGCCCGAGTCGCCGCGTTGGTACGTCAAGGAGGGCCGCGGTGAGGATGCGCTCGCCGCACTCGCCCGTCTCCGTGGCCAGCCCATCGAGTCCGATTACCTCCGCTTCGAGCTCAGCGAGATCCAGGCCAACTACGACTACGAGCGCAGCATCTCCCAGGCTGGCTGGGTTGACTGCTTCCATGGACTGGGTCCCTCCGGCAACTTGCGTCGCGTCCTGATCGGCGTCTTCCTCCAGATGTTTCAGCAGTTGACCGGTGTCAACTTCATCTTCTACTACGGCACCACCTTCTTCCAGCAGTCCGGTGTCTCCAACGCGTTCCTGGTCGCGCTCATCACCAACCTGGTCAACGTGGTCACCACTCCGATCGCCTTCTACGGTGTCGAGAAGTTTGGCCGTCGCAAGCTGCTGATCTGGGGTGCCGTCTGGATGCTGGTGTGCGAGTTCATCGTTGGCGCCGTCGGCACCGCCCTCCCCGGCTCCAAGGCAGCCTCGACCGTGCTCGTCGTCTTCGTCTGCTTCTACATCTTCGCGTTCGCGACCACCTGGGGCCCGGCCGCCTGGATCGTCATCGGCGAGATCTACCCGCTGCCCATCCGCGCCAAGGGCGTTGCGCTCGCCACCGCGTCCAACTGGCTTTGGAACTTCGTCCTCGGCTACGTGACGCCCTACCTCGTCGACGCCGACCAGGCCAACCTCCAGGCCAAGGTGTTCTTCATCTGGGGCACCACGTGCTTCTGCTGTTTCCTCTTTGCCTACTTCTTCGTTCCCGAGACCAAGGGCCTGTCGCTCGAGCAGGTCGACCAGATGCTGCAAGAGACCACCCCGCGCACGTCGTCCAAGTGGATCCCGCACGACACCTTCGCCCAGAACGCGGAGAAGCTCGACAACGAGAAGCACGGCATCGAGGCATAAGTTGTCTGTTGTCCTCGGAGGCAGACGGGCTGGGAGGGGGTGGGGTACAGCGTGTGTGTGGTAGGGGGTTTTTGGAGTGGGATACATCTTTCTTTTCTTTTTTTTTGGTACTCCGTAGCAGGCTAGGCTGTGTGTATATATAAATAACAAGATACCGGTTCTTACATCTTTTTCTTTTCTTCTTCCTCTCTTCGAATCTTTTCCCAGAGAGCACAGTGCGTGCACTCTGTGGTTTACACCCTTTTGTTTTTCCCCCGTTCTTTTTCTATTTATTTACTTGGATGGTGCCATCCACGATGCGTTTGCCGCTTTTCAAGGAGGGGTGGCGGGGTCGTCATCACGTCGTGCGGTCCATTTGTCCGTGATGTCAGCTCCGCAACGAAACAACCGCCCGCCGATGGGCAGACGGGCCCACTCCACATCCATCTCGTTCGCCGTGATCATTGCACACTGACGCACGGTGATGCAACGACCGCGCCTGGAAGGAGAGAAGAGAAGCAGCGTATTTGCTTTTCTTTTTCTTTTTCCCTTACATAGCGCGAGATGTATGTAGTGTGTGTGTCGCCCGCCCCACAACGTCCATGCCGAACTCGGTACCGTGGGCGGTGGCGGAGGCCAAGCGGTGGTTGGCGCCTTGGCGTGAAGGAGGAGAGGCGACTCGTGGTACATAGCTGGTCTGGTTCTTCTTCTGTAGTTACACGTGTATGTATGTTACTTATGTATGTACACTCGCTATCCTGCGATACCATCGAGTTGGTATCAACCACAACTACCGTCCACCAACCGCCAACCACTAACCACTAATCAGCATCCTCTGCACCCACACAGCGAAGACAGCCCGGTAGAAGTCCGGCACTGGGCGCGCGGGGCGCGGTCGCGCCCTGCGGCTAAGCGACGGCGAGGCGGGCGCGTGCGAGCAGCTCGAGGCGGCGGACGTCGCCCAGCTGCATAGCCAGCTGCAGTAGCCGAGGGCGCGGCCTCGTCGCGCGCGCCAGCCAGCCAGCTCATCGTGTGGGCGGGAAGAGTGCCGGCTGGTGTCGGGGTTGCCGCGCGGAGGAGGCGGCGGGGCTCGCGAGTGATGGTGCTGCGGTTGCGGGGCGAAGCCGGAAGCGGAACATGCGCTGTTGCTGCTCCCGGCGGTCCGTCGCGCGTCTGTTCGCCACGGATGCGGCGGATTGAAGGGGTTGCCGGCGGTGCTGGCTTGGCTGGCACGATGGCGGCGTGCGGGCTGGCGTCGATCGGCGGCGGCTGTGCAGGCGGCTTCGTCCCGCGGCCGAAAGCATCACAGCACCCGGGCATTTGGTCGCTGGTAACCGCAGGAAGTCTGTGGGCTGTTGCAGGCGGGCTGCGTTGTGGAGAGCGACATCAACGGAGTCCCCCCGCTTGGTCGAGCATCTTTCCTTGCATCATCGTTCTGCATTCGGTCCCGCTCTCCGCGCTCGACAGCAAGCGATGCCGTATCGTTGCTCTAGGAAACTGAAGAGGAGCACAGAGGCGGGGAAGTGGTCGAGGAACTGGAAGGCGAGAAGGGCAAAGGATGGAGGGGAGTAGGTGGAGGTCGTTTCTTTCATTCTTTCTCTCCCCCCCTTTACCTGTTCTCTCTCCTTGGGTCACCATCACTCGTTCAGCACGTGCCCTCGCTCCTTCTTTCTTCGTTCTTTCATTCTTTCTTTCTTAGGCGGGAGCAGGGGGAGTTGCCACGGGCTGCCGGCGGACGGCGGACGGGAAATGACTGTACAATATATCGCCATGATCCAATAGGGTCGCATGCGATCAATGAATCATCACCATCATATCGTTGCTCTGAGCTGGGGAGAATGTCCGGTTTCCGTCGTGTGGAAGACCTGGGCGACAGGTTTCCCGCTATCCTTCCGTACACCAAGGTTTTGGCCAGCGTCCGTTCGAACAGTGAGAACGCAGCGAGCGAACCAGCTCAGCGGCGATGCTTTGGGGGGAGAGAGAACCCGCTGCCGCCAGCTGACGCGAAGGAACCCATCCACTGCGCAAGATCGGGGCCGGCCAGCAGAGATGTTATTCCAGCGTGCCCAATCTCTCCCGCTCTCTGCGGGCTTCATCTGTAGATACGCTGCGTCACAGCATCAGCAAGCGGCTCCTTCCTGTCGAGAGACCGAACTTGCATCGAGAGCAGAACTCTTCTGGCTCTGCCGCTTTCGCAGGATCCTTTCAAGGTCCTGTTCCTTCATCGCCCACCCCGGCGCGGCCCCAGAGACTGAGCTGCGGCCCATCGGGTTTCGTCGTAGATATCCGTCCAACACGCCCTCGAGCTCGGAGAAAGCACAGACGCAGCCCTCCCCCAATCTCCGCAATCCGAGACCCCTGGGCCCTGTCACTGTAAATGCTCCCAAAAAAAAAAACGTCCGTCACTTCCTTTGCCCGTCTGCGGATGCCATGAAGTCAGGCGTGGGGAGGAAGAGCGGCAGCTCTTCCACCTCCGCGCCTAGTCGCTCGGCCTCCGCTCGGCAATAAGAGGTCAAGCGCCCTGCGGACGCGAGAAGCTGGCGAGCGAAACACCCTTGCCGCCGCGGATCATGCCAGAGAGTGTGCGCGCAACGTGCGAAAGGCCGACCTGTCTGAAGATGCGTGTTGCATGCATCTCACGGGTAGATAACTGGGCGCAACCGTGAGCTCTGTGGAGACCGGCGCTGACCGGACGCGGCCAATTTGTACGGCAGGTAGAGCAGTCGGGAGACCTCTGGGATGTAGCTAGCTATATGGAGAAGCTTTCGGATGCGGTGCGTGAGGGATATGCACCGGAGGTGTTTAGTCATCCTGGGAAAGGTTATGTAACACAAACGCTCGTGTGAGGTGAGGAGGCTGGCGGACCGCTCATCCGAGAGGCTCTAGGTTTTCGGCACGGAAAGGCACGAGAGGAGAGATCACGAGAAACGTGGTGGACGAACCGTCCATGAGAGAGGCGAGAATGATGTATATCAAGTCTAAAGAAGAAAGAAGAGCTGCCGCCAGCAGCAAACATAGTGGCGTCGGAGCGCCAAGAAACCTTGACTTCCTCCCCTGGCAGTTTGCACGGCGGAGAAGAGTCCAGTGATCGTGTACCACATGGATCCGCACCGCCACACCGATCCGAGGACGTGCAGGAGCTACGTATAAGTGCGAGGCAGCAAAGATGAGACCAGGCCGCCCGAGCCTCTTACCCCCCCCCGGACATGCATGCGGCGCACTCGTTTGTCCGAACCCGGTCGTCACATGCATTCTCGGATACTCGCGTCGGAGTCAGAACGAGTTTGGGCTGAGATTCTAACGCGCGCTTTCGTGGCGACACTCTTCGTTTTTTTTTTGGTTTAATCATATGTACTCGCACACAGCCTGTCTAGACTATGGCGGCGTACACTCTGTCCGTTTTTTCCCGTCCGCTGTCCGCACAGTGGCGGCACGCTTCAAGCTCCACCCCCCGCCCAGGCCTGTTCCGGAAAAAAAGAAGAGAAAACTGATGACAAAGGGAATAACAAAGACTAACCAAAAACCCCCGTCCGGCCATAACTTGTGGTCGTTGAAATCGTGATCTCATCGCAGGTATTCACAGCGAAATATCACAGCGAAATATCACAGCTCGCAAGCTCGGTTCCCCTTCTAGAAATCCACAGTATCCCTCATTCCGTCGAACAAGTAGGCCTTTCATGTATTCTCACTCTGCGATTGAGCTCTTGTGATGCGTCCAGAACTGGAATCGTGCTGAAGGTGTAATTCATTCTATAACTTTGCTAGTCACAAAGAGAAGCTAGGGAGGAATGTAAACACCTTGAGAGAGTAGGAAGTCCCAGGGGCGGTGAGGCGATATGGGTGTGAACTGGCCTTTACTAGATTGAACGACACGCCGTCCACTCCGCCGAATCCGATACAAAGATACAAGGGGGTCTTGTGCTTGGAAACTAGACACTGTTGACCAGGTCTGGCCGTTCACTCCCGGCGTGCGGGGTGCAAAGACCCAAATCGTGCGACGGTCAAAGTTCATCCACCTGTTGCAGGCCTCTCTCCTCACGCACCCCCCTCTCTTCCCATACCAACCCTACCAAAGCAGCATCAGAAGTCATAGCTCCGTCCTGCACGTCTCCCTACCCACATCTTTCTTACCCGTTCGAGCCCTGTCTCTTTTTTCTACCTAGGCGTCTGTTTTGTTTTTTTCGGTGGCGATTTTTCTTTCGTCGTCCCCAGCAGATACGCAGAAGGTTCTCCAAGCACAGGACACTTTCCACAGCTTGCCGTCGAAGGGGGTCGCCAGCGATCTCGAAGCAAGCCGAAGGTTCCAGCTCACTCACGCGCCGGCACGAGACCTCTTTCTGCCGTCGGGTCAAGATGACCGTGCGTTCGCCTACATAAGGCACCCCCCTCCCCACCCTCTGCTCAGCCAGCACCGCCCCTACTCCACGATGCCGCCCAAGCCAGCCAACTTGCTCGCCTCTGGTTCTGCAGCGATGGCTGTGCCCCCCTCCTTTCATCGGGGGCCGTCCTCCTTCTCGAGCTCGTCCACGCTCTCCCTCCCCATGCCCTCGCCGATACTGCTGACGTTGGACGACGCCACGCCGCACAAGCCCCGCGGCCTACCGACACGTCTCCCGCGCGGCGGCGGCGCCGGGAAATGGCGCGAAATCGCCGACGCGCTCGACGGCACAATCGATATCTGCTCCTCGTCGTCCGAGGATGGATCGGAGGCGGAGGTGGAGGAGAGACAGCTAGTGTGGGACGAAGGGGACACCGATATCGACATATGGTATCCTGCGCCACGACAACCGAGGGCCCACGGGGCCAAGAGGTGGGAGACCACCGATATGCTCGACGGCACGATCGAGATCTTCTCCTTGTCGTCCGAGGATGGATCGAAGGCGGAGGAGAAGGAGGGACAGCTAGTGTGGGGAGAAGAGGACGCCGATATCGGCATATGGCCTCCTCCGCCACGACAACCGAGGGCCCGCAGGGCCGAGATGCGCAAGGAAGCGACGCACGATCCGGAAGAAATGCGGGAACGGCAGCAGGTGTTCCTGAAAAACCTGCGGCGGCAGCGCGAGGTGGCGCGCAGGATCGAAGAGGTAGCAACCGTGCAGGAGGTAGTGGAGCGGCGGGAGCTGACGGCGATGGACGTGCAGGAGTACCGCAAGGAATGGGGCATGGCTGCAGAGCTGGAGTGCGCGTTTGCGCACAAGCGGGTCGACAGCTTCGCCCTGCCCGACGCTTGGCTGCCCGCGACCACAGCACGCCCCTCTCATTCCTCTGCTGTGCGCACCTCCGCCAACCTGGCCCGCAATAGCCCTCGCGCCCGCCGTCGTTGCCATGGCCACCGCGAATACCGCCTCGGTAGCGTCATTGCCAGCAGCTCGCACCAGTGGCACTACCACCGGACGTCCGAACGGTACCCGTCGTCGCTGCGGCGTGCTACGACGGACGCGGAGGATGAGGTCCCTTTGGTGGCACCGATGACTAGGAAAGGTGTTAAAACACTGAGGGTGATGACCGGGTGGTTCAAGTGGAGGAAGAGGGTAAAGAAGGCTTCGGACCAATAAAGGATTGTGCTGAAAGGTGGTTGAGCGGACGGATAGAGTGGGTGATAGTTCGTGAGTATTATGCTGCAGTCCGTTCCTCCATTCGTTTGATTACGGTTTCTTGCTCGAGGGATATATAACCTCTACATCACCGTCGCAGAAGAAGCAGTGTTGGTGTTGCAAGTACTGAATCTGTAGTACGTACATATTATTGCAGGTGCAATAGTATCCATCAACCCATTCAGAGCGATGCGAGATCCACAAAGCCCAAACTTCCACCCCACAGTATAAAGAAACCGTCACCGTCCTCAACATACCACCCAGATACCTATATACGAGGTAAAGCTCGTCACCCCCTAGCAGTCAGCAGTATGAACAGTGAAACTAAAAAGACAGGTGAAAGCATAGCAAATCCGCCGCAGAAAGATATCAGCATTCTCCCATCAAGCAGCAAAGCAACAGACAGCATCTCAGGTCATGGCAGCTGATAAGACAGAAGAATCCACCGCAAACGAAAATATCAGTCGACAAAGCAGACATTCCCCCCAAATAAAGCAAATAACGGCTGATGGAAAAAGCCGAAAAAAGACAGGCGCATCCTCCCATATCAAAGCAACCGCAACTCCCGGTAAAAAATAGAAATCAAAAGGAATACCAAACGCCAAACCATCCCTCGTTTTTTCGCCCATCCATTAAAAAAGATAACTCGAATTATCTCATCACGAAACAGAATCGTCTCCGGCCAATTCCTCGACATCGCAATCGAAAAGCTCTTCAGTGCTGTCGAACTTTCTCATGTCCCTATCCGGCTCGGGCGAAACGACATCCGCCATCTCTTCGTCGACGAACCCGTGGATGCGAGGCTCCGCGTTGGTCCAGAACGACGCACTGGGTGTCCAGTTCGTGCAGCGGCGGGTGCAGAGGACGATCAGGGGCCAGAGTGCGGGGGCTGAGGCGGCGATGATGCCAATCGAAAGCTCAACACTTCTCCCGTCAGCACGATATATACGTCGAGGGGGGAGAGACGAACCTCGTCCACATCGCCAGCACGATGATGTGCCGACTTGGGTCGCTCCTCGCGCCTTTGCGTCTACCCGCAGGTAGCCTCATCATACTAGCCCCGCATGCGAGAATACCTATTCCGAGTAGTGCAACGGAGAGCATCTTCTTCCTCCAGCCCAGGTTGCGGACCCGAACAACCAGGATCACCGGGACAAACCAGACGACGACATCGAGCAGCAGGCTCGCAAGAGGGATGGCAAGACCCAGCATCTGCCCGTTAAGACACTTGGCTGAGCGCCGAATGATGGGTGACTGAAACGAGGCTGAAACCGGCCAGCATTGGAATGTGAGGAGGAACACGGGAATCACGGCGTAGAGGATATTGGCGGCGATGAGGACCAAGGTCGTGTAGTGAATCCAGCTATGCACCGACAACCGGCGAACGAAGAGAAGGACACTGATCCGGATGAGGGAAGAGGCCGGGGTGTAAACCAGACGAGCAATGCTACCGATGAAGGACTGAATCTCGAAGGTGACAGCAGGGAGGGAGGCAGTGGGGTGTCCGAAGCCATACGTCGTCATGACGGTCTGCAAGGCAACCAGAAAGACCAGCAGCAGCTGGACATGTCAGTTTCTCGCCGTTCTGCTCTTCCTCGAGTGCTCACGAGGGGACCAACCGTAGCCAAGAGGATGCAGAAGTCATCTGGGCCCAAGCCTCCGAGCTTCTGCACACGAGAGAAGTATCTACCAGCAACAAGGACGAGGGTGATGCCCAGCAGCGAATAATCGACGACCAGCAAGCGGTTGGCTCGCGAGTCTCCGTTGGCGTCATACATGCTGTCGGACATTCGCAATCGTTGGAGGGGGGGAGATGGAAACAAAAGAAAAGGGATTCGAAAGAGCGAGCGAGCCGCACGCACAGGAAGAAGCAGCAGGGAGCGTGATGGAGAAATGTGGAACAACAGCGAGGGAAAAGACAAAGCGATAACCCGGAGAGCTGGACACGAGCGCCACTAGAGGACCGGCGCGGGAGGGGGAGGTCAGTGCGGGCCGGAGGGAGGGCGGACGGTGTTTGGGTGGACGGCGCCGACTGCAACGGGCAAGCAAAATGCCAACCCCTGCACAGGCAGCACTGACAGACCTGGTTGCGGGGACGTCACTGATCAGAACCGGACGTGTGGGCAGTGGACTGTGTGGGAATCCGGTGGGAACAAACACCCAGTCGGCGGCCGTGCCAGACAGTGTACGAGGGATGTCCTGCGACATGTTACGATGTGGCATGATAAGATATGATGCACATGCAGAACTGGAGAATACACCACGCGACAGTCGTCCATGCTCCACTAAGGGCCGCACGACTGCTCACTATGCCCGCTCTCGATTGGTCGGTCCGGATATCAGAATCCAACAGAGAATCCCACGCACTCCTGCCCGTCCAGAACCAACGCAGCTGGATTCGGTATCCAGTGCACCGCTTCCCTTACTTTGCGCATCTGCGCCAGTATGTGACTTCACATCTGGTCCGCCCGCGCTTGCGATTTTGATCTCGACGTGCACTTGCAACACACCCACACGTAAGACATGCATTCGGCACGTCTAGCGTGTTGGCTGTGGGTTTGGTCCTGTTTTTGCTTTTGCTTTTTGCTCCCCCCAGCCGGAGGGTATGTGATGGGCTGTGAGCAGAGGGTGGTCTGTGTGTGGGAGAGTGTGGGGTGGTACATTCAAGCACGGGGGGGGCAGGCTGGGCAAGACAGAAGAAGGGAGACAGGCAGAAAGTCACGATGGGCCCACAACGGGGAACGGGCGATGGACGAGAGTGTGACCGAGCGAGCAGAAGTGGAAGCGGAGCAACCGCGAATCTTTGACATCTGATGGCCGGCCGACGGGCCGTACCGCGAGGTGGGCACGGTCCGGGAAGAGATATATATCTAGCTCGTGACGGGTGGCGGGGGCGCAAGACAACTCTTCGGTTAACTGTCCAATCCCTCGGATATGAACCTCTATCCATCCCCCCATCCCATCTCCACACAACTCCCTTTCGCAGGTCCCCCCACGATTGCTACACGGCGACCACCTGTCCTCCCGCCTCGCGCACCCTCGCTCCCAACACCTCCACTGCCCCCTCCGGCACCTGCGCCTTGCTGGGCGACCCTCTCCAGTCAACATACCACTTCCCCCTTCCCCCCTTCTGCACCGTGTTGACACATCCCCAGCGCTCCCTGCCGGCGCGCAACTCGCCCAGCGTCACCTTCGTCACCTTTGGTCTTCCGAACCACCTGATGGTCGCGAGCTCGACGGGCGCGGTCGCGGGCATCGTCCGCACGTATCTGAGCAGCTGCGAGGTCGAGTGGCGTGCCCATGGAGGCGGGGAAAGGTACAGATGTGTTACGTACGGCGGGCTTAATTATCCGCCCGTCAGCGCTAGCCCACCGCCGGCCCCCCGCCTGGTGCTCGACATGGCGCAAAGATAAACCCGCGGAAGGGCGCTCACACGCACCTGAGCCAAGAAATAAAACCCAGCGGCACCGTAGCGCCAACGACGAAGAGCGTCGGAAGCACCCAGCGCGGAAGATCGGTGGGGAGGTGGAGATTTTCTAGGAATCCCGAGTGGTCTGACTGCAGCAGCTGCGGCGCGACGAGCAGCGACGTGTAGCTGAACAGCAGGACGGTGTACAGTTTCAACGTCGCCAGGTAGATGGTGCGTTTACCGGCGTAGTAGATGAGCACGCGGGGGGAGGCGGCGGTGGAGGAGGCGCTTGCTGCTGTAGGTGTTGCTCCTGCTGGTGGTGGCGTTGCGCGGAGGTTGCGTGTTCGAGAAAAAGCGCGGGCGAGGACATCGCAGGCGGGAAAAACACGATGGGCTGCGAACCGGGCCGGTCGTGGGAGGAGTGGGCAGAGACGGAACATCGCAACTGGGTGTGTGGGTGAGTGTGGGGAACTTTTTTTTTTCGGGTTGCGGCTCTTGTGTGTGTGGAGGTTAATGCATCACATGGAAAAATATAAATCACGCCAGTCAAAAGTCAAAACCCAAATTTCTAGCGATTCCAAGACGCGTTCCCGCCTACGATCATCAACATCACCACCATTCAGCGTTTTGACATTCCATTCCGGTCAGCTCCCGACCGGCTCTTGAACACATACAATCCCCCCCCCCCCAATCCTTGCCACGCTTACAACTCCTTCTTCGGCGGTGTGTACCCCTTGATCTCCAACAGCTCCGTCTCGAAGATCAATGTCGCCTTGGGCGGAATCGGTCCCATCCCGCTCTCACCGTACGCGAGGTTGTAGGGAATGATCAACTTCCTCTTCTCGCCGATGCACATATCGAGGAGTCCTTCGTCCCGCCAGCAATCGTCAGCAATCCCATCGGTGGAGGAGGAGGAAAGCGGGAGGAGGAAGAGGAGGAGAAATACCCTGGTCCCACCCCTTGATCACCCTGCCCGCGCCAATGGGGAACGTGAAGGGCCCGCGGCCGTAGGATTTGTCGAATTCGGTGCCGTCTTGGAGGGTTCCGTGGTAGTGCATCGAGAGCGTGTCGCCGTTCTACACGCAGCGAAATCGGCGCGTCAGTGGGGAGAAGGGGGGCGGCGAAAGGGGGGGAGGGGTGTGAGGCGAATGGGTTGTTACCTGCGACTTCCGGCCGCAGTCCGCCTCTGCGATCTCGTGTGTCTTGATTATTTGTAGCTCCTGGGCGGCAGCGACGGAGGCGAGGAGGGTAGCGAGAACGGCGGTGAGCTTCATGTTTGTTTGTTTTGCTGCGTGGTGTTTCTATGGAGCGTCTCGTTTTTTTCCGAATCGGTTTGGTGGGAATAGAGAGAGAGGGAAGTTGGGAGAGCTCTGAAGGTGCTGGGGGCTTGTGGAGATGTGTTCGTTCAGGCACCTCGCTAGACGGCGTACGGTTAAAGCGCAGAGCAATCACGTGGAACTGTGTGACCATGATGGATCGTTTCATGAGCGGTCATTCGGAAAGAGGAGATGTCCTCCGCTGAGTTGCGCAAGCCGCGGTGGTTCTGAGTAGAGTGTGCATAGCCAATGGTGGGAGCCTAAATACTTTACACCTTACTACATTGCTCGGGAGGGACAGTCCGATGCTACGGTGTTTGCGGTCACCTCTGTACCGAGATGCTCGACACCGAAATATACGGCAGCAATGACCATCTACGCCCTCCGCTACAACCCCCCGAGGAAACTCGCCGAATAATGGCAGCCGCCCAGCGCGTAGCAACACCGTTCGTGTCTGGACATTATCGTTTGAGCAGTCGCTTCCAATTCACCGTGTTCAACCGTCTAGCGTCTTACGTGGAGGCGTCCTCATTGCTCCCGGCTCCCGCGAAGGCGGCTGTCGACGGGGTGGCGAAACCGACGGAATGAGGCTCTCGTCTCCCCGGCGGGCTGGGCTTTCGTCCGAGTTCAAGAGCTGTCAGCCACGCGCTATAGTTATATGGGCCGGTTTTCGCAGCGTCCTCACACAGAGGGCGCCGTTCGCGTTTGACATCTGTAACCGTCAGATAACCCCATCACCGCAACCACTATTGCCGCTCCAATTTTGCGACTACGAAGATTACCTGCCTCGCCGCTCATGTCCGTGTTCCACCACGCCACGGATGTATCGGTGAATGGTGGACGTGGAGCGGTTCGTTTTGATCTTCACGGTCGGCGGCAATGATTCGGATGGTTAGCTTTATGCCTGGTATCGGGTACGGAATGCGGATTGAAAGCAGATACAGTATCCGGAGAAGGAGGCAGAGAAGGACTTACGGCTGGGGCGAGGATACCGGGGCAGCGTGGAGGACCTTTTTCTACTGAGAGCCAGCAGTCGAAATTCACCAATCCAGCGACATGCCTACATGCGGTCTCCCCCCATCGAGAAGCCCGCTTTAGAGGTTCGACGCACGGAGGCTTTCAAGCCAATTTTATACTCCACTCCTTCATGCAACAGCATCCTCACAACATTCGATGCCGCAAGAACCCGAAAATCCACGATACGGTCGAAGGCGCGAGCTATTTGGCGCCGCAGCCCACTGGGCAGAGGGCAGCTTTCAGTGAGTCGTGGACTTGCGGCAGAAGGCCGCTTGGGGTGTTTGGATGCGCTGGGAAGAGGCGCGTATCAAGAACGCGAGAACGCTCAAATTAGTGCAGCCAGAATAGAAGGGAATGTATGAGGAGACGGAGCGGCGGTTCAGCTTGTGCTGGACTTGAAGGGAGATATTGGGGGAACGGAACGGCGCCTCGGGGGCATAACGGAGTGCTCCTTCTGGAGCCATTGAGCCGTAGTTAATGGTGGACATGCTCACGATGGCCAGCGAGGCCTCGGAATTGGTACTAGTGGTGGCTCGGATGGCAACGTTCAGTGAGGGGGATTCCTCGTGACCAACCTCCTGCCGCCCGGCCTCATGATCGCCGTGCGCGTCCGCAGCGATCCAGGCCTAGAACCTCTGCAGCCGAAGGAGGCAAGTTAACTAAATGCCATCACCGTCTCCAGCTGAAGTGGGTAGACACGCAAGTAGGAATCGCCGCTGGCCATTCGGTAGTTGTCCATTACCAACATCTGCAACAATGCAGCATTTGGGAATGTGTTACTCGGTGATAGGATCGGCCGCAATCTCCGGACGCTGGGGAAACATCGGCTACTACTAGAAGCGGAGAACTGAGGGATGGGAGCTGGCTGATGTTCCTGGATAGCGTCGGAGCAAATAGAAACGTCGCTTCTGAGACACACCTACAGTATGTAACAAGGGTTCAGCTCAGCTCAGCGCCAACGTCATAAGCATTAACCGGTTTACATACATACACGCCGATGACAGCATAATGACTTGTTACACACCTCTGGGTGAGTGCAAATTGTGGTTGGCTTAACTTGTTCGCATTCATCATCTAGACTATCCACCTGTAATTATCTGTTGCCAGAAGCCGTTCGTGCATCGGAGGAGAGCAAAGCCAATTGGCCTACACTGCAGCTGATCATCACTAGGACGCGTGGATTGCCTGCTGCATACGGCTGAGGATCTTCGTCGCGTCACGCACGGTGGGAACCCACGATGGCGGGGGGAGGCGCCGGCTCATGAGGCATGTAGAGGAACGGAACACCGCATCACTCAATCAAGAGGCATCGCGAAATGTTACCTGAATAGGCAATAAAGAGAAACTTGGCGGCTTGGCATGATTAAGTTACTATTTTTAATCAAAATTATTTTTGCCAGGCCGTAGAAAGCAAATAACCGCGGTACCATAGTGAGTTTAGATATACGGCAATTCTTTTTCTCGGAGAGATACTGTGATGTGGGAAGGAGGCAGAGCGGACCGCTCTGCCGAGAAGCCCAAGGTTCGCGAACCGAAAGGCGTGGGAGAAGGATAGATATCACGATGAAGGTTTGGACGGACCGTCTTAACCTAAAGCCAAGGCACCAAGGCGTCTGGGTGCCAAGCCGTCCGGCCTTATATACATATCGGAAATCAACAGGGACCTTCGTGCACGCTAGAGTAAAGCGAGATCCCAAACAACATCCTCTTGCCGCTATCGATTGCCAGCATCGCGCAAAAGAACCAAAGCAAACCCCCGGATCGATGAGGAACTCCCGGTTCAATCGGGGAATGCTATGCATTACCAGGTCAGCTGTTCTACCTACAATTGTAACGGCAGGTACTGCTACTTTTGATCCATATAGGCCTCATAGGTCTTAGTAACTATATCCAAGCTGAGCCGACATGAACGGAATGCGTTGTCACGCCGGACGCTCTCGCGCCGCAGCGGTGATGCATCCGGATGTGTCTTGGGGTCGATTCCGGCCTGCCACACTGGAAGTGATAGACGCAACCGCAGAACGGAATCTCCAGCAAGTATCCGGGGGCATCGAGTTACACGGATCCGAGGGCGATGGATGGATAGCGATATAAGACCAGCCCGCAAGTCGCCGGATCTTTTCTGGCAAACGAACTTCCCTCCATCCATCCATCACGGCTAGCATGATGTTCGCGCCGCTCTCTCTTCTCGCCGCTTTCCTTGGTTTTGGTGCGTGCGGGTATGCTTCTCCAGCTCCGCAGGAGGGCACCGGAAAGGTCATCGAAACGGAGGTTCTTATCCTCGGCGGTGGCATGACCGGCGTAGCGGCAGCGAACTCCCTCTACCTCGACGCCGGTATTCGCGATATCCTCATTGTTGAAGCCCGGTCGGTGCTCGGCGGCAGAGTGCAAGACGCCCGGATCGGCGATTACGTAATCGAGTATGGTGCCAATTGGATCCAGGGGTTGGGCAACAATCCTATCTGGAAGATGGCACAGAAGTACGGAGTCAGGAATCAGTATTCAAATTGGGAGAGCATCGATTACTTCACCAAGGCGGGATGGGAAGGAGATGACGGGCCGTTGCAGCAAGCCGTCACGCGGTATGAGGAGGAGGTCTTCCCTGCGGCATCTGCGGATGCGGGCAGGAGGAAGGAGCTCGGACAGCCGGATCTGAGTATGAAGGCTGGATTGAAGCTCAACGGGTGGAACCCATTGACGCCCGAGGAGAGAGCCGCAGAGTGTAAAACCGACCTTCCGTGCGGGCTGGCCGATGGCGGTGCTTACTTCGTCGTGTAGACTTCTCCCATGACTGGGAACAAGCCGAGCCACCGATCGTCTCATCGTTCGTCGGGACAGTCGAGGCCTACAACGAGTCCTTCGTCGAGTCCGGCAACGGCACCAACAACATCGTCACCGACCAGGCGACCGGTTACAAGGGTGTCGTGCTCGGTCACGCGGCGGAGATCCCCAACCTCCGCGTCCTGTACAACACCGTCGTCACCGAGATCGCCTACTCGGCAACCGGCGTAACCGTGAAGACGAAGAACGGGCTCACGATCAATGCTAAGAAAGCTCTCTGCACATTTTCTCTCGGCGTCCTGCAGCACGACGACGTGAAATTCGAGCCGCAACTGCCCGAATGGAAGCGGGAGGCCATCGCCAACTTCCACATGGCCACCTACACCAAGATCTTTGCCCGGTTCCCGAAGAAATTCTGGAACGACACCGTAGGAGATCCCCCCCCGGGTCACCATCTCTCTACATGGCCTCTGTAGCTGATAGCGCGCGCGCAGGAATTCGTTCTCTACGCCGACCCGGACGAGCGTGGCTACTACCCGGTCTGGCAAACGCTCGACCTCCCCGGCTTCTTTCCGGGCTCGAAGATCCTATTCGCGACCCTCACCGGTGAGCAGGCGTACCACGCCGAGTTCCAGACCGACGCCGAAGTGCAAGCCGACTACGTCCAGGTCCTCCGAGACATGTACGGCGCCGAGAACGTTCCGGAGCCCGTCGAGTTCAAGTTCCCGCGGTGGACGCTGGACCCGCTCTTCCGCGGAACCTTCACGAACTGGGGCGCCGGAGTCACCGTCAAGCAGCAGGACGACATGCGCGCGCCCGTCGGCGGCGAGCTGGACAGCCAGGCCACGCTCTGGTTCGCCGGCGAGCATACCAGCCGCAAGTACTTTGGGTACCTCCACGGTGCCTACTGGGAGGGCAGACTCGCGGCCAGCCATATCGCCGACTGCGTCCTCCGGCAGTGCGTCACGAGCGATCGCACGATGAAGGTCAAGCGGGAGGCGGGCGACCTTGGCATCGGCGGTGGCGCAAAGCTGGAGAGAAGGAGGAGGATGTGGACATAGTTGGGCTGGGGGCGTTACGTTTGTGTCTATGTGTATGTATGTATGTAATCATTGTGATCTCGACGGATCTGGGGCAGTATTGAAGAACCGCACCAGCAAACGGGACTGGTTTTTTTTTGTTTTGCTTTTGCTTTTGCTTTTTTGGCCTTTTCTGCGTACACCTGTCTTTGGCTGAGCACGGAGGACTCGACGTGGCACCTGGAGAAGCGCGTGTGCAGCACTCCGGTGAGTGGGGAGCCCTGTCGACGATGGGACTCGGACGCACGGTAGCCTCCGAGACATCTACGTAGGATGTTGGTTCTGGGCGTTTCTTTTCGTCTCTTGTCTAGGATAGGCCAATTTTTAAGTGATGACGCATCATTTTTTTGTTGCCCAGGATTATCAAAAATAACAGGTTACGGTAGAGATATATGGGTAGAGATGGTAGACAGCAGATTCGATAACCCTCCTCTTTCCAGGCGGCAGAGACATCTCTATATACATGATCGTCTCCGACTTCCTCCGTGCCCAGTTTCTTGCCACCAAAGGCACCCGACACAGAATCCGCATGGACTGCCTCTCTGCGTAGTCGCCACCGTCTTATGCACCGACGCGCGGTGTCGCCACCGTCTTATGCACCGACGGCGTCGACTCATCTTCTCATCTTGACAAGGATAGACCACTTTTCTCGAGTGATAGCTAGCAAACACCCAGCACCAGCGCCAGCGCCAGCACCCCGTGCCGCTGCGCCTCAGATTCGCGTCTCGCAACAAGTAACTCTTATTTGGAAAGATTAAGACTAAAGCAAGTACAGCACGTGCGTAGTGGCCCAGGCCATTACAGGTTGAGCAACGTGGTGGGGCCCAGCCAGGAAAATCGGGGATCCCTCCAATGTTGTGTCCTAGTTTTCTCCTGTCTTCACCTTTGTTCATCCTCTTTTTTGCAGGCCGTCCTCTGGGTAAGGTGTCAGAGGTGGCTCACCGAATAGCCTCCCGCTCAACGGCAGCGATTCCTCTGGCACCCTCAGGTCACTCTGGTCCGTCTTCATCGCCATCGGAGTTCCCGTCTTCCACTCTGACTTCAGTAGCCTCGCCTTCCGCTGACGGCTGCTGATGTTCCCACTTCTGGCTCAGGAAAAGCTCCTGCACAATGTCCATGGAATAGGTGGCATTCCCAATCATAAGCTGCAACCCTATTCTGTCGTGGCCAGTACGCAGGCAAGATGTCCGTAATAGCATGACCGCAAGGGATTCCAGTGGGTTTGTTGGAATATAGGGATCGACAGAGACGAAGATGGTTATTGGATTGATTATACACAGTCGAAGGCAGAACATCCTCTCGATATACAACGGGCCTCAGGGGCTCGCCAGGGGGAAAGGACGGAAGACTGTCTCCCGAGCCGGTGCTGGGAGACTCGGGCAGCTGTCACTTCCGGACGTGTCGCCTCCGGTCCGACACCTCCGGGCGCCCATTATTCTGACACTTCCCCTCGTACCTAACATGCAAAGGAACCCAGGAGAGAAAGAGGGAAGAAACGTCCAGTACAACAACAAACAGCAGCAGAGGAGGAAAAACAGTGGAACCCAGTATTTTCGCATGCCTTGTTAGGACTTGTGAGAGAGTGTGAATCCTCCAGAGAAAGAAAGGAACGGAGAAAAAGAGGGAAACATGTATTCTACCACCTTCCATGTGCTTCACCAAAAGCTTCCCCTGGTATCAGGCCGATCCCCAGGCCGATTCTTTGGAAGATCCTGTCAATCGTCAGCAATGGGCGCCCACAGCAGCTCCGACATCACCGAGAGCGCACAGATGCTCCGGTATGGGGCACCCAGCAGGTTTAGTATGACCGAGTGCACCACAGTCTTATCCTCGAGCTAGTGCAGGAACTCCGTTGTGGGGTGTCGCCACGCCCCCTGCATCTCTAAGCGCGCCCCGCAGCTCTGAGTGGATATCGTGAAGGTGGAGTCGTATCCCCGGCGAAGGAATCCCCAGACGAGGGCTGCAGAATGGGTTTCGTTCGTGGTGGACTGCAGGTGACGGTACGAATCATGGGTAGATCAGCGAGGCAGTGCGGCTGTCACGCCGGTTGTAGTCACGACAGGGCAGTACATAACTAAGGGGGTCAGAGTTTGAGAAAACTTCCTTTGCGGGTAACAATCGCAAACGCGCCTTCAATGGTAAGGACTGATCTTCTGTCGTAGTGGTAAGTTGGTGCTTTAAGTAGTGGCCAGGTTCGAACGTGTCGGTTTAGTGGATACGTTGGTGATGTCATCACGACGTGATGCGGCTCAAAGGGTTGAGGCTTAAAAGCGAGAGGGCACCAATGACATGCGGAAGCGCGAACAACCATCGAGAAGATGATGGTGAATTGCATTAAAGATACATCAGCGTAAACAGAACATTCTTTCTATCAACAACAAGGGGTCTAGGGGACTCGTCGGGGAAATCAACGGAAGAGTGCCTCAGAGAGTTCTCTTTAGATCAGTCCCTGATGTCCATCATTGTGACATTATTTCCAATTTGGGCCTCTGAAACAGCAGCCGCCACGAGCACAACTTCCATTTCCTTGGTCCAGATTGCTCGCGATGAAGAAGATGACGAAGCTTTTGCTGACATGTTTTGTGCGAGCGGCGGCTGCAAAGCGTCGTCCACGACTTCCTGCAACGTTGATCAGAATCCGCGCAATGTTGGCCTGAAAATCCGCTGAATCGCCTACTCACTCGCTGTGACAGTGGATAGGAAGAGTAGCCCACTGCGTCTGTGTCAGGAGGAGTCGTCTGGTGAGTTTGTGGATTAACAGGAAGGGACACATCGCCGCTGTATAGCCAGTTCAGCTCTCCCAAAAGGTTTCTGGTACACTGCCAAACCTTCTTGATATAAAAGTGTAGTAAGCTGTTGAATATCTGGGTTTCCGAACGGTGGTTCTAGGATATGAGGGTTGGCACCGAGGTATAGCTTTGGCATCCTTCAGGTCGTCAGAAACCCAGGTTTACAAATGTAGCTCGCAACCGAACAGGCCGTAACTAAACCATCACGACAAACTTTAGGTGAAGCAGGCACAGCGGTGGAGATCTCGTAGACATGGTTAGGAACTATGATGATGCGAGCTTAAAGTATGGCGACATTAGTAAGAAGCACAAGGCCTGGCTTCAGAGCGCACACAGGCAGGAGCGCCCAATCCGAACACATGTGCGCCTGATGTAATTAGAGAAGGAGTAACGAGAGCTGCACACGGCAAGCAGTTAAAAGCAGGGCAACCGTTGTTGAAACCCCTGAAACTGAAACCAATAGTCGGTCTCAATGCCTGCGGTGGTGTCAGAATGATGAACGTCTTGATATGACGCTTCGGAGATGCTGGCAAACCGAGGCTTCAACCATTGGCTCGGGGGAAAGTCTTCCGCCTTTTCCACAATCCAATCAACCCACCTTCATGGGGGCAGGGGGAGTCGCCGCGAGCCGCTGGCGGACTACTCGAGGGCGCAGCGGACGGCAGAAAAAGGACTGTATATAATATCGTCATGATCCAATAGGGTCGCACACGATTAATGAATCATCATCATCATCATCATCAACCCACCTTCATCTGTATCGATCCCTGTATTTCAACCTTGATACGTGGTCGCAGCGCTGCAACCGTCCACGTGACCACAGTCGGAGAGCCGGGTAAGTTTACACAACTTTAGCAGCACGATATTAGCCTGACCCAAATCCCTAGCAAATATCAACAACCTCACGACCTACTGACCACTTACCACCGCCAACACCTCCTCCCCACCTCCACCGACTCCACTTCCACTTCCACCACCTCCACCACCTCCACCACCTCCACCATCTCTACCACCACCACCACCACCACCCAGAATCACAGGCCGCAAACAGCAATGGGGCCAACCACTCGGGCACGATCACAGGCCCAATCACGAGCCCCCTCATCTGATGTCCCTCTGACACCACTGACATCTCAGGCTACCGGATGGGCGGGCGGTGCCGTCGGGGCGCCTTCCATGCCGCTTCACCGTCAGAAGAAGAAACAGCGAGTATCAAAGGGAAGTACGAAGCGTTTAACGGCATTGCGGTCTCAATCAAATCACCGTCAGAAGGAGAAACAGCGAACATCAAAGGGAAGTACGAAGCGTTTAACGACATTGCGGTCTCAATCGAAAGCTGCCACCCCAGCCCCCGCAGTTGCTCCGCTCGTACCCGACTCTAGCGAACACGTGAACGGCACGTTGGCGACTCCGCTTCGCCATCAGCAGCAGGAGCAGCGTGTATCAATGGAGCCCACCACGCTGGAAGTATCACCGGCTCGATCAGAAGCGGACAGCTTAGCCCTGACTTCGCAAGCATCCGGCGATGGAGAAAACGAGGACGCCACCTTAGCGGCACCTACAATATCGCTTGAACAGCAGCAGCGTTCGTCAAAGAGAAGCACGAAATGGGCAGCATCACGAACTCCATCAAAAGGTTTCAGCTCTGCCGCCACTTCAGCCCCCCCCGTGACACGTCTAGCATCCACGTCGACGCCGTCGCTCAAAAGCGGCTCGTCACCATCCAGGCTCCACAAAGCGATGTGCGCGCTGGAGGCCAACCGACAACTCTCGATTCGGCGGGCAGCAGAGATGCATAACGTGTCACGGACGGCGTTGTCGCGGCAGCTATCGGCGCATCGTTTACCAGGCATGGGCTATGAGCTGCGGGAGGACAAGGGCTATGAGCTGCGGGAGGACAAGGGCTATGAGCTGCGGGAGGACAAGGGCTATGAGCTGCGGGAGGACAAGGGCTATGAGCTGCGGGAGGACAAGGGCTATGAGCTGCGGGAGGACAAGGGCTATGAGCTGCGGGAGGACAAGGGCAAGCTGCGGGAAGATCACGACAAGCAACGCGTGTTCCCCGACGAAGAGCGCCGCATCGTCGCCACCAGCGATCTCACCGCCACCGAGGAGCGCCAGGTCATTTGCTACGTTGGCCTGCTCATGGATATGGGTATCAACCCCCACCACAAAATTGTGGGTCAGATAGCGGCGAAAGTAATCTCGCGCCGGGGCGACCCCTTACTCGACAACAAGGAGGCCACCGAACGCTGGCCCGCCGCATTCCTGCGCAGTTGGGGCTTGGGCGACATTTTCGGCTTCAAGGACAACCGGGAAGTCGACAATAGCGAAGACGCGGAGGACTTCGGTGCCGAGCTAAGGGCAGCCACCACCAAGAAGGATGTGATGGCCGTCGTGTCACGTTTGTTAGAGAATGAGACAGATCCAGCGAACTTCAAACAGTTGGCTATGAGGGTGGCAATGTTCGTGGCGGAGGAGATTGAGTATCGGGCCGTGCTAGAGTATATGGTGGAGAGGTATAATGTTTCGTTGCCGGCGTGGCGTCACACTGGATTGCGCGACGCCGAAGATGGGGGTGAGGACATGGATGACGAGATGGATGACGAGATGGATGACGAGATGGATGACGAGATGGATGACGAGATGGATGACGAGATGGATGACGAGATGGGTGTGAGCGAGGATGAGGGAGAGGAGCAGGAGATGGGTCAGGACGAGACAGAGAATACGAACATGGATGGGGAGGATGAAGTCCATCCGAGTGTGGTGGCCTCTGCCAGGCCGCATAGCGAGAATCCCACATTCAGCCAGCTGCCTCAGCCCGAGCATGTGGGACCCGTTCAGGCAGTCCGTCCACGAGACAACCGGCAGGGTGTTGTTCCGAGCCCGAACAAACAAGCCAGGACGCGAAGGTCGTTTGCTGTTTAGCTCCGGCGTCACAGCTAGCTACCTCGACCGGCTCACTGGCAGCGGGGGTAATCTGGTTTGAGCTTGGCAGTATGAAGTTGGGGTCATGAAGTTGGCTGTATTAACCTGACTGCATGAAATTGGGGCCGTTGAGTTGGGGGCATCGTGTGAGATGTGGAAGGGCGTTGTTTCTTTCCTTTTTCCTTCTTTTTCGATCGCAATTTCTGCTTCAGATTGTTGCACAAATGAGCTCTATACAAACTCTTAGTTACTCGGTGACCAGAAAGCTGTTGGAATATAGGCACCGATAGAGGCAAAGGTAGTGATTGAGGTAATTGAGTTGGTGATACATGGTCAAAGGCAGAACATTCTCTCTGTATACAATGGCTCAGGGACTCGCCAGGGGGAAAGGGCGGGAGACAGTCTCCCGAGCTGGTGCTCGGAGTCTCGGGCAGGTGTCATCTGGACGTGTCGCCTCCAATCCGTCATCCCCGGATGCCATTTTATTCCGATAACCAATAGGAAGGCAAGAACTTGCCAACGTACGCGGGAGCATGTTCGATCGTTCGAATTGATCGAGGATTGCGGCTGATCATATTTGAGTGACTGCAGCAAATGTGTCGATATTGTGTATGTAACTAAGTGAGGCGTGTGGAATTTTGGGCGGCGGTGGGGGCGGGTTGTCTGCGTAGCGAGGGTAGGTGTTGCTAGCTGTCACTCGAGAAAAGTGGTCTATCCTAGATAAAAGCCGTTCCCCCCCCCCTTTCCTGCCAGTGAAGCGACGAGAGGGGGGGTGACGCTGTGTGATGCTGTGTGATGCTGTGTATGCTGTCGGTTACGTCAGCAACGAACTCGCCTAGATCTTGCTTACATACTGTATGTACGTACTCAGTTATAGATATTAGCTGCGTCTTCGTTCGCACAAAGGCCGTGCCGGGATGTACCGGCACATAGGCGTGGACGGACGGGGAATCCACTTCGCGGGGAGTTTTTTTGGCAGCACGTTCATGCTCGCTCTCTCTCCATTCCGCCCGTTATTTTCTTTTCCCGCGCAGTACTGCCCGCGTGTGGGCAAACGGCCAGGCAGGCGAGGCAGGGAAGTCCAGACCAAATGTTGACGCGGGTTCCCGCCGGGCTGTCCTTCGCACCTATCCGTCGCACTGGGGACATAGCTACATGGAGCGCGGAACAGAGTTTCGGTCATCCGCCCCGCCCGCCGCGCCGCGAGACGGCCGTTGTATGTGCCGAATCAAGGGGGCTGGTGCAAACGGGTAGCCACGGCGGGTACGTCCATCCGCAGTGCGCAGTGCCGCGCTGTGTCGAGGCTGAGGATCTGATGGGCGCCGGATAGGGGGCGCGAGTCGAGTATGTAGCGTCGCTCGTGTGGATCCAGACCCGCGCCGGGAGGGAGATCGATGGGGCGAGATTTTCACGGACGCACTGCGGAGGAGATTCAGGTATGTATGTAATGTGGGGGTGGGGTGTTTTCTTTCGATCCTTGTGGGCGCGAGACTGGCCATGCCACACCGAAGCCGCTCTGGGCCGGTCCGCCGACAAGCTGGTTGCCGCCCGAAACCGTTGAGCTGCGGGTTCGCGTTGGTTCTGGACAGGTGTGCTGCTCTCCCGCTTGCCTGCGGGAAATGCTGCTCGCAGCTCACGCAATCGCTGTGCCCACCGCCCGCGCGCACACACGCGGAAACAAGGGTTGCCGGCGGCTCCCCAGCAGCAGCAATGGTCGATTGGCCCATCCGTCCATCAATCAACCGCAACCACAGTCCCTACTCGGCACTGGCGGGCTGCGGATGCAGTCGCCCACAACGGCTACAGGAGGTGCAGCCAGCCTCCATCCCGTGTCTTCCCATGCCTTTTGCCTTCTGTTCGATCGCTGATTGCACGACGCCCCCGTGCCCTTGCAGGAAGCAGGATCGAAGACATCCGAGACCGAGTGACTACGTGTGCTGCCGAGCCGATCTGGAAGACTCGATGCAACACAGCGCACCACCACCACCGCCCCTTGAAGCACCAAGCACTGCGTCTGGCGGGGCAGAGCGAGATGCGCCTCCCGGGAATGGCTTTGTTATTGGAAGCACGGCCGAGAAGCGGACAAGGACAGGTCTAGGCTCGAGCTCGCGAGTGCCGCACGAGGAATGGCCCGTCCTGCAACGTCGTGCGGTCGCACATGTCCCCCCTTCTGCACTGCACTGCGCCTTTGCCTGGCGGGAAGGCGACACGCGGAGCGCAGCCGGGCACAAGCTGCTCTGTCTCAACGCAACGCGACTCCCAGGTGGTATATAAGCACGGACGAGATCCCATGTCCCTGCTGCTCCTTCACCAGCGCATCCTCCTGCACTCCCTCCGAACACACACCCCACGCCCCACAGCACTGCACAGCCGCCACTCTCCTCCATTCGCCTACTCCCCAGAATGCTCCTCCTTCACGTCCTGTTGCTCGCGGTGGTCCCACTGATCGCGGCCGCACCCAGCCACACGACGGCGACGGCCCGCGGCCATGGCAAGGTGTCCGGTGCTGCCGGCCCGCAGAAATGCACGGCCGGCGTGGCCACCCCCTTCTGGGGCCAGGCGAACTCGACCGACAACTTCAAGGGGAGCTACGCCGCGGGCGTCCAAGTCTCGCTGCTGTGCTTCACGACGGGAACGCCCTACGCACACAACAAGTACGTGTAGTCTCGGCCGCGAGTTTTGGGGCGGACGCTGACGGGTTCCATCTTCGTGCAGATACTGGGATTTGACCGCGGATGGTAACTACATTCCCGAGTCGTCCTTTCCAACCAGTTGTGCCTGTGAGTTGCACACCCACGCCGGTCCGGGAGGGTGCTGCGTGCTGACGATGGACAGACCAGCTGCCGACTTGCGCTTAAGCCGCGATGGTGCGGTCCCCCGGCCGTGCCGAGGGGAACGTCGCGGGGAGTAGTAGGATGCGGGGCTTGAGATTTCCGCTGGATGTCGTGCGTACGGTAGCAATAAATCGGACCTTTCCGTCCGCGTTGGTGCGTTGAGTGATCGTACGGGAATCGGTGCCTATCTGGTGGTCCAAACACACGCTGTCACTCAGCCCCACGCCTTTCGACTCATCTTGACACAGGCTGAGCCATCCTTCCGTAACCACCCCCCTCCATGCTAGAATGCGCACGGCGGCTTCGTGCCCGTGGGCGGCAGTGTAGTACCTGCCAGTTCTCCACCCCGGTTCCTCCGCAATTGCAGCCGTCCCCACGCCATGTCGTAAATGTGAGCGTGGAAGGCCCAATCGATAATAGTGATGACGATTCATTCATTGACCGCGTAGCCTTCTCCCTTGTCCTGTTCGGTTCCATCCGCCGCTCCGCGTCGGTGGAGCGAATGAAATCCATATCGGCCGTGTGCACCGCGCATCCATGGATAGGTCCCAGATCTTAAAGCGGTCCTTTCTCCTACCAGTTTCCTTCTGCGCCCGCCCACAGGACGGTTCCAACGCGGGCAGTTCTTGAACAGGTACTCCCGCGTCTGCATCTTGTACGAGAACCGCCAGCGCTTAGCGAAAGTCCGACTCTCCGCTCCGTCGTGCCATTGTTCCCCATACCCTTGGGCTTCGGGAGTTTGAGCGTTGGCGGCTGGCTGCAGCGGGCGCCGGTGTGGCATAGCTCGTGCAGCGGAGGAGCCCCTCGGATCTCACGCCCGACAGGCCAGTTCTCCTGCTGGGGCCGCTCCTCCTGGCGAGGCTCCTCCGCTTCCGGTTCGACGGCCGAGGCCACCTCTGAGTCCATCTCCTCCTCGAGCCGCTTCCGCGAACCAGGCAGCCTCCACGGGTCCGGCACCGAGCTCCAGTACACACCCGTCCACAACGATCGTGTCCGGCAACCTACCGTGCGCGCAGACATCGTCGACCCAGATGCAAATCGCGAGGCAATCCAGGTCCATGTCGCCGTCGGTGGCGCCGTCCAATTCCTCTTCGCCTCTCTGTTGACGCGTGTTGGGTGTTACACGTACGTGGCCTCGGCACCATTAGGTTTTATTGGTGTGGCATGGATTCTGTGGGGTTAGGTTTGATGTAGTCTGGATTCTATCGGATTGGGTTTCGTTGATGTGTTTTGGATTCAGTTGGGAAAGGATGTTTTTCTTGCGGATGTCCAGACCAGCGCCATGGACATCAGAGGCGATGGTGAGACATGATAGGCAATTTCGAGGCAGCGAAGCCGGTGCCGTCTAGGCCAGGTGACTAGTGTATATAATGTCTCTCTTCTCCGCTCCCATAGATCGATAGTCAGTCATTCATTCTTCTCTCTCTCTCCATCCCACGTTCTCACCTTTCCGCTTCATCACGCTCAGGATCGATTCGAGGTTGACAAGTGCTCGACGGGGAATGCGGGGCGGCGATGCCTCGGGATTGGCTGGCCTCGTGGAGAGTGTTGGGGGTTGGGTGACTTAGGTGCAGAGTTGCTGCTCCGAGCAAGTGCCCAACCACCGCGCTGGGGGGAGCAAAAGCAAAAATACACAAGGCGGGATTCGAACCCACGTCCCCACCTCGCTCAATTCTGGGAAGGTGGTAGGTTAACCACTACCCCACTTGTGTTGCCATTGTATTGGCGGAGGGGTGCAGCGTAGAAGAGAGCGGCTCCGCTTGCGTACAGCAGGAAATAGCGGATCGAGACGTCACTAACATAATGTGAGGAAATAATAAATAGCTTTCGACGGCGTGATAACTTCTCAACCTGGGCTTCTTCCTCGTATTCTCAGGAGCTCTGTGGGTACTTTTTTTCTCTTTTTCCCTGCTGCAAGGGACCTGCTCTCGCTAAGGCTCGGATGCTGTACCCTCCCGCGACGCCCTAGTGCGGGCGACAGTTTATCTCTCTACACATATCTATCTATAAGTACAGCAGATAGCACGTACTAGCCTTTTGGGGAACTCATCGGCACAGCCATGTTTTCTAGGCCGTATGTAACGACTAAGTACCGGCAGTTCAGCCAACATGCAAAACGAAGCACCCGCTCAGCGGGACGAATAGCGTCTCGGCGAAACGTATCACGAATGGTCCTCGGCGAGACAAAAGGCCTTTATTGCCTCTTCGGAAGATTTTTTTTCTTTCTAAGCGTCAGGAATTAATTTCCAAAATCATGCGTCTCAAGCGAGACAATACCGTATGTACCCTAAACGGAAAAATGGGCCAGTAGGCATAGGGAGAGCCGCATAGCTAGACTCGCGGACGGATATGAATTGGTGTTAGCGTTCGCCGTAGTCTTAACAGGCTTATCCCTCTGTCCAGCAAAATGGTGGAGTATTGTGCCTGGCCCGAAGTAGTATAGTGTTTTTTGTCAGTGCAACCTCACCTCATGAGCAGTGTCCAGTTTGTCGACTTGCAAGTTACAACAATCATGTCTGGCAAACACGCCCGGAAGCCACTCGCCGAAGTCTCTGCAAATCGTCGTAAGAAGCCCGAGGAGTCGGGAGCAACAGCTCCCGCCGAGACGTTTACATCACCCACCAACGTACCCTACGGAACTGGTTGTGTCTATTCTTCTTTTTGCTCGATATCTCTCTAGTCAACTCGCATATTCTCATACAGTTCGCTCGCGACGAAGCTTTCATTGAGCCCGTCCGGGCCGGTTGCAATCTGGCTAGCGCACCCTTTCGTCAGGCTTGCTCAGCTTGTCAACTTCCGTCGACGCCAAAGAGCTCATAGGCACCAAGATACCGAGGAAGCTGAGAGTTCGCCGCACGTATGTGGAAGGCGGGCCGCTTCGTATTCCATGCTAGATAGGACTGAGGATTTGGGATGGGCACGTGCTATACATGTAGCTAGGAGCAACGCTAATGGGAGACATAAGCTAGTTACAATGGTGAAGAAGCGTGCTAGTAGATGCATTTGATGTAGATTTGAGTTTGGAAAGAGTAAGTGTGGTCGGCAAGCTCCAAAGCTGACAAAGTACGAGTGACCTGGATTCCAACCTGCCACAGCGCTCTGTGGGCCTGAGGAAGGAGAATGCTGGGTTAAATGGCATAGCGGGGGCGCGGAGATCTGCGAGATTTTGATATCACTCGATAGTATTAGTCACTAAGCGAGGCGCTAATGCACAACAACACCATTTTGCTGGATAATGGGACGGACACGCGATAAAATTGATGCCCCCCCACCCTAAACGGAAAAATAGCCGCTTAGCCGCGATGGCGCTCGGGTCGTTCTTCGCAAAACCATCGTTCTTCATCCTTCCTCCCACTCCTTCCCCACACCTCCCAGCTTCGTCTTCCTCCCACCACCTTCCGCCTAAACGTCCCAATCATGTCCACGGTTAAGTCTACCAACTCGCCTAATGACTACTTCAAGCTTGATCCGCTGCACGACAGGAAGGTCGCATACCTGTCGCGCCTTTCCAAAGGTTTGTTCGCTGTTTGTCTTCGGTGCGACGAAGGGCGATGCGAAGCGGTGTTCGCTGACGAGGTGTTCGGTGGCAGTGGGAAGCCAACTGAAGCACTTGTACGAACTATACAACGTCCGCCCCGAGAGAGACCTGCAGGCGGAGGGCATCAAAAGTTGGGCCGCCACTCTTGGAGTTTCTGTCAGTGATGGGTTGCGTGCATGCTGACTTCCTAGCAGCTGTCGATATGAAGAAACTACTAGGCACTTTGCATCTGGTCTCAAACAGCACCGGCGACTTCCCGAAGTGGCGCCACGCGGTCCTGGAGCACATTAATCTACTGCACGACGCAAGGCGGGCGTTGCACTGCTTGGGTGAGCCCTGGCGCGCTGCCACTGCCCGTGTCGTCAAGATGATCGAAGTTGGACCACATCCGGACTACAGCCTCGCCACCCTGTACGAAGCCCGCTACATCCTCTCAGCCAAGAACTGGCTCCTTTTCGAGTACCATCTCTTGGTGATCCAAGCCATCGATAGCGCGGAGCTGGTAGAGCATCTTGGTTTCAAGCTGAATGCTTTTCAGCAAGTCCACTCGATGCACTCAGACTACGTCCGGAAGGCCAAGAAGGAATTTGCGTGGGCTTGCAAGAGCTACACAGCCATGGTGGGCGAGCTCGTTCTGGCTCCCGCTCCGTAACTGCTCGCTAGCTCAGGAAGGATTCGGCGTTGGCTCTACTCCCGGTGGGTCCTGGAAGTCTGAGATGGGGCAAATCTTGTGGGTCGGCTGTGTTCTCGGGGTCTTGCGGGGGTAATAGGAGTTTGGACGTCCATTCTGTTTTTTTTTGTTTGATCATTCGTTGTGCTGTATCATGGGGAATATGCGCTTGTCGCTGGCCGGGTTGACCGGCATAGACACACACACACCAGGTCAGCCCCAAATAACTACCCCAACCCCCCGCCATGGCAACCACGTTACCTACCGGGGGGGGAGAATGTTACCACTACTTCGGGGTTACAGAGGTGCCCAGTCCCGGAGTAGTTCTAGCTACTCTCGCCCATCTCTGAGACCACGACGCAGTCACCGCTTCCGAGCCATCCGCGGCCACGATCCGTTTCCCGTAGGCTCCGGTCCGTCGCTACACTCGGGTGCTGTGGCCTTCCACGCGCCGTCGGCGCCGTCCGGGCATGTCTGTAGCTGGTGCAGGGGGACTCACCGCGAGAGCCAAGGCTACTCGTTTTCGTGCTGGCAGGCGCCGGCTGGGTCAGCGCGGGCAGGGAAAGACGGGCGTCCGCTCGCCACAGTCTAAACAGGCCCGTATCCCGTTGGATGCCGTGTTTGCAGGCCGACAATGGGAAACACAATGCGGCAAGCGAGTCGTACGGGATTAATACGGGGTCCGTTCCAGGGCGGTCATGTGGTCGGATACCCTGTCGGATAATGTCTGTAGGAGATGGGGTTTTTTTTAGAGAGGAATTGAGAGCATTAAGTAAGGTAGGATATGGGTACCCATTGTAAACGCACTGATCGCGGCTGTTTCCCCTCGTGGCTTCGCTCTTGTGGCACTATCGCGGAAACTTGGAAACCTCTAAAGTATGTAGGTAGACTCTATCGCGTATACATATCAAAGTTCAACCCGCACGGTCAGCTGCTCTACGTCTGTTCCTAGCATACAAACTACCATCCTTCCCTTCGGCCACCGGCTTCTCCAGTTTCTACCGACCCCGCACGCATTTCGAGTGCAACATCTCCACGCCTGCCTTTGCATTGCGTACACGGACAACGGTGACAAACCTACTTCACCGGCTCGGATGCGGGCCATAGATCCGAGCCCGAGGTCCGCTCAACTGCTTAATGGAGACTCTTCCTTCACCAGTCAGTCAGTCAGTCAGTCAGTCGAACGATCTCGGTTGTAAACGCCGGACAGTCCGCAGGTGGCGCGCCGCTTGGCCTATCTCGACTTCGAAAGATGGAAGGAAAGAGAAATAGGAAAAACAACTCCACACCTTGTGCCCCCGTCCCCTACTCCTCCACCTCTCCAGGTACGCCTCCGTCCTTCTGCCCCTCTTCGCCTTCCTGCTCCGTGCCCTGGCTCTGGGCCTCTTCTCTCGCCCCATCAGGTCCCACCTTGCGTTCCTCTCAAGGGTGCGCTGGAAGTCTAAAATCGGCCGGCCACACCGCTCATCCGCGAAGAGGTCCCGGATCCTGACCCGGTCCTTCCCTCTTGCCGTCCCCCTTCGCTCCTCCGCCCACATGGTCTTCTGTTGCGGCTTCCAGCATGTGCGCTTCCTGAACAGATGCTCCTGCGTTTGCATCTTACGAGGGCACCACCCGCACTCGCGCTGGCCCGGTTCACTGCCCATTGGAGGTATTGCCCGGCGAGGCAATGCCCCGTTTTTAGCTGGCAGAACTGGTCAGCCAGCCTCTTTGAGCACCCAGCTGCCGCCCCACTGCTGGCCCTTGGCCCATCCGTGAGGATGGTGAGGCCAGGTCTATGGCGCTCGGCCTCTTCCTTCGTCGGTCCTGGTCGTCCGGCACGGTGGCTGCTTCGAGTGTTTCCGGCGCTTCCAGCAGAACTATGCTCTCCGTCCTTCCTGAGCACTCAAGGGCAGTCTTCAGTCGCTTTCCAGCGCATGATGGCGCCCCACGATCGCTCTGGCCCGGTCGCCTAAGGGTAGGCTGATCAGTCGCAGCCCAAACCGCAGCTGTCTGTTCTTCAGCTAGGCGGCTGCTAGCTTAAGTTCCGACTCCACGGCCAGCTCTCTCAGATTAGTCGTCGGGAAGCGGCCTGTCACTGCGCGAGCTTCCTAGTTGACGTACACACAGCCCCAATTACAAGATTTCTCACTCGGTCAATGAAGTGTGATATCCGGTAATGACAATCTCGAGCGTGCTGAAGGATACTGGGAGTTCAAACAACCTCTGTTCAAAGCCAGGAGAGAAGTTCTGTGGACGAGCCGTGTTTTTCAATGGATTCTAGTCGTGTATCTTTCATCTCCAGCATGTGGACGAATAATTTGGTGTAGTGCTTTCCTCCATCCTTTGTCATCTCGTCTGTCGCCCC
>Ga0307516_10001385_pt1 | contig 33460 bp, 38 predicted proteins | sample 19_EM_MG_FD_203310 | JGI IMG/M metagenome (GOLD analysis project Ga0307516, IMG submission 203310) | Populus trichocarpa ectomycorrhiza microbial communities from riparian zone in the Pacific Northwest, United States - 19_EM | ecosystem: Host-associated > Plants > Roots > Unclassified | place...
GGTGTTCGTTCGGGACGGGGGTGGGAGAAAGAGAGAGACGTTGGGAGATCTCGTTGATCCAAGCCTTTTGTTCAGCTAAATTTTTTGAAACGGCAATTGCCGAGGGCACCCGGATCGATCGGATGATCCGACGGCTGTCATCTCATTGAAGGCTACAACTAAACTCGTTTATCGTACTCGTCGGGACAGTGCACCAAGCTCCGCCCTACTCTGCGTGGCTCCTGACGTCCCCAACGTGGCCGCCGCCTTCACCTCCTGGCGTGGATCGTGAACGAATGGACCGCGGTCAGCCCTTGGCTCCCACTCCATGAGCCCACCCAAAGGGATATGCTGGACGACCACGCGCTTCCCAAGCACTTCAGCCTTGGTCACGGTCAGTCACTTGCCGTGATGAGAGATCCATGTGCCCTTACTTGGTACATCTTGAAGAGGCCAGAATTTACCTTTCCCCAGTTTGGCACGCCCACTGCAACCGAATGAAGCTGCGAGGAATGTTCGTGGAAAGGGCCATGTTTGAACTGATGGATCCGCATAATCTGCATGAAGTACAGATTGGTGGGAGGGAGTGGGGGGTGCAGTATCGCCGATACTGATATTTCTGTTTGATCTGTGCGATGGATCTCAGTTGTGCTGGGGTGAGTTCAGACCAGAAATGCCCACCGCGAAGCTGGCCACTGCCAAAGATATAGCCCAGGAAAGAGTAGTCATCCAACCCCCATACCCCATGACTTCCAGCGGGCTCTAGATTGTAGACGTCTTGGAGTCGCCAACAAAGCCGGAGGTATTGAACGAAGAGAAGCAGAACTATCTGTCGTTCTTCATCCTGCTCGGATGTGAAAAATGTGAGGAGCGATAGGCACAGTAGAAATATGGCGAAGGATGTTTCATGCCCAGATCCGTAATCCATCCGCAGGAAAGAACCGAAGGACGTCAGAAGGTAAGGGGAAAGATAAGGGATCGCAGGGTGGAGCTCGGCGGGGAGTGCGGTCGAGAGAAGTTGGTCAACATTCTGGGGGTTGAGGTCAAGAAAGAAGACCGCTTTAAACTAAACGCCGAGCGCGTACATCCTCCAGCCTCTTTCCCCACGTCCTGAACGCGAGGTTTCCGAACCTTTGGGGAGTTTGTAACGGTGGGGCTTCATCGATCCACGCGTCGAGCTTGTCTAAAACTGCAAGAAGGGCAGCCACATGCTAAGGGTTAAGGCTCAGCCGGCACCTTGAGGGTAATAAACGCCAAGTTGTTGACCTGGCTGGGAGACTGCGGCGTGAATGGCAGATAGTGACCGACCACCGCTTCATCCAACCTCTGTAAAAACAAACCGAGATCACTATAGCTCCTGGTTGTTTTCCAGATTTCCACGTCCTCCTCCGTTTTTATCTTTGGAACGGGCGGGGCCTTGGTGAGGAGATCAGAGAGTGGGATTTCTCTCAACAGGGGTAGTTGGCGAGCCATTGGCCAGGTCCCGTGACTAGTCGCGTCTCAAACCACGTCCGCTAATTGGCGATAACCCGATAACCCTTAACCCCCGTCCACCTGCTTGGCATGGCGTACGAAGAGTGGAACGAGATCGAGGGTGAAGATCAAGACGAGTTGCAGGACGCCTCCGTATGTTCACACGTCGCGCGATTATCCAACACACTCATTCAGTCGCCATCCAGTGGTTCGAGGGTAAACGCGATGTGATTTTGTTCTGCATCGATTGTTCGGAATCCATGCAGGAACCGTGCGAGGACCCCGTGTATGAAGGGGTTGAGGCCTCTCACCTGTTAGTGGCCCTTGATGCTGCTATGCGGATTCAGAAGAGGAAGGTCATCGTCGGTCCCACTGACTCCGTCGGAATTCTCCTCTTCAACACCGTACGTGGGGAGGCACTTACAACCCTCCTCCTATAACTCTTGAGATAGGCCAAAGCACACGACAAGCCGGACTCTGGGCCCGAACTGAAACCGAACACTTTCTTGTTGCAGCCGATTGAAACCATCAACGCGCCGAGTATCAAGGAGATCATTCACATCCTTGAAGGTAATTGTCATCGCCTTATGCGACAGCCAGGTTTATGGCCGCTACAGATGCACGCTCCGACCCAAAGTACCTCAGAACTCAATTCCCCCCTCTGAAGGGGCAGGTGCCATTGGGTGATGTGTTCACGAGTTGTAATTGGGTTGTCCGGGACGGGTGGGTTTATTTTGCAGGCGAAACTGTATTGAATTGATTGAGACAAACAAGGGCACCAAAGGCTGCAATAAAGCGGGTATTCCTTATTACAGATCAAGATGATCCGCACCCAGGGGAGGGCGGCCATCAACTGTCAATCTCTGCCCAGACAACTTTAGTAGTCGGTGCATACCCTTTGTTACCCAGTGGATGCTCACTCCTCACTAGGATTTGTCACAAGCTGGGGTCACTGTCGAACCTTTCTTCATCACCTCTGAGAATCAGCAATTTGATGTGTCAAAGTTCTACTCGGTGGTTCCTAGTTTTTGTCTTCCTGTCTTGGGGTTTCTTATCAGAGAGACAGTTGGTTTTGCCAGCAGATACCTTTACAGGGGATGAGAACAACACTTCACTCCTTCCACAGTCAATTTCCATTGCTAAAATTGAGGAGCTTATGGAGCAGATGAGGATCAAAGAGATTCCTAAGCGCACTCTCTTTAGCATTCCATTCCACCTGGCTGGAGGGTTCACCATTGGTGTGAAGGGGTATGTGACACTATATCATCCCATGAAACAAACTCATCATGCACTCTGCAGATATGGTCTTGTTACTGAACAGAAGAAAGGAGCATACAGGCTGTTCTATGATGCAGGAGACCAGCTTGAACCTGTATCAGTGAAAGGAATGCATGTTGATGAGGTAGGCCTTGCAGATAGGCATTTGTCACCAGACTGACAATTGAGTTAACAGGAAAGGCAGGTTGTAGCAAAGAGGTTTGAGGTGCTGTTTGGCATGGGAGGTACTGCCATGAAGGGGAATGAAGAGGGTGAAGGGGTAGAACTGGATGAATTGGGCACAAGGATGGTAGAACATGGAGAATGTGTGAGTGCAATAACTGTCCCTATTTCAGTGCTGTCTCAACCCTGCAAGCCATTTTATACTGCAGAAGAAGTGAGGGCCTTCAGGTCACTTGGACTTGAACCAGGCATGATTCCATCTCTTGCCACTTCCCATACTTCTGACATTCCCCAAGGGATACAGCTCCTTGGGTTCAAAGATCATTCAGAGCTGCTATTTGAAGATAACATCAAACATTCAACCTTTATCTACCCAGATGAGGATGTAAGTCCCAGTTTTGCACAGGGATACTCACTAGCTCAAGTTCTTTAGGCATACTCTGGTAGCAGGCGCACATTTAGTGCACTCCTGAGGTCCATGGTAGAGAAGAGGAAGATTGGGCTCACCTTAACTCTTTTCCGGAGAAATTCAACACCATCCTTCTGTGCAATGCTCCCCCAGGTACAATTTGTCATTAAGTCACCACTCTTGTTAAACTGTTCCATCCACAGGAAGAAAACCTCAATGAGAATGAACCTGGAGGCTTTCACCTTATTCCACTCCCATTTGCTGATGACATCAGGAGTGCACCAATTGAAGAGGCTGCCCAAGGTTTGCACACTCCACCACCTGTTTCTTAAATCTAAATCCTGTGACAGCATCCAACCAACTTGTGGAAGCAGCTGAATCCTGGATCACTAAACTGTCTCTGAAGAAAGAAAGTGGGTATCCAGTTGACTCCAACCCAAACCCAGGTAGCACACCCTCCACCTATTCCTTCTCAAGTATCTCAAAGTACCTCAATCCAGCTTTGGAGTACCACAATCTGCAACTGGAAGCAACAGCATTCCGAGAAGTGTTTGACCCGGAAACATTTGAGGACCTCACACTTCCAAACTACAAAGCAATGCATAAGGTAGATCCAACCATGTGTCTCTGATGTCTTCTGACCCAGGCCCAACCAGCGTGCTGGTGTTCTCCTCCAGGGATGGAGAGATCTTGTGGATTCTGATAAATCCTCACACACAGTTATTGCAACAGTTGGTTCCAAGAGGAAGATGGTTAGTCACGTGCTTTCATTTACCATGGCCAACTACAACTGAATGCTGGTGAAAGGAAATTGGGGTTGATGAAATAGAAATCAGGAGCATGTATGACTCTGGGAAACTGTCCAAGGTGAGTTTGTGGTGATTCTTGTTAACAGTCCCTCTAAACAAAGGGTTCACAGCTTGTTGTTGAGCAACTCAAGGTAAATCATGCCCCATTTCCCTAGGCCCATGGGCCAGGTGACCAAGTTTTCCTCAGGCATTCTTGAAGTTCAAAGGTGAAAGTGTCAGTGGGAAAAAGAATGACCTTGTAGAAAGGGTTGCCAAGTGGCTGGATGAACATCCACAATAAAGGGCAAACCCATAATTATTCTCAAGGGTACTACCACAGCTGAACGAAACAGTGAAACAGTGTTCAAACATAACTAGCGAGTCTTAGCATGCGAATGGTAACACACATCCTATGTTCCTAATTGAGCAAAACGGAATCAGCTCCGGTACTGGGGGAAGAGGCGACACCTTACTCGATCCAAGACCCTTGAAGAATTTCCCGAACTTCTTCTGGGCCTCAGGAGTATTTAGCCCAAGATCGTTGGGCTTTCCCCTCTGAGATAACGTTGACGACCCGGCAGGTTTTGACTCTAGCGTTCGCCCACCGCGTAGTTGCGATTTATCGTGCGGCTCATCCGTACCCGGTGGTAGAGGAAGGTCAACCGCAGCTGCCAAGACTGATGGGGTGAGGGGGGCTCGGACGTTATTGTCTACAAACAAAGCTGAGCGGGACGATGCGTTGCCCAGATGGCAACCCACGATTTAACGATTCGTCAAGGAACTTGACATACAGCACCGCCGTCGGGACCAGTTGCAGTTGGAGAAGGGAGAGGTCCCGAACTTTGGGGTCTGAGATCTTCAACTCCCGTGGTGGTGGAGTCTGGTCTAGAAGGGAGAGATAGATATCAGTACCTGTTGAAGAGAGCGTGAACGGTCCCACACACATAAGACGAACTTGATGGGTTTCACGTCTTCGCGCAGTAGGCTCCTCACGAACGCGTAAACTGATCTGATCTTGTTCGCAGAGGGAAACACCCTTTCCAGTTGGGTCCTATCCGAAAATTTTACTCTAATCGTAGCCTTCAAACTACCGTGAGGTAACAGTCATCGCACTGGTGAAGGTTTCTCACCGTCGGGTACTTGTCCGCCTTCGCTTGTTCAGCAGCCTCCCTCATCTCCCTGGATTTGAATGATGCGTTGACCAACGCTTCCGTACGGGCGTGGAGTGACTTTTGTGCAGCTTTCACGTCCTCTGTGGTCGCCTCGAAATACGCAGCTGGAACGTCGGCGATCTCTTCGTGGATCCGTCAGTAAACCAGCATCCACAACCGAGGACTATAAACTGACCCTTGGAGGACGTCGAGCCTAAAACGTTTGGCGGTCGATAAACCTTGTACGTTGAGGGGTCCGGCAGTTCTGCCATCGCGGGCGGCGCAGGGGCGGCGGGCACACCAGCCCCGGGAGTGCCTTCCTGGCGGGTAGGATCGATCAACGTGGTGGACATGACCAAACGGGTACATGGGGTGTCGATTGTCTACTCCCCAGTACCAGTATACGTAAGCTGCACTGTAATTTCCTATGATTATATCGATAGCAAACACAACATGATAGAGATACACAGAGATATAAGAAAACTACCAGATGAAGGAAAAACGTAGCTAAGGCTGAAAGATCCTGGGATAGCACGTGCGACAAGTAGGGGGCGAGTTATAAAAGGGTGTACAGATATGAAGCAAGAAACGTGAGGGATCAGGGGTGAGAAATGGTGAGCAAGGCAATCCCGAATCGGAAATAGTTATGGATGAGCCAATAGAGAACGCAGGGGAAAGAGAGCTGCAATATGGCAGCAGAATATCTGCACGGTCCTTGTGGAGATCCACCAGAACAGACAACAAGTCTAAAGTGTCGTTGTCGTGGAGATGGCCCAAGCAGGGTCCATGGTCGGCATTTGGCCGCTCCACTTCCAGTTGTCCTGCTGGTACAACACACCTTCACCACCATCTATCTCACTCCAAAAACCCAACTTTCTGATGTCGGAACCGCCACTGAGGCCCTCATCACCGAAGCCAGTGTCAACTGCGAGGGGTGTGTGAGCGGGTCCATCGGAAGCGGACTCCGGGCTGGTGTTTGTCGAGGAAGTCGGAACCAAGTCTGGGGTAGTCGCCTTTGAAAACGTGTCATAAGACGAGAAATCGAAGAAATCTCCAAATTCGTCCGAGATAGCCAGAACATCGTTCGATGACGTCGAGGTGTTGTTCGGACGATGGTCAACGTGGGACGTATCAGACATATCCCCAACGGAAGGCAAGTCGCTACCGGCCGTGTATGACTTGAGAATCTGATCCAGAGTGTCGGAGATGTCCGACGCCATCGACGCTTGTCCGTCCACGGTTTGAGCTTGGGCGATTAACCCGACAACTTCCTCCAACAACTTGGATGCTTCTTCATCTGTCTTAACACTCTCAACCTCCTCACTACGTTTAAGAGCAGCCTCATTAGCGCGAGGTTCCCAATCAGTCTTAGCCCTCTTTGGCGATGGCGCATTCTGAGCCTGTGTAGGTTCCTCGTCTTCACGTCGCCTCTTAGTACTCCCGTCGGATCCGGGGGTCTGCACAGAGGTAACGGGAGTGGGAGGCGCGGGCGTACTGATCACCATCGGTTGCTCGGGCACTGGGGATGGTAAGCTTCCAACCTCCTGAGCTAATCCCTTCGCGGAGGCCTTGCGTTTCGTCGCCTTAGGCCGAGGTTTCGATTTGGGAGATTTAGTAATCGTCGGCGAAGCAGCGTCGATGATACTGGTAGTAGCAGGTGTGGGAATGGACTGTGGCGGGCTCGCCGATGGCATGACGGGGGTACTGTCTGAAGATGCCGGTGTTTGCTTGTTAACCACACGGTTGGGGGTTGCATGCGACAACGAAGGGGTCCTGTTGACTGCGGCGGGCGGAGTGCGAGGTTTGGTTGATCCCGGGCTAGGGCCATTCACGAGACTGGGGACCCTGGAATGCAAACTGGGGGGTATCACCTGATTGTGAGGGGATGATTCGGATGGTGGGGCAATGTGTTGTTGGACGGAAGGGTGAGGGGGTTGAGGTAATTGGTGAGGGGCGGTTTGTGGTAGGTGTTGGGGGACTTGCTGAAGTTGATGTTGTCGGATCTGCGGTTGCGGTGGATGCTGTTGCGACAGGTTACCGCCATTCATGGCGGCCAAAGCTCGATTGAATAGGACAATGCATTCTTGTACTTGGCCGGTCATCACCTTCAGGGCTGGAAGTTCCAGGAGATACTTTGGCGGGTTTGAGGAGAGCAACGACCGTTGTTGTTGACAGGTCAAGACCTGGATTGTATATATATCAGATGGGTACGGGAGGAGCGCATTGTGTGGTCTTACCATTGCAATCAACCTCCTCACGAGGTCATCTGGTAGCAACACGGCGTACATCGTCATCTTCGGGTCAACCTCGATAACGAACCTCCAGAGGTTATCGAAGACGGTAGAGTATTCCTGTCGTTGGTCTTCTGGAACGTTAAAGAATCTCATGGCGGCCATACCTGGAGTATCGGCAAAAGACGCGACCGATAAGCTCGCCGGACACGGCGAAGAACGACAACTAATGGCTTACTTCGGGTCATGTACTCCTTCTTCGTTCGCTGTACGAACATCGCAGCGTTGTTGATTTGCTCCTGGCTTGGACGCCCCCGTAAAACGTTTGGGTTGGGGATTGCATTTGCCAAGGAACTTTGGGTGGGCATTTGAGGAGGCTGAGGGAGATGTGACCGCTGAAGAGCATCGTTGACGCCAGTAACAGACATGTTGTTGAGACCAATTCCGGCCCCTTCGGTCAGTTTGGAGGTTGCCCCTTGTATACCGGACGGCATCCCTTGTCTTAGATTCGGGTTCATCTGCTGGGATGGGTTCAGCGCCATTTGGGGTTGCAACTGCGTCTGCTGTGGCTGTGGGCCAGACAACCCGCCTAAACCCATACCCAGGCCAAGTGTGTTGTTGACAGCGCCTGCTCCACCTCCGATTGCCTGCTTCCTCCTCATCTCCTGGTGCTGCTCGATAAACCTTTGAAGGTGTGGCCGCTTCTCTTCCACGTGCGCAATAAATTGCTCATTGATACCGCGCATCTTCAGTTCAGCCGCAGTGATGTAGGCGTAAGGAATCATCTGATGGAAGGTATAGGGAGGGTTTCCGGGGAAGTTCATAAGAGGTCCTTGCGAAATCTGTTGCAACGGGTGTTGGGGGGCAGTGGGGTGCCTCTGCGGCTGTGGCTGTTGATTAACCGCGCCGGGGGTTGGACCGGTGGACGGGGGGGGTTGAGGGGGGTTTTGAGGCTGGGGTTGCCCTTGTTGGGAGTTCCTCTTCTGGGATTCCTGAAGAAAAGAGGCGACGTAGATGGTGTCGAACTGGTGGAGGAATTGCTTGTAGACGGTGGCCACCCGAATGGCAACATCGTCGGACGCCTGCTCCTCACCGAAGGAGAAACCGAGCTTGGATCCAATGAGGTGCCAAAAATTGGCACCGATCTGTAACATCCGTTTAAGCGTACAAACCTAGGGTTTGGGAGGACAGAACTCACCCGACCGGTCGCACGAAGTTTGAGAACCTCCTCGTGAAGGATATGAAGGTCGACCTGTTTTCCACCAATATTCAACGCAGCCTCGTTGATTGCGAACTTCTTCGTCGAGCAGAAGTGCCGATATGAACCGTTGAAGCGTGACCGATCGAGTGGGGGGACAGACGCCCCGGTAAAGTTCTGGAGAGTGGGCGGTGGAGCGAGGATGTTGCCCTGGTTAGGTTGTGGTTGGGGGGGTGTCATCGAATTTCCAGGGTTTTGTTGGGGAATTTGTGAAAAGTTGTGTTGCTGAACATTCATGTGACCGCCCATGGTTTGTTGAACGCTAGGCGGGGGAGATGACTGGCCTGAAAACCCGAGGGTTGGATTCTGCTGTGCTCCAGGAATCCAGGTTGGTTGACCCTGTGCGTTCTGGGGAGGAAGGGGCTGAGAGGGGGGACCAGACGAATTCATTTGGCCACTGAGGTACAAGGATCAGCTGACTGGGTCGGAGTCCTTAAATTGTGGCCACTCACATTCCCTGACCGATCGGAGGCATACCATTCGCAGAGAGCATCATGTTCCACTTGGTGAGGACGGCTCGCTTACGCACAATATCCTGTTCGGCGATGGCCATCTTCTGGAGGAAAACGCCCTCGGCCATCATGGAACGCTGACCGGCCAGCGCGGCCTGTTGCTGCTCGATGACTTTGATGTTCGCATGGAGGTGTAGAGCCCGATCCCGTAACTCTTGCAACGCGGCGCGTTTTGTGTCCTGAGGAGTCGTGCCATTGAACATTTGGGCGGAAGGGTTGACTAAAACTGCACGTTAGGCGGGGTCGGAGCTGGTGATCGAGGAACCCACCTTGTGATGGTTGTCCAGGATTGGGGTTTCCACCGATCATACCTTGGGGAAAGCCTTGTTGGACGGGTTGTGACGGGTTGAGACGTGAGGCCATGAGGTTATTGTGGGGTGGCTGGTGCTGGGCCATCATCAACTCGAGCTGCCTGGCCTGGGTAGGCTGTAAATTGGCGAGCATAGCAGCAGTGGGCCTGTTTTGCTGGAATCCAGCCTGAAGTTGGGGGGCAGTCATCTGATTGATGGCTCCGCCGTTTTGGAATTGGCTAAGCATGTTGTTATGCTGCATACCTGGGCCGGGGCCCATGGAAAAGGGTGGACGCTGTAGTGGTTGCTGGCCGACCATCTGAAAGAAGGGAAAATCAGTTGGTCGTTCACAAGGGGGTTGGTGAGAGAAGGGGTAGGGTGAGAAGAAACGTAACAAAAGCCACCGCTGACGTAAGCAAACCCGAGCATGCTAAACGTGAGGGTTGGGCGAAGGGGGTGTCTGGAGGAGGGGGAAGAAATCCGGGGGCGGGCGCGAGGTAGCGGTGAGAGGGTAGAAATGGGAGGAGAAAGAAAGAGAAGAAGAGAGAAACGAAAGAGAGATCAAGAGGGGACGAAGGGTGAATTCAGGGTTACCTGAGATCCGACAATATCCCCACCCGACGCTGTGCGCTGCTGGTTGATTTGTTGCTGTATCTGCATCCACATACGTCTGTGTTCAGGGTTGGGCAGGCCACCGATGGATTGCATCGAGTCTGAGGGTTGCTGCTGTTGCGAGGCACCGGCCGTATTCGGGTTTGGGACGAGTTGAGAGTTGAATCCGGAGCCCAACATCGTGAACTGTGCGAGAGGATCACCCATAGGGATAGAGATGTACTTCGAGTGAGCCGAAAGACTGCTCGATTTCGAGATTGTAGGGAGGTTGGATTCCGCGCGAGGCGGTTGGGAAATTTGGTGGCTGATGACCAGCTGAGGTCGACTAGGTTGCTCGCAACGCAGAGGGGCAGTTGCTCAGGAAGGCGACCGACGCCGACGGGGGACGGGACGACGATGGGGGGAGAGGCCGACGGCGGTGGAAGGGGGAGGGGATGGGGAAGGGTTAAGTCAGTCGTCGATGCGTGTCCTCTCTGCTGGACGAGAGCTGCCCGGAAATTATTATTTGTTTCCTAAAAACTCAGTTTGACTTTCTATAAAAGGTAGTATTTCCTATATATGGTAATACACAGACACTGGGAAATTACGGTAATCCATCGTAATCACAAAAATAAATAAATTCTTCCTCGCAATCATCCGAAAAGATCCCCAGTCGAAGACGAGGGCGAGTGAGCTGGACCAGGTGGCAATGGCGAAGACGGCGACTTGATGATTACCACGGGACCTGCTTCTAGGATAATATCCTCGTCCTCATCCTCCGGCTCGCTCCCACTCTCGTCTCGGTAGGCAACACGTGTCGGCTCTCCCTTCCCAACCGGTCCAGGTGGTCCTTGGGCCAATATCAGGGCTTCATCCTGAGAATCACCCTCTGACACAGCCTCGATGTCGTCTATACTCCCCACTCCCCGCCTCAAGTAATACCTCAGCCCAACCGGAATCAGCACCCCGACCACGACCGAGGACAACAAGAGGAAATTCCTCCACGAGAAGAGGTGGAAATCGTCTGCCGAGGTCATCTCGTCCAGCCCTCCTCCAATCGTGGTGTGGATCACAGAGACGCCGAAGACTCCCAGGAATGTGCTGACCCAAAATGGGACCAGCCCAATCCCGACATGCGGGCAGATGATGTTCACCACCCAATGTGGGGGTAACGGTGCGATTCGCAACACGATCAGGAAGGAGACAATGTTTTCCCTCTGCAACCGAACTTTGCCTGACCACTTCTCCAGCCTGTCTTTCCACCTCGGTAACGTCAAGATCGCCGGTCCGAGTGCCGCCGATAAGAGGTAACACATTGAAGCGCCGGTGGCGACGCACGTACAGGCCAGTGGAAGGGCACGGGCCACTCCCCAGACAGCGCCACCAAGGATGGAGAGATACATCGAGCCCGGTAACGAGAATGCTTGTAGGCTGACGAAACAAAAACGCGTTCAGCCGGGAAACGGGGTTGGGCGATGGGGAAGCACTTACAAGAGGTAAACAGACACATAGCACACGAACACACGGAATGGATATATGTCTCTGTATTTCTTCAACAGGTGGTTTAATGCTTGCAGTTGAGCGAACGATTTGGGTATCCTCAACGAATCTCGATCCTCCCTGGAAGCATACATGCTGTGGGCAAGTGCCGTAGTAGTAACCGCGCGGAGCACTCACTCGTCGAGTACCGGAAGAGCTAGCCACAGTGTCCCACCAAGAACAGCGCAGCTCACAACGAAAATGAGAGCCATCTTGAGCCCTGCCCGGACAACGATGTCCCTAGACCTGCTGGGTGTAGTCCGGGCTGAGTGCGGGATCGCATCATAGCTGGCGGCAGAACCGTGCGAGGATGGCGTTGATGGTCTTGAATAATGAATAGTATCCAGCGTGTATTCCGAGCCGTTGCCCGTCCCCAACGCCGTTGGTAGCAGCGCGGATCTTTCAGAGTTCATGACGAGGGGAAGGAGAGGAGGTCGGCGCTTATTGCGATCCCACACTCTTCAACTTGAAACACACCTCGTTGGGCGACTTTTCGGGAATGTCTGCTTGTTTGCGATTCACACGAAGGGTGAGGGCGTTTCGTTGGAGATACTCAGGCCAACCTCTTAGAGTCACCTACCCTAGGTCTGGCATTCCTTTGTGGAAACCAAGGGTCGGTCGGCTCTTGCCATGCGTTCTGACCACCCTGCAGAGCTGAGTACTTAAACGCTGTGCCCTCAGGCCACGACGTTCAATGCTTCCCCAATGTCTGTCCGCGCGTGCGAAATTCGAGAAACCTCCTGCTCAAGTGTGTTTTTAGCTTGAGATACTCTCAGCGAAGCCAGGAGTGGTGGAAACTTCACTCAAGATCGAACCGTATAACCGTGAGTCCGTTCGTCCGCCCGTCCGTCCGGGGGTGAAACTCGTTGACTGGTTCGTTGGAAAGTGAACAGGGTCGGGGTGAGCACCTACTGTGTAACCATCGATGCGGGGTCCTGACGGTACTAGACGGTGCATGGCGGATTGATTACGTCGTTGACGGACACTCTGGGGTCACTGGCTGTCGCCTCCAAGGGACACTTCATGACCGGAGTGTCGACTGATATCGGGACATCGTTCACCAAACCCGCGGGGAGAGTTGGGGATACACTCTACGGGAAAGCCGTGGTGACTGCGATGGGCAAATCGCTCGCATACACAAGGGTCGACTTCATGGACAGCGCGGGGACGCTAGTTGCTTACGGGCGTACGTCTTTCTTTGTGGTGAGTCGCAGATTCTCAAACTGCACACAGACCACACCAAGTACATTGGCAAGTCATCAAGCCACAGGGTCCGTCTCGGCTCTCCCGTTCATCCCACCCTCTGTTCTCAACTTTCCCGCTCTAGGACAACGTGGAGTTCACTGAGGATGGAGAGGGTCTCATTGAGAGGAGGTCCGCTTAAGTTTGCCCGGCCGTTATTCACCGCCACCTGGTCCTCTTGGTCCCCCTCTGTCGTCTCTCCTATTGTTGCAGCAATACACCTTGAACTGGCACCCGATTCTCTGTCCACCAGACCAGACGACCAGTGCATCTGCCCCTCTCTCGCGCACAGTTGACAAAACCTTCACCCACACCAACCTCAGAGACCGCCCCTTCCCGTTGAAACTATCTCCCCCACGGCGAGTGGTCCCGGGCTGGAGAGAGAGGAGATGCCGTCATGCACAACGTTTGGTAGGGCAGACTAACGCACTTCGTCCGAGCCCTACGCCAGCGGTCAACTGACGTCCGTTTGCACGTTTTGAAGCCAGCGCGGGATGTTCGACGCCCGTGCATGATGAGCAAAGTTGACGACGTTGAAGATCTAACGTCGACAGAAACGTCCGATTGCCTAAAGTCGGTCGTTGGCATTTCGTGAACAACATCGCGGTATGGGTGGCTGGCTGGCCCCTGAGAATGATGTATGTTTTCTTTAGGTTTATTCAGGACGTCTTCCCGACCAAACTGTCAAACTACAGGCACGAAAGTACGTCCAATTGCCTGCCCCATGTGAACACCAGCATCCTTACCTGCTTGACTTTCTACCCCTGACACCGCTTGTCGCAGTTGTTGCCTGCTCCACGTACGCGAGTTAAGCCTGTATGGTGGAGGTTGGGAGCGGGTGACTCCATGGTTTTCCTTTCTTTCTCGATATCAACACACTACCCCAAGCTAGAGATACCCGTGCTACACGTTACACATCTGTAGGGTTCGAGGTTTTGGCGCGGTGTACGAAAGGCATCTAACCTGTGTCGGTGGACTCAGAGGGCGTGTCCCACCCTCAGAGCAGCGATTCGGGTTTATCTCACGTGGACCAACACAACTTTAATAAATATCAGCCGCGAAGGGGGGTGGGATCCAGCAGGAATATCGTCCACATCCCCAACTTCTCCGGGAGGACAGCGGTAGGTTCTTCCGGTCACGCCCAACCCCATTGAAACCATCCTATTATTTTACTCCACACGCGTACCATATCACATCGTACACTGGGCGGAAAGGGCTGAGGAGTACGAGAGGGGGAACAACCATAAAATCATCTCTTCCGTTTCGCCGTGTTTGCGAGGATGCTCGCTTTGAGTGAAACAAGAGAGCCAACCTTGGTTCTCTGTGACCGTGTTGACTCCCTTCGTGCCTTGAGCCACTCCCTCTTGGCTTCGTCCGCCTCACTGGAACCCTCCTCCAATAACTTCAGCTCCGCAGGGAGGCCATATCGCGACTTGGTTGCATTGTCCGCGGCTTCCTTTGCTTTCTCCACCTTCTTCTCTTCCCTAAACCTCTTCCGGGCTCTGACTGAGGCAGCATACGGATTTTCGTTATACTTGTCCGACAAGCCCTGTATCTCTTCCAACCGGGGAGCTTGAACTTTCGTCAGGTAGTTCTGCGAATCCGTTGACTTCTCAAGTGCGACCAAAGGATCTACGAGTTTATTCACGCCCTCGGTGTCTATAGGTTGAATTGAGTATCACCACGATACTCCGCTCGCTATAAGTGGGGCCTACCGTGAACAGCGAACCCGCCATTATCTTCTGGATTCCAGTCCTCGTCCTTCTGTCTCGCGCCGGAGGTAACGACGTACCTCGTGTTCTACGCGGTAACAACGTGTAAGACTGCCCGACATAATAAGTGATGATGCGTCACATACCTTAGGGTCGGTCTGGATCTCGAACCATCCAGAACACAAATGGCATTTGCACCTGAACGAGTAGATTGGCGTCGAGTAATAGTTCCCTATCTTCTTCTTCTCGGCGTTGTATCTCACACCCATCCCGATGTGGTTATCGCACGTACCACTACCCATGTTTCAGGGGAAAGCATCGTGGAAAAGGGCAACAGTATGGAACGTACCACCAAATATTGAACGGCAGTTCGAAACGAGTTATGAGGATACCCTCTCCAATCTTCCTAGCGCGGTCGCCGAGGGCATGCTTTCCTGTTGTTCGTCCGATGAGTCTGGGACTGAGTCGCCGGTTGACAACCTACTGACCTCTGTAACTGTTCAAGCTCCCGTGTTTCTCCCCGTCATAATCCGGAGGGTAATACTTGTTAAACCCTGGAGAAGGAAATTGAGCAACCGTACGCAAGTAACACAACAGAACGGGAACGCAGACCTTGCATGGCTGAGGTGAGGTCGATCGGCAAACCCCGGTCACCGATCAAAAACTGTGAACCTTATTTTCTTGATCAACAACTTCCTCGACCACCACCAGCCCTCAGGTACGATAAATACATCTACGGGGGGAGGTTATATGCTATACTGACGGCGGAATGCATACAGTCACCTTCTGACTCTATTACCATGAGTTACGTCGCTAAGGGAGACAAGGAATACGATGCCACCGGCGCTCCCCTTCCACCAGCCAAGATCCATAAAATTAGGATCACCCTGACCTCTGGGAATGTCAAGAATCTCGAAAAGTGTCTGTGCTTGACGGTATACTCATTTCTTGAGACATTCTGTGCTCACACGGTTTGCAGTCTCGACCGACCTCATCAACAGGGCCAAGGACAAGAACCTCCGTGTCAAGGGACCCGTCAGGCTCCCCACGAAGGTCCTGAAGATTACAACCCGCAAATCCGTGCGTGTTCCATCGCCCTAAAACGTTACTGAAACTTATCTCGCAAGCGTAGCCTTGTGGAGAGGGTTCCAAAACCTGGGATCGTTACGAACTCAAGATCCACAAACGTCTCATTGATTTGCACGCCTCCTCCGAGGTCGTGAAACAAATCGTATGCCCCCTTGCAGCCCTACGAGTTTTCGACGTCTCACTCTTCGCTCTAGACCAGCTTGAACTTGGAGCCTGGTGTCGAGGTCGAGGTTACCATTTCCGGTTGATTTCAATGATCCGCGCAGTGATACTATCAGATGGTGACACACGTAAACGTCTCATCACATGTAAAATTCGCCACGTTCGCCCACCGGTCGACAGACAATTCTGAAAGCTCTGAGGCTAATATATCGGCGAGATCTTGCGTGCAGCTACACTCCGCAGGGATTTTCGGGGCCAAAAATACATTGTATCGAATACCGCGGTCATTCCGAGGTGAGTTTTTGAGATCCCATCCAGCGTGACCGCACCGCACCGCGGGAGGTCAACAGCGCCGATTTCCGCTCTCAACGCAGCCTGGAGGGGCTTCGGTGGACGCTTTGTGCACAGATCTTTCACTCACCCCACGCGAAAATGAGCGTGGCAGGGAGCACATTTGGAACGGAGTTCTCTTGAGGAGAAACCATCACTTTCCCAATGTGGCTGCTAGGAGGGTTCATCCACGAGCTGCCGTTCGTGACTGATGCGATGAGAAAACGCACTCCCGGTCTTCACCTGCTTCTTGAGAACGTAAAACGCTCCCTTAAATTGTGCACATATAAGCAGATTTCCGCCCAAGAAACAACGACGCGAACGGGTTATCTGCGAGGGAGCAAACGTTTAAATAACGTGTGCCGTTATTTGGTAGCAAGTAGATGACCTTGACCACGTCAACTCTCTGCGTGAGACTTGGAATAATCAAGTATTAGATCTGGGGGTCTAAGGCACTGGTGGGACATGGTAACTGATGGATAATTGTCTCCTCTGGGTATGATATGAAGTGGGAACAATACAGAATGGTGATCCAACCTAGAGATATATCGCAAAACTCCCAATCACAGGACGGTGGTCCGACCTACCTTCCAGCCTTCTCATGGCTCTATCATCCAGGCTGCCATATCCAAGACATCCGACGTCCCCCTTACTTGGTCTGTAGGCCGCAGAACTCGCAGTCACTTCTATAGAATCACCAGGGGTCAATGCGGGGTCAGTGGGGGCGGTTGTTTGGCCTGAGTCTCCCCGGAAGAACGGAAGGAAGCGCCATCTGGGAGGTCCGTTTCTGACTACTTGCTCATCCTTCGGAGTTGTGGGCGTGGGTACTGGTTCCGCAAGTAGTGGCGTTGTGGAGAGGGGCGCGGGTCTTGTCGGTACAGTCCCAGTGTGAGAAGGCCCTCGGTGCTCCCCTTCCGAATGCGCCTGGTCGACGGGGAGGGTGCGAAGGACGCCGACATCCAGTGTTTTGTCGACATTCGTACCGTTAAGATTGTCCACGGGACTCGATCTGACAACCTCTGGGGTGGCAACCTTGGGCGTGACAAACTGCGAGGATACTATGGGATCCTTTGTGCCCATATGGGTAGATATTGAAGCGTCAGGGGTAGAATGAGAGGGGGTGGAAACCTCATCCCTCGAGGGGACCGAGGGGGCATGGCCGTGGTTGGACAGCTCCGATGAAGTGCACGAGCTGTAGGAACCCTTTCTGTACCGCATCTTAAAGTTTGCAAAGAATTTGCCAACACGGGTCCTGGCCTTCGGATGAGGAACCTCAGATTCGTCGCCCTCATGATCGGGCTCAGGTTCTACGGTCGACTTCCATAATATCCTATCGCACCTGAGACCCCAAACCCCATCGTGAGTTGCAGTAACCAGCACGTTTGAGTACCACTTACCAGCTGGGAACACGTTTCTTGGAGGAGGTGTCGTATACCCCACGGTCCTCATCCACTTCCTCGTCTGAAGTTGATTTATTTGGGTCGGTCCTTAAGGGGGGCGGTCCAAGAAGTGACTGGTCAATGCTTCTTGAGATAGGCGAGCTCTTCGTAGAGGAACTATCAAGCATAGGAGGGGTGGCACAGGCCATCTTCGAAGACAAAGCCGGAGCCCTATGTTTGTAAAATTCCTCCAAAGACGACTTCTTGAGTTCATCCGACCACTTGGAGAGGCCTGAACTGAGCATGGGGGAGGAGACCGACTTGTTGTTAGGTAGAAGGGAGGGAGGGACAGGCGTGAGACGATCAAGCCACTTCGCCTTAGCTTTCTGTGCCGCGGCCATTGTTTTCACCTTCTGGACGAGGTTTCCCGTGCTCGCACGCAACACCCGCGTCCGTGACAAGTAGTCACCCTCTACGGGCACTCGTTCGGACGGCAACCGGTAGTTTGTAGAAGCGGTATTGGATGATGCCAGGGAACCCGCGTCATCGTTGTCTCCGTAGCCATCCCCGTTCTCCACCTCCGCATCGACATCATCGACATGAACTTCCGGTTCTTCGATCAGAGGATTCTCAACAAGTGCGCTGTCTTGTTTTGCGCTTCGGATGGACTTGGTCTTAACTCGCTTGAGGGTGCGTATCACGTCGTACTTGAAGGTGGGTGGAAAGTTAATATCTGCCTCGTTGAATCCAACAAAGGCGTCCCCGTGCTCCATCAGGTTCCGTAATTGATCGAAACCGAGCGCTTGGGTGTAGTCTCTTCGGGAGATGAGCCAGTCTGCGTGCAAGCGGGAGATGTCGAGTCTGAAATTCAGGTCCCCGAAGATGAAGGTATAGTCGAAACGATCGGTGAGATCCTCTCCCATGAACCGGCTGTCGTCGCTGGTGAGGAAATCGTCAACAGTCATTTCGCCCTGGGTGACCATGAGTAAACGCGCCCGGAGAGTCCAGCGGATTGACATGATACCTTGATCTTTGCTAGGTCGTTAAGGCGGTGCTGGACTTTCCCCTCGTGTGCAGCGAGGTGGGCATTCACAAAAAGCAGGGTAGTTCCGTCTAGGTTGACGCTGATTCCCAGACCGCCTTTATTGCCAACCCTCCCACCGATGAGACCAGTCGTGACGGAGGACTTTGACAAACCTGAAAACAATGTCTAGTCATGTGACGGTACGGGGGGGAGCACCCATACCTCGTACAAGGTGTTTGATTTCACGGTGGACGTACACAGCCAAGTACAAACCCATCATACGCTCCTTGATCAGGATCTCGTACGGCCCCTTTTGGGAAACAGCAGCTTTCGTCGATATCCGTCGCTTTAGGTTGTGAGGCATGAGCGGTTGAGGTTCACCGTTCACTCTGCGGGGTCCATTCCCAGCGGGGGGTGGAGGTTCGGGGTTCGAGCCTCCGGCATGGGAAAGCCAGTCCTCCAAGATCGCCGTCCACCCGTAGGGCATAGAAGCGAGATCGGGTTCCGAATCAATGGGGGAGATCGGTTCCTTCTCTTTTTCCTTGAGTTTGAATCCCGCCCCTAACCCCATTGGTATCCCTGCGACGAGCCACGTTCAGGGTATGACCGGAATGTATGTCCTCGACGCATGTACCGCACCTGATGAAGTCGGACATTCCTGACCCGCACTGGGAATCAAGTCAGGGCTTCTGGGTGATCGAGGGAAAAGCAGGAAATACATGACAACGAGATGATATGGGTGCTCTCCATCGGCGGGTAGTGGTGGTATTGAGGCGAGCGGTGGGTTATCTGGCCATTCGGGATTATACACCGGAACCTCACCCAACAGTTCTGTGAGATCGCCCTGTGCACAAAATTCAGACATGCAGGAGAAACGGGAGACGCCCACAGACCTTTGGCAAAGAATCGTGCATATTCCATGTCACGATCCTCACTTTTAGGAACCTTGGAGGAGGGAGAGATTCCCTTCTTTGGGAAGTGGCTGTTGAGTTACTGGGAGCAGTAGATGCAGGGGTGCTCTGTGTAGAGGGAAATAAAGCCTGAAACCGCCGCGCAAATGCGTTGGCTGGGCGTTTGGGGTCAGAACAAGGCCTGGGTCTCATGATCGCTGCCAGAACGGACCGATGTTCGCGGACTGCTGGGGGGCTCTAGCAGCTGCCAGGGGATGGTCGCCGTCGCCTTCGTCGGTGGTAGGAGGGAGGTGGAGGTTTCCGTTGTCCATAAGGAAAGAGTCAAGACAGGTGCAATAACCTGAGCATCGCTCTCCCACTTCCTCTCAGTCGGCGGTCAAGCGATGTCGACTTGGATAAGAAGAGAGCGTGGGAGAAACATCAAACCTCAACCTCTTCCCCCACCTTCACCCCAACCGGACGCGACCATGAGCGTGAGCACGCTCCAGCCGGTGGCCCCAATCAACGTCCAGCGGTCTTCGATTAACGCGGAGGGAAAGGAGGCCGGGGTGCGTCGCGGTTTCCATCTAGTTCTGCTGCTTACACCGCTTACCACACGGATCGCATCCAGTTTCTTACATTCAACTATCTCAACAAACACGCGAGGGTCAGGGTCTCCCCTCAGCCCCTAGACCTCAGCGGGGTCCCCGGGAAGGCAAATTTCCTCGTGGTATCCAACTCTCATGGCTGGTTTGCCGCCATAACACGTTCGGCAGCCAACGATCTGCGTTAGTTCATCCAGATTCCACCGCAGGGCACATCTCATATCCTTTCAGAACTGTCTTGTTCCCCCCTGTCACACCTACAACAAGCGTTTGCCTCAAATCCTCCAGCAGGCGTTGAAGAAATCCCGTTTGAATCCAAACGAACAATCACGATCTCTGGGACCCCAAACCTCCTCTCGCTCGCTTGCAACGACACAAAGCTCCTAATAGCCTTTGCACATGGCCCTATTTCCGTTTACGACTGTTCCCGACTCTTCACTCCTGGCGCCAATGAACTCCTTCCTCTTCATACTTTCCCTGGCACTCTCCCTAGTCAGCAGATGGAACCAAACCCTGGAGACATGCCCGAACTTGTCGCTGTTCTTCGAGAAGGCGACAATCCTCCCGTTCAGGTTTTGAACGCGCAAACCTTTCAACCCGTGTGCGGTTGGAATACAGGTGGAACACCCGAAACAACCCCTTGCGCTTGTGAGTTTTTATCCCAAACGGCGGATGACACATTCCTGAGAGCTTTTTAGTGAGTTGGTCGCCACGTGGAAAACAGCTCGCGATAGCCCTACAGAGCGGGGACATCATTACCTACAGTCCCACAGCCTCAGGCTCTCCGAAGGCAACCATACCAAAGCCTCCGAGAGTGGTGGGGAGTCGTGTGCTTTCCACCACCTGGCTAGCAAATCCCACATTTTTCACCCTATTTGCCCCCGCCGGACCTCAGGAGCCCAAAATGCCACAATCGCATTACGTTGTGAATTTCGACCCCAAGTCCAGCACCGCCACCGATACCTCCTTGTCCCCCCCATACTTCCCCTTTCCCGGTCTTCGAAATCCCGGCGCGTTTGTTCTCGTCTTCAGGAATTGGGATCCAGTCAAGTTCCTCCTCGTCATCGGAGACAGTACATCCCAGGATATTGGTTCCATCGGATGCTATGCGGAAGCTTCTGGGGAGGCATGGTACAATCTCAACGTCGACGAGGCGTACACTCCCAGTCTCCCGTTAGATAAAGACATGAATGACACTATCCTCTTGGGCTTAGACCTCGACCTCACCGCCGCAACGAAATACGACCACCTTTCCCCATCGGGTGAAAAGGTTGAGGTGCCACCCCCACCAATTATGTACGCATACTCCAGTGATGGTACGTTCATCGGATGGCATGTCGTCAACGGCACCGCCAAAATGTTCCCCGGCATGAAGAATGTGGTTGGGGAGCCCTCGGTCGATGCCCCAATGAGTGTCACTCCAGTCCCGTCCACCATGAACGAGACGCCACCATCCGGGCTCGGAGTTACCCAACCTTCCACTGGCTTCGGTGGCCTAGGAAACCCACCCCAGCCTACGTTCGGCTCGACGGGATTTGGCCAATCTTCTGGTACACTGTCCACTTTCTCCCCTGGAACAGCAACCGGAGGTTTTGCAGGTTTTGCGAATGGGGGCAACGTGTATGGCTTCTCTCGACCTTCATTTGGCCAACCAGGGTTCGGGCAGTCACCGCAGTCATCGACTTTTGGTCAACAAACCTCCGCCTTTGGCCAAGCTCAGTCACCCGGTGTGTTTGGACAGTCCCCTGCCTTCGGACAGACAAACCAACCATCTCCTTTCGGGCAAACTGATCAGCCGTCATCGTTCCTGAAACCGGCATCCTTTGGTCAGCCAGCATTCGGTCAAACGTCCGCCTTTGGTTCGAACGGGACACCAGGGGGCGATTCCGGTGCATTCGCGAACAACGATCCCACCTTTGGCAACACGCAGGGAGACCCGAAGTCCTCAGAGATGATCAGAGAAGTTTCAATGGGTATTGACTCCGGTAATGGTGGTTTCGGTGGCCTGTCATTGGGGAGTGCTGGAGACTCTAACCCCGCTCAAGGGAAGGGTGAGGGTGATTTGTTCGGTGCTGCCGTGAACCAACCACCTGTTACACCAACGACGCCCGCCTTCGGTTCTTCTACCATCAGCCCAGGATTCGGAGCTTTCTCTAATTGGAACCAGGCCAAGCCCGATGCACCTTCGCCACTGAATTCACAGCAGGATGCCCGAAAGCCTGCCTCCGGGTTCGGACAGACTGGTTTCGGAACTAAGTCAGCCCCTGCTTTTGGACAACCCGTGTTTGGATCGACGTCCAACTTTGGCCAAACGTCATTCGGGGCACCCACATCGTCCGCCTCTCCCGTCACCCCTCCGTCTGGCGGCTTCGGCGCGTGGAGTGGTTCAACACCCTCTCTGCTGACTCCAGGGGCTTCCACGCCCACAAAAACCGTATGGGCATCGGACAAAGACAGCTCGCAGGTGGAGTCCAAGCCTGAGTCGAACCCCGACCTTATCCCCCCAAAGAAGCCAGACCCCACCGCTATCCGGGACCAACCAAAGCAAGGGTCAAGCACCCCAGGCAAATCCCAACGGGAGGTCACCACCCCGTCACCCACATCCTCTCCGGAATCACTCAAATCCCCCACAACCCTCGAAGCCGGATCTTCGCCGTCGTTTGGACAGAGCCCGTCGCCATCACCCTTCGGAAAGCCTGTCGCAGACAAGCCGCTCCCCCTTGGCGGGGCATTTGCAAACCTCAAACAGTCAACCTTCTCCCTCGGTGATAGTGTGTTTGGAGCTCCAGACAAGAGCTCTCCGTTCTTCAAACCCATGCAGGCGATGGCGACCACGACCCCTGTCAAAGTGCCTGCTTTTGATATACCTGTGACCACGTCCCTAGCTCCTTCGACCGCCACCCCAGTCTTTGGGCGAGCTTCGGTCTTTGGACACCCCACTCCTTCAACGACGCCAAAGACACCGGTTGTTCCCAGCCCTGTAACCGGAGGTTTTTCTGCGTTTGCGAGTACAACCAGCCCCTTCGGTAAGGTAGAGGGTGCTGGAAAGTCCTTCAGCGATCTTCTGAAAACCCCAGACAAAGCTGAGGAGCCAACCAAACCCACCCAACGGCCAAGTGTATTTTCGCTTCCTGATCACTCCGACAAGGACGAACCGTTGAAAACACCAACCAAAGTTTCCCCTGTCGCCTCAGCAGTGTTCTCTCTGGCGAGTCTGACCCCCCCACCGGACTTGGCATCTCTCGGACTTGGGACCCCCTCTTCGGATGTCGAACCTCCCAGCGGAGACGAGTACAGTGAAGATGGCAGCAGTCAGCAGTCGGGAGAGGAGGGGGAGGAAGAGGAAGATGGGGAGGATACCGAGGAATATGGCTCAGACTCTGAGTCAGGGTCATTCTTGGACGAATCCTTGTCGTATGAGGACATTGGCGCTCACCTCGAGGAGGAGGAAATAGAGGGGCCTCATGAACTATCCCCTGTCGCCGAAGAGACTACACTGCCCCTCGAATCTGGTGATGAGGGCGATACAACGCAGAGCCCAAGGAAGAAGAGACCGACCCCGGATCCAACGAAGGTTGCCTTGTCCGCCTCACGGGAGCCTTCAGTACAACCCGATTCCAAGTCTTCTTCCGACTCCCCTAGTGTCACCCCAAGGCCAACAAATACTAACCTTCCCCCTCCCGAGGCAACCTCGGTGCAGCAATCACGCGAACCGAGCACCACGCCACCATCAACGCCTGCGAAACTCAGCCCCACTTTACCTACTCCCCCCACCTCGTCATACGGTATTGGACTTGGGAGACCCCCTGCTAAGCCAACACGCAGTTCACCACTGACAGGTGATCCTATCTCAGGCCAGGATGCCCCAAAGCAGCCGTTGCCCGTTGTTACACCATCCCTTCCAAAACCGCGACCGGCATCTCCAAAAGTCGCGTTTGGTCAATGGAACACCCCAGGGTCACAGAGAAAGAAGCCCGACCTATCAAAGATACAACCATTTTCTATTGGAATGCCACCCACCGAGGCAACGTCCGAACCAGCAAAAACACCCCTTTTCAGTGCGCCATCGATGCTAGGAACGACACCCTCCCTGTTCGGCAAGCCCGGAGAGTCTCCCGCCCCCGGCCTTGGCACCGCGTTCACTTCCCCCCAACCCACTCCAGGGGATGGGCTCTTCGATGAACAGGGTGATACTCCCATCCAAGTAGCACCTAACAACTTGTTCGGCAAACCTTTTGGACCTCCCCGAGGTACACCCGGAGGTTTGTTCAATAACCCAACTGAGAGTGCGGTAACATCCGGAGGGTTATTCGGTGGACCAACGGCCGAAAGTTCACCCCAACCAAAGGAGGCTACGCGGACATCCAGACTTCCTCGCAAGCCTCTTTCCGTCCCACCAGCAACACATGCTCCTGTCAAGGCTGTTCTCTCCGTTACCAGACAAGGACTTATTTCTCCGCCGGTTGTAACTCCCCCGAGGCCCGTTCAACCACCTATCCCAGAACCGTCGCCTGCGGACGGTTTGCAAGCAGAATGTCAGTACCTTTACCTGTCCATGAACAAGGACATTGAGGAGGTGAGCCACGACTTGCATTTCCGAACTTCGATCTTGCTCATTGTGACTAGTTGAAAGGGGCTGTTCAGAAGTTGACACAAAGGAAAGCTGAGCTTCTCAAACCGAAAGTCAATTCCCCCCAGCCTCCACCGGGGATTTGTAAGAACGGCCTAGAGGACGCGCAGAAGTGGTCGTTGCCCGACGTTCCAGCTTACGGGAAGGTGATGAAGTCACTGCACGTGGACATCGCTGCATTGAATGAGTCTTGCAGACCATTCCATCAGGTGTTGGCGGAGATCGAAGGGGATATGCTGAGAGGTACGCCATCTCGTTCCCCAGTCAGAAAAGCCTGCTAATCACCGCCTGGACAGCGTCCACGAGGAAGGAAGAGATAACAAGGTTTAGCAAAGCTGTCAACAACCCAGACTTCTCCAGGATGCTGAGGACACGGAATCTTGGCCCAGAACACCTGGAGAAGCAGAATAGGTTAAGGAAGCAAGTCCGGGTACGTCTTTGCGTGATACTTCCGTTTACGCCGGCTCACGTCCCACAGAGCATCCGTGACAGGGTAGAGAAGCTGGAGAGCCACCTACAAGCCGCCAAGAATAAATTGGAGAGAGAGAAGTCGGGGAAAACTGGCTTCAAGTGAGTCTGAACCGTTCGGCTTGGATCGCCCGTTCTCACCGTGATTTCTAGGGCACCTACTCTGGACACCATCAACCGGACTTATCGCAACATCGACATCGCAATCGCCCGACAGATGGAGGATATCAACAAACTGTCCTCACGAATGTCCAAACTAGACCTCGAGTCTCTCCAAAAATCCAAGCCCTCCTCGAGGCGGGATAAGAGATTGCCAGATAGGTCAGGCAAGGGTGGAAAGGTGGTCAATATCACATCTTCCATCGCTGCGACGGCTGCGACGACTTTGAACGCAGAACGGTCCGCTTATAAGCTGAAGAAGGTTTTATTGAGTATCCGTGACAAGCCAATTCTCAATGCAAAAGCTTCGACGACTCCCAACACCCGGGTAGAGTTCAAGACGCCCCAGAAGCTCAGTGGCGACCTTTTCGACTCAACCGGTGGTACACCTGTGATACCCCTCCCTCCACCGCCGGCTACTTTACAAGCCACGACCCCTCCTTCGCTGTTGAGTGGAGGAAACCGGAGGGCAAAGCACCACGCCAAGTCTGCCTGGTCATCGAAGAAACCTGAAGGCGAGAGCTCACCTTCCCCGGCACCCGCGACATTTGACTGGGGCCCACCGCCTGTAAGCCTTGGTGGACAAAAGTCACCTGTCAGTTTACCTTTCTCGTTATTGCCTTCCACACCGCCCCCGGGTTCCAACAACAGATCGCCTGGTCTCCCTTTCGCGCTGAGGTAGTTCTCGTGTCGTAGATTTTGTTTGCCCCTCCTCATTTCGCACAGTATTAAGTAGCCGATGTATGTAAGCACACCCAGAGTTCAGTGGACACAAGAGACTGTTTCGGAATTCGGGGTACACCGCGTAGAAAGCAATAAAAAAAGCAAGAGGGGTCGTAAGTGTCGTGAAAAAATGACATAAATGGTTCGTCAGTTAGCCAGTGGGCAGCGAATTACGAATAAGGTGGGGTGAAAGTAAGCAGGAGGGGGGCGGCCGGTGTTCGTGGAACGGTGGCGTACAATTAGGGGTAAGCGGGACGGCACGGTAGTGGTATGGCGAGAAACTTAGGCGGAGCAGTTCTACGATTACGGTTTCAACCCTTTCCCGATGACTTTCTTGAGTACCACCCGGAACATGACCGCGCAGACCCCAATTCCAACGAGGAGGACGTATTGCGAAAGCGCTGAGATGGACTGTGGGTCCATGTTCTCAAGCACTTTCTTCCTCCTCGATGTGGCCGAAAACCTTGGGTCAACAACGGTATGAGGCTCTGAGGAGCGGTGCGATTGGGGTTGCGTGGCCTTTCTCCCTGCTTCCCGGACCTTACCCTGTAACTCCTTGTTCTCTTGATCTGCCCTCTCGATCTTCTGGTTCAACCGGGCCTCGACCTCGGTCATGTGGGAGACCTTCCTCTCAACTTCTTCCAATCGTTGCTTGTACTCCTCGAGCATGAGGGTCGTGGACTTGACCTGGTCCTCAAGTTCTTCCTCCCGCCTGCTCTTCGACGGGGTTAACTCAGAAACTTGGATAAGACCCGAAACCTGGGAGGAGGGGAGGTTATGGGGAGAGAAGATGGCTGTGACGATTCGCCTCTCATCCCTCTGTTTCTTGCCCCCACTCCCCTCTCTCGAATGGGACTCGATGATGGTCGAGAGGCCACTAACAATCGTGCCAGGGTTGACGTTGCCAGAATGGGGGGCGTCTTGGACGAGTTTCTTGACAGTGACGCCAGGCTTATCGTCAAACTCTTCCCAAGCTCTTGCACCCCAACTAGAACCCAGCTCCTCGCCCTCTGCCTCAAGGAGTTCTTCGACCGTCGGTTCCTCTACTGGTAGCTCTCTCAAGCTGGGGTGGACAGGGATTTGGGGTAAGGGGCGTTTACTTGGTGATCTGGACGGTGAGTCGACAGTTGGAGGAAGGGGGGAGGGTGCGGAGAGCTCAGGGGAATGAGACGGCGCCTCGACTGGACTCTGGGCAATCACGTCTTGGTTGGTATCGTACTGGGCAATAAAGGCATTCCGCTCGGCAAGGTCGCTGAAGGAAGAGTCGGAACTGAAGCTCCCACTCCGTTCAAAGGATTCGACCATGCCACGAACACGGCCGTTCCTGTGTCGCTTGTAGGGTTTGATGTAGTGTGGCCCTGGACTATCGCCGTCCGTGGCATTACGGAAGGATTCGAGGGAGCTGGTGGAAGAGTTGGACACATTGGCGAAGAGATCGTCGCTGGGACCACCCTCTGCGGGAGTGCCCCAGATCTTTCCCTTAAGGACGTTGCGGCGGAGATTGCGAGAAGACGTGAGGAGTGCGTCCTTCCAGAGTTTGTTCACTCCCATCCTGCGAAAGGGACATTAGACAAGGGCATTGAGATGCGAATTATCTGGGCTCACTGATCAAAATCTTGCTCGCACAATCGCAGGAACAAGCGACCGTTAATTTTAGAATCCTTAACAAACGCGGCGATATCACGGGCGACTGGGAGGGGGAGAGACATGGCCTCTCCAGACCTGACGCGAAGGGCGGTGGTTAAGTATGAGGAAAGTTGAGAGGGAGTCCAGAGCTTCGGGTTCGTTGGGAGATCCTCGAGTTTGACTGGAGTGACGTCCAGGTCGGGAACGGTAGGTGGGAGGGCCTCCACACGTTTGGGTCTCTTGGGGGTGACCCACTGCCCTGGGCTGGCCGGCGGTTCGAATGAAGGGAGAGTGGACAAATGAGGTGGTGGGGTGGGCAACGGCCGTTTGTTGAGTAGCTCGAAGGAATCTACTTCGCTGAGGGATTTGCTCAACCGGCGATGTCCTCTCCTCGAAGGCGAAGACATCTGTAACGGGTGGGCGATCTCTTCATGCTTCCTGGCCGTTGGGCTTGGAGGAACGTAGTAATGTCGAGAAACCTGAGTGTTCTGGGAGCTCGAGTTTGATCTGGTTAGCAAGCCCGTGGAGGTTGTCTTGATAGCATATGGGTGAGGATTCGGAGTTATCTTCGAAGTCGAGACGGAAGGAGGGACTGGAGCGGTGACCACTGCACCACTGCTCATGGCGGTCTGGAGATTGTTGTCGCGTAGAGATCAATGCGTCTTTGGGTCTCTCTCCGTCTGCCCCCACCACCCTCTTCGAGAGATCCACTACAACGAGTTTCACTTGCATCCGGCTCTTTCACGGCTGAGAAAGTGGGACAGCCCGAGGACGAGACACTGTCTTCCGTGTGGATCGGCATCTGGGGCTTTCTCCCCACGAAACTACGTTACTTCGTTGCATCGTCTGTTGAACTCCTTACCGCACACACACACCCCTATGCCACTCTCGAGGACTTTCTGATCTGCTGTTACACCGTCAACGTCCTCCTCCTCGATGACTCCAACGGGTCCATGCTGTGACGAGCCCCCACGACAGGATGACGGGACACAGTTTGCGGGCCTGGACAAAGAGTGGGTCAATTTACGTTCACGCCTCCCAGATCCCCTCCTGACAGTTTATTGTCCAGGACCGGCGAATGATTGAGCACTTGCCCACTCGCACTCACTGCGGGGCAACCCCGGATCGGCGTTTATCGGCCTCCGCTGTGGTCGAATGCCTGGGGCCAGAAGTACTATAGTACACGGTCACCCTGTGCTTCATCTACGCGATTCATCTCTGGGTTACGCTTGGACCAGCGCCGATTTACCGTCAGGAAGGGCACGCACGGCTACAATAATGAATAGGCGGACGGTCGTACTGCCAGGAATGTCACCACCGTGGTTGAGGTAGGGTAGGGTGTTGATTTGCAGGAACCACTTGGCTTCGTCAGGGAATACCTCGTAGGCTCGGCCGAGAGGCTTCTCGAGTGGAAGGTCAAGATGTTTGATCGGCCCATGATCGATGACGCTCGCATTCAGCTTGGATATTGGGCGAGCGGTAACCTGGGGTGGAGTTTGAGCACTTCTAGGTATTCTGGAGGGTTGGTTTTGGAAGCGGGAATGGCCAAGAAGGTTGTTCTCACACGGGGGGCGGCGTGGGTGCTGCACATTTAATACCATCTCTTTCCATTCAGGCCTGCTGGTTGGACATCTGAGGTTTCAAGGTTGAGCCGGACCATGACCACCGTCGTACAGTAGGGCTTGTATAAACGCGTGAAATCCCGAAACAAGGAAATGTGTGCGTTGGCCAATACACAAAGCGTAACCGCTCCGCCCTCCAAACAGCCGTCACTACACATTCGACCGCACCCCCTTCCTTCCGTCGATGCTGTAGTGGCCTGCGATGCGGCCCGGCCCGAGCGTTCGTGAATGCCGAAGGCCATCAAAACCATTGTCGGTTTCCCGATGACGGTCCGCTCCCAAGTCTCGGATCTTGAGAGTGACCACCACCACCCTACCACTCCTTGAATGCCTTTGCTCAAACGATCTCCCGTAATCCTCAGACGATGCCACTCAACCACTGCATCTACTTCTAAGCTCGTTGTTGGTATCCGGAAAGAGGATCCGTCAAGAACTTGGGAACGCCGTGCTCCGTTGACCCCGGATGCCGTCCACCATCTCATCCGGTCCACCGGCGTAGACGTACTCATTCAAGACTGCGAAAGGAGAGCGTTGTGCGCTTCGGACTACGTCAAAGCTGGCGCACAGGTCCACAAGACCCTCGAGCCCGCACACATAGTGCTCGGAATCAAGGAAACGCCGATCGACCAAGTACTAACCACACCCATCATCTCCCCATGGACGTCCAAGCCCGTCTCGAGAACACACCTCATGTTCTCGCACACCGTCAAGGGCCAACCCTACAACATGCAGCTACTTTCCAAGTTTCTTGCGGCACCTTCGCGGCCCGATCCGCACCTGCTCCCGAGGTTGATCGACCACGAGCTCTTGACGGACGATACTGGAAAGCGTACAGTCGGTTTCGGTTGGTTCGCTGGAGGTCAGTAGCGCGCCACAGTCTAAGCGGTGCCTATGGCTAACATTCACTCAGTGGCCGGCGCACTGGAAACTTTAGCAGCGCTTTCGCAGGCTCTGTTGCGGCAAGGCGTGGCGTCACCATTCCTTGTACGTCTAAACGATCGGCGACTGGAAACCATGACATCACCTTACCATTCCCGTCCAGCACACACCCCGACCGCATACGCTCCCCAATCTGCCAGCCATTCGGAAGGCCTTCCGGGCAGTGGGGGATAACATTCTCGAGCACGGTACCCCGAGGAGTCTTGGGCCGTTTGTGATCGGTCTTACAGGGTACAGTAGCCGTGCCTAAATGTACCAGCCAACCCCCTAACAGACACGTAACAGGACAGGAAACGTCGCACAGGGTGTTTTGTCGATCCTCGCCGAGTTACCTATCGTCCAGGTGAACGTGAGGGACCTACCGGCTCTCGTTTCAAACCCCGGTACGCATTTCCATTTTGTACAGACAGCCCTTTCTAAACGAGTCCCCTAGACACAGACCTTCGCAGAGTCTACCTTGTTCATGCCAAGAGCTCTGATTATTTCGCCCGCGGTGATGGGTCGTATAGCCGTGAGGACTATTACGCCAACCCTCACGAATACCATTCTTCCTTCCACATGGGTGTTGCTCCATACCTCACGACCCTGGTGAATGCCGTTGGCTGGTCTCATGGATCCCCTCGGTTGATAACAAATGAACAACTTCCGATTACCCTCGAGCTCGCTCGGAAGGTCGCCACGCTCTCCGGTAACCTCTTGGGCAGGTTTATCAGCGTTGGCGACATCAGTTGTGATATCCAAGGTGGACTAGAGTTCCTGACCCATACCACCACCCTCTGTGATCCATTTTACACCAGCCGACCAGTAAACCTCCCCTCGCACCTCCCCGGTGTACAAATGATGGCGGTGGACATCCTACCCACAGCGCTCCCGATCGACTCATCGACCCACTTCTCAACCGTCCTCGTCCCTTACCTCGAGACCCTTATCGCAGGCTATACGGGCTCCGACCAAGGGAAGTTGAATGGTGCCTTGGCTCGGGCCACTGTGGCTCGAGAAGGGCGACTGCTCGGGAAGCACACTTGGCTCGGAGAGAAGGTCGAAGCCTGGAGGGCAAGCAGCGGTGCAAGTGCGCAGACGGCGACAAGGAAGCAACGCATCCTAATGCTTGGTAGCGGCATGGTCGCTGGTCCAACCGTCTCCGAGATCTGCAAGCGGGGTGATGTTGAACTCATCATTGGTATGTCATTATCCAGATTGTCACGAGCTGCGGTTCTCATGGAATCATCCCCAGCCAGTAACTCTCTGTCTGAGGCAGAAAACCTGGCTCGTAAACGCGAGAACGCGAGTGCAGTACTCGTCGATATCGCGGACCGGGCCATTGTCGGGAACCTGGTTAGTAAATCAGACCTCGTAATCAGCTTGCTGCCCGTTCCCTTCCACCCTAGCATTGCGGAGCTCTGCATTGAGCACCGTAAACACCTTGTCACAGCCTCGTACGTCTCTCCCGCCATGAAAGATCTCCACGAAAGGTTTGCCCCTCCGTGCATCATAAAACGCCAATGCTCATGAAATCCCACAGAGCGTTGAATTCCAATGTGCTGTTATTGAATGAAATCGGGTTGGACCCAGGCATTGATCATTGCTCGGCGATCTCGCTACTCCAGCGCCTTCGCTCGGAGAACAAACGCGTCGTATCATTCACCTCCTTTTGCGGTGGAGTCCCCGCCCCGGACAATGCGGAAGGTGTCCCACTGGGATACAAATTCAGTTGGAGCCCTCGCGGGGTTCTAAGTGCTGCCCTAAATGGATCGAGGTTCAAACTAGGGGGAAAGGTACCAACGGTGAGTTGGCTTCTAGTGAACCTGTGCTGACCGTGACGTGAGCAGAATTGGCAAATATCCGGAGAGGAAAATCTGCGATTTGGCTTCTCCGACGTCCCTGTTTCTGATGTCTTGAAACTGCAAGGGATCGCGAACAGGGATAGCATTCCTTACGCAGATACCTACGGGCTGGGAAAACTCGAGGACTTGAGAACAGTTTTACGAGGGACACTAAGGTGAGAACAATGATGGCATGACCCACGCACCATAAACTCATCACCCACCCACATAGATACCCTGGTTTCTTGCAGCTCATGGACATCTTCAAGTCTCTCGGTCTCCTTGATACAGAAGCTCCGTTTACGATTGACAACTGGCCTTCGCTCATCCGAACTACCTTGAAGAGAAAGCTGGGTATCGACATTGGGTCCAGTGACTTGGCTTCCGTGTTGTCTGCCGCCAAGGATGTAATACCGACGACGACTGATACCCATCAACTCCAAACGGCGTTGGAGTACCTGTCCCTCGTCCCTTCCTCCTACCCAGCGCCACCCGTCCTGAAATTCGGCGCTGTACCAATCGACCACTTCGCGAACCTCTTGGCGCAGAAACTGCGTTACGAGTCTCACGAAAGGGACTTGGTGATTCTTAACCACGAGATCATTGCCCAAGACACGTCAGGAAAAGAGGAGGTTCACTCTTCCTCGTTGATCGCGTATGGGGGATCCGAGGCGTCGGCCATGGCCAGATGCGTCGGTCTTCCCGTCGCCTTTGCGGCTCTCAAGGTTCTAGATGGACGCGTGTCCGCGAGAGGTGTCTGTGGACCTGCCATCGAGGAGAACTTGTGGAAGGGTGTGTTGGATGGCTTGGAGGAGGTTGGGTTGGGTATGAAGGAGACAGTACGGCCAAAGAGCTCTACTTCCGTCACGGTTGAGAACACACTGATGGCTGGGCTTCGTATTCATTGACAGTCGATACCCCAAAACTCTAGTTGTAGTATCTAGGATCCACAATCATTATCTATTCGCTCGGTCTGTGGGTGGTCGAGTGTCCCGCAGGATCCGCAGCGCCTTTACTGGCATTGGGTGAGATGTTCGCGGGTGCTATCCGGCTCGAGGTGATCGAGAGGCAGCGATCAAGAGATGCAGAGCCCAACAGACCTCGACACGAGAGATCCATTTCAACTCCAACGACTGGCGGACGAACTCCCGGACGATGATGACGACCAACCACTGGACAGCCAACACGCACTACCGAGTTATAAGCCGCTCTCTCACGATGATCCCCACCTCTCAGCAGAAACATTTGACGTGGAGCTGTTCCTTCAATCACGTTCCTATACGTCCCTGCCCGACCTTCGTACAGAGCTACGAGATTATCTAGCAACACTCAAGGAGGAGCTTGTGCAGCTCATCAACGATGATTACGAGGCTTTC
>Ga0307516_10001386_pt1 | contig 33456 bp, 26 predicted proteins | sample 19_EM_MG_FD_203310 | JGI IMG/M metagenome (GOLD analysis project Ga0307516, IMG submission 203310) | Populus trichocarpa ectomycorrhiza microbial communities from riparian zone in the Pacific Northwest, United States - 19_EM | ecosystem: Host-associated > Plants > Roots > Unclassified | place...
ATCGATTGCCTGATGAAGGAGGTGAATAAATGGGGTGTGGAGATCCGGATGAAGGCCGAGGTGGAGGATGTGGAGGTGGTGGGCCCCGGGGAGCCTGGGTCTGGGGCCGGAGATGCCGGACCCGGGGAGCCTGTTAGATCGGGAAAGCCTGTTGGATCCGGGGAGAAAAGATTTCGGCTGCGCTTTGCCGATAGCCGTATCCTGTCCGCGGACTTTGTCTGTATTGCCTGCGGAGGCTATCCTAAATCAACGATGTTCGAATGGATCCGGCGCCTGGGTCATTCCATCGAAACTCCTGTTCCTTCCTTATTTACATTCAATATTCCCGGCAATCCCATTACGCAACTGATGGGGGTCGCCGTACCGGATACGCAGGTGAAGGTAGCGGGATCGGGGCTGCTGGAAAAAGGGCCTTTATTGATCACCCATTGGGGCATGAGCGGTCCTGTGATCCTCCGGCTATCGGCCTGGGGGGCCCGGGAACTGGCCGAGGGGCATCCGCCCTCCTTGCAACCGGGTTACCAGTTCCAGATCCTCGTGAATTGGCTGCCTTCCTTCCATGAGCAAGCCTTGCGGGAGAAGCTACAGGAAATCCGCTACGAATCCGCATCACAAAAAATAGCCGCCAAGAACCCATTTGGCCTGCCTCAGCGGCTATGGGAGCATATACTCGCACAATCCGGTATCGGGAGCGAACTGCGTTGGGCCGATCTGCCTGCCCGCGATCAGAATAAGCTTGTCAAACATCTTTGTGCCGGGGAGTTCCCGGTGAAGGGGAAAACGACTTTTAAAGAGGAGTTCGTCACGGCCGGGGGGGTGAAATTGGCGGAAGTGGACCCTCAGACGATGGAGAGCAGGAAGATAGCGGGGCTGTTCTTTGCCGGAGAGATCCTGGATGTGGATGGGGTCACGGGCGGCTTTAATTTCCAGCATGCCTGGAGCAGCGGTTGGATCGCCGCGGACAGTATCGTCAAGGCGGGCCAGGGGGCTTGAATTGCCCGGATGGACCCAGGAGAGACCTTGGCTGGGGAGATGGTTGGAAGAATTGTCAGTTGATTGATTATCAGGTATTTGGGAAAAGCTCATGAAGTCGCGGCTGAAAAAGGCTTTACCCCGGCCCGGAACACGACCGGATAAGATGCCGTACTGGGAAGAATCCTATTTTTTTCGTATTTTTGCAACCCCGAATTTAAAAAACCATCGGGGTATTTATTTTATGTCTGAAAACAATATTGTTAACCCAAACGCTGAAGTACAGGAGTCTACGACAGTAGCAGAAGCTACCGCAGAGGCTACAGCGACACCAAAAGCACCTGTATATGTGCAAACGGCACATGATGATTTCGACTGGAGCATCGACAAGAGGAACGTCGCCGCTTACACGAAGGAAGAAAAGGAAAAGTATGACACCGTGTACGACAACACCTTTGTAGCTATCACCGATGGCGAACTGGTGAAAGGACTGGTCGTAGGATTGACCAAGACGGATGTCGTCGTGAACATCGGATTCAAGAGCGATGGACTGGTATCCCTGAATGAATTCCGCGATCTGCAGAATTTAAAGACAGGTGATGAAGTGGAAGTGATGGTGGTGGAAAAGGAGGACAGGGAAGGTCATCTTCACCTGAGCCGCAAACAAGCCCGTATCACCCGCGCCTGGGAAAAGATCGTGGAAGTACACAAGACTGGCGAAGTGGTCACTGGTACGGTTACCAGCAAGACGAAAGGCGGCCTGATCGTAGACGTATTCGGAATGGAGACCTTCCTGCCCGGATCACAGATCGACGTGAAGCCCGTTACGGATTACGACCAGTTTGTTGGAAAGACGATGGAATTCAAGGTCGTGAAGATCAACGAAGCGATCAAGAATGCCGTAGTATCTCACAAGGCCCTTATCGAAAGCGATATCGAAGCACAACGTGCCGAGATCATCAGCAAGCTGGAGAAAGGCCAGGTATTGGAAGGCACTATCAAGAATATCACCGATTTCGGAGCCTTTATGGATCTGGGCGGTCTGGACGGTCTGCTGTATATCACCGATATCAGCTGGGGTCGTATCAGCCATCCGAGCGAAGTATTGAAGCTGGATCAGAAATTACAAGTGGTGGTATTGGATTTCGACGATGGCAAGAAACGTATCAGCCTGGGTCTGAAACAACTGACCCCGCATCCATGGGATGTGCTGCCTGAGACGGTGAAAGAAGGTGCGATCGTGAAGGGTAAAGTCGTCAATATCGAAGATTATGGCGCATTCCTGGAAATCATGCCGGGTGTAGAAGGTCTGGTACACGTAAGCGAAATTACCTGGGCCAATACGCCGATCAATGCAAAGGAATTCTTCAAACTGGGTGATGAACACCAGGCTAAGGTCGTGACGCTCGATAAGAACGCCCGCAAGATGAGCCTGTCGATCAAACAACTCAGCGAAGATCCATGGAATACGATCGAAACGAAATTCCCCCAGGGCAGCAAACATACTGGCCTGGTGAAGAATATCACTCCTTATGGAGTGTTCGTGGAACTGGCTCCCGGTATCGGTGGTATGATCCATATCAGCGACCTGAGCTGGCTCAAGCGTTTCAATCACCCTTCCGAGTACACGAAGGTGGGTCAGAATATCGATGTGATGATCCTGGGTATCGATAAGGATAACCGCAAGCTGCAGCTTGGTCATAAACAACTCGAAGAAGATCCCTGGAATGCACTGGAAGAAACCTTTGCTGTGGGCTCCGTTCACGAAGGCACTGTCATCCGCAAAGATGATAAAGGCGCTATCGTGCAACTGCCTTACGGACTCGAGGGTTTCGCTCCCAACCGTCACCTGAACAAGGAAGATGGCAAGCAGGTACAGGCCGACGAACAAGCGCAATTCATGGTGATCGAATTCGATCGTAATGAAAAACGTATCGTATTGTCGCATACCCGCCTTTGGGAACAGGTGAAGACCGACGAGAAGAACGCTCTTCAGAAAGAAGCAAGAGCCGATGCCGACAAGACACGCAAAGCCGTCAAGACGATCCAGAGCAAGGTTGAAAAACCCACTCTTGGAGACCTGGGCGCACTGGCCTCTATCAAGGAAAAGCTGAAGCAGGAAGAGAAGGATCAGGGTGGAGAAGCTCCGAAATCCGAATAGTTTTTCAAAATAGGTAATCTATTCAAGGCCCCGGAACATTCCGGGGCCTTTTTTTATGCGAGCCTGCTAAGTTGCAGATCGGTGAAGGCCAACAGGGAATCCAGTTTCAGATCCGCTGCTCCCCATTTCTGTAATTCATATTGCGGCGGGGTGGGAATGACCACGCATTTCATACGAGCGGCTTTGGCGGCGATCAGTCCATTGAAGGAATCTTCGAAACAAAGACATTGCAGGGGGCTCACCGATAGGGCAACTGCGCAATCGATATACACCTGGGGATGGGGCTTGCCAAAAGGCAGGTCTTCTGCCGAAGTGGTAGCGTCGAGGAGATGCCCGATACCCAGCTTATCGACGACGACCTCCACCAGGGAAAAGGGTGAGGAAGTGGCCAGACCGATCCGGAACCCGCGAGCCTTGAAGAAGGAAAAGATAGGTTCGATGCCCGGCATCGCGGCTGCCTTATCCTTTATTTTGACGATCACATTTTTGTGCAGAGCGGATACGGCCGCCTGTGCAAAGACCTTATCGATGCTGAAATGACCAAACCAGTAGTCGATCCATTCCTTGGTGCGCAGACCCGTTGTAAGATGATATTGATCGGGAGACAGGGAAACGTCGAATTGTTGCAGGGTTTCCGTTCCGGCTTCCTGCCAGCAGGGTTCGGAGTCGATGAGCAGCCCATCCATGTCGAAAATAACGGTATTCAGTTGCATAGGCGGCAAAGTTAAAGCGGAACCGTGATATTCATGAACAATTCCGTAATTTCGAATGTGTATTCAAGTCTAAACCAAGCACATGAATTCGTTCATTGAACGATTAAAAAAAATCCGGCTCGTCCGTAAACTGGTCTATGCCATCGTGGGGGTAGTATCTTACCCGGGCCTGACGATTGTGAACCGATTGAAAATAACCGGTACGGAGCATCTGCGTAAGTTGCCGAAAAGGAATGTGCTTTTTGTCAGCAATCACCAGACCTATTTCGCGGATGTCATCACTTTCCTGCATATCTGCAGTGCCGTGAAATGGGGGAAGAAAGACAGGCTGGGTCTTCCCTATTACCTGCTGAACCCTTTTACCAATGTATATTTTGTAGCGGCCGAAGAAACGATGAAGGGCAGTTGGGTGAGCCGGTTGTTCACATTGGCAGGGGCCCTGACGGTGAAAAGGACCTGGAAGAAAGACGGGGCGGAAGTGAGAAGAGGATTGGACCCTTCGGATACGCGCAAGATCACGAGGGCACTGGAAGACAGTTGGGTGATCACTTTTCCGCAAGGGACTACCAAGGCTTTTGCGCCGGGAAGAAAGGGGACGGCCCTGATCATCAAACAAAATAAACCGATCGTCGTGCCGGTGGTGATCAGCGGATTTTGGAGGGCGTTCAATAAAACGGGACTGAAATTCAAGAAGAAGGGAGTTCTTTTATCCGTCACTTTTAAAGAGCCTTTACAGATAGATTACGAAGCCAGCTCCGAAGAGATCCTTGGAGTCGTGATGGATTCCATCGAGCAGAGTAGAGAATACATGATGAAAGGGGCGCATCATTGGGAGAAGGTCCCCAAAGAAAAAACGTAGTTTAGTCCTTTATAAAAAAGGCTCTTAATTCCCCCGCATCTTCCGGCTTCATTTTCCCGCCAAGGATCAGTCTCAACTGTCTCCTGCGTAAAGCGCCTTCAAATAATTTCTTCTCTTCTTCCGTATCGGGGATCAGTTCGGGAACCGGGCGTGGCTTGCGGTTGGGATCAAGGGCCACAAAAGTATAGTAAGCCTCATTGCTTTTATATTTGTATTGCTGGGTATGATCTTCTCCCCATACTTTCATGTGGACTTCCATCGAGCTGTTGAAGGCCCGGGTGACCCTTGCTTCGATATGCACGACATTTCCCAACTTGATGGGGTTCTCAAAAGAGATATTGTCTACGGAGGCGGTGACGACGGGAGCGTTGCAATGTTTGCCTGCGGCCAGGGCCGCGGCGATGTCCATCCAGTACATAAGGCGTCCTCCCATGAGATTGCCGAATACGTTGGTATCATTGGGCAATACCAACTCCGTCATGATGATGAGCGATTCTTTTACCGTCTTTGCTTTTACCTGGATCATAGTGCGCAAAGGTAAGAACTATACGTTGGCTTTTACGCATTGCTGCAGGAAAGATTCGTCGGCATCGGCGCCGATCCCGGGTGTGTCAGGGACTTCCAGGTGATAACCCCTGTATTGCACTCCGCCTGTAACAGGATCGGTCTTATGTCCCAGGAGGCAGGTATCCATATCGTGAAAGATGATATTGTCGTGTGCCAGTGCGAAATGTGCAAAGGCCGTCAGCGCCAGGCGGCTTTCCAGCATGCCACCCATCATGCAGGGGATCTTATTTTCCGCGCAGAGCGTATCGATCTTCGTCGCTTCGAGGATCCCCCCGGATTTTGCGAATTTTATATTCACGTAATCGCAGGCGTTGGCCGCGATGAGCCGCCGGGCATCATGATGGTCGAAGACGCTCTCATCCGCCATGATGGGAATGGGGACCAGGCTCCGCAATTCCGGCAAACGATCGTCGTGCCAGTGACGCATGGGCTGTTCGCAGAACTGGATCTCCGAGGGGCCCATTTCCTGCAAGGTACGGGCGGCCGTATCGAAATCCCAACCTTGATTGGCATCAATTCTGAGCAGGAGTTCTTTTCCCACGGCGTTGCGGATCTGCCTGACCCTTTCAAGATCTTCCGGACCGTCCTTTCCCAATTTTATCTTAATGATCCGTACGCCCTTATTCTTAAATTCGATGGCCGTCCGGGCCATGTTCCCGGGGGTGTCGATCCCGATGGTGAGATCGGTCTCTATCTCCTTTTTTTTGCCACCCAGGTATCGATAGAGGGGTTGATTTGCAGCCCTGGCGGCCAGATCGAACAAGGCCATATCGAAGGCGCTCTTGATCGTCCCATTGAAGGCCGTATAATGATGAAGTTCCTGCATACGCTCTTCTATGGCCAGCGCTGATTTCCCTTTCCAGATCGCCGCAAAATCTTTTGCCATTTCAAAACAGGTGGCCTGGGTCTCGCCTGCGATCATCGGGAAGGCGGAACATTCGCCCACTCCGTAATACCCGGCATCGGTATGGATGCGGAGGAAGATATTCTGAGCAAAATGCATGGTCCCGGTGGCGATCGTGAACGGATGCATGGGGATGCTAAATCGGTAAATGTCAGTGGAAAGGATCTTCATACTAAGATAATAAGTGGTTGAAAGGTAGCCATTTTGGCAAAATTTTCCTTTACTTTTGCCCGAAATACTAACGTCCGTTCGCATGATAAAAGAACCAGTGGTTATTTCTTTTGACAATACTGAAAACGCTTTTGAATATAAGTCGGATAAGGAATTAAAGAAAGCGGATTTTTTATTTTCCAGCATGGGCCATGCGATGCTGGTCAGGTTGGGCACAAGATTGACGCCCTGGGCTATCCGGGCGGGATTACCCGTGAAAGGGATCATCCGGAAGACGATCTTTTCCCAGTTCGTGGGGGGAGAGACGCTGGAAGAGACGGCGGTGGTGGCGAAGAAACTGGGAGAATATCATGTGGATGTGATCCTGGATTATGGAGTCGAGGGAGGGGATGAGGGAGAAGAGGGTTTCGAGCATGCCTGCGAAGAATTTATCCGGGTGATCGATTACGCCGGTACGCAGCCGAATATTCCTTTTATGAGCGTGAAAGTGACAGGGATCGCAAGGTTTGGGTTGTTGGAGAAACTGGATCAGTCGGCTGCCGCGGGTGCCGGGAGCCTGATGAAAAGATATACAAAGGCATTGGAGTCGTTAACAGAGGAAGAAAAAGCGGAGTGGCAGCGGGTGCATCAGCGCATGCTGCGGATCTGCCGGGCGGCGGAGGCTCATAAGGTAGGAGTGCTGATCGATGCGGAGGAGACCTGGATCCAGGACCCGGTGGATGTATTGACGATCCTTATGATGGAGCAGTTCAACAAGGGAAAGGTCACCGTGTACAATACGATCCAACTGTACCGGCATGACCGGCTGCCCTTCCTGAAAGACTGCCAGGAGGCGGCCTCGCAGCGTAATTTTATCCTTGGGGCCAAACTGGTGCGGGGGGCATATATGGAGAAGGAACGCAAGCGGGCGATAGAAATGGGATATGCATCACCCATCCAGCCGGATAAGGAGTCCAGCGACCGGGATTATAATACGGCATTGGAGTTCTGTATCGGGCATCTCGATGGGATCGCCCTGATCGTAGCTTCTCATAATGAGTATAGTAATTTATATGCTACACAGTTATTACAGCGGAAGGGGCTGCCCCTGCATCATCCGCATATTCATTTTTCCCAGTTGTACGGCATGAGCGATAATATCACCTTCAATTTAGCCAAGGCGGGATGTCCTGTGAGCAAATATCTTCCTTTCGGTCCGATCCGGGATGTAGTGCCCTACCTTATGCGGCGTGCGCAGGAGAATAGCTCGATGTCGGGGCAGACGGGCCGGGAATTGGGGTTGATCAGGAAGGAGTTGAAGAGGAGGGGGTAGGGGAGAGATTTTGCGATTTTGGGATTTTGGATGAGAGAAGCTGCAAGCTGCAAGTGGGGGGCGGGCGGAATAAGCCGGGAAGGGAGGAATAATGCATAAAGCGGCTTATTTTGTGGCCGGAAATCTAAAAAAATCTTTATTTTCGCATCTCTTTATTTTTCGGATCGTTAGCTCAGTTGGTTAGAGTACTTCCTTGACATGGAAGGGGTCACTGGTTCGAATCCAGTACGATCCACGAAGGGCGCATTTGATGCGCCCTTTTTTTATTAAAATGCACGTCCAGCCTGCATTTTAAAAATTAAGCGGGTTAATTCGGATCATCCAAAATCAATAAAATAGGCCTATCCCAGGGGACCTATCAGGGGACCCTATCTTTGAGGTCCCCTGAATAGCAAAAATGCTTGCAGACAGTGAGTTTGAAAGGGGATTAAAAAACCTTTAAATGAAGATGTATGAACGTCCAGCAGAAGTTTTCGGTTTCGGTCATTCCGAAATGGAAAAAGACCGATTCAAAGGGTGAAAGCCCTATTTATTTACGGATGTGAAATTATTTCTCCTTCGGGGAAGTACAAATTAATCTCGCAGGCCGAAAATCTGTTCTTATCTCCTTGGCTGGGTTGCAAGACAAGTCCTTTCTTCTATTCCTTGCCCGTCTTCATGGATCCTCAATGGTCCGAATGCGGGTAAAGGAATGTTTTTATAACTCTATTACAATAACTGAACGAAACCGGCGTATAAAATGCCAAGGATTGCGCCTATCAAAGTCGTCAGCCTTTTAGTTTTCACGTCCACACCAAAAAACCCTGCTATGGGTTCCCTCCACAAAAAGAACAAGAACGCAATTGGAACAATCATGGCAGAAATGATCGTGTAGCTATCAAATCTTACTATCTCCCTGAATCTATATAACTCGTATAATTGAAAAATTCCGGTAGGAATGGCGCTTGCAGTGCCGGCAACCAGCAAGATCCAGCCCCAGCGCCGTTTTTTTAAAAGAAGAAAAAACACTATTGATAAGTAAGAGATATTTATCAGGTTTGCCCACACAAAGATATCGCCTCTGCAGCCCTCGCACTGTAAGAAATGGACTTGCGCTTTAATAAACTTATAGAAGGTCCATACATATATTCCTCCGAAAGCTATTATAAAAAGCCTGAACCACCTTGAAGGAGGTAAGGGAGTGCCCGGGATTAAAATGGGCTCAACAATTTCTGCTACTTTTCCCTTATAAAAATTAAGCTTCTTCAATCTCGCTGTTTTTTCAGCCTCAACTTTCTGAATATATCGATCAGTTTCTGCTATGTCAGCCGGGGAAATACTCCTTTCCTGAAGAATTCGCTCCGCTGCGGTTACGGCCTCTAATTGATACTGTTCCGGCTCTTTGATAATTCTTAGTAGGTCTGCTGTTGAATAGTTGCCGAATTGATCATAAAAGTTGATTTCCATAGCTTCCTTAAATTGAGTCAGGGTTTTCCTTTGAATTAATGGTCCTTATAATGCTTACCAATATACTGTTTTAGATCTTGACATACGAGTTGCAGTCGGGCATAATTTTCTCTTCTTATTCTGAGCCAGGGTTTTTCTCTTTCGGACAAATGACGTACGCCGTCGGGGCCAGTGAGTTGTTCGTCTTCGAAACTGCCTATTTCATTATAGAACCCGGAATAATGAAAATCGGTGAATTCAAGTATTATAAAATCTCCCGCCATTGTAAAATTTATTTTAAACCCAACAGTTCCGTTTGTCTTATCGCTGGAATCGACTCTCCCGTTAGGTTTGATCGAATAATGATCCAATTGTCCTGGCTTGAAATATTTCCCTTTTTCTGTTTCACTCTCATAGATTGACTGAAAACCTATACTTGTCCCTTTCGGGAGCCAGAATAGTGTTTTTTTTAGACTACCGTATGCGGTGCGGTTAGCCCAATCGCTAACAAGCTCTTTGCACCAGAAAATTTCGTAACCTGGTCTCAATTTGACTGAGTCAGTAATATGAATGCGCCCTGTTGCGGCATTAAAGGGAAACCCAGCTTTATTAGGTTGCCCTTTTGAGAATAGGCTTCCAAAAATGAGCACGGAGATTTGAAGGAATTGTTTCATGAAAAGGGAATATTAAGATTTTTGTATTTCTTCCGCCGCCCTTACGATCGGTTCCCATTCTGTCTTCGCCTCCGACTGTTTAAGCAACTGTAAATGCTTATTATAATCTTTGGACAAGGATGAATAGTTTTTTACTATGTCATAAAGGGGATCTGGGATCGGCTCACTTATAATTGGAAACAGCTCCATCAGGTCTTCGGCCAGGCGACTTAGATAATAGTCCACATGGCTAGGGCCTTCGACGCCATTAAATTGGCGAAAATCTTTGCTGTATTCGTAAATCGAATCGTCGCCCAGGGATAACCAGTATTCGCTGTCTGTCAAGCCAAACCAATGTAAGTTGGTATCGGGCTCATTGCCAAAAGGCAATATTAGATCCGGATGCTTAAGCTTAAAATTCATTAGAGCCATAGACTGAAATAGAAGGTAAAAATAGATTATTGCAATAGAGAAAGTGAATTTACCCTAAATTTAGGCTCCAGTAAAATAGTAAGGGCTAAATCAAACTTTAATTATATGAAAACAATTGATAAAATCGTTTCAGCAGGCTGTATCTGCCTGTTCGCAGGGATGCTAAATCCCTGCAATGCATTTGCAATAAGATGTTCAGATACATCACAAATCACGCTTAAGCAAACTCCGGCGGCGATTGACGGAGCGCACGACTTCGACTTTCATATTGGCAGTTGGAAAACCCACCTGAAACGTCTGCAACATCCATTGGGCGGTTCAACAACATGGGTTGAATATGATGGCACTACAGAAGTACGAAAAATATGGGGTGGGCGTGCAAACCTTGTAGAATTGGAGGTTGATGGCCCTGCTGGTCATATTGAAGGTTTAAACCTGCGTTTATACAATCCCGAAGCGAAGCAATGGAGCCTTACTTTTGCGAGCGGTAGGGGCGGCGTTCTTGGCATACCCACTGTCGGGGAGTTTAAGAACGGACGCGGTGAATTTTACGACCAGGAAACATTTAACGGCCGGACAATTTTTGTACGGTTTATTATTTCGGATATCACACCTGATACAGTCCATTTTGAACAATCTTTTTCGGATGACGGCGGCAAGACATGGGAAGCGAACTGGATAGCCACAGACACCCGCGTAAAAGAATGAACCGAAAAAACCGGCAAAAGTATCAGTTGGCAAAGCTCCTTTTACCCTGGAGCGGCCTAGCTTTCTCCGTCCTTTCGTCCCTCTAAGAGCTACTATCCCCTGGCAGACAAATATCAGGTGGCAAACCCTGTAATTGTCCAGCGTGAGGCATTGAATTACCTGCCCGTTTATGCGGAATATTATTATGCTCCCGGGGATTCTATCCTGCGACTTATTTCTTACGATTGGGAAAAAGACCGTTTTGGTAACTTCTTCGAAAAACAAAAAATGTGGAAAGAGGAAAGTAAGAAATTTGATGTTTATAATAAAGAATACGAGAGGATAAGGGCTTTATTAATAAGCCAGCTTGGGGCGGTAAGTAGTACTGACACAACGACAAAAGAGGTAACTTCTGACAGAGGAAAATATTTTACGAGAAACACATTGTGGGAAACCGATGATGTTTATGCAAACTTGAATATGATTTTTGAATCGATGACGTATCGGGTAAGATTAACGCTGTATTGGAAAAAATAAGATCGAAGCAAAGCTGTGAGAAATTAGCTTTCAAATTCTTCTTCCACATTTGCCAGCACTTCACAATCACAATACCCGCCCTCTCCGGCAAGCCTTACTGTAGAAATGAGCGGATCATTCGTCAGAACCGTCCGACAGGTCATCGAAGACGATGAACCTGCGCTCCTTCTTCAGCAGTGGGAAAGTGCTGTCGGGAAGTATTCGTTGTAGTTCCAGCTTTAGGTTGCTTTGCCCGACGATGCCCTCCAACTCCCAGTCCGTCTTATTAAGGAAGGTATAGTTGAACTTCAGCGGGATCGTATCCTTGCCGCCGGAAGCACGGAGGGTCAATACATGCCGGACTGTGTCCCGGTCCAGCGAATAGGTTTTAAATACGCTGGGGTTCATCGTGATGATGCTCACCATTCTTTTCCCTCCGGTGATACGCTCGCCCCAGACCCTCCAGCGCAACGTATCCTTCTCCGTTAAGGGCAGGCTATCGTTGTTGACGATATGCTGTTTTATCAGGGAATATTGTCTCGTGCGATTGACGGCCTCCACTCTCCTATAGGTCTTGTAGACCTCCTGCAGGCTTAAAAAGAAAGATAATCCCAGGATGAGATAACTGATGACCCGGAACAGGGTCGTTTTAAAGTTCTTCCCCGGCCTGTAAGGGGGGGGCTGCGGCGTGGAAGGCGCCCCGGCGAAGAGCGGGCGCCACAAAGGACCGCCATAGGAGACCAGTAAAAATAAGGCGATGAAAAGAATATAGAAGGAGGTGATCATTACGCCGACCTGGTAGCTGTAATTCAGCAGGATGATATTCACGAAGGCCGGAACGATGATCAGCAGGCCTGCCAGGCGGGTGCGCCGGAACAGGATCAGGATGGCTCCCGATAATTCGACAAGACCGCTGAAGACCTGGTAAGGCTTCCCATAGCCGAAAGTAGCCCAAAGCAGGCGGAAGGGGTTCAGGTCACCCAGCTGCTGCTGCAAGGTCGTTACCGACGGGGTAGGCATCTGTAACGGGCAGATCTTTATGACGGCATAGGCGAATACGATGCCGGACAGGCCAATGACCAGGGCCTGTGAGAACCAGTAATGCAGTTTAACGTAATGAGTCCTCTTCCGGTCGAGAAAGCTCCATAGGAGGCAGGCCAGCATGGCCAGCAGTAAATACAGGATATCCCTGATCGTATGAAGGGACTCTGAGAAGGTGCTCCAATAGGCCGGTATATAGTTGAAATGAAAGAAATGGCGATTGAGCCAGAGGCAGGGCCTTGTAAAGATACTTGCGCCGATGGTGAATCCCGCCTGCGAGAACCCGAATACCGGGCCCAGGAAATTCTCGGTCAGTACTTGAAGGGTCAGGTAGATAAAGAAGAACCGGAAGGCGATCTTTTGCCCGGCCGTCCAGGGAGTAGGGTTGTTAAAATGGGGAATGCTTTTCATAATAATATCGAAATATAAAAGGAAAATGAGGGCTGATTAACGGAATTGACCCATCGGCAGGGTAGGATCAATGAACGGCATGAGCTTCATAACAGCAGTCAGTAAGGTTTGAATGTCAAATTTTGACATTTTCATAAATGCTTCAATGACTCTTGGCGCTTTTTCAGGGTCGGCCATTAATGTATGTAGTACAGCGGGAACAATCTGCCAGGACACGCCAAATTTGTCATCGAGCCAGCCGCACTGATCGTATATACCACCCTTGCCCAGCTTTTCCCAGTAGTAATCTATTCAATAACCTCGCTGGTATTACTGACCTGCTTTTCTAAAAGAAATTGCTTTTGTAAGCTGGCCAGCGCAGACATCATCGAGTTTACGGCAAACCAATTTGGTAAAGGGCTGGAAGCCTGGTTAGGGTATAAAAAGAGACCGCCCCAAAATACTGCGGCGGCCTCCAGCTAAAGGTTGTTCTGTCGACAATTGTTTGTCCGGGCTTTTGTGACGCTAAGGATAAGGCCGGACCAGGTTAATGGTTATGGTAGTTCACCGGGCGTACTGGATCTGCTCGGTTTTTTATCTCTTTTTCCCCATTCGGCCAATCCAGGGCTGGACTATAAAAATACTAAAATAATTAGTACTTATGCACATTCGAATACTTGAAATCCCTCCCTTTTCTGGCAAGAATCTGCTTTTTTCGACGCCCCTACCTCTGTCAGCGAATTGTATTTTAGAGCGAAACGGACCAGTTTATAAAATATAGGTATAATATCCCCTATTTCTGTAATAATTATAATTATAACTATTATTTTAATTAATTTCGATAATAATTATATTTATAGTGTATAAAATCCCTTCAATAACTATTCCCAGAGCTACCTATCTAGCTAAAATACAGCCCTTTATGCGTAAAGGGCTCATCAAGGCCCTAACCGGCCAGCGAAGGGTAGGGAAGAGCTACCTGTTATTCCAACTCATGGATGCGATCCAACAGGAGGAGAAGGAGGCGAATGTCATTTATATCAATAAGGAAAATCTCCAGTTCGATTTTATCCGAAATGCCCAGGACCTGAACGACTATATCCTGTCCCAACTCCGGCCGGGCGGACGAAATTATATTTTTATCGACGAGATCCAGGATATCGCCGAATTCGAAAAAGCCTTGCGATCTCTGCTCCTCGATGAAAACAATGATCTCTATATTACCGGTAGCAACGCAAAGATGCTCTCCGGCGAACTCGCCACCTATCTTAGCGGAAGGTTCGTTGAATTTAAAGTATATAGCCTATCGTATCCCGAATTCCTGCTTTTCCATAAGCTGGAAAATAGCGATGCCAGCCTGGAGCTTTATTTCCAGTTCGGCGGATTGCCCTATCTCATCAATCTTCCTCTCACCGACCAAGCCTTCGAATACCTCAAGAGCGTGTATTCCACGATCATCTTCCGCGATGTCGTTAGTCGGTATAATCTGCGGAACAGTAGTTTCCTTGAAAAGCTGGTTCTTTTCCTCGCCGGCAATACCGGGAGCCTTTTCTCTGCCAAGCGCATCAGCGATTACCTTAAATCCCAGCACACGAATATGGCGCCCAACCAGATCCAACTCTATACCGAATATCTAACCAACGCTTATATCGTCCATCAGGCCGATCGCTATGATATCGTCGGCCGGCGCATCTTCGAAAGCGGTAGCAAATTCTATTTTGAGAATACCGGTATCCGCAATGCCATCGTCGGCTATGACCCCAAGGATAGGGGACAACTGCTGGAAAATATTGTATACAACCATCTCCTCTACCTGGGCTATGAGGTCAAAGTCGGATATATCGGTACGCACGAGATCGATTTTGTTGGTGAGCGGAAAGGGGAAGTACTCTATGTTCAGGCCGCGCTTCGCCTAGACGGGGAAGCAACCCTCGACCGCGAATTCGGCAACCTGCTGAAGATCGCGGATGCCTATCCGAAGATAGTAGTCACTAATGACCAGTTCGAAGGCAATACGTACCGCGGCGTACAGCATGTCAATATAAAAGATTTCCTGGTTAAGAACGATTGACCTTATTGGACGATTTTAGTTCCTCAAAAAAGATGGGAAGGGGGAAATTTTATTTCAAAAATACTAATTTATTTAGTATTTTTGATCGATCAAAACAGCTTCCTATGGCACGCAATTTTCCTTATAATAACTACCCCTATACTGATAGCCCTTATAACAGTTTTCCTTATACTCAATTCCCCTATTCGGATGGAGAAGAGGAGAGGGTGCGTGTCAGAAAACATGAAAGTGTGCCTATTCCAGGGGGACTGCTGGGATCTATGGTGATATTCATATGGTTTGCCTGCTGGCTCACTTACAAAATGCTCTGCCTGCTCTTCAGGATACTCCGGGCACTCTTCCGGCTTTTAAGAAATTAGGGATGGCGGGATCCTATGCATCTTCCAAAGGTATAAAAATAACTTTATATATTACTAATATAATTAGTAAATACTTTATCTTCACCCTTTGTTCGAGGATTTATTGATAAGACCTGGCTTCCATGGGAGCCGGGTTTTTTTATTTATCAATCGGCTCTGCCGGCCGATCTTGCCCGTTGCTATCTTTACAGATAGAGCACGTTGCAGGCTTGTTATCAGGCTGCGCTACCTGCCTATCCGCAGTGAAAATGTCTGGTCGAAAGAAAAGGTGAAGATATTTCACCAAATTGGTATTATATGTAATATATTTATATAAGAACAGGTGTTCACTATATACAGAATCATATCAGTCGAGCTTGTTAGTTTCTCCCGAACGAACCTCTTGTCTGCTTTTTAGTAGTCCTTTTTTCTACCGTTAGGTCCATTCAATTCTTGTAGATATGAAAAGATTGATGCATTGCCATCGGGGTTATCTCCTATGTCTTTTATCCATGATTTTTTTGCACCATGTCCGGGCACAGAATATCCTTTATATAGCTCCGGGAACGGACCTTACGATTTCTTCGGGGACCAATTTGTCTTTGGATAATTTCAGCCTGGCCCCTTCGTCGGGCTTTACAATGAATGGCATAACCCTGGCGAAGAATACAACCATCTCCCATGCCGCGTCCGGCACTTATATCAGCCGGGTATACGCGTTTAGCGGCACTACGGGAAGCTTTAGCGGTAATATACAAATGGGTTACCAGGATGGCGCCGAGCTGAATGGGTTGCCGGAAGCCGGTTTACAACTGAACCTTTATAATGGAGTTTCGTGGCAGGCATTTGCTGCCAATATGAATAATACCGTCAGCAATTTTGTATTGACCACTTCGCTCAGTAATGTAACGTTGAATGAACTGACGCTGGCCGCGTCATCCAGTCCGCTTCCGCTGCGCTGGGGTGTTGTAGGTGCGTACCGGCGGAACAATCAGGTATTGATAGAGTGGGGGACCCTGCAGGAGTACAAGCTGGCCTATTTTAACGTTGAGAAAAGTATGGATGGCAGTTTCTGGGCGGCGGTCATCCGGGATATCCCGGCCAGAAATCTGGATTTGCCACACCAATACCAGCAAACAGATCCGGTCTATTCCCCGGAAAAGATCTTCTACCGTATCAGGCAGGTGGATATCGATGGTCAGTATAGTTACTCCGCCGTGGTCGCGGTATCCGCCGAAAATAGTAAGAACGCATTTGTCCTTTACCCCAACCCTGTAAAGAATTCTTTCTATCTCAGTGGTGATAGTAGGGCCAGCCTAAAGCGGGTGCAGTTGATCACCAGTGGTGGCGTTCTGCTGAAAACCTGGGAAAGCACACAGGACAGCTATCCTGTCGACCTGCTGGCCGCCGGGGTCTATTATGTCCGCCTGACGAAGACGGATGGAAGCACTCAATATGAAATACTAGTTAAAAAATAAATTAGTAAACTCTCTTTAATTCAGCAATATGAAACAATTATTTATTCTATTAGCGTTTACAACCTGCCTTTCCGTCCATGCCCAGGTCGGTATCGGGACGACCACTCCGGATGCGTCGTCCCAATTGGAAATAGTATCCACCGGCAAGGGTCTGCTTATTCCCCGTATGACCGCTGCCCAGCTCGGCGGCATTGCCAGCCCTGCAACGGGGCTGCTGGTCTATCAGACGGACGGCGTCACCGGGTTCTATTATAATACCGGCACACCCGGTACACCAAACTGGGTGTTGTTGCAGGTCAGCACCAATGTAACGACCCAGGGCAATACGTTCAACGGCATCAACCAATTGGTTAAAGCGAATGGCAGCGGGCAGTTACCGGCCATCAGCGGAACGAACCTGACCAGCTTAAATGCGGGGAGCCTCTCGTCGGGGACGGTGCCGGTAGCGCGCCTGGGATCATCAGGAACCGCCTCTTCAAGCACTTTCCTGCGAGGTGATAATTCCTGGTCCACACCAGCCGGCGGCAGCGGCACTACCCTTGACCTGGCTGCAACCAAGACATCGGCACAATCCCTTGCTGCTGGCGGCAATGCCGTTACCCCGGATGATGTATCCTTTAACAATACGCTAACGGCGCCCTCCCTTTCGGGAGCCAGTTTTGACGGCACTACCTATACAGTGGGGCAAACGGGCACCTATCTCGTCACGGTATTTGTAATGCAAACAAGCGCTAGTATTGTAACTGTCTGTCCCCAATTGCTCGTAAATGGAACAACCGTTGTATTTGGCCTGGGAACACAAAATGGTTTTTTTCCAACCGGCACATTCGGAAGGGGGCATTTGAATGCGGTGCTATCTCTAACTGCAGGCAATACCGTAAAAATAAAGGCAGCCAATAGCAGTACGAGTTTAACGATGCCATTGTCAACGGATGGAACTACCCGAGTAAGTATTGTTAAATTGTAAGAAACCCGCCGGATCGCCTGGAAGCTGATGGTGAACAAGGCAATGAAAGAGTGACGGCTTCTTATCAGGCTGTGCTGCCTGCCCGCATATTGGCCACAGGAAACCAACAGGAGCGTTGTAAATTATCCAGTAATATGGCGCCATACTTATAACGATTTAACCTACCCATCATTAAACGCGAACTAAGAGACAGCGGCGATCGCCTCTACTTCGAGCTTCCATTTTGGATCGAGCAGTTGGGCGCATACGACCGTCAGGGTAGCGGGCAATACCGTAAAAATAACAACATCCCTGATTATTGATGAATCTATTTGCTTGATTAGAAAAGACTTAGGGGAAAGCCGAGATTTATAATGCACATGACAATAAATTTAAATAAATTTATATACGTTAATGGTTAAGGTTTTTCTGATTGTTGCGGTCTTTTTCAAACTTAAAACCACGACAATATGAGATACTTAAATCCATCCATGCCTGTAATTAGCCTCCTTCTCTTTGGATAGAAAATGTCCCTCTGCCTTTATATATGGATTTGACCGTTGGACCTCCAGGCTGTTGCAGGACGATCCGACTGAGGAAAATTAAATTGGATATTTATAATTATAAACGTAAGGATATATGTATATATATCGGAAAGGTAATAGCCGTATGATTAATTATATATCAGGCTTATTGCTTGGTTTTCTGATCGCTACGATCATTCAATTCAAACACAAGGACAATGAGGAAAGGTTTTTTTTTGAGAGTATTGCCCAGTCTGTCAGGAGGGGACGAATCGTGTTCAACGAAGATTCATCTATTGTCGATGCCTTGCATGTAACCAATCATTTATTGAAGATCCGGAGCCAGTTGTTCGAAAGGACTAATACCGATCGGGACTTCCTGAATGACGGGTCTTTATCCGAAGATCTTTTAACTGCGAAGGGGGCTTGTGCCAGCTATGCATCTGTGCTTGGTGAATTGTTGCAAACCATGGGGTTCCAGATCCGGATAGCACAAATGAAAGTGGGTAATAAATTTGGCGGGCATATCATTACAGAAGTGCTTACAAGCAATGGTTGGGCGGTGCTGGATGCATCCTGCGATCTTTTTTTTACTAATCCACAACATAAACTTGCATCTTTTAAGGAGGTTTCCGGTAATTGGGAATATTACAAATCTCAAACCGGCAAAGGTTATGAGATGCCCTATAAGTATAGTGATGTGAGGTATACGAACTGGGACAAAATTCCTGTTGTCATGCCCCTATTAAGGAAAATCCTTGTCCTGACCATTGGGTCAAAAAAAGTGGACACTATCTCTCTAAGATCTTTTGTACTCAGAAGATACAGAGTCTATTACCTTCTTCTATTGTTAATGATCGGGATTTACTCGATGGTAATACTTATAAAGAGAGCGATAGGTATCCGATTGAAGATTCTTTCTCCAGCGAATACAAGGGTTCAACCCGGGTCCATCTTTTGAAACCCTGGAATTTCAATTTTGGCCACAGGAGACCAACAGGAGCGTTGTCATTAAACATCCATTAAGAGCCGGCGGCCATTGCCTCTACTTCGAGCTTCCATTTTGGATCGAGCAGTTGGGCGCATACGACCGTCAGGGTAGGCTGATGATCACCCAAATACTTTTTTCTTAAAGCGACATTTTCCTCATCATATTCCGGCTTTGCTAAATAAGTCCGGATGGAAACCAGATTGGAATAATTCATGTCGGCCGATGCCAGGATTTCTCCTAAATACTCCCATATTATTTCACCTTGCTCTTTAAAACTCTCGGGCATGGACACTCCATCTTTCAGATAACCGTTCAATCCGCTGATGATCAGCAATCTTGAGTTGTTACTTATTTCAATGGCATGGCTGTAATTTTTATACTGAGGGTATAGGCTGCCGGGGTTGTGCTGAGTGAGGGGCATTTATTTTTCATTTTCTTGTTTACTATGCTTATTATTAAGCTATTAAGCCCCTTTTTTAAAGAATTATTCCCTAAAAAGGTGACCTTTCGAAGATACGACCATATATACTAAAAGAGCTATTCAAATGAATGACCAAAAGATCATAGAACTGATCCGTTCCGATAAAAACGATGCTGCCTTAAATGCTCTGTATAAAAGCTTTCCCCTGATGCGGAAAATCATCTTGTCTAAAGGAGGGAACGCCCATGATGCAGAGGATATTTTCCAGGAAGCCCTTATCATATTGGTCAGGAAAATAAAGGGAAGCGATTTTAAACTTACAGCAAAGCTGAGTACCTACCTGTTCAGTGTTTGCCGCTTCCTTTGGAAAGATGAATGGAAGAAGCGTAAACTTCCTGTTCCATATGACTTCGAAACGGAATTGAGCGAAGCCGTCGAACAGGAACTGGAGGAAGCGGTTCGAATGGAAGGCCAATGGATACTGGCAGAAAGAGCTTTGAATGACCTGAAAGAACGATGCCGGGAACTCTTATTACTCTTCTATGAAGGCCGGCTAAAGTTAAAGGACATTGCAGTTAAAATGGGGTATAGCTCCGAGAGTACGGCGAAGAATCAGAAATACAAATGCCTGGAAGGTGCAAAAAGCAGGCTGAAAGAACTCAAACAATCTATTCAATCTTTTTAATCCTTTTACCATGCGTAGTGAACTGGAATTGATCGAGAAGATCGAACGTTATCTTAAAGGCCAGCTTTCCGCAACGGATAGGGAGGCATTTGAAGAGCAGATAAGGAAAGACCCATCCCTCCGGGAAGAAGTGGCTTTGCAGCAGGAAGTGATGAAGGGGCTTGAACGTGCCGCTCTAAAGCAAAAGGTACAGCAGGCAGGAATAAGATTCAGACGGGGACGGAATTTTATGAAATGGGGATCCATTGGATTGGGTGTGCTAATCATTATTGCCACTGTTACTTATTATAAGAGCAGAACGGACTATCCTCAGCGATCTTATGAAGGGAAGACCCTGCCAGCCACCAACGAGTTGGGTGAGAGGAACTGGGCGGATGGGGACCGGAACCTCCCGGCACAAGTATTTTTCCTGGACGCTGGCAGCGACACGGTGATCGGGACCCGGGGAGGAATGGTATTATCTGTGCCCGCGAATGGCTTTTTAGATAAAGACGGGCAACCCGTAAAAGGGAAGATGGAATTGGTGGTGAAAGAAGCATTGACCCCTGCCTCTATTATCAAGGCAGGCCTTTCGAGCCGATCGGGAGATCAATTACTGGAAAGCGGGGGCATGTTCTTTGTAGATGCGAGAAAAGATGGGAAGACGCTTAAGATCAATCCTGCCAATGGGATCTATGCGGAAGTGCCGACAGATACGATCAAGGCGGGGATGCAATTATTCAACGGGAGACGGATGCCCGACGGTACGATCGATTGGGTGAATCCCGGACCCCTGGAGCATGACCTGGTGGCGGTGGATATTCATTTGTTAGATTTTTATCCGCCTCATTATCTGGATTCCGTTAGTAAATGGGGGTATGATGCGCGGAATAAAGTATTTACAGACAGTCTTTATTTTTCTGCTGCCGCTTATTTTCAAGAAGATTTCCCCAGTGAGACGAATGAGGCATCTCTGAGAGAGGATAGTGTAAGACCCAATGATCGTTCGTATATAGCTCGCCTGAATACAATGGGTTTCGGGAAGTGTGGCATCAATCCAGCGAAAATTAAAGCGATCTGGAATAACTCATTTCAAAATACCCTTCTTTCAACAAGGGAGTTTGAGGAACGTATTTCCTTGATACATAGAACCGGGTACAACCGTATCCTCGATCTGTACATAAATAACCTGGATAAAGATCTTTCCAGTATCGATTCCATGGCCGCTGAGTTGGAATCATCAGGAGAGGCGCCCGGGAAATTCACAGAGCAATTCCGTGCCTTTGCTTCCAGGCGGGATGGAAAGATAAAAAATGGGAATAAACAATTTGATAAACTTCGGGAGTATTATCAAATGAAAGCAAAGGCGTTCACGGAAGCTATCTCAAAAACTCAAAATGAATTTTGGGGCAAACAGGCTGAAATGGATCGATCGGCCACTGCAAGGCAAATGGAACATAAGATGGACTCCTTTAACAGGATCAATAAAAATTTTGAGGAAGAATTTTCTCTTAACCTGAAAGATGCCTACCGGCAATTGGGATATGATACGACGATCAGGCCCTGGTCATGGAATACCCCTATCTATTCAGTAAAGGTATTGAATACCGGCTGGTGCAATGTGGACAGATATGTTGATGAATCGGTGCTTACGCGTACTACGCTTGACTATACCGATCCCAGGAACGGTAAAAAGGCCGTCATTCAATACCTGCCTGTTTCCTTCCGGGTGGAATTCTCAAAAGGATATGATCGGCTTTATGTCTATCTCTTACCGGACAAGCTGAGTAGTTTTATGCGGTTGGGCGGTGAAAATGGAAATTATTCGGAGAAACTGAATGCATTGATGAAGTACAAACTGGTCTGTGTGGGCTATAAGGAAGAGCAGGCTTTTTTCTATTCCCTGGACGATGTCCTCCCTAAGGATTATTCGCCCATAGCATTGACACCGATCGGAAAGGATCAATTGGATCGGGAACTGAATAAGGCAGGTAGCAGCATGCAGGGCCTGGACCTGCAAAAGGAAAATAGCTTCTTTCAATTCGAAATAAAGGATCAAAAAAGGCAAGATAAGAATCACGCCTTGCTGGAATTGAAGGAGAAGATGCTGATGTTTATATTTCCTTGCTTAGTTTCAAGAAATATAAAGTAGGCCGGGTAATCCCCTACTCCGTCTTCAGATTCTTCACCGGATTCGCCAGGGCCGCCCGGATCGCCTGGAAGCTGATGGTGAACAAGGTAATGAAGAGCGTGACGGCAAAGCTGAACCCGAAGACCATCCAGTTGATGGGCGTGCGGTAGGCAAAATCCTGCAGCCATTTGTGCATGATCCACCATGAAAGGGGAGAGGCGATCAATACGGCTATTCCCACGAGCTTCAGGAAATCTTTGGAGAGCAGGAGCACCAGGCTGCTGACGCTGGCGCCCAATACTTTTCGGATCCCTATTTCCTTGATGCGCTGCTCGGCGCTGAAGCTGGCCAGTCCGAAGAGGCCCAGGCAGGAGATCAGGATGGCCATGATCGTGAAATAATGGATCATCGAAGAAAGCCGCTCTTCGGCCATATAATTTTTCTGAAAGTCCGCGTCGAGGAAAGAATATTCGAAAGGCTCGTCCGGGTTTAGACGATGCCAGCCTGCCTCGAGGGATCCCAGGACCTGTGCGGTCCCGCCCGGACGGGTATGCACGAGGATATAGTTATATCCACTACCGGTGGCTAACATGAAGGCATAAGGTGTAATCGGCTGATGAAGGTCCTCAAAATGAAAATCCTTTACGACTCCGACGATGGTGTAATCGTATTCCTTTCCCCTGAAAGGAGAAATTATTTTCTGACCGATGGCTTTTTGCGGAGTGCTGAAACCCAGGGCCCGGATGGCAGTTTCATTCAAGATGATACGCCCGCTGGTGTCGGCGGGAAATTCACGGGAGAACAGGCGGCCGGCAGCCAACTGAATGTTCAGGGAATGAAGGAAGTCCTTGTCCACGAAATTCAATTTTGTCAGCTTGCCTTCTTGTGTAGTCTCCCCCGGACGGTGAAAAAGATTATCCCCCATATTGACGATGCCCGGGTAAAAAAAGGATGCGCCTACGCTCTCTACCTGACGATCACGGCTAAACTCATTTTTAAGGGAAGCGTAACTGTCTTTTGCCGTTGCGCTGCGCAGGGGAATGATGATCTGCCCCGATCTCTCAAAACCCAGGTCCTTGGAGCGGAGATAGGTCATCTGCTGCCGGATCACCACCGTGGAAATGATCAGCGCCACCGAGATCATGAACTGGAACACGACCAATCCTTTCCGCAAGGAGACGGCCGCCAGCGAATTCGAGAATTTTCCTTTTAATACCTGTACGGGCTTGAACGAGGACAGGTAAAAAGCGGGATAAATGCCGGCCAGCAGACCCGTGAAAACAGCCAGACCCAAAAAGCCTGCAAAGAGAGGAATGTTTTGCGGGAAGTCCAGGGACAGGGTCCTGCCCGTCATCTGACCGAACAGAGGCAGGAGTAATAAACAAATGGACCATGCAAAGAGGAAGGCGATCAGGCTCATCATCAAAGATTCTCCCAGGAACTGCAGGATCAGGAATCTTTTCTCCGCACCCAACACTTTCCGTACCCCCACTTCGGCTGAACGTTTGGAAGAGCGGGCCGTAGCAAGGTTCATAAAATTAATGCAGGCGATCAGGAGCGTAAATGCAGCGATCGACCCCAGGATATAGAGATAGGTCAGGCTGCCACCGGGACTAACGTTCAGGGACATGTCGCCCTGAAGATGGATACCCCTGACAGGGAGCAGGAACTGCCGTCTGCCGAAGCCTACCTCTTTTAGTTTCACAGAGGCATATTTATCGATAAAGGCAGGGAATTTCGCCTCCAGCTTTTTGGCACTGGCTCCCGGCTTTAGCAGCAGGTAGGAATAGAACATGTTGTTCGTCGCGAAATCATCGGACTGCTGCTTAATAAATCCTTCCATATTCCCGCCTCCCACCGACATAAAAAACCGCCCGTCGATATGGGAAGGGGTATTGAGAGGCCGGAAGACACCCGTTATTTTGAAATCATGATCGCCATTGGTAGTGCTGCTGATACGGATCACTTTATTCAATGCGGGACGAGCGCCGAATAGTTTATGGGCTATGTCTTCGGAGAGCACTACGGTAGAAGGATCGAGCAAGGCGGAGGAAGGGGACCCTTCTATAAAATGATAGTTGAACAACCGGAAAAAGGAAGAATCCGCGATAAATCCTTTGGTCTCGTAAAAGGATACCAGGGGGGCTTTCGGATCTTTATACTGGATCAGTGTCTTGTCCTCAAAAAGCAAACCCTGAATGCGCGTGAATTCCTGTACTTCAGGAAACTCCTTTTTCATGGCTGCCGCCATCGGGGCGGGCGTGGTAGCGTATTTGCTTTCCTTATGCTGGTTGATGAACACGGTGCCGACCTGGTAAAGGTCCGCGACATGTGGGTGATCTTTGTCATAGCTCAGCTCATTCAGCAGGTAGACGGTGATGAGCATACAACAGGCCAGTCCGGCAGAAAGGCCAAAGATATTGATGAAGGAAAAGGCTTTATTCTTCATCAGGTTGCGCCAGGCGATCTTACAATAGTTGATAAGCATATACTATTCCGGTACATAGAAAATGCCGGAATGGTAAATCATTGTAAATCAACCAGGTAATCCAATGGATCCTCTTTCGGACTGTTCTTTTTCGATACAGTGGCTGTCCTTTTTTGGAGTGACTACCAGCGAGGCGGTCCTTACAAAGATTCGATGGAGTACCGGGTATATTTTTCCTTTTTGTTGTATTCGGATACCATCATATGCCCTTCTTTGGCAGGGAAGATGTATGTCTGGATATTTCCGTCCTTATGAGGAATGGAGCGTGCCACCTTTTTTTGGTTGACATTATAGATCGTGATATCCTTGACATCGTCGACGATCACATAATCGGTCTTGGTCTCGGAATTGGAAACTTTATAAAAACCCCTGTTGTCGTAGAAGGACAAAGGGACGATGCCCCTGTAAAAGGACGTATTATTGGCCGGAATGGCGCTCTCAAAAGTTATGGCCCCTTTGGAGCTTTGCTTGATCAATACAGCATCTTTCACCTTGGCTTTTTGCGTTCCCGCCAATCCCAGGATCCCGAGAGAAGGTATGATGAGCGGAGAGGTTATGACGGTGAAGCCGATGGCCACCCATTTAGGTCTGCGGATAACGGATGATCCCATGAAATAAGTATTGCCCTGGTAGTCCTTGAAAGAGCGGGTGAAATGGGCATAGGCTTCGTTCGAAGTAAACTTACCTTTTGTGGAAACCGCGGACTGTGAGCCGTCCGCCCAATAGGAGAAGTTCTCCTGGATCTCCGCTCGCTTATGACCGGTGAAATTGATCGTAAACAAACCCGTGTAAGGTCCCCTGGCCAGTTGATTGGCATTCAAATATTGATTCCCCTTCGTCGGGCTGATGATATTACCGGCCATATAAGGTTTGCCCGTGACCGGGTCGTTATCAAAGACAAGCACTTTCAGGGAATTCCCCTGTTTGTCCTTTAAACTATACTTGGGAAAGACGGTGGAGTCCTTTGTATTATACCAAAGAAGATCGAACCCGCCTTCCAGCATGGGGTCCTTTTTCTTCATGGCGAGATAGACATCCTGGCCGGAGGTGAGCATGGCAAAACCTTCGGCTTCTTCCTTGACGCCTACTTTCCAGGTCTGGTTGCCGGCCGTGTTATAGATCACCAGGTTGTTCTTTGTTTCGTCGCCATAGAAACAAGCGAACCCTTTACCGGAGAGGTTTCTTAACTGGATGTCCTGTTTTAATTTTCCTTCGCCGATATTCTTCCTGGATGAATTACCTACCATTTCACCGCTGAGCTTGATCTCGGCCTTGATGGCATTCGATTTGATGATCTTGCCCTGGAGACTCAGGAACTGTGTAAAAACATAGTTCTGGGCTTTGGGGATGGCATTCCTGTTCTCCTTCCAGGTCTTGAAGTCGACGCCGATAAAATTACTTTTCAGGTAGGCCAGGCAGAGCACATCCTGTTCAAAGGAAACGGATTTCAACGAGAGTTTTTGTTCCCTGAAATTGATAGCGCCGATCTCATTCAGGTTCTCGTCCATGATCGTAATTTTATAATTGAAAGAATCTGCGCTGGCTTTTTCCAATTGGGTGAAGACCAGGTAGCCTACCAGCGAGCCATCCTGTACGATGGTGTTCATCTGGGAAGAAATTTCTTCGTCGATCTCTTTAAAGACTTTGGATTGCGCCTGGCACAAATAAGCCGCCAGGAAAGACAGGAGAAGGGTGAATGCTGCTTTTTTCATTTGACGTTGGTTAAAATAGAAATATTGGGATTACTTTTTATCGAAATTATCAGCGAGTTCGCAATACATGCTGGCGGAATTGGCAGTGGCGAAGGCTTTCGCGGCTTTTATCCTATTCTTGTCCGAGTTGTCGGGATCCAGCGCCAGGGTATACAGTAAGGTCTTCAGTGCTTTTTCATCCGGGGATCTATTCTTCCAGAAGCCTTCGTTCTGAAAGGTCTTGCAGGCCTGCTCCAGTTGCTCACGGGGGATCTGCTCGAACAGGGTCTGCAGTTCGTAATAATTCTTTGAAATATATTCTTTGGGGACGATGCCAATCGCATTGAACCGGTGCATTTCCTTGTCTGAATAATAGAGGGCTGCAAAAATATTGCTCACCATAAAGTCATACCATTCGTCGGTGTTGCCCCTGTCCTTTTCCAATAATATCCGGTACAGACATGGGGTAAGGTTCATATTCGTATAGAGGTTCCATACGAGCATTTTATTTACTTTATCCTTGAGATAAGCGGGGATAGGCGTTTCCTTCATGCCGGGCGTGGAATAGCTTTTAGTCCGGGCATAGCGATCTATACAATCGGGGTGGGTCTTCACAGAATCTTCGATGCTGGTGGTATCCCTGAAATTATAGCTCCGCGTCGAAAGGCCTTTTGACCGCCGCTGTGTCCAGGCATCTTCGAATACCACCTGGTAGGGAGCGAAGTAATTTTTCAGGGGAGCTTTCAAAGGCTGCCGGTACAGGATGTCTGCGCTATCAAGACGGAGGAATGCCCTGGCGTTGAAAGCGATATTGCTTCTCTTTAATAATACGATGGCCAGCGAATCGGCTTCGCTCTCATGGTAGCGTTGATGCCTGCTCCTTCCGAAAGAATAGTTCTCCAATACTTTATTCAGCCGAGAAAGACGTTCGTATTTTGAATCGAGTACTGCGTTGAGCGACTTCTTGTAGTCTTCGGAGGTGAACCATTGGGCCCGTTCTCTCATGGCATTCTCCGCGTGGTGGAGGATATTATGGGATAATTCATGCGCTATGATCAGGGCCATTTCTTCCCTGGATTGGGCAAAGGAGATCAACCCGAGATTGACGGCGATGATATTACCGCCGATAGAGTAGGCATTGACGGAGGAGCTTCTATCCAGCAACAGGAAGGGTTTTACCGGCAGCATTTGTTTGTTCGCCTGCGCGATCTGAGTAATGATCTCTCCTATATAGTTACAGATATCTTTGTCGTGGACGTAATCGTCGTTGGTAATGGCCTTGGTGATAAAGTCCGTTCTTTCATCCCAGATCTCCTTGTATTTCTTTTGGGTGGCCTTCTCCTTATACTCGCCGGGACAGACCCATGATCTCTTCAGAGAGTCTTTTTGATTTGCATAGAATACATGAGAAAGTTCCTGGTAACTGTAAAGGGACTTCGTTTGTGCCATCATTTCCAGGGATAAGAAAATGAGCAGTGCCAGGGATAAGGTCCTGAAGGAAAACATAGAAATTGGATTTAATACGAAGGTCGCATGGTCAGGAGCATTAACGATCCGCGCGATCGTTTTGATATGCCGGAAGGATAAAAATTCTACTTATTAAAATGGATTTTAATATGTTGAAAGTCAGGGATTAATGACTAGCCAGGTTCACCACCTGCCATATTTTAGCTTGTTTATTGAGTTGGCTTTTTCTTCCGCCGATCCTTCCGAGGCCGGTGCCGATCGAGATACCTACTCCGCTGCCGCCATAGGAACCAAATCCCAGCCCGCCTCCTACAGAAACGCCCGAGCCGCCGCCGCCCTGATCCTGGCCCGGTTGCGGAGGAATACCTTCCATAAAGAATCCTACCGCGATGCTCCTTCTACCGGCGGCAGGAGAACTGATCATGGGAAAAAGGCTTTTAAAGGGAACGCGGGCTTCATAGATCAATTCGCCGGCGTTGTTGAAGGCTACGGTCACTTCGATATCCTGTTCATTACGGGCGCCATACTCATAGGTCTGGATCGGCTGTTCTTTATTAAATCCGAAGAGGGAATAGTCTTTCAGATCGGTGAGAGATTCGACATTCTTTTGCGCCAGGTCCGGCCGGGCTGCGGCCATTAAATTTCTATCCCTGTTGTTCCTGCTGTCGGTGGGGAAGGCGATGCCTGCGGAGTTGCCTTCTTCCTTTTCCCCATGGGTATTGAACCATACGGTCAAGCCTCCCTGGATGATCTTCTGTTGCTCCTGTTTGTCGCCGGTGGCGAGCATAATGTACAGGTTCTCCTTATCATTCGTTATGGAATAGCTTAGCTGATCTTTTTTATCATGGTAAGGCAGGGGTCTTATCCAGTCGTTATCGGAACCGTCTATCAGCAGGGGAGTTCGTTGCCAGATCCCTGTCTGGGCAGTGGCCGTTTCCTGGTCCGTCCTTGAAGAACGGCAACCGGCTGCCAGGCAGAAGAAGATCAGCAGCGCGGCGCAGTGTGAACGATGAAGGATCATATCTTTAGGTTGAATGATCCTGTAAAGATAAATAGAATACTATTATCTCGGCTCGTCATAAACCCCGAACTCGGCGATGCCTGGCGGGGAGTCGAAACGATCCAGGAGGATCCTGACCTTGCTGCCCGTGACGGTGGCAAAGCGATGTATTTTGGTCCTGTTCTTATTTTCCCCTGTCAGCAGAGAAATCCATGTACCGTTCCGGAAATATTCAAGGCGATAACCGGAGACATTGGGCTTGTTCTCCGTGATCACGATCATATTGAAAGGTTTGTCCTTGCCGAGATCGACCTGGTACCAGGGTGCTTTTACGGTGGGATTGGAAAGCCAGGCACTGCGGAAGTTATCGTCGTTGCCAAAGTCCATGATCTCGGAATCATCGCTCCAACTGGCATCTGCAGGAACCTTTTTAGCGATATTAGAAGATATGATGGGGGCATCGGATGGCGGAAGGACTATTTGCGCCCTGTCATTTTTCCAGAGCTTACCGATCGCTGCGAGTGCAGAGACTGCGTTGTCATCCAAAAGGCCGTCCCGGTTGGGGGCCACATTCAGGATAAAGTTGCACCAGGCGTTGTTAAAGGGGATGATATCTTCATTCACCAATTTTGCGGGGTCCTTTACCAACCCTGTGGGAAAATCGGATTTCCAGAACCAGGAAGCGTTGAGAGGCAGACAGGACAAGGCGGGCAGCCGGTTAGTCTCTTTGGAAATATGCTGTCCTGCATTTTGCTCGTAGGATTTGATGTCCGTATAAAATAAAGTTTCTGCCGGGTATTTGGCGGAATTAAGATCCATGAGCAGACAATCGGGCTGGATGGATTTTACCAGCTTATATATTTCTTCGAAAGGAATAATGTCATAGGAAATGCGGGACCATGGGGCGTCCCAACCATCGATCACAAGCGCCGTGATCTCGCCATAGTTGGTAAGGAGTTCCCTGAGCTGGGCTTTTACCATCTCTACGTGTTTGGGGGTGATGTATCCCGGACGCAACTTGTGATGGGTATCGAGAATGGAATAATACAACATCGTCTTTAGACCCTGTGCGCGAAAGGCATCTACGTATTCCCGCACGACATCTCGTTTGAGGGGGCTGTTCATGCTGTTGTAAGCTGTCGTTTTCGTATCCCAGATACAAAATCCGCTATGATGTTTGGTCGTGAGGCAGCCATAGGACATATTCGCCGATCTTGCAGCCCGGGCCCACTGGCCGCAATCCAGCTTTTTAGGATTGAAAATCTCCGGAGAGGCATCGGGATCGGCCCAATCCTGATCCATGAAGGTGGGGATATTGAAATGGATGAACATACCAAACCGCAGGTCGACAAATTTTTGTTGAAATGCGTGCAGGCTGTTGGGGGCCTGCGAACCTCCCTGCGGACGAGCTATGACGCCTACGAATAGGGAAAGGGCTAAAAGAACCAGGAAGTAAGATCTTCTTATCATAAAATAGTTCATATGAAAAATAAGTTGCCTGCCGGTCAAATATACGACGGCGGGATCAGCTATTTATTTTCTCCGCGTCGTATTTTGCAGGCATGATACGCCTGTATCCCAGTTCAGCCCCGCCACTCACAGGCATGATATGCCCGGTGATAAATCTTGCCTTATCCGAGATCAGGAATACGCAGGCGTCCCCAATCACATCGCCTTCGGGGCAATAACCCAGGGGATGGATCGCATCCAGGTATTCTCCGATAGCGGTGGAATCATCCTGTGCCTGTCCCCATTCGCGGAGCATGTCCGTCCAAACTCCTGCCGGGGCTACTGCGTTGACGCGGACCTTATAGGGTGCGTAATCCAGGGCCATGGACTTTGTCAAAGCATTAACGGCGCCTTTGGTGGCGGTATAGGCTGCATGATTTTCCTGGCCGATCTCCCCGACGAGGCTGCTCGTGTTCAGGATGCATCCCTGTGATCCCTTCAGGGCATCCAGTCCATACCTGGTAGTAAAGAGAATACTTTTGAGATTTACGTCGAAGAGGTTGTCCCAGTCCGCCTCTTCCGTCTCATGCAGGGGCTTGGAAGGGTGTGCGATCCCTGCATTGTTATGAATGACGTCTATCCTTCCGAATTTTTTTAAGGTCTGCCGGATGGCGTCTTCCACACTGCCGGGTTGAGATACATCGGTGAGGATGCCGGTGCTTTTCTCGCCCAGCATCCCTATGGACCCGGTAATGGAATCGGGGTCGTTTGCGACAATGACCACGGTGGCTCCTGCTTCGATATATTTTTTGGCGCATTCGAAGCCGATGCCTCTCGATCCGCCGGTCAGGAAAATTATCTTATTTTCTAATAGTTGCATACTTCAGCTCATTTATAGATGTAATCAGTGAATTAAGGAACCGTTCGTGTGAAATACTTCTTTCATATTTGTCCAGGTCTGTTGCCGGGCCGCTGCTTCGGGCAACGGTAGTTGGGTGGGATTGGTCACTTTCCACCAACGTTGGGTCGTACTGTCTTCAGCCATTTTTTTCATATCCCCGCCAAAGTCATTACCGGTATATTCGAAATAACTGAAGAGGAAATACTTCTCTTCTATCTTTTGCAGGTAAATGGAATAATTCTGAATATGGCATTCCCGGATCTTCTTCAGCACGCCGGGCCAGGGAGCGTCATGGATCTGCTGGTAATATGCGATCTTCTCCGGCTTTAACCCCGTGACCATCCCAAAGCGTTGGATGGAAGAGGATTTGACGGATTGGGCTTTTGCGGCGGAGCAAAGCAAAAGGAAGAGGGACGATGCAAGAAAAAGCTTTCGGTTCATAACATTTTTTTATAAGAGCCTACCGGAATAGCCAGTACAATGCGGCCATCACGATCAGTAACAGGGCAGATAAAAATTTATAGTTGCCGATCCCTTTCCAGCCCGGCATTTTCAGGGGCTCCCAGGGAGATTTCCAATACAGCTTCACACTCTCCGAGGTATGTTGAACAGGATAGAGATAGGAAAAAGATACCTGCAGGATCAGGCATGCGCAAAACAAATAGACCGCCATCATCATAAAAGGGATATGGCCCATCGGTGTTTTGGGATAAAGCTTATTGATGGCGAATACCAATGCACCCAATGCGGAGCCTATCCATAGGGTGAGTTTTGCCGATGGTGCCGAAGCTTTTTTCCAGAATACGCCCAGGAGGAATACGCAGGTGATCGGCGGGGCGATGTGTACGATAATTTCATTGAGCCCGTTAAAGATGCTTTCATACCTGTTCAGCAAGGGTAATAAGGCAAGGGAGAAGACGAGGGAAATGCCTGCAGCGATCCTTCCCACTTTTACCAATCGTTTGTCATCCGCGGCGGGACGATAGCGCTGATAAATATCATAGCTCACCATGGTGGAAATAGAATTCAATGCACCGGATACCTGGCTCATCAGGCCGGACAGGAGCGCCGCTACGAGGATGCCGATCAGTCCACTGGGCAATAGCTGCGTGATCATCAGGGTATAGATGGCCCGGCTGTTCACCACCTGTTTGCCTGTTGCGTCTATGGATTGGAGGGAGCTTAGGTCCAGGCGCCCCGATTGTGCGAGTGCATAGGCGAAGAGCCCCGGTAATATAAAAATGAATACCGGCAGTATCTTGATAAACCCGCAAAAGAGCGGGCCGACCCTGGCATGATTCTCATCTTTCGCGCCCAGCACCCGTTGTACGATCGTCTGGTCGGCGCACCAATACCAAATACCGATCACAGGATATCCCAGGAATACGGCATACCAGGGCAGGTTACCCGGATCTCCCTTCGGGCGGAGCATCGATAGTCTATCCATATGCCCGGTATTATGCAGGACCCCGGTCATGGGCGCCCAGCCTCCCATTTTGTGGAAGGCCGCATAACTGATGATGGCCGCGCCTGCCAGCAATACGACGGTCTGGATGGACTCTGTTACGACCACGGCTTTCAGTCCCCCGATGATCGTATAAACGGCCGTAATGATGGAAATAATGATCACGCTGCTGTACATGCCTACACCGAATAAGGTTTTCAGGACGATCCCTCCGGCCAGCATGGAAAAGCCGATGTGAAGGATGATAGCGGAAAAGACGGAAACGATGACGAGCCAGTCACGGCTGGCCCGATCATATCTTTTTTCCAGGAAATCGGGCAGGGTAGATACGCCGGACCTAATATAGAATGGCACGAAGAACAAAGCCAGGAGGATCAGGGTAAAGGCGGCCATCCATTCGAAATTCCCATTGAGCAACCCCGTATCGAACCCGCTCTGGGCAAGGCTCACCAGGTGTACCGTAGAGATATTTGTCGCAAACAGGGCAAGCCCGATAGCCGGCCAGCGCAGGGATTTACCGGCCAGAAAATATCCCCTGGCGGCATTATTCCTGTTCCTTCTGCGTTGACGAATGCCCGTCCATAATCCTATAGCCAAAATTCCGAGGATGTAGAGGACGCTGATGATG
>Ga0307516_10001387_pt1 | contig 33446 bp, 38 predicted proteins | sample 19_EM_MG_FD_203310 | JGI IMG/M metagenome (GOLD analysis project Ga0307516, IMG submission 203310) | Populus trichocarpa ectomycorrhiza microbial communities from riparian zone in the Pacific Northwest, United States - 19_EM | ecosystem: Host-associated > Plants > Roots > Unclassified | place...
AAACAGCGGCGATGGATGTGACGCTGGGTGCTTGTGCCGGAAACGCGAAGTGTGGTAGTAGCATATATAGATGTACATTAGATATAGAGAATAGAACTGGACTGAGTCACTATGCCTGGAACCCGCTACGTGTTTGTGAATGCAACGCGAGTATTTGCTGCGATGTTCTGTGCCTTGACAGCCAGCGTAACCACGGCCCTGACACGGCTGCGTCCAGAAGGAAAATGCCCTGACACGGCTGCGTCCAGAAGGAAAATGCCCTGACACACTACGTCCAGAAGGAAAATGCCCTGACACCGTGCGTCCAGAAGGAAAATACCCTGACACCGTGCATCCAAAACGAAAATGCCCTGCCACGCTCCGTCCGGTAAGCAGATGCCGTGGCAAGCTGCGTCCGGGCGTATGGTGCCGTGGCAAGCTGCGTCCGAATTCACATTGCCTGTGCGTTTTGCGTTGGGAGCGGTATGTGCGCTGCCAGGGTGCGTCCAGAGCGTCCCGAGCGCCTAGTGCGTCAGGACATAGCCTGTGCGTCCGGACGCACATTTTTTTTCCTGATGCACTGCCAGAGCAAGGACAAAAACTACTACCCCCGCCGAAGCCGCCGCCGCCGAGCGACAAACTGCGACTGCCCGCTCCTACACCCGAACAAACGACTCGAAGTAACCCGCGAACGACACCTCAACCCCGTCAAAGCATGCGCAGACTGTCACCGAGGAAAGCAGGTCTACCCCGAGTGCCGGTTCCTCGTGAACATGGAAAACCACCACCTCCGCTGCAGCGCTGCAGCCCCACAGGAAACCTTGGCAGACATCACGTTACCAAAGGAAGATCAGGAAAACATAAACCCCCCGGCCACGACTGCGGCACTACAGGACGAGCAACTTGCCCTCCTGGGGGAAATCGTCACCAGGATACATCAAACAACCACGCGGGTCGCGCACCGCAACCACGTCGTAGACCGGATGCTCGCCCAGCGGAAGAACGAATTCCACGACGCAGACCAGCAGCAACTCCAGCAGATGACCAACACCCTGGGGGCAATCATCACCGAACAACAGGGAATGAACGAACAACTCCAAGCCCTGCAGCAGGCTAGCCGGCCCGTCCGCATCCACCGCGCGCTCATCATTCACCGTACGCCTGTCCGCCGCCGAACCCTAATGACCCGACATGACCTCGCCAGAGCTTCGTTCTGGACAGGGGACGTACTGTCACGAACCTGGCGCAACAGGCTCCTTGGCGCCGGCGCCGGTGCCGTTCTCACCCTTGTCGGCCTATGGGTCATCCTTGTTTCCGCTGCCCCAGCCGCGGTCATCCTCCGCGCTTAGGCGCCTCGACCGATCTCTGCCATATCGCACCGGTAGCGATATCTCCTCAACCTACAGACCGCCGGCCGGTCTAGGTCCCTTCTCCTTTTTCTCTGTTATAGGGCTTGCGTGTCCTTCTTCTACGTATGTTGTTTCCTGTTGATTATGCTTGCGCGTTTTTCCTCCTGTTCGCTACGTCTGTTGTCTCCCGTTGATTAAGCTTGCGCGTTCTTCTCCTTTATCGTTCCGAGTCTTGTTTCCCCTTGATTAAGTCGTACGTCATTCTTCCTTGTTCCCTTACTGTTACTGCTTGTGCGTCCTTTCTCCTGTTGCTGCGAGTAGAGTGTTGGCCATGCGGCGGCCGAGTCCGATCATGTGTTTTCCTTAGGCGCGACGATTGAGTCATGATGAGCTATGGAGGAACTGTGTCAGTCTTGCGGGCAAGCTGTGATTCCAGAGGGAAGGAAAAGTATAAAGGAAGGGCGCGGTAGCTAGTCTAGAGATTCTTCTCCATGCAATCTATTATCTCTCTCCACAGACCTACCTCTCTATCCCTGTGAGCGGCGCTGTGACCATCCCTCCCAAGAACAACGAGCCCACGCAACGCGTGTGAGAAAAGCCGCGAAGAGACCACGCTGGGCGTGACGGATACCGCGAGAACAACGAGCCAACGCAAGGCGTATGAGAAGAGCCGCGAAGAGACCACACCGGGCGTGACGGATACCGCAAGAACAACAAACCCACGCAAGGCGTGTGAGAAGAGCCGCGAGGAGACCACACCGGGCGTGACGGATACTGTGAGAACAACGAGCCCACACCAGATGTGTGAATACACCGGAAGTGTGAGTACGCCGGAAGTGTGAGTACGCCGGAAGTGTGATTAGGAGCTCTCGCTCCGCAGACCCAAGCCTACGTTGCCTGTCGAGCCAGAATGGAGAAGTCGAGGCAGGATCTTGACACGTTGTCCTGTCCGCAGCCCTTACTGGCTAAATGCTTCTCAGGTGCATTTGGGGTTGCAATCTATGAGTCTAGATGCTTTCAGGAATGTCTGGTGACATTGGTACAAGTGCTGCCGCAATCACAGTTAACTGAAGAATATGTCTCTGAACTTGACAAGTTAAGGTCCGATCTTCAAACAGGTGACAGATGGTCTGGCTTCCCTCATATACCCACCGGAGACGTTCTGCCTCGCGTGTCCTGCGCGACCGCTCGAGAGTTATATTGTACCCAGAAAAAGTTGACATTTTTGCTGGTATACGGCAACTAGTAGCTTTTAGTATGGGTCTTGCGGAGGATAACCTTGACACCTCCCAGGGATGTGACCAGACCCTCGTCTGAGGCTGCCACTCATCCCCTTTCCCATTGGTAACCTTGAGTTACCACCTGGCTGCTGTTGGGTCGGTAATACTCCTCTCTTCCAGAGCTTGCCCCAGCCTGTGACTTTCACTCATGAAATCTCACTCAGCCTCAATCCTCAGATTGAGTCCGCCTAGTCATACTAATTGCATGTCTTGGGGTGTCACCAGTGCACTGGGTGTAACACAACCCCCTCTCTCACAAGGCTTCGTCCTCGGACCAAAGTTCATCAACCCTGACAGTTATTCCCTCCTTGTTAAAAACCAAATACCTAACATGTAGGAAAAAAAAGGAAAACCTCCTCACAGATAAAACCAAAAAACCTTTAACCAAGGAAAACACAATTATCCGCTACATCACACCATGTCCTCGGTGTCTTGTCAGCCATTAAAACCCTGGATCCCCTTATAGCTTCACCAGGAAAAGGTACTGACTCAACTTTGCAGGCTGACCCTTGGATCCTTTGCCACGTTGGGGTGCTTCCTGTGGAAGGCCTAATAATCCCTTCCCCTGAGCCTAGAAAATGCCCCTAGGGTTCCTCCGTCCAATTTTCCTCCTCGGGAAACCCCACCCACTGCGTGAGGTACTTCACGTTGCAGTCCTGATTATAGGAACTTCCCATGATCTTGTCAATCTCCCATTGACCTTCCTCGACATCAACATCCATCTCATCAGCCTCATTCCTAACCCTCTGAGGGTCAGGTGGAGCACGGCTTGCCTTGCTCGAAACACGATATGGTTCCAGCATCGAGACGTCAAATACGTTGTGGAGTCTCCACTGCCTTGGCAGCTTAAGTATTACCGCGTTCGGAGACACAACCTTTTCAATCTCGAATGGACCTTGCATCTTGTGATCGAGTTTCTTTGATGGACGCCGGGTCCTCAGGTTCTTGCTGCTGAGCATCACGAGATCTCCGACCTTCATTTTGGGAGCCTCCTTGGACCTCGTGTCATAGTGACGACTCATTCGTTCCCGAGTATGCTCTAATGTCTTTTTGCAAAACGCATGGACACTGACCATCCAATGTGCATAGTTCCTACCTGCCAGATTCATTACCTCTATCTCTACTGGCCATGATGTCCATGGATAAAAACCATAGTTGGCGTAGAAAGGCGACAGCCCTGTGGCCGTAGTCTACGAGTTGTTGTAGGTGTATTCACCCATTCGCAACATCTCACTGCAGTTGTTATGTTCATAGTTGCAGAACGTATGGAGGTAGGGTTCAATTGACTGATTGACCCTCTCGTTTTGGCCATCTGTTTGGGGATGGAATGCAGTTGACATGCCTCTTTTTATTTTTAGGACACCGGTAATAGTCTCCCAACTTAGAGGTGAATTGAGCATCTCTGTCTGAGACGATGGTACTAGGCAACCCATGTAGCCGCCAGACTTCCCTAAGGAACATCTGTGCTAGGTCAGGTGCCTTTTTTGCATCACTCTTCAGGGGTACAAAGTGAGCCATCTTTGTAAACCTATCAACAATTACCCAGATACTATCATGTCTGTCGGATAATGGTAGGTCTGTGATAAAGTCCATTGAGATTGAGTTCCATGGTGCATACGGCACCTCTAGTGGCTGCAGGAGGTTATACTGGGCATGGCAAAATGCCTTGTCTTTTTGGCAGTCTTCACACGACCCAACATAGTCTCATATCCAGCTGTCCATCTGGGGCCAGAAAAAGTTCCTTCCAACAAGTTCCACAGTCTTGTCCTGCCCCATATATCCTGCCACCAGAGTGTCATGCTCCTTGCTCACGATCGTTCTCTTCAACTCCAGGCTATCTGGAATATATAGACATCCTTCGTAGTAAAGAGACCCATTCACATATTCCACATGATCGCTTGGGCTTTTGCTTATAGCCTTTTCGTATTCTACCATCCACTCTGGGTCGTCTTGTCCATAGGAGAAGACTTCCTCCAGCAGGCTTTGGTGGAATACAACCTTGGGAATTGTTTGCACGCTGAGAGAAGACAGCACTACCTGGGCTCTGTCAACCGTAACAAGTTGATTGGGTCTTAACAGGCGATAAATTGGCTGGTTCTCGTTTTCTTCAGCGCTACCCCCCCCTTTCAAGGGATGGTACTCCGGCCGTCTAGATAGTGCATTAGGCTTTCCATTCTGAATACCTGGTCGATACACAATCTTGAAGTCATAACCTGCAAGTTCTGGTGCCCATCGAGCTTGACGCTGGTTTAACACCTTTGTCGTAGCGAAGTATTCCAGATTCTTATGGTCTGTGTACATAATTATCTGAAATCGAGCACCCTCAAGATATCTTCTCCATTCTTTGAAGGCTGATACTACTGCGAGCATCTCTTTATTATGGATCTCATAGTTAATCTTGGCTTTATCCATTTTTCGTGAGTGGAAAGCAACAGGGTGTAGTCGTCCTTTGACTTGCTGCAATAGCACTGCTCCAATAGCGAAGTCACTGGCATCAGTCTCCATAACTGTTGCAAGTGCAGGATGGAAGTGCCTCAAGATAGGTGCTGTGGTGAACTATCTTTTCAACATCTCGAAGGTATTCTGCGCTTCCTCAGTCCATTGCCATCAGTAACCTTTCTTGGTCAAGTCCGTAAGTGGCTTACAGATCTTAGAGAACCCCTCGATGAACCTTCGGTAGAAGTTAGCAAATCCTAGGAAGTATTGCACTCCCATTACATTCGTAGGTGGAGCCCACTCCAACAGAGTCTGCACTTTATCCTCTGCCATACTGACTCCATCGGCTGAGATGACGTATCCCAAGAACTCAACCTTTGAGGTATGCCATTCACACTTTTCCAGTGCTACCACTAAGCCATTTTCTTGCAAAAGCCGTAATACACTCGTCACTATGTGAACATGCTCGTCCTCTGTAGGTGAGTAGATGAGGATGTCATCCATGTATGTCACTACCCCTTGATCAATTAAGTCCCTCAAGACCTCGTTAATCATATTCTGGAACGTTGCGGGTGTATTAGCAAGCCCAAACTGTGACACTGGGACGTCCGGTCAATGTCAGTGTGACGGTAATATCGAACTAGTCAGGTTTCTTGGTAGTCACAAAGGAGATAGGGCGCGCACAGTCTTCGCCGGCATTCAATTATTATACAAGAATAACTTCCCCAATGACCTTCCTTCCAAGTTCGCCCACCGTTAGGGGATTCACAGCGAATAATCTAATGGGTTCGGTTCGATCTCTGCAGCTCCGCGGCAACGGCTCGCTCGACAGATCGTAGGTGCTTGCTCAGCGCATGCCCGGTGGCTGTCCGACGGCTTGCGCATATCGCTTCGGTGGATGGTTCGCTTCGAGACGGGCCCGGCGTATTGCCTGACGGCTCGCTCGCGACGCTTCGGCGGATGGTTCGGATCGAGACTGGCCCGGCGTATTGCCCGATGGCTCACTCGTGCTACTTCGGCGAAAGGTTCGTCCGTGATTCCATGGCAACAGCTGGCTCGACGGATCGTAGGTGGTTGCTCAGCGGATGCCCGGCGGCTGCCCAATGGCTTGCACGTATCGGTTCGGCGGCTGCCAAACGGCTCGTACGACAACTACGTCACAGGAAAGATAAAGTAAGGAATATGCTCACGCACCAGACCCTCCTGGGTGCAGGCCAGAGCCCAAAACTACTCGTCCTGGTCGGTCTGACGATAAGGCGAGTCTGAGGGTCCTGTTGGCACCGCATAATTCCCTCAGTTCTAGACCAAGTTCTTTCATACGGCCCGGGTGGTGTCTGGTGTATCGGTCGTTATGACAAACGAGCTCCCTGGGGAGTCTCGACCAAGCTCTCTGGAGAGTCTCGTCCTAACACCTGCCCTCTCACGCCCCCAGTTGCCGTGGCCCCCTCCTCCGGAGTAATCCATACACCTGGTGTCCCGGCCATATCCTTTACCCCGTTCCTCATCTCCTGCCTAGACTCTCGAGCCCCTTACGTATCCTTCAGTCTGCTTCCCAGATCGACCATCGTCCCGCTTGCGGCGCTTAGACGCATCAGTGCTTCAGTGGATAGTGCGATGCATACCCGGTGGCGTGCCAGACGGCTTGCGTATATCGTTTCGGCTCAAGATGTGACCGGCGGCTTGCCCGGCGGCTCGCTCGTATCATATCGGTCCGGTTTGGAGAATCGTCTGACGCTTCGGCATCTGGCAAACGGCTCACGCAACGACTGACTCACAGGTAAGATAAGGTAAGGAAAACGCTCACACATCAGACCCTCCTGGGTGCAGGCCGGAGTCCGATGTGACGGCGCAGAGTCAGGCGGGCTCCCGGTAGCAGACAGGACGAGGACAGGGACAGCGGCGAGCGGACAGCACACAGCAGGGACAGGACAAGGGTGGCCGCGAGCGGACGGCGCGCAGTGGAGACAGGACAAGGGCAGCGGCGAGTGGGCGGCGCGCAGCAAGGACATGACAAGGGCGGCGGCGAGCGGGCCGTGTACAGCGGGGACGGGACAAGGGCAGCAGCGAGCGGACGGCGGGCAGCGGAGACAGGACAAAGGCGGCGGCAAGTGGACAGCGCGCAGCGGGGACAGGACAAGGGCGGCGGCGAACTGACGTCACGCAGCGGAGCGGAGAAGGGTTGTGGGAAAAAAAGTGTGATTCTTCTATTTAAGGAACTCAGGGAACAGGTTGTTGCGTGAGGAAGGAAGGGGAAGAAGGAAAGAAAGAAGGAGGTAGACGACGGCTCCTTTTAAGGATATCCGTCGCCTGCTCGGCGTCACTCCACATTCCATCCTTCCGCTCTGCGTCACTCCACACTCCTTCCTCCTGGATTCTAGACGGCGCCAAGGGTCGAGGCCTAGCTGGCACACGCCGTGACAGTAGCCCCCCCTTATGCCCGAGTTCCCACGAGGGCAGCCCGTACAGGTGCCGGCCACTCAGGGTAGCATCCCTTGTCAATCTCCACCGCTTCCACCTCGACAAGGTTTTCCTCGGGTTCCCATGTTGGGTCCGCAAACCCCCTCCACTTAACCAAATACTGCAACCGTCCTCTCGTCCTCCTACTGTCCAGAATCTCTTCTACCTCCCACTCTTCTTCGCCCTCAACGATTACCGGTAGGGGTGGTGGAACCACCTGGCCAGGAAGTGGGTCGTCAGCAGCAGTATGTAGTAGTGATACTGGGAAAGTTCGGTGTTTTTGTATGGTTGCTGGTATGTCCAACTCGTAGGCGTGCGTCCCGATGGTGCGGATAACGCGGTAGGGTCCATGGGGCTTGTTTTCCAGTTTTCGACTTGGGCGTGCCGTTCTCCAGTTCCGGCCGTCCACCCACACGAGGTCACTGGGTCGGAAGGCCCGGTGTGTGAGTCCTGTGGGCATCTGCCCCCTCTGCCTGTCGTAGCTGGGCGTATCGCATCTCGGTTCGGGCTACTTCGTGAATAAGTTCCAATCGTTCTGCTGCGGTTTGTGCCTCCCTCTCTTCCGGAGCATCCACTCGAATGTCCAGCTCGAAGTCGTAACGGGGGTGGAAACTGCAATTGGCGAAGAACGGTGACAAGGTTGTGGTGTCTGATACTTGGTTGTTGCCTGCGAATTCTGCCAGAAAGAGATAATCCGCCCAATCGTCTTGGAGGTACGTGACGTATGCCTGGAGGTGTTGCTCCACCACTGCATTCACTCGCTCGGTCTGTCCGTCGGTTTGTGGGTGGAATGCAGTCGAGAGTCATGCGTCAATATTCAGACACGAACAGAGGTGCTTCCAAAAGCGGGACGCGAATTGCGGTCCTCTGTCTGACACAATAGTCTCCGGTAGGCCGTGGTAGCGGAAGACTCTGTCGCAGAAGAGAACACCCAGTTCCTCAGCCGTAATCGTCGTCGTGCAGGGAATGAGGTGCCTCTGCTTGGTCAGGCGATCCACCACCACACAGATAGCGTCGTAACCCTTGGACCGCAGTAGGCCAGTTACGAAGTCAACGGATACGTGTTGCCATGGCCGATCCGGTACCGACAACGGTCTCAGGACTCCATATGGCGCATATCGTGTGGACTTCATTCGGCGGCAGACATGCCAGTTTCGTACGAATCAGTCGACGTCCTTCCTCATTGATGGCCTGAAGTACTTTCTCGTGAGCAGTTCCAGGGTTTTGGCGCGTCATGGGTGACCCATAGCCGGCGGGTCACGATGGTCCTGTAGCAGTTGCAGCCTAAGAGGTGGGTGGTCTGGCACATAGACACAATCCCTGTAGAGTAGCCGACCATCCTTTTCCTTGCATTCCGCTAGTGATATCTCCTTACATTGGCGGGCACCATTCCTGAGCAGCCCCAGTATCCGCACTGGGAACGGGTCTGCTTGATAGGATTCAGCGAGCAAGGTGGATATCCTTCCAGCGTCCGGCTGTCCGGCGTCCGGCTGTCCGACGTCTGGCGGTTCGGCAACTGGAACGTCGATCCATCCATCGGCCGGCTGTCTGGCATCGGCCACATCGTTAGCCATCAACCTCAAGCTCTTGACAACGTCTAGGGCATCCGGCTGTCCGGCGTCATCCAGAACATTGATCCGTCTGACGTCCGGAACCTTGATCCGTCCGACGTCGATTCGCACAGCTTCTGGAACGTCGATCAGATTCCGAGGTTTCAAAACGGCATGACGGTTGGTTAGCAGTCTTTCATCCCACTCCTTAGGGAGATCTCCTGATCTCCGAGTCAAGGTATCCGGCTTCCCTCCTGCTTTTCCTGGCCGGTACGTGATCCTGAAGTCAAAACGGGAAAGGAATTAAGACCATCGGGCCTGTCGACAGTTCAACAGTTTCGTGCTCATGAAGTATTCCAGGTTCTTATGGTCGCTCAAAACCTGGATTGGGTGGCGCGAACCCTGCAAGTGAGGCCTCCATTCCTCGAATGCGCGGACGATTGCAAGGTGTTCCTTATCGTAGATTTCATAATTGCATTCCGCAGGACTGTGTTTTTTCGAGTAAAAGGCCACCGGGTGCAAGATACCTTCGTCGTCGTACTGGGAGAGGATGCCAGCTGAGACGTAGTCCGAAGCATCGGTTTCGACTATTATTTCTCGGTCGTTGTCGAAGTGGCGGAGGATAGGGGCCGACGTGAATGCTTTCTTGAGAAGGTCGAAGGCTGCCTGCTGCTCCGGTCCCCACACAAATGGAACGTACTTGCCTGCCTCCTTTTTCGTCATTCTGGTCAACGGCGTCACCACCTTTGAGTAATCTTTAATAAACTACCTGTAGAAGTTGGCAAACCCGAGGAAGCATTGGACATCTGTAACATTTTTTGGGGTTTCCCAACCCAAGACGCAGGACACCTTCTCCGGATCCATCCAGATTCCCTTGGTGGTGATGATGAAGCCCAGATATTTCACCTCCTGCTTGTGAAAATGACATTTCTCTGGCTTTAGGTGTAGTCCTGCCTGCGACAAAGCTTTCAACACCTTATACACCTGTTCCTTGTGCTCCTTTAAGGTATTGCTGTATATGAAGATATTGTCGAGGAATGCGGTACAGAAGTCGTCGAGGTAGGCACAGAGTACATCGTTTATGAGCACCTGGAAATCGGACGGTACATTCGTCAATCCTAATGGCATAACCAATGATTCGAATAACCCGTAGCGCGTCCGGAATGCCGTGTTCCATTCTTCGCCTTCTGCCATTCGTACCAAGTTGTATGCACTGCGAATGTCCAGAGTCGTGAAGTATTTGGCCTTTGACAACCGCATCAATGTTTCTTGCAGCAACGGCAGTGGGTAACGATTCTTGATAGTTCCTGCATTCAGCCCACTGTAATCGACACACAACCGTAGGCTGCCATCGGTCTTTTTGACAAAAAGGATTGGTGAGGCCGCAGGGGAGGACGAAGCCCTAATGAATCCCTTGCTCAAATTCTCCTCTAACCATTCCTTTAACGTCTGCAACTCGGTTCTGGACATCGAATATAGCGGGCCGAAGGGAGGCGTGAATCCCTCTTGCAAGGGAATCTTGTAATCATAAGGCCGGTGGGGTGGTAGATTCTTTGCCAAAGTTTCTGAAAAGAGTGGTAGGAACTCGTGGTATTCCACTGGTACATAATCCTTCAGATCCAGCTCCTTCAGTTTCTTTGCTTGCTCGTCCACGCCGAGCACTTGATTGATCTCATTCAGGAAAGTCGAAAAAATCGTCAATTTTTGCTTATACGCCAAACGTCGGAACGGATGTCCACCGATAGCTGAAATCTGAATCGGATGCTCTGTCGTCGGAAACGCCGGTCTGTCCGGCGCCGGGAATGTCGATCCATCGCTGGTTTTCAGTGCGGCGCTCGTTTCGTGGAAAATGCACAAATCTGAAAAAACGCTCGTTTCCGGCGCGGTGCTGGTTTCGTGGAAAACGCTCGATTTCGAAAAAATGCTCCTTTCCTTTGGTCTGGCGCGCCAGTTCGGCGATCGGGCGCCCATTCTCAAATTGTAGTCCTTGCCATGGTTAACTTGGTTCTGAAAAAATGATTTGGGAGACGTAAATGACCGGGCCTCGAATTCGCCGGCCCCCGCGCTTACCACTGGCTCCTCATGAGCTATTTTTGACACGAGAGAATGGGCGTGAACCACGGTTGGTGCCCGATTGCAGTGCGAGGTGCAGTGTTGCGATCCGAAGGTCAAGGTCCGGGAGCTAAAACGAATGACAACATCGTGAAGCTCCAACCATGGAATGCCTAGTACAACCGGGTAGTGGCCGAGCTTAGTGACGAACATCGGCAAGGTTTCTTGATGTTCGAGTATTGCGAGGTGTGTGTTGGCAATGTGCCTAATGTCGTTGGAGGATATTGGGCGGCCGTCGATGACCTCAAGACTTCTTGGATACTGAAGGGGTGTAAGTGGGAGTTGGTGATGGCGTACGAAATCTTGGTCTACGAAAGCGATTCCCGTAGCTCCGCAGTCGATAAGGGCCTGGGTGGCAACAGTCCTGTTGCCGAAGGAGATATTGCATAGCACAACAAGATATTTTCCTTCCATTACTTCCTCACCGACTGACAAGCTAGACAAACGAAACACAGACAACGACTTCTTTTGAGTGCGACCAACAACAGTGCCATCATGCAGCTGTTGGTCTAAGCATTTCCCGGCTGGTCTTGGCCCCCGGTCCCACCACCACCCTTATTTCCACCTCCGCCCGCACCACCGAAAGGGTTCGCAAACGTGTTCGTGTTAGGGTTTGCAAACGTGTTCGGATTCGGGTTTCCCTCCATGTGAGCGGAAGCGGCACGGAAAGGGTTCTTAGTTTTGTTAGGGCAGTGGCGAGCCATGTGCCCGACTCCTCCACAGTAAAGGTAGCGCCCCTCATGCAGCCTTGCAGTCCATTCTTCTTCTGGGATTTTTCCTCTGCCTCCAGTCGCGCTGAGGTCCATAGCGTCGGGGTGTGGGGTCTGTCTGGCACCATTCTGCGGTGGGTTGGGAATCGTGGTGGTGGCTGGGGCTCGTGGGTGTGTGTGGCCTTGGGAATTGCGCTGGTGGTAGGATCGACCTTCGCTGAGATGGATAGCGCGTGACTCGGTATCCGTTTGCTGACACAGTACCACCAGCTCATCGAAGGTCAGCTTCTTGGTTCTTCCCAATAGCAGTTGGCGTAGGTCATGGGACATTCCCTCACGCAAGGCATCCAGCTTTGCGTCTTCGTTCCAGTTGAGCTTGGAGACAAGCATCTGAAATTCGGCGAAATATGTGTTGAACTCTTTCTTTCCTTGCTTGAGGTTGGCAAGTTTGGCGCGAGCAGTGGCGACAGGGTCAGGGTCGCCGAAGGCATTCTGGAGGATGCGGATGATATCTTCTGCGTCCTTCAACTCGATGGTCTCTCCCATAATGAAGGGGAGAACTTGGGCCTGCGCTCGACCCTGCAGCCTGTTGAAGGTGTATGCCATTCGAATAGCGGGGGTCGGGAAGCCAGTGGGGTCACTGAAGAGTTTAAGGTGGAGCTGGGCGACGAACCCCACAAGGGTGTCACGGTTGCCTTCGTAAATGGTGGGGTCAGAGATCTTGTCTTCCCGACTGCGGCTGGGCACATCGGCGGAGGCAAGTCGGTTTGCAATGCGTCTGGACGAAGCCAATTGTTCTTCCAGGTCGTCGACACGCCAGGCTGGGTACGCAGCCGGTGCATCCAGGATTTCCTTGACTAGCTGCTTGACATCGGCAAAAGCAGAGGGGAGGGTCGCATTTTCCGAGAACGCACTGCTGTTCGAAATGAAATGCAGCTTCTTGTGGAGGTTGGCGGAGATCTCGAGGCAGATCGCCTGTGTCGGCTGCGGTATTTCTTCGGCCATAACGAGGGGTTCCGGGGGCGGTTCGCAGGTTCTGCCACTGGGAGAGCTGGTGGTGACACAACAAAGTGTGACGGCGCAGAGTCAGGCGGGCTCCCGGTAGCAGACAGGACGAGGACAGGGACAGCGGCGAGCGGACGGCGCACAGCAGGGACATGACAAGGGCAGCGGCGAGCGGACGGTGCGCAGCGGAGACAGGACAAGGGCGGCGGCGAGCGGACGGCGCGCAGCGGAAAGAGGACAAGGGCGGCGGCGATCGGACGGCACGCAGCGGGGACAGGATAAGGGTGGCGGCGAGCTGACCGCACGCAGCGGAGCGGAGAAGGGTTGTGGGAAAGTAAGTGTGATTCTTCTATTTAAGGAACTCAGGGAACAAGTTGTTGCGTGAGAAAGGAAAGGGAAGAAGGAAAGAAAGAAGGAGGTGGGCGACGGCTCCTTTTAAGGATATCCGTCGCCCGCTTGGCGTCACTCCACATTCCATCCTCCCGCTCAGCGTCACTCCACACTCCTTCCTCCCGCATTCCAGACGGCGCCAAGGGTCGAGGTGTAGCTGGCACGCGCCGTGACACCCGAAGCTACTCGTCCTGGTCGGTCTGACGATAAGGTGAGTCTGAGGGTCCTGTTGACACTGCATAATTCCCTCAGTTCTAGACCGAGTTCTTTCATGCGGCCTTGATGGTGTCTGGAGTATCGGTCGTTATGACAAATGAGCTCCCTGGGGAGTCTCGACCAAGCTCTCTGGAGAGTCTCGTCCTAACACCTGCCCTCTCACGCCCCCGGTTGCCGTGGATCCCTCCTCCGGAGTAATCCATACACCCGGTGTCTCGGCCGTATCCTTTATCCCATTCCTCATCTCCCACCTAGACTCTCGAGCCCCTTACGTATCCTTCCATCTCCTTCCCCGATCGACCGATGTCTCGCTCGTTATTGGTTGTGGTGCGCGGCGAAGGCTTCGGTGTAAGGCGTATCGTTCGGATCGTTTGCTGCTCCGTGGTGCTCCTAGGATCGCTTGCTTGATCACTCATAGGATCGCTCGTAGGGGGATGGTCTTTGACTCGATGTCGTGGTGACTGGTAGGTGGTCCGTTGATGATTCCGCTGATGATTCCGCTGATGATTCTGATCTATCTTCCGATGGTTCTCCTTTTTCTCCGATGACAACTGCTCGTCAGCGGGTTGTAGTATAAGTTTCCGGCTGGGCAAAGTCACGTGCTGCCGGGAACTACCCCGCACTGCCACGTGAAAACTCCTCGCCTTGGCACTAGATTTCATCAGCGTAAAGAGGATAACTCTCAATTGGGTCAGACAGTAGTGCTTTTCCCGTATATTCCCGAGAGTGGACAGAGCAGGTGCCTCTCCTTAAGTCCTCTCGTCGTGATTGGGTGATGCGATTGGGTTGCGGGCGGTGTTGATTTCGTTACTCGACCGGAGCCGGCAGCAATGGGCCCTCAACCGTTCCAGCTAATCCTTCTTGGCCGCGACGGGCACCAAGGTATAGCTCCGCCCCATATTGCTCCCAACAGACTCTCGAACTGTTCCTGAGATGCAGTCCTGTGGCGGCGTTTGCACTTTCCCGAACATGAGCCGGTACTTAGTCTGGGGCTACCCAGCACTACAGGATCGGCTTGAAGTCAAGTCTATGCTTCAGTATTCGGTAAACTCGACATCCCTCGCCTTGGTGCGACGTATGCCCTGCATCATAATCGTTGTAAGCATCTTGGATAGGTGGGGGGATACACTCACGCTGTCGTGCGCTGACAAAGCCCAGAGTTCATAGCCATAATCGGGTGTCAATGACGAGGATGCGAGTAGTAGCATGATCCCTCATGTCTCCTGACCATGGGGTGCAACGGTATCGCCTCAGGCCTTCAAGCCCTCTGCGACCATACAGCGATTCCCGACTCGTGGTGTTGTTCCTCTAGGCCGTGCCTCTGGAAACAACCCCGCTCCTATTCCGCGATCTAGACTCGCAGCTCCTTGCATTCCTGTTTTCCATCCGATCGCTTGTACTGCTTATGATCACCACCAAGGTTGTCATCCTCTGCAGCAGCGCTTGCGCTTTCCCGGTCGGTGCCGGTACTTGGCCCAGGGGTTTCCTGGTGCTGCAGAGTCGGTTGACCCGAGCTGAGTCCCGACACCGTTAGTTGCCTGGTCTCGGTATGCCGCCGTACGACTGTGTGACGAGTTTCCGATACCTTCCTGCCCTGTCCGTATCCGAATGTCCGACCGGTAATATTTAGGGTGTAACATAACCGGTATCACGAGGTACTCATAGAGACCATATCTTGTTCGGAATGCCGTTTTCCATTCATCACCCTCTTTCACATGGATCAAGTTATAGCCCCATTTCAAGTCAATCTTGGTCAAGATTTTGGCACCTTGTACTTGATCACGTCACTCGTTCATCAGGGGTAACGGGTAGCGGTTTATTATCGTGACTTTATTAAGTCCGTGATAATCCACACTGAGCCTAAGGCCACGACCATGAGGCTTTGGTACAAACAGTATTGGAGCACCAGCTGGAGACTTGCTAGGCCTGATCTTGCCCGTTCGAAGCATCCCCTCCAGGTATTCTTTTAGGGCTTCCAGTTCTACTTCTGATAACGTATAGATAGGACCCCATGGGGGTTGTGCTCCTTCCTTAAGGTCAATGGGGTGATCAAATGACCTATGCGGAGGTAGTTCGGCTGTAGTTCCTTCCGGATCAAACAGATCAATGAACTCCTTATACTGTTCAGGTACCATGCCCCTCCCATCCACAAGTTCCACTCCCTGAGCACTCATGCCCACAACACCCAGGAAGCCCACTGTTTCTTGATCAAGATTTTTCAGTAGACCTGAATCATATTCAATGTCCAGTTGATCACTCTTCTCCTTAGTGCAATTAATGTTACACCACTCGGAGTCAAATGTGGGGCAATTGTCAAAGAAGCCTGATGGCTGGTGTACTTGAAGGTACCAGTGTGGAAGCACCATATCAAATGAAGGCTCTATAGGAGACACCTCGAATGCTTGGTTATCATAGTGCTGTTGGTGGCGCATACACAAAGGCCACGTATACTGCCATCCTGCTCCAGATACGGATTCACCTTCAAAGATATTTAACATCAGTGGAACCTGCCTTCTCCAGCACGGTATCCCGTACTTCCTGACTATTGCCTCTGAGATCGTGAACATTTGTGCACCTGAATCAAGCAGTACACGTACCAGCATCTTGAGGTGTCAGTCCCATGAAAGGTGCATAACCACCATGGGCCGTTCGCCAATTCTTGGCTCTTTAGGGGGACGTCTGCTTGAAGACTCGCTAGAGTCACGCTTTCTCTTGTTGGAACTCATCTTGCTTTTGGAGTGGTTGAGTTGCAGCTTTTCCAGCGTGGAAGTCAATTTTCACAGTTGCAACGTTTGGAAGTTGGATTTTTGTTTTGAGATTCTTAGTCTCTTGAGATTGTAGATCTTTAAGTGGTTTCATATATCAGGCCATAGACGCGCCTGCGCGTTTCGGGTCTTCAACCCTCCTCAGTATGTCTGTGATTTTTTAGAAAAACAAACTTCATTTTCAAAAAATACAAACGCCTAGAACCAAATAGAATCCCAATGTTTTATTCCTTATTTTCTGATTTTTTCGACCCCCTGGTCATATCCACAGATAGTTCAAGGAATCTCATTTCTCATAAGAACAGAAAAATCAACAAAGGAAATCCATTTCCCCCTTCGTATTCTGCGCTTGTCAGCGCCTAACTTCTGTCAATCTCGATCCCACTATTTTTTAGACAGGGGCTCTACCTTAGCCGATGAAATAGACGCATCTATTTAATCACTCTCCTTTTCGTAGTCCTGCTCTAACAACTACTTCTCCTATGTCGGAATACGTCACGTGTATCGGTGCAGCTCAGGAGATTCTTCGCTTCCAACCCCACGTGCCAAGACCTTGGCACGCTTGGCATTATGCTGGGGTTTTTCTCCCTCTTCCTCCTGAATCGCAGAGTCGGGGATACGGCGCTTGTTGCCAGCCACCGAATCAGAGGATGTCGTAACAATTGGCCCCCGGCATTGGAACCAGCGATGGTTCGGTTTGCCACATGCGAGGCAATCGTAATTCTTGAATCGTTTTTCAACGAACTTGGGGTCGACCCCCTTGGTTGCGTCCTACTTTGTCTTGTAGCGTTGCTTCTTCGTCGCGCTTGATCCCTTGTCGCTCCGATCCCTTTTGTTACTGTTTTTCCGAGTCTTTTTGTTGACCCAGTGCGAAGAGTTGTGGTCCTTCACTACTTTGAACCAAGGGGTTTTCTTCGGGTATTTTGGCTCTGGCGATTTTCGATGAGAACGATTTTCCTCCTTAACCTTGACCTCCAGATTTTTCCCCACTTCCCAACGCACCTCTACGAACTCGATATCATCTTCTGGAAGCCGTCCCACATTGGAAAGCTTCTTCTTCATGCGCCTCGTGAGTCCTCCCTTCAGCTTTTCCCTCCAGATAACACCAGAGAGTCCTGCTCGGGCATTAGCAATTTCCATTTTATCGATGTAGAGCTCGATATCACCATCTTAGACGATAGGGTCAATTCCATGCAAGGCATCATGTTGTGCGAATCGACTGGAGAATCGGGTCTCGATCGCCAATGCAAATGGCTTCCAATCATCCTCTTTGTTTTGTTGCTTCAAATGAGCGACACGTGCCTCATACCACTCTTCTGCATTTCCTGACATCCGGTGCCCCACGAAAGCAATTTTGTCCGTTTCCTTCACATAGATGGTCTCGTAGTATTTGAAATAATTTCCAACACGAGCCCACCATGCTGCGAATGTAGGCTTCACATTGTGACCAGAAAATTTTTCTGGCTTATCTAGCACGGGTTATTCTATCGTGACACGGACCAGATCTCGGACCTTGTGCGGTGACGGCAAACTTTTGCGATCCCACAACCCACTGCTGGGAGATGGCAACCTTGGGTTTCGCTGCAGGGTGGCGGACCACCTCGGTGGTCGGGATGGTGGGGGTGAGGGTGACCCCTCATCTGATGACATGTCCCTGGGGCTGCCGGGCGGGCTAGCGCCACCACCAACACCCCCTGTCCGTCGTCGACCACCACCTCCTGCTCCACCTGCGGCTCGGTCAGCCTCCTCCTCACCATCTTCACCTGGGTCATACAACTCCAAACGGAAAGGTCTGAGTGGAGGGGCCGCTGCACCTTCTTCCGAGTCTGGCTCGATACGTGGAATTGGTCTCTCCGGGTCGCTATCGATAGCCTTTCCCTTTTTCACTGAGAGTTCTTCTCTTAGCGAGGCCACTTCTTTCACGTACCTCACTTCCTTTATGGAGGGCGCCAGCCCTTCCAGTTTGTCTACAAGCGCAATGGGGTTCGCTGACTCCTTTGCCTTTTTGATTGCCGTATCAAAGAACTCCTGAAGCTTCTTTTCTTGCTTTTTGACATCGGCTGCTTTGGGCTTATGTTTTACCTCCTTACGGAGGGCTGCAATATCCGCCTTCATGACCGTGCTGGAATTCTGGAGTACCTTTATTTCGGCATCCTTTGTCGCTGCAAACTCATTCATCACAGCCATGACATGGGTAGCATTGGCATCAAGTGCCTCAGTTACCGCAACCAGGTGTTTGAACTGCGCTTTATCCGTAGTCTGGGCAGCTAGAATAGCAGTGGACACCTGGTCCGATAACTGGGTGCTCGCTACTGACAGCTGCCAGAAAGCCTCTTCTGAAGCGTAACGCATTTGTTCCATTTCGGCCTGAGCCAGCTCATATAGACGTCTATGGTCATGCAGAAGGCCCTCGTAATGCTGCGTCAATTTTGGGAAGATTTCCTTGATCTCATGCTCGTTCTTTCGGCACAGGTGCACTAGCTGGCCAAACTGAGACAGACTCTTGTCAAGGGTCTTTACCATATTGCAGAACCACCCCGGTGCCTCCACAGCGACCGGATCCCACACCACTGGCTCGCAAGTGTCGGTATCGTGGATGACCACATCCGTTGAGGTGTCCAACTCATTGGAGCTCTTTCGCAGCTCAAATGTCACCAATGCCTGAGATTCCGACATGGTTACTTATGCGTTTCTTGTAGAGAGGTATATTGTAGTGTCGGAGTGTCTGCTAACAATATAGTGTAACACTCGGGTGTTTCACCAAAGGTACAATCGCCCAGGTAGTCACCAACAGTCTATCACCCTTGAGCGGGCAACACTTATATGATGGCAGCGGAGTGACTGTGTAGTTCTGAAGGATTTGCACAGGAGCGGATGGGAAAATTCACTAAGAGTTTCGCGTTCGAAATATCACTAGAGAGTTGATCCCAGAGACAAGGTAATATTGTTAAGGCTCAACTTCCGACTGATCGTTGCGGATACCTCTCTACGTAGGAAACTGGCGTTCTTTAAATATCGCGCCGACTCTTTGGCCGTCTGCCCTCGGGCTGACTCGGGAAGCGCAATACCTTGCTATTATGCAGCAGCGTCTCTCCTCGTCCGCAGGAGATAGGGTTGATTGGGACGTGGCACCAATTGATTGGTATGGACCCAGAAGATCTTCAATCCGAGTGCTTGCGAACAATCTTCGTTTGTACCCCCTTGTAGGCATCATCACCCTTATGCTCCTGGCCACAGCCCTTGCTGGCTAAATGCTTCTGAGGTGCATCCAGGGTCGTAATCTTTGAGTCTAGATGCTTCCAGGAATGTCTGGTGACGTTGGTACAAGTGCCGCAGCAATCACAGTTAACTGAAGAATACGTCTCTGTAACTTGACAAGTTAAGGTCCGATCTCCTTCAAACAGCTGACAGATGGTCTGGCTCCCCTCATATACCCACCGGACCCGTTCCGCCTCGCGCGTCCTGCACGACCGCTCGTGAGTTATATTGTTCCCAGAAAAAGTTGACATTTTTGCAGGTATATGGCAACTAGTAGCTTTTAGTATGGGTCTTGTGGAGGATAACCTTGACACCTCCCAGGGATGTGACCAGACCCTTGCCTGAGGCTGCCACTTATCCCCTTTCCCATTGGTAACCTTCAGTTACCACCTGGCTGCTGTTGGGTCGGTAATACTCCTCTCTTTCAGCGCTCACCCCAGCCCGTGACTTTCACTCATGAAATCTCACTCAGCCTCAATCCTCAGATTGAGTCCGGCTAGTCTTACTAATTGTGTCCATGTCTTGGGGTGTCACCAGCGCACTGGGTGTAACACCACACTCATGCATCCCGTACTCACTCGTCCTGTACTCATATATCCCTGTGTCATTTTCCTGTTCACTGAGTGCCAAGGTAGCAACCATTTTTCAGAGCGTTTGACCGTCATGGAGGAACTAGTCATCGGATATTACCTTGTGGCTGGATGTGAGTAGGGTTCGGTTGATGGGTGTCAGTAGAGTTCGGTTGTCAGGTGTGAGTAAGACTCGGCCTGATCTGAGTAGGGCTCGACCTGTGACAGTATTGGGTTGTCAATCTAGATCCGACCGGAGAACGAGGGATTGTTTGGTATTATCACCATTTGCCACCATGGCTCTTCCTTTTTTGCCAAATTGCTTCTGATTCTGGGTGGGTTTGAACTCATCTGTTCTTTTCTTGAGAGGGTAGTCCTTCTCTAGGTGGCCATTTTCCCAGCAACGCCATACTCGGTGTTGTTGTGGGAGCACTCCTTGCCAGCTGTTTATCCTAGCATGAGAGATATTGCAGCAGGATCTCTTCTGGGATTCTTGTGGTTTTTTCTTACGACAGTCGGAGATATGGTGATCCTTCTTCTTACAGTATTGGCAGAAGAGATTCTTTCTACTGCCATGGGAGTAGAGAAGGGTTGTGGCGGTATTGTTTCTGGGATCGCCAATTTGATTGTTCACCTGCTGGTTTCGTTTGAATTCACAGAGTTCATCAATCGTATCTTGCACGGAGATGGTTTTCTTCCTCTTCCGTAGTTCATGGGTGGTAGTGGTGAACATCGGATCCACATTGTTGAAAAAAGGTGCTGAAGTAGAACAGAATCAGATATCTCTTCGTCGGTTCCATCAACGGGGTCTTGGTACTGAAGCAGGCATTCGCAGTAGGTGCTGATACGTTCACCTGGTAGAGGTTTGATGGTTCGAGGGTGCTAACGTGGATAGAGCATTGGGTTTCGGAGTAGGTTCTGTTGAATTGGTTCCCCAGCATGATCTACATCTTGGTCCGATCTTCCATATGGCGGAAGTGTTTTTGGATTGTGTTGTTGACAGCGAAGCGAAGGAGAGTTTAGGCATCATTTCTTCTCTCCTTAAAAGTTTCACTGGCACATTGAAGGTTGACGTTATCAACCTCACCACTTCTAGCCCTAGTGGAGTGTGTAGGAGGAGTCTCGGTTGGCTCCTTTTCTTTGCCAGTCACGATTTTCCATACCTTCATTGACTTGAGGATGTTTCTGATGTTCATCTTCCAATCGATGTAGTTGATAAGGTTGAGATGTTCGGTATTTCCCCACTTAGCATGTGGAGATCCTTCTTGACAGTATTGGTGGAGAATATTTTTGGTGATGTTTGATCGGGAGGGCTTGGCAATACAGCTAAGAATAAGTGGAAATGGTTTCAGGTATAGATATTGGGATTGACAAAGCGATCAAGCAGGGCTTATAACCTATCAGAATGTGTGTATTGGTATACAGTATATTCAGTGCAGAGTGAAAGTCCCAGCGCGAGACACCCGATTATATTCGTCTCCATGGCTATTCTACTGGAGGCTAGTATGCCAATGTTATAGGTCTCGGTAGCTAGTCCACCGGACAATACACCAACACTATCAGTCTCATCTCTGAGAATGTGGCCAGTCTCAGTCCGGGCCACATCTCATGACAGTTTAAGCCTCTGTAGTTGCTAGTCAATATAACTTTATGCCTTTGAGATATGGCCAGCATGCTGGGTGTAACACTGGCACACCGAAAGGCTAAATTGGAAGCTGGAGAAGAAGTACCATGGGTCCTACAAAGTCATCTGAGCGATCGAGACCCATGCCTACAAGCTGAACATCCTAAATATCATTCCGAAGAACTGCATCTTCATGGTTTCCTTACTACACACTGCTATCAACAACCTAATCCCAGGATAAGTCATCCTGCTGCCGCTTTTAGTGATTGTTGAAGGCGAAGTGGAGTGGAAAGTGAAAGAAGTTGTTAACAGCCAAAGAATTCAGGGTCGACTGTAGTACCTCCTGAAAAAGAGGGGATTTGTAACACCAATATGGGACTCCGAGGAGAGCTTGGCCTAAGTAGAGACCGTTGATGACTACCACAAGCGCTATCTCCAACTATGCAGACTGGCTCAGCTTGCACTGGTAGGAAGTTGAGCGTAAATGTGCGCTACGGTCATAACATCAGACCACTGGGTATCATGTCATAGATGCGACGGAATGCAGCACTCAAAGTGCTGGAATACAGTGTTATAGGGTATCGTAATGGGGAAATGTGAGGTGCAGAGATAAGGGAATAGAAGTGCCAAAATGAGTGAGTAGGAGTTTGTTTGTATTAATGTTTGTTCAAGGGTATTACACATATGGGCACTGGCTGAGTTCCACAATATAACAATTCCTGCCACCCACGATAGATTGGTACCCAACAACTTATTTACACTGTCGCCAAATCCTTATTGTTTGTCCTTGTCCTCAGTCCTTATTCTGTATTCTTATTCATATCCTCTTACATGTCCTTGTCTTCTTTCCTTTATTCTGGCCCCACGTGCCCGTTCCGCTTGACCACCATGCCCGCCCACTTGACCAACATGCACCACTGTTAGAAGCCTTGCCCGTACTACTCCATGACAATAAACATACTTCTCAGTTTCCCCTAGTATATTAGGAAAAAGATTGTAGTAATACAGTATAAATCCAATGAAAATGGGAGTTTTTAGGCTTCCAATATAATTATAACATGCTTTTAGTGTAAAACTTATCCCCACTTCAACTATACAGTATGAATCAACCAAAAACCAAAAAATAACTAAAAAATGACAATAACATGAAATATCACTCATTTCAGCAACATTAAAAATCACTCATTTCTGTCGTCATGAAATATCACTCGTGACGCCTCATAAAATATCACTCTGTTTCCGAACATCATGATTTCTCACTCTGATTTGGCATCATTCATTATCACCATTCATCTGAATTCGGAATTATCATTCATACCTACATTCGATCGGATCACATAGCCGGTAGGAAAGCTGTCTGCAAGCAGGAGAAATGTGGAATACGATGAGCCATTTAACGACAAAAGCAGGGCGCAAACCATTGGGATAGACGTCGACAAGTATTGCGGCACGCAAACCATTGTCTTAGCCGTAAATCAAAGAAAGCGATGAGCGATCCGACGTGCTATACGACGAGCATTTTGGCATACAAACCGTTGGGATAGCCGTCGGCAATTATTGTGGCACGAAAACGGATGGGTTTGCCGTTAAGAAGTAGAAGCTATAAGCTATTTGATGCACTATTCGACGAGAATTGCAGTGCGCAAACCATTGGAATAGCCGTCGGCAAGCAGAAGTGATGGACCATTCGACATGCTATTCAATGAGCATTGCGGTGCGTAAACCAATGGGATAGCCTTCGACGAGTGGAGGAGATAGGTGATCCGATGTGCTATTCGACGAGCATTGCGGCATGCAAACCATTGGGATAGCCGCCGACAAGTATTGTGATGCGTAAACCGATAGGATAGCCCTCGATGAGCGGAAGGAATGAACGATCGGACCCAATATTCGACAATTATTGTGGCGTGTAAACCGATGGGATAGCCGGTGACTAGCAGAAGCAATACGCTATCGGACGCGCGATTCGAAGATCATTGAGGCGGGTAAACCGACGGAATAGCCGGCGACTCGCGGAAGCGATAGACTATCCGACGTGCTATTCGATGAGTATTGCGGTGCGTAAACCGACTTCATAGCCGGCGATTAGCAGAAGCAACAGCCACCTCCTTTTCCATGATGTCCAGGAATTGCCGAAATTCATTGGGCACTTGGTCTAGTGGGTCAGCAGCCCGTACTGCGGATACGTAACCAATGATCTGCACTCCTGGATGAATGATTACCGATCGGTCGAGGCTTAGAGAGAATTTCGTAGTGGCGGCCTTTGTACAAAGTTTCGAGCAGTTTGGACTATTGAAACGAAGGTCTTTATCCCTCCATGCCCCTTGTGGGGGGTGTTTGACAATCCACCAAAATGGCAGGAAGATGTCGACTTCCGGTTTGAGTGTCGCCACTTCACATACCTCCTGTGAGTAATGTTCTCGGTGTTGAAGTGTGATAGGTATGGTGTACTCCTGTCCAGCTCCTGGTACCAGTTCTCCAGTGAAGTTGCGGATAGCGATGTTTTGTTTGTGTCGTTCACAAGGAAGTGTCATTTTCTCCACGATTTGCTTGCTGATTAGTGGCGTTGAACAGCCAGTATCGAGGAGGACGCGAGCTCCATATTGGTGGTGCTTCCAATGTATCATCATTTTCACGATTGGGTATTCTCCACAAATAGGCCGTGGTTTTTTCCTTTGTTCCTGAGTCTCCTTTTCCGGACCTCGTTTTCCGGTTATGCCACCTATTAACACTGAGGCCTTGGGCTGTGACGCTTCCCAGCCTCCTAAAAATCCTCCTCGCTTTCCGAGTCTTGAGCCCAGGCTAGTGGCGCCTCGCTTCGGTCCTCTTCACCTGTTGCTGCTGCTACTGCATGCCCCGTTACATTGCGTTTTCGTTTGGTGCTGGTAGTGGCTGATATCTGTCCTAGTGCCTCCGGAAGCGTGGTTCCTTTCTTGGTGATACAAGCATAGCATTGGTAGGTGCTGTGGTTGTTGCGTCCACATCTCCAGCATCCTTGGGCATTTTTCTTGTGCTCATCTATCTCGTCTTGTGGCACTCCTTGGAACGCCTCTCTTAGTCCTCTTCATAGTTTCCCTTTTTCGGTTTTTGCTGCTTGGTCTTCGTTCCGCTGGAGTTCCTCTTTTCCCTTTCCTTTTCCTTGTTCTTGGAACCCTTTGTTGGCTCCCTTCAGAGTGGCGTTCTGGCTACCTGTTATGGATCCCCGTTCACTTGCGGCCTTTTCTTTGCGAGTAGGTTTCGATTTTCCCAGTGCCTTCCTGCCTTATAGGTGGCCACCAAGAATGGTTCGTCTTCTGTGAAAAGGCAGGGATTCTGGGCAAAGCGCATGTCAATAATCTCTAACAGGACAGCTACATTTACCTTGCTCTGGAGTGCTTCCCCAGTTACTCGTACATGGATATTCAAGGCCCAGAATGCCATCAGGTAAGCCTTAATATCCCCTTTGTAATGTAGAGCCGATAATTGTTGAATGCTGTAGTGGCTTCCTGCGGATCCAGATACTCATCCTGCAGGGCTTCGGAGTAGGCATTCTAGGTATCAGCATCTCCTACTAGCCTTCGTTGTGCTTGGTGCCATTCCTTTGCTTCATCTCTCAAGAGGGTTCCTATCCATGCAATTCACTGTACCCCACTGGTTTCCAGGTAAAATCTGATGTAGTCCCGAACTGTGTCCCACAAGGTGCGGAATGGCGTTTTTGGTTTCCCGTCAAACTTGGCAGGATTTTCTAGCTTTAAGCGTGCCACCCAGGGTGCTGGCAGACCTGTCGAAGCATTTGGGTTGGTCGTCCGGGTTGCTTGTGCCAACAGCGTGTTGGCGATGGTTTCAGCTATAATCCGCGCAAGACGTTCGTCTGGATTCTCCTCAGCTGGCCGCGTATCGCCCGGTGTCTTCGATGCAGTTAGTTGATCCTGAGGGGGTTCTGCTCCCTCCATTGGGAGAGTGGGCGGTCTGATTCTTCTTGGGGCCATAGCCGCAGGTGCTGCTTGTAAGTAGCTTGGTAAAGTCCTTCTCTCGGGTTGTCCTGTTTCAGCAACCTGACGGAGGGCTACTTGGGTAGAGTTGACCTCGGTTCGTAGTCTTTGCTGTTCATGGTTTCGTTGCAAGTCCGCCGTTTGTAGGAACGCAAGGGCATCATTGATGCGTGTGGTTTGTATTGCTTGATACATTGCCTGTTGGCCTGCTTCCTCGTTGCGTGTAAGAATCGCTTGCCAGACTTCCACAGTGAACTGCTGCAAGGTGTTGGCAACCGCCATCAATTCAGTTTGCATCCATTCGTGTGAGGCTCTAACGTCTGCTTTTCCCTGCTCGTATATGTATCGTAGGCCTTGGGAGAGAGTTTCGTAACTTCGCTTACTCGAACGGATGCGGCGGTCATTCTGATCAAACTCTCCTCCACAGATGTGATGTAGCTGCTGCAGGTCAGTCTGTGCCAGCTGATGTTGATGTGCAATTTGGTGCAGCCAGCTCGTGGGTTCCTGTATCTCAACGCTGTCGTTTTCCGGATAGGTGTCATTGTAGGCATTCTTGATGTTTTGGGGGTACTCAAGACAGAGCATGTCGATGGTGGAGGATGCGGCTCTGGTGACCAACATGTTTGCTGGTTGGGAAAGGGTTGTTTGTTGAAAAGGTGACTTTTTTGCCTTAGACTATAGTGTGAGACTGGGGAGCTGACGCGTCACCGGAGTCACGGTAGAATCGATATCTTAGTCAGGTTGTCGATAATTCACAGCGGAATAGTCTCAGGGGTGTCGTTACAGGTTCTCTCTCTGTCATCCCTCTCCTTTACGCGGCACACCGGAGGTCTATAAGAGCAGAATCCTCGTGCGCTGCCACTGTGCTCTATCCTTTGGCCTTGCTTCAGGAATGGAGAGTCGCCTAAGCGCATACCGATCCCACTCTTTGTCCTCGTTGCTCCACACATCCAATTCCTGCTCTTTTTCCCTCAGCACTACGCATATGCCAATTCCTTCTCTTCTTCCTGAGAGCGCAAGCTGATTCCTTCTCTTTGTCTTCAGCGCCGTGCAAGCGCATACCAATCCATACTCTTTGTCTTCGGCGCTGCGCAAGCGCATACCAATCCGTACTCTTTGTCTTCGGCACTGCGCAAGCGCATACCAATCCATACTCTTTGTCTTTGGTACCGCGCAAGCGCATACCAATCCATACTCTTTGTCTTTGGAACCGCGCAAGCGCATACCAATCCGTACTCTTTGTCTTTGGCGCTGCGCAAGCGCATACCAATTCCTTGCCTTCTTCAGCACGCACAAGCGCATACCAATCTGTACACTTTGTCTTCGTGAATTCACTCACATATGCACCAGCGAAAGCCAAGGTGAACGTGGGCCTAGGCCCAGAGCGTGCTTGTCCTGGCCAGTACCAATGGAAAGATACGGTGCTGCTGCAAACCTCGTCGTTCCCATAGCTTCTGTGGGTCACACAGGTTCTGCTTTGCTACCGTGGAGTAGTCCCCGGCAAACTGCTTTGGCCGCCGAGGTTCTACTTCCACTCTTGCCTCCCGCCTAGACTCTCGCGCTCCTTGTGTTTCCCAATTCCTTTGAGTAGGTGTGACACTGGGGTTGTATTGTAACCAGAGTGTGGAGAGAATCAAAGGTAATCAGGCTACTTTCGATAATTCACAGCGGAATAATCTTAGATCTTGTGTGTGGGTTTTTGGTGGTAGTGTTGGTGAGAGCGTTTTCGGGCTGATTTCCTTTCATCGAGGCGAGAAATCCCTTTCTTTTATCGATGAGCGCGCGAGTCAGAAGCGGTGATCCGGACCGTGCCTTTTCCTCTGAGGCACGGGTGGGTCGGACCTGGATTCCTCCGAGGTGGTTGCCCCTCGTTGGAACGTGGGCGGATTCATTGGTCCTGGTCAGGGTGTAGATAAGATAGATGAGGTTCCGTTTGTTTTTGCTGCATGTGTGATGCGGCCGAGCGGGGTGTGCAGCTGTGTCAAGAGGCTGTCCACTCCGATCGTGGTGGAGAGTGTTCTCCGATCGTGGTGGAGGGACGTGGTTGCCTGGCTGTTCCCGCTCGTTTGCACCAATTGTTCCCCTCATCTGCGGAGCTCTAACACCTTCAGCCGGTGTCTCGACCGAGGGCTAGACTCTGTTTCATATCCCCCACCTAGACTCCCTGAATTCCCTGGCCACGGCCTGAGCCTCCTTCGTCCTCAGCCACTAGATCTCCTCTCTTCGCGATAAACCATTCAGGTGTAACACTACCTCCCCTCTCCCTTACCCTCGTCTCGAGTGCTAATTCTTTCTATCTAAGTAGCCCATTTCATTCTGATCATAGGAGTCTTTCTCAACGCCGAAGTTCCTTTGGCGTTACGAACTGCAGTCCTCCTCCCCTGCAGCCATCCCAGCCGCCGGATCAGGGCACGTTCCTTTGGTACCATCTGTAATCTGTCGGAACGACTGGGCCCTCTGAGTAGGCCGATGCATACTCATACTGTTGGGTCATATTGAGTCGTACTCACCGCCGCGCTGCGTCAAGGCTTTGGCCGGCCCAGTCAGGTTCCGTGGTCGCAGTTGGCACAGGGAATCGTGAGAGGCAAGGTGTCCTTCGTGCTAGTAACCCGTATACTCGGCAGTGACCGCGCCCACGTCTTTCCAGAGGGAGACTCGTATGCGGGAGCAGTGACGTCGCTGTCGCGGACTCGCTTCACTGCTTATGTACCATCTGCGCCGGTTCCGCCGGTCCGGGTCGGTCGCCCAGAGGTCGATACGTCTGTTCTGAACGGTTTTCCTGACTCTCAACGGTTTCGGTCGCGTGCACTCTTCGTCGGCTGCCCGGTCGGCGGCTTCCCGTGGTTGCCCGAGAAGCGGGTCTTTTTCTTGATCGTGATGCTTTGGTACTGAAGTCCTCCGCCCCTTCAGCCCACTACCGCCAGGTCCTCGGTGGAACTGGTCTAGCCCTCAGTGAGCCGGTAGTCCCTTGGCACGTCTGGATTTCGTTGATGAAACTCTCGGAGTTTCTCCAGGCCGCATATCGAAAAGTTGTCGAATGGTTGTTCCGTCCAGTCTTTGCGTTCTGGATAGTCGAGCCATTGGACGAGATAGAGAATTCGTTCGTTATTGCGTCGCCCTTGCTCAGCCGACGCCATTACCTCCTCGACATCGTATTCCTCCGATTGCTCGATGTTTTCTGCTTCTCGCAGTATTTTTGTTGGATCGGGTGGTGCTCGGTGTTCGCTGGTTCGATAGGGCTCGAGTAGCGAGACGTGGAAGACGTTGTGGATCTTCCACTTCCGAGGCTGTGTGAGGCGGACGGCCAGTAGGGAGACAATTTTCTCAACTTGGAAGGGACCATGGTTTTTGTGATCCAATTTCTTCGAGGGACGGCGCGTTTTAATGTTGCGTCCGCTGAGCATCACCAAGTCTCCTACTTGGTATGCAGGCGGCTCCTTTCTGTCCGGGTCGGTGTATCGGCGCATCCTTTCTTGCGCTGCTTCCAGCCCTTTCCGGGATTCATCGTGTACCATTTGCATCCAGTGGGCGTATACCGTACTGGCTGGGTTCAGAGGTTCTGAGGATGGTGGGTCGATTGTCGCGGGGTGGCGCCCGTAGTTAGCGTAGAACGGGGACATCCCATTTCCGATCGTGACCGAATTGTGGTAAGCACATTCCGCCATCGGGAGCAACGATACCCAGTTTTCCTGTTCCCGGTTGACGAACGCTCGAAGGTAGGCCTCAATCATCTGATTGAGGCGTTCCGTTTCTCCGTCTGTCTGTGGGTGGAATGCGGTTGACATTCGGGGTCGGATGCTTAGTATTTCGAGGAACTCCATCCAAGTCTCCGAGGTGAACTGGGAATCCTGGTCTGACACAATGTCAGTGGGCAGCCCATGGAACCTCCATACTTCACGTGCGAATATTTTTGCTAGGTCCGATGCCGTTTTTTCTTGGAGTGGGATGAAGTGTGCCATCTTGGTGAATCGGTCTATGACTACCCATAGCTGGTCGCATCCTTCCGAGGGTGGTAAGTTGGTGATGAAGTCCATCGCGATCAATTGCCATGGCGCGTATGGGAGTTCCAACGGCGAAGACAGTCCGTAAGGTTGGTGTCGGAAGGCTTTGTTTCGCTGGCATTCTGGGCAGCTTCTGACGAAATCGATGATCCGTTCATTCATTTCCGGCCACCAGAAGTTCCGTCAGATTAGCTTCATAGTCTTGTCTTGCCCCATGTGACTGGCGACTTTCGTGTTGTGTTCTGATTCCATTATTCGCTGTACTAGTTCGTTCGGGACCCAGAGTAGGTTTTTTCTGTACTGCAGTCTGTCGTTGTATCTTATTTCCCCGACTTTTCGGTTTTTTGGCAACAGTTCCTCTGCCTCTGTTTCCTGCTTCGCTGCCTGCTGGCAATTCGCGTCGTTTCTCAAAACCGTTGTAATCGGCTGGTTTTCTACCCCCCCCTTTTCTGGGCAGTACTCCGTACGCCTTGAGAGTGCGTCCGGTTTTCCGTTTTGGGTGCCTGGCCGGTAATGAATTCTGAAATCTATGCCGGCTAGCTCCTCCGCCCAGCGCGCTTGTCGACGGTTGAGTACTTTCGTTGTTGTAAAGTATTCTAGATTGTGGTGGTCTGCGAACACCTGTATCGGGTGCTCTGCTCCTTCACAGTACCGCCTCCAATGCTTGAAGGCGTCGACAATGGCTAAGAGTTCTTTATCGTGGATATCATAGTTGACTTCCGCCGGCTGGAACTTCCGTGAGTGGAACGCCACCGGGTGCAGGCGATTATCGTGGTCCCGTTGGGACAGGACTGCCCCAATCGCGAAATCCGAGGTGTCCGTCGCAATGATTATCGGCTTTGTTGGGTCAAAATAAGCCAATATAGCAGCCGTGGTGAATTGTTTCTTTAATTCATCGAAGGCTCCTTCTGCCTCCTCGCTGCAGGACCACTTTTCTGTTTACTTGGTCAGCTCTGTGAGTGGTTTGGCTATCCGGGAGTAATCCTTGATGAAGCGTTGATAAAAGTTGGGAAAACCTAAGAACGACTGGGTTTCTGTGAGCGATGTTGGTTATCGCCAGGACAGTACTGCTTCCGCTTTCTCTTGACTCATCCGAATTCCCCTTCGGCCAATGACGTAGCCTAGGAACTCCACTTCTTCTGCTTTCCACACGCATTTTTCTGGTGAGACTGCTAGTCCATTGCGCTGGAGTCGCCCCAAAACTTCCTTGACGAGTTGGTCGTGTTCTTCTTCCGTTTTGGCATATATTGGGATATCGTCCATACACGCCAGAACTCCAACGTCAAGTACATCGGACAGGATGTGATTCATCATGTCTTGGAAGGTTGATGGCGCATTGGTTAGTCCGAAAGGCATTACCTGGAATTCATATAATCTGTAACGGGTCCGGAAAGCGGTTTTCCATTCGTCTCCTTTTCTGATCCGTATGAGGTTAAACCCGTTTTTGAGGTCCATCTTCGTGAACCACTGTGCTCCCTGTACCCGGTCCTGCAGCTCTTGCATTAGTGGTAGCGGATACCTGTTAGGTATCGTGATGGCGTTTAGTTCTCGGTAATCGACGTATAAGCGCAAGCCCCGTCCGTGGGGTTTAGGGACGAACAGAATTGGTGATCCCGCCGGCGAGGTGGATCTTTTTATTTTTCCTGTTTTCTCCATTTCTTTTAGCCATTCTCGGAGCGTCTGAAGTTCCATTTCTGAGAGGGGATAAATGGGGCCCCAGGAGGCCATGGTTGCTTCCTTGAGCTCGATTTTGCAGTCGTACGGCCGGTGCCCCGGGAGCTGATCTGCCGCTTCTTTTCCCATGATTCCCAGGTATTGTCAGAACTCCATTGGGACTTGTTTCAATGGATCTTCGCTCTCGGTTGCTGCCACGACTTACCCGATGATACGAGCTTCGGCGTTCAGGGCTACCGAGTTGTCCCAAGTTAGGGGGAACTGGCGGGTTTGGAATTTGGTGCAGTTTTCCAGACAGCGGCGACTGTTAAACCGTACTTCTTCCGACGTCCAAGCTCCCTGCGGCGGGTGTGACATGATCCATTCAAACGGGAGGAAAACGTCAATTTCTGCGTCCATGGGTGAGATCTCGAATTTTTCCATGGAGTAGTGCTTCCGGTGCTGAAGGAGCAAAGGTTCTGTGTAATATTGCCCTGCTCCCTTGACGCTTTCTCCCGTGAAGCTTTCGATGCTGTGTACCTGCTGGTACTTCCGCCGTTTCAGGCCAAGTTTCTCAGTCATTTTTTTGTTGATTAGCGCTATTGAGCATCCTGTGTCCAATAGTACCTTGATTCGGTGCCCCTTCTCGCCCTGGTATAGCACCATATCAATTACCGGGCGGGTGCCGCTCACGGGCTACCTCAGTTTCTTGCTCGATGGGGTCCCAGTGCTTGGTTCCCTGCTTTTCCGTTTCCGAGATGCTCCGCATACTATTGTAAAGGCCCCAGGCTGCGGTGGTTCCTGGCCCCTTAAAAATCCGATTCCAAGTCCTCCCATAGTGGGGTTACAGCGTTGGTCTCCATTGTTTCGACCGCCGCTACTTTCTGTTGTTTCGTAGTGGTCCTTTCTTCCAGTTCCTCGGATCGTTTTCTTTTCTCTTCGGAAACTGCTGAAGTTTTCCATGCTGCAGGTGGCAGAGCCATGCCGCGCTTTGTGTTAAACGAGAAGCATTCGTAAGTTCGATGGCTGGGCCTTCCACACCTCCAGCAGTCATCTCGGTTTCGTAAGTACTCCTCCTGTTCCTTGGCGGGGACGCCTAGGAGCGCGGCGTCGTTGGACGCCCATCATCCTGGTCGGTCGTACTGGCTTTTTCCTTCGTAGGTCCGGGTGTCTTCCCTGCGGCCGGAGTTCCGCTGGGTTTCCTTATTTCTTTGGGTATCGTCAGAGTTCCCTTTCCCTTTTGGAATGTCCTTTCTACCATCGCTCTTTGGGGTTGGTGCCGAAGAGCGCATGGCTTCCTTGGCTTGTTTGAGAGCCTTCTTTTTCTCAACCTGTACGCCGGCTCGGTAAGTAGCTTGGAGGAAGCCTTCGTCGTCGACGGGGTCTTCCTCGTTTTGATTGAACTTGATGTCCAATATGCTATCGGGCATAGCCATGTCGACCTTCTCCCTGAGTCCTTCCCCGGTTGCCTGAGCAAAGTTGTTGAGGGCCTGGAATTCCGTCATGTATGCACGGATGGACCCTTGGTACTTTAGCTGACCTAGCTTCAGCTGGGCATCGGCCGCCTCTCTCTCGTTCCGGTATTCGGCTCGGATGGCCGCCACGTAATTTACCCAGGTGTCGGCATCACCTAGGTCTTGATACCGGTTGAGGTACCATGCTTTGGCCGTGTTGGTCAGGAGCGTTCCTAACCACGCGATTTTCTGGCGGTCGTTTGTTTCGGGGTAGAATCCCAGGAACATGGTAATGGCTTCCCACTGTCAAGATCGTGCCTCGACTTCTCCGTTGGGCTCGACAGGTAACGTAGGTGGGGCGGTGGCGCACGGGGTCCTACTCACACTACCGGCGTACTCACACTTCGGTCGTCCTCACACGCCTTTGCGTGGGCTCGTTGTTCTCGCGGTATCCGTCACGCCCGGCGTGGTCTCTTCGCGGCTCTTCTCACACGTCTTTGCGTGGGCTCGTTGTTCTCGTGGTATCCGTCACGCCCGGCATGGTCTCTTCGCGGCTCTTCTCACACGCCTTTGCGTGGGCTCGTTGTTCTCGCGGTATCCGTCACGCCCGGCGTGGTCTCTTCGCGGCTCTTCTCACACGCCTTTGCGTGGGCTCGTTGTTCTTGCG
>Ga0307516_10001388_pt1 | contig 33439 bp, 32 predicted proteins | sample 19_EM_MG_FD_203310 | JGI IMG/M metagenome (GOLD analysis project Ga0307516, IMG submission 203310) | Populus trichocarpa ectomycorrhiza microbial communities from riparian zone in the Pacific Northwest, United States - 19_EM | ecosystem: Host-associated > Plants > Roots > Unclassified | place...
TCCAGTATGTAATCTTGGTCTTGCCGGTGTTGAACAAGACGTCGGCCGCCATCAGGTAGCGTTTGCCGTCCTTGGACGGGACCAGGGCCTGGCGCACCACCGCGATCAGGTTGCCGGCGAGTACCGAGCGCATCACGTCGGCGCTGGTGCCCGTGTACGAGAGGATCTTGCGCATCGTGCCGGTGACGGATTTGCCATGGGTCGTCGCGATCATCAGCGATCCGGATTCGCCACCCTGGATCGCCTGTTCGGCAGTCTCGGCGTCGCGGATCTCCGACGTGAGCAGCACGTCCGGGCTCATGCGCAAGGCCTCGCGCATGCCGTCGGCGAAGCTCAGCACGTCGTAGCCCACCTCGCGCTGCGTCACGATGGACTTGCGCGGCGCGATCTTCTTCTCGACCGGATCCTCGATCGTGAGGATGTGGCCGGAGTGCTGGGCGTTGTGCCAGTCGAGGATGGACATCGCCGTCTCGCTCTTGCCCGAGCCGGTCGGCCCGGTGATCACGATGAACCCGCTGGTGGCCTCGGTGATCGTCGACACCAGGTTGTGCGGCAGGCTCAGGCTGGTGAGCGCGGTGATGTCCGGTGGCGTGATGCGCATCACCAGCGCCAGCTCGCCCGTGCCATGCATGAACAGGCTGTAGCGCAGGGAGTGTCCGCCGCGGCCGTCGAGCCGGATGTTGACCGAGCGCTGGCGCGCCAGCACGGGCTTGATGCGTGTGTCCCAGTAGTCCTGCACCGACTGGCGCTGGCCGCGACTGTCCCGGTGCTGGCGCGACGCGCCGTCGACATAGCCCGCCAGGTAGGTGACGATGTGTTCGCGCGTCACGACGAACGGCGGGATCGCGGAGAACAGCTGGTGCAGGGGCAAGGTGCCGCGCGCGGACTTCGCGCGAATGACCTGGCCCTCGTGGATCATGATGTCCGTCATCGACGGCGCGAACATCAGGGCGTGCTTCACGGCGGCGCCGATGCCGTGCTGCATGTCGGAAGGCAGTTGCAGCGGTTGCTGGAGCGTGGGGATGTCGGACATGGCGGCCTGGCCTGGGTTGAGGCGCGCTCTCAGCGCGCGGACGGGAGATAGGCGATCTCGCTGAAGCCGTCGATGCCTGAGGCTGCTGACGGCACCACCCTGGCGAGCGGAGCGGGCGCCAGGGCCGGGCGCGAAGGCGTCGGAAGGGGCGCTCGCCCGGGCGCGACCGTGCCAGCGGCCGGAAACGGCAGCGCCCCTCGGGGCATCACGTTCCAGCGCATCAGGATGGCCGCGATCTGGTTGGCGTACCAGGCCGCGCGGGCCGTCGTGCGCGAGTGGTACGCCCCGACCGCCTGCCAGCTGTCGCCTTGCAGGTCGATCTGGCGGCGGTAGTGCCACGCGGCGACGTCTGCACTGACGCAGCCATCCGCCAATGCCGCACGGGCGATGCCGTAGCCCGCGAGCTCGGGCAGGTGGATGCTGTTGATCTGGAAGGCGCCGACGTCGACGCTGCCGTTGGCGTTGCGGCCGACAGCCGCCGGCTGCAGCCGGCTTTCCTGCCAGCCGATCGCACGCAGCACGGAGGCGTTGACCCGGTGATGCGCGGCTGCATCGTCGATGCAGTCGGCGCGTACAGGAAAAGCAGCGGCGGCGAGGGCCAGCGAGAAGGCGATCGCCACTGGGCGGGAGTCGGGAATCGTCGGCATGGTCGGGGACGTCGTCACCGGAGGAACACACCGATCGATTCTGGGCGACGCGGCGAAAACTCCGCGGCGCCGAAGCCCGGGTTTCGGGCCTCTTCGGCGCGCGACGAACTCAGCCGTCGACGCGCCTTCGGGAGGTCACGTCTTCAGCGCCGCTGTCCCAGTGCCCGTGCCGGCAGGAACAGCAACGCCGTCAGCAGCGCGAACACCGCCGCCACGCTGATGCCCACGAGCCGGAAGGGCAACGTGAGCAGCCAGACGATCGGGTACAGCACCAGCGCCAGGATGGCCAGCGGCCAGCAGAAGACGAAGAGCAGGCACCAGAGAAGGAACGTGAACATGACGGTCTTTCCGGGAGGGAGGCCACGAGGGCCTCGGGTGACGTCACGATGCGACGACGGCGGCCGGGCGTCAACCGCCTGCCGACGAATCGCCGCGTTTGGCCGACAGGCTGCAACCGGCGCCGATGCGCTGGCGCGCCGGGTCGAGCAGAATGGCGCATCGCCTCACCGGCCGCCCGGCCTCGCCATCATGACCGTCCCGACCGTCACCGACCTGAACCGCATGGGCGCCGACTGCCTGCCCGGCCATCTGGGCATTGGCATCACGCATGCGGACAAGACCGAGGTGCGCGCCGAGATGGGCGTGGCCAGGACCCTGATGGCGCCCAACGGCTACCTGCACGCGGGCAGCGTGGTGACGCTGGCCGACACGGCGTGCGGCTACGCCTGCATCGTCAACCTGCCCGAGGGCGCGACGGGCTTCACCACGATCGAGCTGAAGTCCAACTTCCTGGGCACCGCGCGCGAAGGCACGCTCGATTGTGCGGCGACGGCGCAGCATCGCGGCCGCACCACGCAGGTGTGGGACGCCGTGGTCACGCACCGCGAAACCGGCAAGACGATCGCGCTGTTTCGCTGCACCCAGATGATCCTGTGGCCGCAATCGGCCTGAGCGAGAAAGACCATGAGCACCAACGACAGCGCTGCACGCCGCCTCGTCGAGATCCGCGCCTACCGCCTCAAGCCCGGCACGCGGGCCGAGTTCCATGCCGCGGCGACGAACCACGCGCTGCCGATGGTGCGCGCCCATGGCATGGACGTGGTGGCCCACGGTCCGGTGCCCAACGACGACAACGGCTACTTCCTGGTGCGTTCGTTCGCGAGCCTGGCCGAGCTGACGGCGCAGGAGGGTGACTTCTACGGCTCGGCGGCGTGGCGCGCGGGGCCGCGCGAGTCACTGGTGTCGCGCATCGACACCTACGTGGACACCTTGCTGTGGCTGAGCCCGGCCGCGATCGCCGATCTGCGTGCGGGCAACATGCCGCCGCCGGTCGCCATGGTGGGCTGAGGTCCTCGCGCGCCGCGTGCGCGCGCTGGCAGGCGGACTGCGGGCGCCCAGGCGGGCGCGTGCGCGGTCGCGCTGGCGTGCGTCCCGCACGCGCCGGCGTCAGGCGGCAGGTGCGTCGGCTTCCGGTGCGGCCGGGGCGTTCGGGTCAGCCTGCTGGGTGGTGTCGTGCGAGCTGGAGTTGTCGCCCGATGACTTCTTCATCGCCTTCTCTTCCTTCTTCTTTTTCTTCTCGAGTTCGCGCTGGCGCTTCTCGTACGAATAGTTTGGCTTCGCCATTGTTTCCTTTCAGTGGATGCCCACACGATACCCGATCGAGCGGCTTGACCCGATTCTCGCCGCGATATTGGTGTCAGGGGCAATGCGCACGGCGGCGGCGCAAAAGAAGGGCGATAAACGGCGCGACGGCGCCGCGCCCGGCGCGCAACGTGGTTCGCAAGCCACGCGCGGTCACGCGCTCAGCGCTTGTCCGCCGGCGCACCCTGGTCGCACTTGCGGCAGGCCAGCACCCGGCCCAACGCGCCGGCGCGGCCCGCGGGCGTCTGCGTCCAGGGGCGGTTCGTCCAGGGCGGGTCGTGGCGCACATGCTGGAAGTGGCCGCAGGCGAGCTCGGCCACCCAGTCGTCATGCTCGTCGAGGTGGAAGCCGACGATGGGCCGGTCCATCAGTCCTTCGGGGGCTGCGACAGCGACAGCGTATTGCCGTCCGGGTCGTGGAACCAGGCCACGCGCGAGCCGTCGGGCGTGTCCCAGACGCCGTCGGCGTCCAGCGGCAGGCCCGGGAAACGCGCCATCGAGACGCCGTTGGCGGCCAGCGCGCGCACGGTGGTTGCGACGTCGTCCACCTCCCAGCCGAGCGCCGTGTACGCGTGGGGCGCGACGTCCTGCACGCGTTGCACGCGCAATTGCGTGCCGTTGGCGTCGAACACGAGTGCGTAGCCGCTGTCCTCGACCAGCGCGAGGCCCAGCTTGCCGTGATAGAAGGCGCGGGCGCGGTCGGCGTCGGCCGTGGCGATGAAGCAGACGAGTCGGGACTGGGACGGCATTCGAACTCCTCGTGCAACGACCTGCGGTCCGGAGTGTCAGCCCCTGGCGGCCGACGCTGCAAGCGCCTGCAGCGGCGCGGCCGGGGCCGCGCAGCCCAGCGTCTGGCCCACGCCCTTGAGGAACGCGCGACGCACCGAGCCGGCGGCGATCGCGGCGGCGACTGCCTTCGAGTGGCGCTCCGCGCCATCGAGCTTGCGCACCCAGCCGCGGAACGGGATCACGCTCTCGGCGGCACCGCGCAGGGCGCCGTTGGCGGCGTCGCCGACCATGTTCGTGCCGCGCGCCAGCAAGCCAGGGTCGGCGGCGGTGGGTGGGGTGTCCAGGTCGGCGCCGAGCGCGCCGTCGAGGGCGTTCACCTCGTTGGAGAGGGCGGGGCAGCTGCGCTCCGAGGGGAGCGCGTAAGGCGCCTTCACGGCCGCCTCGAGCACCGCCGGGATCTTCTCCTGCACCAGGTTCAGGTCGGCCAGTGGCGCTTCGACGGCCTTTTGTATCTGGACGCCTTCCTTGGCCGCGCCCTTGGCCGTGTCGGGCGAGGCGCAGCCGGCGAGGGAGAACGCCAGGGCGGCGGCCACGAGGGAGAGTGCTCGGTTTGTGTTCATCGCCCGGAGCGTATCAGTGTTCGGCCGACGGCTGCCGGCTGACTTGCGCGCGCCAGCGCAGCAACCCGATCGCGTAGGTCACGTAGTAGCCCGCGAGCGTGCCGAAGATCGCCATCGTCAGCGGGCTGGCGCCGAGCTGCATCGATTGCGGATCGAAGTGCTGCGCGTTCATCTGCAACATCACGAACCGGTAGCCCAGGCGCAGCACCAGCAACAGCGAGAGCGCGATGCCCAGGTGCGCATTGGGCGTGTAGAACAGGCCCGCCGGCGTTACCTCGAACCGGGTCAGTCGCGTGCCGTAGAGCCCCAGGCCGATGCCCACGGCCGCGCCGCCGACCAGCGCGGCGCCGGTCATCGGGTGCACGAAGCTCGTGAGCAGCACCAGCACGGCGATCAGCGGGAACACGACGACGGTGATCCAGGGACGCACCGCCGACAGGCGCTGGCGCCCGATCGCGCGACGGATGCGCGAGTAGACGCGCCACGCGACGAGGGCGACGACAAGGAGGACGGTGAGCAGGTGGGTGTCGATGGAGGTCGGCATCGGATCGGGGGGATGAGGACAGGTTCAGAAGAGGAACGGAACAAGCGCCTTCACGCGCGCCCGGTACGCATCGTAGGCGGCGCCGAAGCGCTCGCGCATCCAGCGTTCCTCGAGCCGGTACTTGCGCAGCAGGGCCAGGTAGACGATGGCCACGGCGAGCAGGCCGCGCCACTGTCCCAGCGCGAACGCCGAGCCGAAAAAGCCGAACAGCAGGCCGGTGTAGATCGGATGGCGGACGAGGGCGTACGGACCGCTGGTGACGAGCTCGTGATCTTCCTTGAGCGTGACGATCGCGCTCCAGTTGCGTCCGATGTGGCGGCGCGCCCAGGCGGCGAAACCGAGCCCGCCGGCGGTGATGGCGACGCCGGCCCAGAACTGCCACGGGGCCCAGGGCATGAAGCGCGCGCCCAGCACCGCCCCGCCGAGCCGCGGGGACCACAGGATCGCGGCGGCGACCAGCATCGGGCCGAGGTGCCCCACGCGCGAGAGGAAAGGCTCGCGGCGGGTCGTCTTCTTCACGTCCCGGGAGGTCAGCCACCAATAGAACGCCCACGCCATCCAGAGCACGGGAAACAGCCAGCGGTGGATAGCCACGGTGAGCTCGGGCGTCATGCGGCGAACGGGCGGACGAGAAGGCGGTCGAGGGCCGCGCCGACGAGCACGCCGACGCCATAGGCCACGAGGTTGCGCCATGAGAACACATGGCCGAGCAGCAGGTGGCCGAGGGTCGTCGCGCGGAACGCCACCAGCCACGGCGCCTGCCACAGCTTGGCGGCTTCGACGACGGCGCTGGTGGCCAGGGCGCACCCGGCGACGTCCGCGGTGCGGGCGCGCGGCCGCAGCGCGCACCAGCCGAAGAACACCATCAGCGCCCACAACGCATCGCCGGGGTACTTGCCGAGTACGGCCGGCATGACGCCTGGCCAGTGCCGGGAGGCGAGCCCCAGCGCCAGCGCGAGGAGCATCGCGGCGATGGCGGTGCGGCGACGGCGCGCGGTTGGCGCGCGGGCAGCGACGCCGGTCATCGGCCGGCGCGCCGCCACTCGTAGCGCAGGTCGCCCAGTTGCATCACGGGCTCGAAGCCGCGCTCCGTGATGTCGAAGCCGTGGCGCTCATAGAAGCGCTGTGCGTTCAGGTTGGTGACGAATGTGTGCAGCCACAGCTTGCCATTCGAGTTCGCCTTCGCCAGCTCGAGCAGGCGCGTGCCGATGCCCTGGCCAATGTGGTCGACGTGCACGTAGAGCTGCACCACGCAGTCCGGGGTGAAGGCGCCGAAGCCGACGAGCGTGCCGTCGCGTAGCGCCAGGTGCACGCTGGTGCCCGTGAGCATGTGCTCGTCGAAGAACCGGCGATGGTCCTCGACGGAGTTCGGCACCGGGCGGCCGACGCCGCGCTCGAAGCTGGCGCGCCACAGGTCGACCAGCGGTTCGCGGTGTTCGGGGCGGTAGGGGACGAGCTCGACAGACGTGGGCATGGCAGGGGGCGGGCAGCGCGGAAAGGCCCATTTTCATGCTTTCCGCGCGGGGCTCCGTTGCACGCGCCCGCGAGCTTGCAACAAGGCTTGCAATGCCTGCGCCCCGAGCCTAGACTGTTGTTAAACACAGTGCTCGACGGCGGGCAAAAACATCCCTGCCGCGAGTCGACACCACGCCTGGTGCGCCGGGCGTCAGCGCGTTCGCGCACCCCACCCGCCGTGCCTCGCGCACGGGCCTCGTCGTTTCGTCGCCGAACCTTTGTTCGCACGACGGCCCGACTCCTTGCGCATCGTTCCTGCTTCTTGCCCGCCCCAGGTTCCGGCCTGCCGGACCGTCAACCCGGCACCCTTCATCCCGTACGCCGTCACCCGTCACCCGTCACCCGTCACCCGTCAGTCCGACATGGCCACGCTCCCCGCCTACGCAGAACTCCACTGTCGCAGCAACTTCAGCTTCCTCACCGGTGCCTCGTCGCCCGAGGAACTGGTCGACCGCGCCGCCATGCTGCGCTACTCGGCGTTGGCGATCACCGACGAGTGCTCGCTGTCGGGCGTGGTGCACGCCTACGAGCAGGCCACCGAACGCGGACTGCACCTGATCATCGGCGCCGAGATGCGGCTCGAGGCCAGCGTGGGTGGCGTGCCGATGCGGCTGGTGGTGCTGGCCACCACGCGGCGCGGCTACGGCAACCTGTCGCAATGGATCACCACCGCGCGGCGCCGCGCCGAGAAGGGCCGCTACGAGGCGCGCACCAGCGACCTCGAAGGATGGGCGCCCACGCTGCCGCACCTGGCCGGCCTGCCCGACTGCCTGGCGTTGCTGCTGCCCATCGCCGGACCGGTGCCGCAGGGGGCCGTGGGGCAGGGCGGGCCAGGCGATGCCGCGGCCTCGGGTGCTTCGAGCACGGCCGGTCGCGCGGGGGCAAGTACGGGCAAGGGCGCGGGCGCGCCAGCCGCTGCGGCGCCCGTGAACGCGCAGTTGTCCGGCATGGACGTCATCGCGGCCGCCCGGGCGAGCGCCGCGGCCGCGATCGCGTCGAGCGCACCCGGCGCGGGTCGCCCGCGCGGGCGCGAGGTGCGCGAGGCGCGCGACGGCCCCGGCAGCGACGGCCCGCTCGAGCCGCCGGTGCCCCCCAAGCCCGTTGCATCTGTCGGAGCGGGATCGGGTGCGACCGGCCGGCGTGCCCCCAAGCCGTTGCCACCGCCGCGACCCTCCACGGTGCTGTCGTTCGAATCGCTGTTCGCGCAGGCGCAGTGGCTCAAGACCTGGTTCGGCGTCGACCGCGCGTGGCTGGCGATGCCGTTGCTGATGCAGGGCGACGACGACGAGGTGCGCGAGCGCGTGCGTGCGGTGGCCGCCGCCACCGGCCTGCGCATCACCGCGGTGGGTGACGTGCTGATGGCCACGCGCGCCGCCAAGCCGCTGCAGGACATGCTCACGGCCACCCGCCTGCAGCGCACGGTGGCCGAGTGCGGCCATGCGCTGTCGCCCAACGCGGAGGCACACCTGCGCGGACGCGCCCGACTGCTGGCGCTCTACGAGCCCGAATGGCTGGCCGAGACCTTGGCCATCGCCGGCCGCTGCACGTTTTCGCTGCGCGAGCTGTCCTACGAGTACCCGCAGGAGATCGTGCCGGCGGGCCAGACGCCGGTCACGTGGCTGCGCGCGCTGACGGAGGCCGGGGCGATGAAGCGATTTCCGGCCGGCATTCCCGACAAGGTGCGCGGCCTGATCGAGTACGAGCTCGGGCTGATCGGGCGCCTGAAATACGAGGCCTACTTCCTCACGGTAGCCGACATCGTCGCCTGGGCGCGGGCGCACGGCATCCTGTGCCAGGGCCGTGGCAGCGCGGCCAACTCGGTGGTCTGCTACTGCCTGGGGGTCACCGAGGTCGACCCCGATCGCATGAGCGTGCTGTTCGAGCGCTTCATCAGCGAGGAGCGGGGCGAGCCGCCCGACATCGACCTCGACTTCGAGCACCAGCGCCGGGAGGAGGTGATCCAGTACCTCTACAGGAAATACGGCCGCCACCGCGCCGCGCTCACCGGCGTGATCATCCGATACCGCACCAAGTCGGCGGTGCGCGACGTCGGGCGCGCGCTGGGCATCGACGTCGATCGCATCGACGCCGTCACGCGCTCGCTGCACCACGTGGGCGGCGCCGCGGCGCCCAGCGGCGCGGCCGAGCGGCTCGCGCTCTCCCTGGCCGAGCACGGCTTCGATCCGCAGTCGCGACTGGCGGCGCAGTGGATCGCGTTGAGCCTGCAACTGCGCAACCAGCCGCGCCACCTCAGCCAGCACCCCGGCGGCTTCGTCATTGCCAAGGAGGACGTGGCGTTGCTCGTGCCGGTGGAGAACGCGGCGATGGACAACCGCACGGTGATCCAGTGGGACAAGGACGACCTCGACGTGCTCAAGCTGCTCAAGGTCGACATCCTCGCGCTGGGCATGCTCAGTGCGCTGCGGCGCGGCCTGCTGTTCGTCGACGCCAAGATGCGCCAGATGATGCCGGGGCCGCCCCGACCGGGCTGGCTGGGGGGGGCGTCACGCAATGCGGGCGATGTCTCCGACGGAGCGGCCCGGACGCCCGATGCGGGCGCGGTCGACAAGTCAGGCAATGGCGCGACGGTGATCCCGCGTGTCTCCAACGCGTTCTCCACCGCGGGGGTGGCGGCCGCACAGGGCATCGTCGCGGAGGATCCCCATCGACTCGGCGAACTGAGCCTGCAGGACATCCCGGCGGAAGACAAGGCGGTCTACGACATGCTGTCCACCGGCGACTCCGTGGGCGTGTTCCAGGTGGAGAGCCGCGCGCAGATGAGCATGCTGCCGCGGCTGAAGCCGGCCAAGTTCTACGACCTGGTCGTGGAGGTGGCCATCGTGCGGCCCGGACCGATCCAGGGCGGCATGGTGCATCCGTACCTGAAGCGGCGCGAGCAGAAGGAGCCGGTCACCTATCCGAGCGACGAGGTCAAGGAGGCCCTGGAGCGCACGCTGGGCGTGCCCATCTTCCAGGAGCAGGTGATGCAACTGGCCATCCTCGCCGCCGACTTCACGCCGGGCGAGGCCGACCAGTTGCGCCGCGCGATGGCGGCCTGGAAGCGCAAGGGCGGACTGGGGCCCTTCAAGGAGAAGCTGATCGGTCGCATGGTGGCCAAGAATTACGAGCTCGAATACGCCGAGGCCATCTTCCGGCAGATCGAGGGCTTCGGCGAATACGGTTTTCCGGAGAGCCATGCGGCGAGCTTCGCGCTGCTGGTCTATGACAGCGCGTGGATCAAGCGCCATCATCCCGACGCCTTCCTGGCCGCGCTGCTCAACAGCCTGCCGATGGGCTTCTATGCCGCGCCCCAACTCGTGCGGGACGCACGCGCTCACGGCGTCGCGGTGCGGCCGGTGGACATCACGATCAGCGACTGGGACTCCACGCTCGAGCCGCAGGCCCCGCACGAGGCGGTGCCGCCTTGTGCGCAGCGCGCCGTTCCGGGCGGCCAGTGCGCGGTGCGACTGGGCCTCAACCGGGTCGGCGGGCTGGGTGAGGACGAGGGCCTGCGCATCATGGCCGCCCGGTCGCAGGCGCCGTTCGCCAGCGTCGAGGATCTCGCGCGGCGTGCCGAGCTCGATGCGCATTCGCTGCAGTGCCTGGCCGCCTCCGATGCGCTGTCCGGGTTGGTCGGCGACCGGCGCGATGCGGTGTGGGCCGTGGCGGGCGTCGATACCCGGGCCACCCCGTTGCTCAAGGCCACGCGCACGATCGAGGATGCCGAGCCCGAGTTCGAACCGCTGACCCTGGGCGACGCGGTGCTGGCCGACTACCGCGCGCTGGGACTGTCGCTGAAGGGCCATCCGCTGGCCTTGCTGCGTCCGGCGCTGGCGCCGTTCAAGGTGCAGCAGGCCGCGCTGCTCAACGCCGACTACCGACCGGGACAGCTTGCGCGCGCCAGTGGCCTGGTCACGCACCGCCAGCAGCCCGGCACCGCCAAGGGCGTCGTGTTCGTGACGCTGGAGGACGAGACCGGCACCGTCAACGTGATCGTCTGGCCGGCCGTGGCCGCGGCCCAGCGCAAGCCGCTGCTGGGCGCGTCGCTGCTGACGGTCTATGGCGTCTGGCAGCGCGAAGGCGAGGTGCGCCACCTGATCGCCAAGACGCTGGTGGATCACACGCCGATGCTGCAGGGGCTGGTCACGCGCAGCCGGGATTTCCACTGATCCCTGTGCCTCTGGGGTGGGCCGCCATCAGTTGCACCTTCTTCGCGGCGCGAACAGAGCCCCTTCATCCCCGGCCCCGCCGCTCGCCCATTCCAGAAGAAGTTCAAGGGAGCGCTGGATCCGGCTCTGCCGGGCCGGTCGCGGCCGGCCCCTCGGGGAGTGGAGGCGTCAAAGGACTCGCGCAGCGTGGCCCCGCCGGAACGGCATCCGGCATGCAGGCCGGATGCTTCCCGAGCGCTCGAGCGTGGCGCCAACATGTCTCGTGTCGCATGCCTGCGACGACCCGACGCAATCACGGATACCCAAATCGCGGCCGAGCCCGATAATTTTGACGTTGCCCTTCGCGCGCCCCACGTCGCGCCCGGCCTCGCAGTCCGCTTCGGCCACCGCCCCCGGATCCTTCGCGCTAACATCGTCCGAGGACATCCGCCCGAAATGAATCCATTGCCTGCCTGCCCAGCCCCGTCTTCCCCGGTGCGCACGTCGCGCTCCTCGAATCGATCGGCGTCCGGCAAGGTGCGCGCGCCCCAGGCGCATGCGGTGACCTCGATACCGCCCGTGTCCTCGCGGCTGGTCGCGTGCGCGACCCTGGCGCTGGCCCTCGCCTGTGCCACCGCGCATGCCGGCACGGCCGAGGGCTACGAGGCGGGCCGCCGCGGCGACTACGCGACGGCGCTGCGCGAGTTCCAGCCGGCGGCCGACAAGGGTGATCGCGACGCGCAACTGGCGCTCGCGGACATGTACCTGCGGGGGTATGGCGTGCCGGCCGACCCGGCGATCGCGGCACGCTGGTTCCGCAAGGCGGCCGACCAGGGCGACCCGCGTGCGCAGACCAACCTGGGCTTCTTGTACGAGCAAGGCAAAGGCGTCGCGCGCGACTTCGAGGAGTCCGCGAAGTGGTACCGCAAGGCGGCCGACCAGGGTGAGCCGACCGCGCAGAGCAATCTCTCGTACATGGCGCTGATCGGCCGCGGCGTCGCGCAGGACGACATGCAGGCCGCGAAGTGGGCCGCGCTGGCCGCGCAGCAAGGCCTGGCGGTGGCGCAGTACCGGCTGGGCGTGTTCTACACGAACGGGCAAGGCGTCGAGCGCGACGATGCCACGGCGCTGCGCTGGTACAAGGCCGCCGCCGACCAGGGCGACGCCCGCGCGCAGAGCGCACTCGGCTGGGTCTACAGCGAAGGCCGCGGCGTCGCGCGCGATCCGGCCGCGTCGCTGCGCTGGCTGCAACTGTCGGCCGCACAGGGCGACTCCACGGCGGAACACAACCTCGGCATGGCCGTGCTCAACGGCCGCGGCATCCCGCGCGACCCCGCGGCCGCCGAACGCTGGATCCGCAAGTCGGCCGAGTCCGGCTACGCGCCGGCGCAGGTCAGCCTGGGCCTGATGTACGCCGCCGGCGATGCCGTGATCGCCGACGAGAAGCAGGCGGTCGAGTGGTACCAGAAGGCCGCCGCGCAAGGCAACGCCTCGGGCCAGAACAACCTGGGCTGGATGCTCACCAACGGGCTTGGCGTCGCGCGCGACGACGCGGCCGCCCTGCGCCAGTTCAGGCTCGCCGCCCGCAAGGGCAACGCATTCGCGATGGACAACCTCGGCTGGATGGCCGAGGAAGGCCGTGGCCAGGCGGCGGACGCGGCCGAGGCCCAGCGCTGGTATCGGCTCGCCGAGACCCGCGGCAACGCACCGGCCCGCAACCACGTCGCGCTGCTCTACGCGCGCGGCAAGGGCGTCACGCGTGACGACGCGGCGGCCCTGGGCGGCTTCCGCGCGGCGTCGGCCCAGGGCCTGGGGCCCGCGCGCCACAACCTGGGCTACATGGTGGCCAACGGACTCGGCGGCGTGCCGCGTGCCGACCTGGCCGCCGGCATCGCGCTGCAAAGTCTCGCGCGCGAGCAGTCGCCCCCCAGTCCCGAGGACCTTCCCACGCTGGACCCGGCCCGGCTCTCGCCGTCCGACCGCGCACGCAGCCAGCAGATCCTGGCCGCCTTCAAGAGCACGCCCAACGTGTTGGCCGTTCTCGACGCGATGTCCGGCCCGCCCGGCAGCACCTCGCTGGGGCCGGCCACCGGCAATGGCACCGCGCCGGCCAACGGCACCGACGCCCCCACCGTCGCCCCGCCGTCGGCCACGCAGCGCTGACGGCCGCCACGACGTTTCCCGCCGCGAGACCTGCCGCGCTGGCCCCCTGCGCGTTCCACGCACGCACCAACGCACTCGCGCTTGCCCGGCGACGGTGCGCCAGTCGCTAAACTGCCGGCCATGCTCCTGCTGCTGTCCCCCGCCAAGTCCCTCGACTACGACTCCCCGCTGCCCGAACCGGTGCTCGCCGCCCGGGCCGCCCTCAAGCCCGCCGCCACCGCGCCGCAATATGCCACGCAGGCCGCCGAACTGATCGCCGCGCTGCGCACGAAGACAGTGGCCGACATCGCCGAACTGATGGACCTGTCGGACGACCTCGCCAGGCTGAACTTCAAGCGCTACAAGGCCTGGTCGACGCGCGCCACCGAGCGCAACAGCCGTCCGGCGATGTGGGCCTTCAACGGCGATGTCTACGACGGCCTGCGGGCGTCCACGCTCAACGGCGACGAGATCGCGTGGGCACAGAAGCACGTCCTGATGCTCAGCGGCCTCTACGGCGTCCTGCGTCCGCTCGACCGCCTGCAGCCGTATCGCCTCGAGATGGGCACCGGCCTGGCCACCGAGCGCGGCAACTCGCTGTACGCGTGGTGGGGCGACACGGTCGCCGCGCACATCAACAAGCTGCAGGCCAGGGAACGCGAACCCCTGGTGATCAACCTGGCGTCGCAGGAGTACTTCAAGGTCACGCAGGCGAAGGTCGGGCGCGAGAAGGTGCTGCGGGCCCGCGTCGTCGAGTGCGTGTTCGAGGAATGGAAGGACGGCAACTGGAAGATCATCAGCTTCTTCGCCAAGCGCGCCCGCGGCATGATGGCGCGCCATGCGATCGAACAACGCGCCACCACGGCCGAGGCGCTGACCGATTTCCACGCGGACGGCTACCGCTTCGCGGTGCACGCGTCGGACACGGACCGCCTGGTCTTCCGGCGCCGCCAGGCCTGACCAACCCGGTCGGCTGTGCCCGGCCGACGGCGATCCGGGCGCCCGCGGATTACTTTCGCCAGCGAGATTCACCATCCGTTGCGCGAAATCCGCCGCAAACCGAGGGATTCCCGCCCGACTCGACCGTGGCGCGCTGCCAGAATAGGGGTCGTGGTGCCGTGCCGAAGGGGCAGGGCCCTGGCAACCCCTAGCCCGCACTGCGGAGGCTACTCGATGAATACGCAAACGAGCACGAAGACGAACGCCGGCGAGCAGCGGCAGCAGTACATCTCGGTGGAACTCCGCCAGTGGATCGTCGCGCAGGCGCAGGCCGGCGTTGCGCCCGAGGCCGTGCTCGAGGCCATGAAGGCCAGCGGCTGGCAGGAAGAGGTCGCCATCAAGGCGCTGGAAGAGACGCTGCGCGGCCATCTCACCGAGCAGGCCGCGCAAGCCGCGCCACAGAACCACGAGCCGCTGCCGGTCCCCGTGCCCGACGCGGCGCTTTCCGATTCGCCCAGCAAGATCCGCATCCTCGATCGCGACGTCACGGTGCTGACGACCATGAAGCACCCGCGCGTCATCGTGCTGGGCGGGTTCATGAGCGACCAGGAATGCGACGCCATCATCGCGCTGGCCAATCCCCGCATGGCACGTTCCGAGACGGTGGACAACATCACCGGCGGCAGCGAAGTGAACGTCGCCCGCACCAGCCGCGGCATGTTCTTCGAACGCGGCGAGACGGGCGTGATCGACAAGGTCGAGAAGCGCATCGCGGCCATGCTGGGCTGGCCCGTCCAGAACGGCGAAGGCCTGCAGGTGCTGCACTACAGGCCGGGCGCCGAATACAAGCCCCACTACGACTATTTCGACCCCGTGCACCCGGGTTCCGCCTCCATCCTCAAGCGCGGCGGCCAGCGCGTGGGCACGCTGCTGATGTACCTGAACACCCCCAAGAAGGGCGGCGGCACCATCTTTCCCGACGTCGGCCTGGAGGTGGCGCCCATCAAGGGCAATGCCTGCTTCTTCAGCTACGACCGCGCCCACGTCAACACCAAGAGCCTGCACGGCGGGCAGCCGGTGATCGAGGGCGAGAAATGGGTCGCCACGAAGTGGCTGCGCGAGCGCGAGTTCGTCTAGCGGGCCAGGCCGATTCTTGCCGCGGCAGCATCCGTGCGCTGGAAATTGTGCAGCTGCCAGGGCAGCGCGCGCTCTACATGCCCCAACGCAGCGCCGGTGTGTGGAGCGGGGCATCCCACATCGACAGCATCGCGGCATCGACAGCGCAAACGGTGACCGAGCAACCGGCCATCTCCAGCGAAGTCACGTAGGAACCCGCGAGATATCGTGCGACCTTGACGCCTGCGCCCTCGAGGAGCAGGCGCGCGGCGTTGACCATCACGTACAACTCCATCAGCGGCGTGCCTCCGAAGCCGTTGACGAGAAGGATCACCTCTTGCCCGCGCTTGAGCGACAGGTCCTTCAGGACGTTGTTGATCATTTCCGCCGCGATGTCCTGCGCGCTCGTCATCTTCACGCGACGGCGGCCCGGTTCGCCGTGGATGCCGACGCCCATCTCCATTTCATCCGCGGCGATCTGGAACGTCGGCTGGCCCGCGGCGGGAACGGTGCATGAACTGAGGGCGACGCCCATGCTCGCGGTGCATCGGTTGACCGAATCGCCGACGGCCTTCAACTCCGCGAGGACCTGGCCGCGTTCGGCCGCCGCGCCGACGATCCGCTCCACCAGCAGCGTGCCCGCCACGCCGCGGCGACCCGTCGTGTAGGTCGAGTTCTCGACGGCGACGTCGTCGTTGATCACGACGGTGGCGTTCTCCTTGTCGAGCATTTCGGCGGCCATCTGGAAGTTCATCATGTCGCCCGAATAGTTCTTGACGATGAACAGCACGCCGGCGCCCGTGTGCACGGCCTCTGCCGCGGCCAGCATCTGGTCGGGCGTCGGCGACGTGAAGATCTGTCCCGGGCAGGCCGCATCGAGCATTCCGTGGCCCACGAAGCCGGCGTGCAGGGGCTCGTGTCCGGAGCCTCCGCCCGAAATGAGCGCGACCTTGCCCGGCTTGAGCGTGCGCCTGCGCACGAACTGGCGCGCGGGGCCCAGGGTGACGATGTCGGCGTGCGCCGCTGCGAACCCGTCCAGTGATTCGGCCAGGACGGTGTCGACATGGTTGATGAGCTTCTTCATGGCGGGCTCCCGAAATGGGCTCGTTGAGGGATCAGAGGTTGTCGCAAATGGCGCCGATGATCAAGGCCATGGAGCGTGACCCGGGGTCGACATGCCCCCGGGCGCGTTCGCCCAGGAACGACGCCCGCCCGCGCGTGGCCTCGATCTGCGCCGTGGCCGTCGCGCTCGCGAGCGCGCATTCGCGCACGCGGGCCACCAGATCCGGGCCGCCGGATTCCAGGACGCGGCGCACCGGGTCGAGCACGTCGAGCAGCGTCTTCTGTCCGACCTCGGCCTTGCCGAGCCGGGTCAGGGCCTTGATGCCGACGTCCATGGCCCGCGCCAGGTCCGCCGGCCCGGTGCGCGCGGGCAGTTCCTTGCCGAGCGTCACCAGGAACGTACCGAAGACCGGCCCCGACGATCCGCCGATGCTGGCCATGCAGGTCTTGCCCATCGCCTGCAGGGCGTCGTTCAGGGACAGGCGCTCCAGTTCGTCCAGCCGTGCCTGGATGGCCAGCGCGCCGCGGCGCATGTTCAGTCCGTGGTCGCCGTCGCCGATGGCACGGTCGAGTTCCGTGAGTTCATCCGCGTGGTCGACAAGCGCTTGCGTCGCCGCTCGGATCAAGGCTGTGTGCGTCATGGGCTTCTCCCGAATCGGGCGGTGGCGGGTCAGGTGCCGACGCGCTGGCCCTGCGCGTCGAACCAAAGCTGGCGTCTGAAACGCAGCCGCACGTCGGCGCCTGGCGTCAGGACGATCTCGGGCGGGAGTGCGGCGACGATCTCATGCTCCGTGCCGTCGAGGGTGAACACGGCCAGGCGCTGGTCGCTCAGGCTCTCCAGGCGGATCAGGCGCGCGGGCCTGCTCTCCTGTGTGACGGTGGCGGCCCCGTCCAATACCTCGACGTGCTCCGAGCGCATCCCTGCCGTGACCGCGCGCGGCGGGGCGGCGGTCTCGCCGAGTGCCGCGCGCGGCACGAGGTTGATGCGCGGCGATCCCAGGCGCGAGGCCACGTAGAGGCTTGCGGGGTCTTCATAGATCAGCCTGGGCGTGCCGATCTGGACCAACCGTCCGTCCTGGAGTACTCCGATGCGCGTGGCCAGGGTCATCGCCTCGGTCTGGTCGTGCGTCACGTACAGCACGGTGGCACCCAGGCTCTGCTGGATGCGCCTGAGTTCGAGGCGCAGGTCGTCGCGCAGCTTGGCGTCCAGCGAAGAAAGCGGCTCGTCCATCAGCGCGACGGCCGGGTTGCGCACGAGCGCGCGCCCGATGGCCACGCGTTGCATCTGCCCGCCCGAAAGCCGGGTCGCCGGGTTGTGCAGCTTGTCTTCGATGCGCAGCAGCCGCGCCACGTCCTCGACCTTGCGCCGGATGTCTTCCTGCGGCAGCCGGCGCAGCGGCGAGCGCAGCGGGAACGCGAGGTTGTCGAACACGCTCAGGTGCGGGTAGAGCGAGTACTGCTGGAAGACGAAGGTGACGTCGCGCAGGGCCGGCGCGACGGAGGTGACGTCGCGCCCGCCGATGCTCACGCGCCCCAGGTCGGGCCGCTCGAGGCCGGCCACCAGGCGCAGCGTGGTGGTCTTGCCCGCGCCGCTGGGCCCCAGCAGCACGATGAACTCACCGGAACGCACGTCGAGATCGAGCCCGTGCACCGCCGTCACCGCGCCGAAGCGCTTGCTGACCGATGCCAGTTGCAGGTCAGCCATGCGCGGCTCCGGTGCCGGCCGGCCGGGCCGGGTCGTTGCGCGCCGTTCGCAATACGCGTCCCGAAGCGTGGTCGAACAGCGAGACGGCCGTGGCGTCGAAACGCAGGCCCACGTGGTCGCCGGAGGCAACATGCGCATCCGCGGCCACCTTCGCACGCAACGTGCTCCCGACGGCCGTCGTCAGCGTCACGATCTGGCAGCTGCCCAGGTATTCCGCGCCCAGCACCTCGGCGCGCAGCGGAGCGTCGTCTGCGAGCTGGACATGCTCGGGCCGTACCCCGCACAGCAGGCGCCGCTCGCTCACGTCCTCGTGCAGCGCCGGAACGGCGACGCGGGCGCCGCCGATGCCGATGGCTTCCGTGCCACGCACGAGTGCTGCTTCGAACGGCAGGAAGTTCATCGCCGGCGCGCCGATGAAGTCGGCGACGAACACGCTGGCCGGACGCTCGTAGACCTCCATGGGCGCGCCGATCTGCTCGATCGCGCCGCCGTTCATGATCGCGATCTGGTCGGCCATCGCCATCGCCTCGTTCTGGTCATGGGTGACATAGACGGTGGTGGCATGGATGCGCTCATGCAGCCTGCGCAATTCGACGCACATGAGATGGCGGAATTCAGAATCCAGCGCGCCCAGCGGCTCGTCCATCATGAAGGCCTTGGCGCGGCGCACGATGGCGCGGCCGAGCGCCACGCGCTGGCTGTCGCCGCCGGAGAGACCGGAGACGGAGCGGGCGAGCAGGTGTTCGATGCGCAGCAGGCGCGCCACCTCGTCGACGCGCTGCCTGATCTCCGCACGCGCCACGCCTTGGCACTTGAGCGGGAAACCGATGTTGCCGCGCACGCTCATGTGCGGGTAGAGCGCGAACAACTGGAACACGAAGCCGATGTCGCGGTGCGACGCGCGGCTGAAGGTCACGTCCTCGCCATCGAGCAGGATGCGGCCCGCGGACGGCAGCTCCAGCCCGGCGATCATGCGCAGCGTCGTCGTCTTGCCGCAGCCCGACGGGCCCAGCAGGACGAAGAAGTCGCCGTCGGCCACCGTGAACGAGGCCTCGCGCACGGCGGTGAAATCGCCAAAGCGCTTCTGCACGTTCTCGAGGCGGATCTCGGCCATGGCGTTACTCGGGAAAGTGACTGGTGACGAGAAAGGCGAGCGTGCCGGCCAGGATCACCCCGAACGACCAGGTGTAGAGATCCAGTGCGAAGGGCTGCATCAGCATGAACAGGCCTGCTCCGATCACTCCGGCCGACGCGTTTTCCCAGGGGCCGCGGCGAAGCCAGCGGCGCGGGCGGTCGGCGCCCGGATCGGGGGTGGATTCGGCGCTCATTTGCGCACCGCTCCGAACGTGATGCCTCGCAGCAGATGCCTGCGCAGCAGCACGGTGAAGACCAGGATCGGGATGACGAACAGCGTCGTTGCCGCCGCGACGGCCGGCCAGTCCTGCCCGCCTTCGCCGATGATGAAGGGAATGAAGGGTGGCATCGTCTGCGCGTTGCCGCTGGTCAGCAGCACCGCAAAGGCGTATTCGTTCCAGGAAAAGATGAGGCAGAAGACGGCGGTGGCCGCGATGCCGGTCGTGGCCTGCGGCAGCACGGTCTTCACGAACGCCTGCAGGCGCGTATAGCCGTCCACCAGCGCGGCTTCTTCGTACTCGCGCGGGATCTCGTCGATGAAGCCCTTGAGGAGCCAGACCGCGAGCGACACGTTGACGGCGGTGTAGAGAAGAATCATGCCGATGTAGCTGTCGAGCAGGCCGAGTTGGCGGAACATCAGGTAGATCGGGATCGCCACCGCGATGGGCGGCATGAAGCGCGTCGAGAGGATGAAGAACAGCAGGTCGTCCTTGATCGGCACCCGGAAGCGCGACAGCCCATAGGCGGCCAGCGTCCCGAGGAAGACCGCGAGAAAGGTCGAGCCGAAGCCGATGACGAGCGAATTGAGCAGGCGGCCCGGTGTCTTCGACGGCCCGGCGATGACCATCCCGCGCTCGCGTGCGACCTTGGCGCAATAGCCCTGCGGCGGCGGCAGGCTGGCCATGAATTCCGGCGTCTGGCGCGAGCTGATGTTGAACAGGTTGCAGTACCCCTCCAGTGACGGTTGCGAGAACACCTTGGGCGGATAGGCGACGGCGTCGGCCGAGGTCTTGAAGCCCGTCAGGAAGATCCACAGCAACGGCGTGATCGTCACCAGCGCGTAGATCACGACGACGATGCCCGAGATCCACTTGGTGCGCGCCGACGCGTCGACGACGGAGTGGGCAGTGGCAGTGCTGGTCATCGACGCTTCACCTGGTTGAGGACCTTGACGTAGATGTTCGCAGCGCCAAAGACGGCCACGAACAGGATGATCGCCAGCGCCGACGACCAGCCCGTCTGCCATTTCTCGAACGCCGCTCGCTTGAGCGTGATCGAGACCGTCTCGGTCAGCGATCCGGGTCCGCCGTTGGTCAACAGGTTGACCATGTCGAACATCTTGAAGTTCTCGATGGCGCGAAACAGGATCGCGAGCATCAGGAACGGCACGACCATGGGCAGCGTTACCGACCAGAACGTCCGCCAGGTCGACGCGCGGTCGACCTCGGCCGCTTCGTAGATCGAGTCGGGAATCGATCGCAGGCCGGCCAGGCAGATCAGCATGACGTAGGGCGTCCACATCCAGGTGTCGACCAGCACGATCGTCCACGGTGCGAGGCCCACGTCGCCGATCATCTGGAACGAACTGGGCGGCACGCCGGAAAAAAAGCTCACCACGTAGTTGAACAAGCCGACCTGTGGCTGGAACAGGAACGTCCAGAAGTTGCCCACGACCGCCGGCGACAGCATCATCGGCAGCAGGATGACGGTGGTCCAGAAGCTGTGGCCGCGGAACTTGCGGTTGACGAGCAGCGCGAGGCCGAAGCCCAGGACGACCTCGAACAGGATCGACCAGAACACGAAGTGCGCCGTGGTCCGCATGCCCGCCCAGAGGTCGGGATCGTTCAGGATGTCGCTGTAGTTTCCGGTGCCGACGTTGCGCACCTTCAGCCAGCCCATGTTCGCCCTGTAGTTGGTGAACGAGGCCTGGATGGTCCAGATCAGCGGGAAGATGTTGATCGCGAGCAGCAAGGCGATCGTGGGCGTGATGAACAGCCACGCGATGGCGCGGTCGGACATGCCGTGCAGGCGCCGCTTCGACAGCGGCCCCGCGGTCGCCAAGGCGGCCCCGGGCGATTCGACATCGATACGAGCGCTCACGTTTCCACTCCTCCCCGCTGAGGGGCTACTTGCCAGCGTCCTTGAAGTCCTTCGCCCAGTCCTTGACCAGGCCGTCGAGCGCCTGTTGCGCGGTGCCCTGGCCCGCCACCACGTAGTTGTGGGTGCGTTTCTGCATGTCGAGGAGCAACGACGCATAGTTGGGCTCGGCCCAGAAATCCTTGACGATGCCCATCGTGACCAGGAAGTCGGGCGCGAACGGGGCGCTCTTCGGGAAGCCCGGATCCTCGACCACGGCGCGCAGCGCCGAGTAGCCGCCGATCTGCCACCATTTCTGCTGCACGGACGGTTGCGCGAACCACTTGATGTACTTCAGCGCGTCGTCCTTGTGGTCGGAGTAGGCGACCACCGAGATGCCCTGGCCGCCAAGCTGGCTGAAGTGGCCGCCGGGGCCGGACGGGTTCACGAAGAAGCCGATCTTGTCCGGCCCCATCGCCTTGAAGAGGCCGGGGAAGAACGCGAACCAGTTCATCTGCATGGCGACCTGGCCCGACTTGAACGCATCCAGTCCTTCGGACATGTAGGCGTTGGTCATGCCAGGCGCCGTGCAGCAATCGAAGATCTGCTTGTAGAGCTCGAGGCCCTTGACCGCGCCGGGCGAATTGACGAAGCCGTTCATGTCGTACGGCTTCTTCGGGTTGCTGTAGTTGAAGCCGTAGTCGTACAGGACGTTGGTGACGCCCATCGTGATGCCTTCGGAGCCGCGCTCGGTGAAGATGTAGGCGCCGTAGACCTTCTTGCCGTCGATGCTGCGGCCCTGGAAGAACTTGGCCACTTGCAGGAACTGCTCCCAATCCTTGGGCGGCGCCAGCTCGCGTCCGTACTTGGTCTTGAACTCCTGGCGCAGTTCGGGCTTGGCGAACCAGTCCTTGCGATAGGTCCACCCCACCGCGTCGGCCATCGCAGGCAGGGCCCAGTAGTTCGGCGTGTTCTTGGGCCACTCGGAGTAGCCGACCACCGTCGCCGGGACGAAGTCGCTCATCTTGATGGCGTTCTTGTCGAAGAATTCGTTCAGCTTGACGTAGTGCCCGTTCTCCGCCGAGCCGCCCACCCATTGGCTGTCGCCGATGATCAGGTCGCACAGCTTGCTGTGCGAGTTCAGCTCGTTGAGGAAGCGGTCGGCGTAGCTCGTCCACGGCACGAACTCGAACTTCATCTTCACGCCGCTCTGCGCGGTGAAGTCCTTGGACAATTCGACGAGTGCATTCGCCGGGTCCCACGCGGCCCAGCACAGGGTGAGCGTCTTGTCCTCGGCGCGCGCGGCGGTGCTGCCGAACGCGAGCGTGGCGATGGCGGCAAGGGTGACGATCCACCCCACATTCTTGGCAATCGGTTTCATGTCGGTCTCCAGATCTGTTTGTTGACTCGTTGACACCCATCCGACTGCCGTTTCAGTCAATCCATGTTCTCGGCGGTCAGGATCTCGATACGCGGCTGCACCACGCTGAGTGCGCCTCGCACGTTCTCGCACAGCGCACGCAGGACGCGTGCGGCGGCGAGCACGCAGTAATGGATGTCCTGATGCAGCACGTACGACAGGCCGCCGCTGCTCAGGAACGCGCGATGTTCGTCGGTGAAGTCATGGGCGATGGCCCCGACCTGTCCGGCGAGTCCGGCTTGTGCCAGCGCCTGCACCACGCCCGCGCTGCCGGAGCCGACGTTGTAGATGCCGGAAACGCGCTCGCGGTCCACGTCGTTGCCCAGGAACTGCAGCAGGGCCTGGGCGGCGCCGGCGTCGTCGGCGGGCAGGTCGGGTATGCGCACCATGCGCAGCTCCGGGAAGCGCTCTTCGATGACCTGCGCGAAGCCGATGCGGCGTTCGATCTCGGCCGACATGCGCGTGGCTTGCGACGACAGCAGCAGCGTGTCGCGGGCGCCGGCACGGGCCATCCGGGCCAGCAGCAGGCCGGCGGTACGCCCCGCCGCACGGTTGTCCGGCCCGATGTGCGTCTCCCGCATGGACCCGGCGACGTCGGAGAACAAGGTCACGACGTGGATTCCCGTTCGCGTCAGTTCGTTGATTGCCAGCTTGATGGGCGGCAAGTCGGGAGCGAGCAGCGCGATGCCATGACAGTCACGCAACTTCGACAGTTCGTCGGCGAATGCCGCGGGATCGCTCGCGTCGATGCGGCAAGTGACCTCCGTGATGTGCTGGTGGCGGAAGTCGCCTGCCGACTGCGCGATCTGGCGGTCGATGAGCCCCAGCTGCGCGAACTCGTCGGCCGGCAGCACATAGACGAAGCGAAAGTTCTCGCCCTTGCGCGGGCGCCCGGGCTGGCGTGGGGAGCCGAGTTCCTCGACGACCTGCAGCACCCGCTGGACAGTCTCGGCATTGACGCCGGATCGGCGGTTGAGCACGCGATCGACAGTCGCGGTACCGACGCCCGCCAGCCGGGCGATTTCGGAGATCTTGGGGACGGTAGGCATGTGCAGTGGCTGGCTTGATTGAGTTACTCTAGAAAAATCAATAAATAAATCAATCAGTAGTTGCGAGCATGCGCCGGCCGTCAGGCAACGGAAATCCGAGGCCGTTCCGACTGTGGGTGGGCGAAGCTGGACAGCGGGTGACTGCTCACGCAGGGCCATGCTTTCCGAGTGGCGTCGTGCTGAGCTGGCCCGTCCAGAACGGCGAAGGCCTGCAGGCGCTGCCCTACAACCCACTCGATTCCGACCTTCCCGCAGTCACGGGCCGCCGCTGGTTTTCGATCGACGCAGGAAATCGGTCTTTCGTGGCGGCAGCTTGCTGGCAAGGTCCGCCGACATCAAGGCAGTCGACATCGCGCCCATTCGCGAGAACGGTGATCGCCCCGAATATTGGAAGGTCAGCTTGAGTACCGGAGCGTCCTGGGGAATGGACATCGGAACCACGCGGAATGATGTCGAGGCGTCCATCGCCGCGGCTCGCCTAGCGACAGTGGCAGGTGTCAAGGTCCGAGCGTAATGAGCCATGAGAATTCGCGGGCTCCGATTCAGGATATCGTTCCGCACTTCGCGGGCGGTCGGCCCGCTGTGCCGAAGCAGCTCGCCCATTCGTTGCCGACGATTCGCCGCCCCTCCTCCAGATGGAATTGCCCATGAAACTCCAGACCACCGCCGCATTGGCTGCCGCTTTTTGCATGTCGACCTCGTCCGTCCTGGCCAAGGCGTCGACGTCAGTGCAGTTGACCAAGTTCACCATCTCGGTCAGCTCATTGAGCAACGCACCCGGCGCTCCGATCCCGACTGTCAGATTCACATCGGGCTCGGATTACCTGGAGATCGATGAAGAGACGCAAGATCCGCTGACGTATCAGTACAGCATCCTGAACGCGCCAGGCTTCTTTGCCGCGTCCTCGAGCGCGACCACGCCCGCGCGTGCCGGCGCCCGCACATCGATCTCCGGTGATCCGTTCTCGTCGGCGGGCGGCTCGATATCTGCATCGGCATTCGCCTACGGCACGGGAGGCCGGGTCTCGACAGCCCACGGCAGTGCCGTGGTCGGCGACGACAGCGCCTGGGCCGCATTCACGCTGGGCCCCAATACACGGCTGAACATCAGCGCGTTCTATGAAGTGACTGCCGATATTCGCGGACCTTCATTTCTGGGAGCCTACGAGGTCGCAGGCTTCAGCGCAGGCCTGACGCTGCTTCCTGCGAATGGCCAGCCAGGCAAGGCCAGTTTCGCGGACATCGCCGGAAACGTTGCGCACGCCGGCTTCTACACCGACGCTCCGATTGCCGAAGAAGGGATGCTGAAAGTTACCTACGCCGGCAGCAAGACGCAAGCGACCAACGGCCTCTTCATGGCCCAAGCCTTGACGAGCGTGGTGTCGAACGTTCCGATTCCGGAACCGACCAGCGGGGTGCTCCTGCTTGCAGGCCTGGGCGTGCTCGCGTTGAGTCGCCGTCGCTTGGCGTCACCCCCGAAATCGACGCTGCTCGCCTGAAGGACGGCGCCGAGCGGCGCCAGGTTCGATCGTCCTGCGGTTCGGCATCGCGGCCGTGTGGACGCTCGCATGCGCCGTCGCCGCGCCATCCTCAGGCCGCTTCGACGCGGTTGCGCCCGGCCGCCTTGGCCGCGTACAGGGCCCGGTCAGCGCGATGGAACAGCGTGTCGAAGGTGTCTTCCGGCTGCCAGGCCGTCACCCCGAAGCTGGCCGTCAACGCCTGCATCGTGCCTTCGAACGGCAGCATGATCTGCTCGCGCGCGCGTTCGGCGAGCGTGCGCGCCCCCGCGAGGTCGGCGTCGGACAGCAGCAGGCAGAACTCCTCGCCGCCGTAGCGGTAGGCGCGATCGGGCTCGCGCAGCACGCCGGCGAGGCGCGTCGAGAACGCGGCCAGCGTCAGGTCGCCCACGCCGTGGCCGTGGGTGTCGTTGATGAACTTGAAGCGATCCACGTCCACCATCACGATCGCGAATGGACGGCCGGTGCGGCGCGCGCCGGCGAGCGCATGGGCGATCTCCTCATCGAGCGCACGTCGGTTGGCGAGGCCCGTCAGGTCGTCGGTGCGTGCCTGCAGGCGCGTCTCGGCCTCGGCCCGCGTCTTGCACAGCAGCACGAAGCCGAGGTTGGTGACGACCAGGTAGACGAAGCTGAACACGTAGATCGGCACCTGCCACGCATTGTCGTGGTCCAGGCTCAGGCGCGATTGCCCGATCAGCAGCAGCGCCACGGCGCGCACGGGCAGGACGACGCCCATGCTCACGTAGAACAGGGCCACCACGCGTTGCACGCGCCGCGCCTCGGTACGCGGGTGGCGCCACAGGCCGATCGCGTTGAGCCATTCGTAGCCGGCATAGGCGAAGCCGTTGAAGATCGCGGCCCAGGCCACGTGCTCGCCGGTGACGGCGCCGGCGATCGTGACGGCCGCCACCATCGCACCCAGCTGACGCAGGTCGACCCCACGGCCGGTGAACTGGCGGATCGCGATGAAGAACATGGCGACGCTGACGGCGCCGGCGAGGTTGGCGACCAGTCCCGTGACGGTGGCCGACAGCCCGCCGGCCGGCGTCGCCAGCACCAGGTAGGCGAGCGCCTGGCTGGTGATGGCGTAGCGCCACATCTGCATGCCGTTGCCGCGATCCGCGTCGCTGCGCGACACCCACAGCATCGCGGCCGTGGCGGCGAGCAGGCAGGTCTGGCCAAGAAACAGGGTGTGCAGATCCAAGCGCGGGGCCTCATGCGCCGCGATGCGGCCAACCTCCGATTCTCTGTCGGGCATGGCGCGACGGCACAGGTGCGCGTCGTGCACTATTCGACGAAGCGTGCGAGTTCAGTAACGAGAAGTGACAGAACGAGGTGTGATCTGCATCCTGCCGGCGGCGGCGAACCATGAAAAAAGCCCGCGGCTTGCGCTCGCGGGCTTGATTCGATCCGGGAATCGAAGGCGCATCAACGCTTGGTCGACGGGCCCTTGTTGGACGACGTCAGCGCGGGACGCTGGCCACCGCCGGACGGCCGGCCACCGCCGCCGCCAGCCGGACGGCCGCCGCCATTGCCGCCACCACCGCCGCCGGCAGGACGCGCGCCGCCATGGCCCGTGTGCGCGGGCTTGGCGCCGCTGTGCGAACCGGACGGGCCCTGCGGGCGCGGTGCCGGACGGCCACCGCCGCCGCCACCACCGCCACCACCGCCGCCCGGACGTGCCGGAGCGCGACTGCGGTCGCCGCCACCACCACCACCGCCGCCGCCGGAACCGGCGCGCGCGTGATGTCCACCACCGTTGCCACGACCGCCCGAAGACGGGCCGCGCACGCCGATCGACGTGCGACCCAGCACGATCGGCTCGGCGCGTTCGGAGGGATCGGGCTCGAAGCCGGCAATGACCTCCTTCGGGATCGCGCGCTTGATCAGCTTCTCGATCTCCTTGAGGAAGATGTCCTCGTCCACGCAGACGAGCGAGACGGCCCGGCCTTGCGCGCCCGCGCGACCCGTGCGGCCGATGCGGTGCACGTAGTCTTCCGGCACGTTGGGCAGCTCGAAGTTGACGACGTGCGGCAACTGGTCGATGTCGATGCCGCGCGCGGCGATGTCGGTGGCGACGAGCACCTGCAACGAGCCGGCCTTGAACTCGGCCAGCGCGCGGGTGCGCGCCGTCTGGCTCTTGTTGCCGTGGATCGCCATCGCGGTGATGCCGTCGTCGTTCAGGTACTCGGCCAGGCGGTTCGCGCCGTGCTTCATGCGCGTGAACACGAGCACCTGGTGCCAGTCGCCGCTCTTGATCAGGTGCGACAGCAGCTGCTTCTTGCGTTCGCGCGAGACCGGGTGGACGGCCTGCTCGATCGTCTCGGCGGTCTGGTTGCGGCGCGCGACCTCGATCAGGCCCGGCTTGTTCAGCAGGCGATCGGCGAGTTGCTTGATGTCGTCGCTGAAGGTGGCCGAGAACAACAGGCTCTGCTTCTTGGCCGGCAGCACCGCGAGCACCTTCTTGATGTCGTGGATGAAGCCCATGTCGAGCATGCGGTCGGCTTCGTCGAGCACGAAGATTTCCACGTGCGACAGGTCCACCGCGCGCTGCTGGTGCAGGTCGAGCAGGCGGCCGGGCGTGGCCACGAGGATGTCGACGCCCTTGTGCAGGCGGTTGATCTGCGGCTGCATGCCGACGCCGCCGAAGATGACCATGCTGGTCAGCGGCACGTGCTTGCCGTACGTGCGCACGCTTTCCTCGACCTGGGCGGCGAGTTCGCGGGTGGGGGTGAGGATCAGGGCGCGCACGGGGATCTTGCCCCGGGCATCCTTCTTCGGGCCCCCGGCCAGCAGCCGGTGCAGCATCGGCAGCACGAAGCCGGCGGTCTTGCCGGTGCCGGTCTGGGCGCCGGCGAGGAGGTCGCCGCCCTGGAGGACGACGGGAATGGCTTGCAACTGGATCGGGGTCGGGGTCGTGTAGCCGTACTCGTGCACAGCACGCAGGAGCGGCTCGGCGAGGCCGAGTTCGTCAAAGTTCATGTGGTTTTTTCAGTCCCGGGATAGTGCCGGGAATCGCGGATCTGCCTGCTGCGCCGCGCATGGATGCGGGCACCAGTCGTGAAGGCAGACTGCTTGGGGATGCGTCGAGGATCGACTTCCGTTCGCTGGACTGGAGCTTGGAGCGGATGGGCGCATTGTACCGGCATGCACCAGGGCGGTTCGTGGAAAAGGGGGATAACCCGAACTTTCCTCGTTTCCCCGGGGAGGGCGGTTCCTATAATCCGCGCCCAGACCCGCTAATCCGCTCAGGCAAACATCCGGCGGCATCCGATGAATCTTCTCAAGGCCGCCTCGACGGTTTCGCTGCTGACGCTCGCCTCGCGCGTTTCCGGCCTGGTGCGCGAACAGTTGATCGCCGCGAGCTTCGGTGCCAGCGGCTTCACCGACGCCTACAACGTCGCGTTCCGCATCCCCAACCTGCTGCGCCGCCTGTTCGCCGAAGGCGCGTTCTCGCAGGCGTTCGTGCCGCTGCTGGCCAACACGCGCATTTCCGAGGGCGACGCGGTCACGCACAAGCTGATCGACGCCGTGGCCACCGTGCTCGCCTGGACGCTGCTCGTCACCTGCGTGATCGGCGTCGTGGCGGCACCGGCCATCGTCTGGGCGATGGCGTCGGGCCTGCAGAAGTTCGACGCCGCGGTGCTGATGACGCGCCTGATGTTTCCCTACATCGGCTTCATGTCGCTGGTGGCGCTGTCGGCCGGCATCCTCAACACCTGGGGCCGCTTCTCCATTCCGGCGGCCACGCCGATCCTGCTCAACGTGGCGGTCATCATCGCGGCGCGCTTGCTGACGCCCACGTTCGAGGCGCATGGCCTGCCGGGTGTCTACACACTCGCGGTCGGCGTGATGCTGGGCGGCATCCTGCAGACCGCCATCCAGGTGCCCGCATTGAAGGCGCTGGGCCTGATGCCCCACATCAAGGTCACCTGGCGAGGCATCGTCGATGCCTGGCACCATCCGGGCGTGCGCCGCGTGCTCAAGCAGATGTCGCCGGCCCTGCTGGGCGTCTCGGTGGCCCAGGTCTCGCTGCTCATCAACACCCAGCTCGCGTCGCACCTGGCCACGGGCTCGGTGTCATGGCTGACCTACGCCGACCGGCTGATGGAGTTCCCGACCTCGTTGCTGGGCGTCGCGCTCGGCGTGGTGCTGATCCCGCAGCTGTCGGCGGCGCGCGCCCGCGGCGACAAGGACGGCTACTCCGGCATGATCGACTGGGGCCTGCGCCTGGTCGTGCTGCAGACGCTGCCGTGCGCCATCGCCTTGCTCGTCTTCGCCCGTCCGCTGCTGGCCGTGCTGTTCCACTACGGCCACTTCACCGATGCCGACGTCCTGGCCACGGTCCAGCCGCTGCAGGGCTACGGCATCGGCCTGATGGGCATCGTCAGCGTCAAGATCCTCGCGCCGGGCTTTTTCGCGCAGCTCGACACGAAGACGCCGGTGCGCATCGCCATCGTGGTGCTCGTGTTCACGCAGCTGATGAACCTGATCTTCGTCGAATGGCTGAAGATCGGCGTCGGCGGGCTCTCGCTGTCGATCGGCCTGGGCGCCACGCTCAACGCCAGCTGGCTGCTGATCGGCCTGATCCGGCTGGGGGTCTACAAGCCGCAGCCGGGCTGGTTCGCATTCGCCGGCCGCGTCTTGGTGGCCACGCTGGCGCTCGGCGCCGCCCTGGCGTGGGCCGATCATTCGATCGACTGGCTCGACCGCTCCCATCCCGCGCTGCGCGCGCTCAAGATGGCCGGCGTGCTGGGGGGCGTGGCGCTGCTCTACGTCGCGGTGTTGTCGGCGCTGGGGCTGAAGGTCAAGCAGTTGATGCGCAAGGGTTGAGGTAACCCCTCGCACGGCCTTTCGCGTCGGGTCTAAACTCGGACGCATGTCCCTGGTCCCGCGTCCCACCCCCACGTTCAACGCCCCGAGCGCGCTGGAGTATTTCGACGCGCTGGTGGCCGACGACGACCAGTTCCCGCTGCTGGAGGCCGCGATCTCGATCGCGCAGGACGAGACGCCCGGGCTGGACGTGCAGTCCGTGCTGGCCGACGTCGACGCGCTGGCCTTGCGCCTGAAGACGCGCCTCGCGCCCGACGCGCCGGTGGTGCACAGGCTGCGCAGCCTGAATCGCTTTTTCTTCGAGGAGCTGGGCTTCTCGGGCAACGTCAACGACTACCACGACCCCGCCAACAGCTACCTGCCCGACGTGCTCGCGCGGCGGCGCGGCATTCCGATCACGCTGGCGCTGCTGTACATGGAGATCGCCGGCCACATCGGCCTGCGCGCCGAGGGGGTGTCGTTTCCCGGGCACTTCCTCGTCAAGATGCGGCTGCCGCAGGGTGAAGTGGTGATCGATCCGTTCACCGGCCAGTCGCTGTCGCGCAGCGACCTGGAAGAGCGCCTCGACCTGGTGCGCCAGGCCAGCGCGCTGCGCGATGCCTTCGACGTGCCGCTGGGCCTGTTCCTGCAGGCCGCCGGCCCGCGCGACATCATCGGGCGCATGCTGCGCAACCTGCGGCAGATCCACCAGGGCCGCGGCGACGCGCAGCGGCTCCTGGCCGTGCTCGACCGCCAGTTGGTGCTGGAGCCCCGGGACTGGGACACCTGGCGCCTGCACGGCGACGTGCTCGACGGCCTGGGCCGCGCGGAGGAGGCCGCCTACGACTGGGGCCTGTACCTCGAGCACACGCCGGACGCCATCGACGCCGACGCGCTCCAGCGCCGCATCCTGGCCGTGCGCTCGCAGCGCCACTGAGGTCGCGCACGGCTGCGAGGCGGCGCCCACGGGCGGCTCGCCCGCGCCGTCCTACAATGCGCGGTTGCGGTCCGCCTGGGCGTTCCGCTCCTCCCGCAGCGGCCACCCCCGCCGCGACCGGCGCCCGTCGCGGACCGCCGGCCTCCAACGACACCCGACACCCCGGCCCTCATCACGACATGACCCTGACCAACGCACAGCAACGCGCCCTGACCTGGCTTGCCCTGGGCGTGGGCGTCGCGCTGCTGTTGTGGCTGCTCGGCGCGGCGCTGCCGCCGGTGATCCTGGCACTGGTCTTCGCCTACCTGCTGTGGCCGCTCGTGCGCATGCTCGAGCGCCGGCGCGTCCCGCGCGCGCTCGCGGCGACCGCCACGATCCTGCTGGCGATGCTGGCCGTCACGGCGCTGGCGCTCTTGCTTGTGCCCATCGTCACCACGGTGCTCCCGCAGCTGCGCACGCAGTGGCCGGGCCTGCTCGACAAGTTCAACCACGTCGTGACGCCGCAGCTGAAGAACTTCGGCGTCGAAGTCGATACCGACACCGTCAAGGCCTGGATCCTGAAGTCCTTCGACGGCAACATGGACGAATGGGGCCAGAAGCTGCTCAGCTCGGCGCGCATCGGCGGCAGCTGGCTCGCGACCATCATCGGCTTCCTGGTGCTGGTGCCCGTGCTCGTGTTCTACCTGCTGATCGACGCCGAATCGGTGACGAACGGCACCTGGAACCTCGTGCCGCTGAAGGCGCGCGAGAGCCTGGCCCGCTTCCTCGGCGAGTGCGACGCCATGCTGCGCCAGTACCTGAAGGGCCAGTTGGCCGTGATGGGTGCGATGGCGTTGATCTACCCGCTGGGCCTGATGCTCACCGGGCTGAACCTCGCGTGGCCGATCGGCGTGTTCACCGGATTGGCCGTGTTCATTCCCTACCTCGGCTACACCACCGGCCTGGTGCTGGCGCTGATGTCGGCGGCGATCCAGTTCACCGGCTGGCACGGCGTCGCCGAGGTGGCGGCCGTCTATGCGATCGGCCAGGTGCTGGAAAGCTTCGTGCTCACGCCGCGCCTCGTGGGCGAGCGCATCGGCCTCAGCCCGCTGGCGGTCATCCTGGCGCTGCTCGCCTTCGGCGAGGTCTTCGGCTTCGTCGGCGTGCTGGTGGCGCTGCCGGTGAGCGCGCTGGGCGTCGTCGCGCTGCGCCACGCGATCGCCACTTGGCGCGCCAGCACGTTCTATCGCACATGAGCGCGCACGGCCGCTCCGAAGTGCGAATACCGCAGTGCGAAGCACGGAGGGCATCGCCATGACCGCGCACGGCCGCTCCGAAGTGCGAATAGCGCAGTGCGAAGCACGAAGGGGTTCGTCATGCGACAGCTGATCCTCGACCTCGCCTGGGATCCCCTGCCGCCGTTCGCCGGCTTCCTGGCCGGCGACAACGCCGCCGTGGTCGCCCAACTGCGCGAGCAGCCGTGGCCCGGCGCGCCGATCTACCTGTGGGGCCCGGCCGGCTCCGGCAAGACGCAGTTGCTGCACGAGCTGCAGGCGCGCGCGTTTCGAACCGGCCTCGTGGCGCAATGGTTCGACGCCGCATCTGCCACGCCGTGGGAGTTGGCCGACGACGTCTCGCTCGTGCTGCTGGACGGCGTCGACCAGTGGAGCGCCGAGCAGCAGCATGCCGCGTTCACGCTGTTCGTGGAGGCCGCCAGCCGCGTCGGCGGCGTGCTGCACGCGCTTGCCGACGGCGCCGCGGGCGCCGCGCTGGCGCTGGCGGAGACCCCGGCTGCCGGGGCGCGCCTGGGCGCCCAGTTCGCGTCGGCCGGTCGACTGCCGCCGGTCGACCTGCAGGTGCGCGAGGATTTGCGCACGCGTCTCGGCTGGGGCCCGGTGCACGCCGTGCGCCCGCTGGCCGAGTCGGATACCCGCGACGCGCTGCACCAGGAGGCCCGCCGCCGCGGCATCGTGCTGGGCGACGAGGTGCTCGACTACATCCTGGCGCGCTTCGCCCGCGACCTGAAGAGCCTGATGCACCTGCTGCATCGCCTCGACGGGTTCGCGCTGGCCGAGAAGCGCGCCGTCACCGTGCCGTTGCTCAAGCGCATGCTCGACGAAGAACAATCGGAAAGGCCGACCGCCGCATGACCGCTCGCGACCTCACGCTCTTCGACCTCGACGGCACCTTGATCGCCGGCGACTCCGACCACGCATTCGGCGAGTTCATGGTCGACGTCGGCTGGGCCGACGGCGACACCTGGCGTCGCCGCAACGACGAGTTCTACGCCACCTACCAGGCCGGCGCGCTCGACGTGCATGCCTACGTCGACTTCGCCACTTCCGTCTGGCGCGGCCGCACGCCGCAGGAACAGGCCGAGATCCATGCGCGCTTCATGCGCGAGGTCATCGCCCCGATGCTCACCCCGCAAGCGCTGGCACTCGTCAGGAAGCACCAGGACGCGGGCGATCTCGTCGCCATCGTCACGGCCACCAACGAATTCGTCACCCGTCCGATCGCCACGGCGTTCGGCGTGCCCGAGCTGCTCGCGATCGAGCTCGAGCGCGACGCCGGCGGCGCCGTCACCGGCGCCATCCAGGGCGTGCCCACGTACCAGCACGGCAAGGTCACGCGGGTCGAGCAATGGCTCGCCGCGCAAGATGCCGGCTGGGACG